>Ga0207431_10032_pt1 | contig 47523 bp, 45 predicted proteins | sample YelNats1bottle14_FD_187546 | JGI IMG/M metagenome (GOLD analysis project Ga0207431, IMG submission 187546) | Hot spring thermophilic microbial communities from Obsidian Pool, Yellowstone National Park, USA - site 1 bottle 14 (SPAdes) (version 2) | ecosystem: Environmental > Aquatic > Thermal... | reverse complement strand
GTTCTTGCAATACTATTCTGCATATTTCCTTTCCTAAATCTTTTAGTAATTTTTCAAGTTCAATTTCAAATTCAGGAAAAGTATATTTCCCCGTAAGTAAACCAAAAAATTTTTTCTGCACAAAGGAGGAATGCTTTAAGTATGCATAGAATTATTTCCATAAAGACCTCACCTTCCTATTGAGTTTTTTTAAACTCATCCTGTGGGAGGATGGTGAGGTCTTTTTTCTACATTTTTTCTGCTTTTTCCTCCTTTTTGACCTAAAAATATTTTACACTATCTTAATTTCAAATCTCTGAGGCTTAACCTCTTAATTTTGGACAATTTGACTTAAAAACTGATTAATTTGCAAGTGAGCATAAACGGCTGCCTCCCCACCCCAAAGGGTCCCCTCAATTTATCCCTCACACACCCCTTGACCTCTGTCGCCTCTGTCGCAAGCATCGGTATTTAATTTTTTAGGTCAAAGGAAACTATACAAGTATTTCAGTCGGTGAAATACCTCTTAATAGAGACTTTTTGTAATATTCATTGGGGCTAAAATAATTGATGACGGACTGAATTCGAGTTTCGTTATAAAAAAATTTCATAAATTCAAATACTACTCTATAAGCCTCTGCAAATGTTTTAAATTCATGACGTGATAAACACTCATCTTCAAGTTTGCCGGCATATCAATGCTCCCTTCAATGTCATAACAATATCAAAGGCACTGCAGGAAAGGCCAAAGTTGATTTGAGAGTTTTTTTTAAAAAGATCACGTAAAATGGCTATCTCCAGCTCTTTTTCTCCTAATAGTTTTTTAAGGCTTTTATTTTCTTTTTTAAGATTCTTAATATCAAACTTCTTAGTTCCTCAAGATAATTTGACTGAAACGCACAACATGATAAAAATTCTCTTGAGGGAGGTTCAAAAACAATGGCAGCACATAAAAACTTTACCCTTGAAGAAAAACTCGCTATATCGGCAGAGGCTGAAAGCTCTTCTACCACTAAAATCGCTGTAAGTAGGTTTACAGGCTATGTAAAGAAATGGGCCTTTTCTTGCCTGTGGAAAATCATCCATTAAAAATATACTTCTCAAGAGAAGATATTATTTCATGAGGTTAAAGCATTTTTAATACTCCTTATCCAAAATAAATATTTTATTTTATTATTAGCTTTTTAAAACTCTTAAACACATAAAAGGCTAACCGGTTTTAAAGTAACAGCTTCTAATGCTTGATATAGGGCTTCAGCCGTATCTAAGGAAGTAATACATAAAATACCGCTTTCAGTAGCTGCCCTCCGAATTTTAAACCCATCCCTTTCCGGTGTTTTGCCTTTTGTAAGGGTATTTATTACTATCTGAACCCTCCCTTCCCTAATATAGTCTAAAATATTTGGTTCTTTCTCATAAGCCTTATTAACCTTTTCTGAAGGTATTTTAGCTTTTTCAAGGGCTTTTGCAGTCCCTTCAGTGGCTATTATCGAAAAACCTAACTCATAGAACTTCCTCAAAAGTTTTATTGCCTCTTTTTTGTCTTTATCGGCAATTGTTGCAAGAATAACCCCTCGTTCAGGTATTCTCACCCCTGTAGCTAAAAATGCTTTATATAAGGCTTTTTCAAAGCTTTTATCTATTCCTATAACTTCTCCCGTTGATTTCATTTCCGGTCCTAAGGAAGGCTCCACCTTCTTCAATTTTGAGAAGGAAAACACAGGCATTTTTACCGCCGTTATCCCTTCCTGCTTGTAAAGACCTCCCCTAAACCCTAAATCCTTCAACCTCTTCCCCAATGCTACCCTCGCTGCTATCTCTGCTATCGGTAAATTCGTTATCTTGCTTAAAAATGGCACTGTCCTGCTGGAACGTGGATTAACCTCTATTACATAAACCTCGTCTTTTTCTACTACAAACTGAATGTTTATTAACCCTTTTATTTTTAATGCTTTGGATATTTTTTCTGTATAATCTACTACCTTGTTGATAATCTCCTTTCTCAAATTTCTGGGTGGGCAAACCGCTATGCTATCACCTGAATGAATCCCTGCCCTTTCTATGTGTTCCATTATCCCCGGTATCAGTACCTCTTCTCCATCTGAAACCGCATCTACTTCCACTTCTTTACCAGAAATATATTTGTCAATTAATATCGGTTTTTCCTCAGAGGCTTCTATAGCTTTCCCCAAGTACTCTTCCAATTCTTCCATGCTATAAATAATTTCCATTGCTCTACCGCCAAGAACATAAGAAGGCCTTATCAGCACCGGAAATCCCAATTTTAAAGCTATATTCGCTGCCTCATCCTTACTTTTTACCGCTACCCCCGGAGGCCTTTTAATTTTTAATTCTTCAAGAAGGTTATCAAATTTTTCCCTGTCCTCCGCAATGTCTATGGATTCAACAGATGTCCCAAATATCTTTACATTGTTCTTCGCCAATTTCTCTGCCAAGTTAACTGCAGTCTGTCCGCCAAACTGTAATAGCACACCATCAGGATTTTCGTTTTCAATAACCGAAAGGACATCCTCTATATAAAGAGGTTCAAAATACAATCTGTCAGCTAAGGTAAAATCGGTACTTACAGTCTCAGGATTATTGTTAATAATTACGGTTTTATAGCCCTCTTTTTTTGCTCCGTTTACTGCATGAACACTGCAGTAATCAAATTCTATTCCCTGGCCTATTCGAATTGGCCCTGAACCTATTACGACAACTTTTTTGCCTTTTATCGGCAATGCTTCGTTTTCTTCTCCGTAACTTGAGTAAAAATAGGGTGTAAAGGCTCGAAATTCTCCCGCACAGGTATCTACCATTTTATATGAGGGTTTTAGTTCTTTCGTTAGCTCCTTTATCTCTTCTTCTTTTTTTTCTAAAATTTCGGCTATCAATTTGTCGGGAAAACCCATCAATTTTGCCTTTTTTACAGTCTCTTCATTTGGCCTTTCTTTTAATTCTTTTTCTATTTCTACTATGTTGTTAATTTTATCTATGAAGTAGCGATCTATTTTGCTTTCTTTTGAAATAATATCTGAATCAATACCTCTTCTCAATCCTTCTGCTATTGCAAATAATCTCTTGTCCGTGGGTATCCTTATCATGGATAATAAATCTTCATTGCCAATATTTTTATACTCCGAGAGTCGAAGCCCTAAATATCCTTGTTCTAAAGACCTTATGGCTTTCATTAAAGCGCTTTCGAAACTTCTCCCTATCGCCATTACTTCTCCTGTTGCCTTCATCTGCGTGTTTAATGTCCTGTCCGCATTTTCAAATTTGTCAAAGGGAAATCTCGGGATTTTTACAACCACGTAATCAAGGGCAGGTTCAAAAAACGCGGTTTTACCCGTTATTGGGTTTTTAAGTTCATCTAAGGTATACCCTAAGGCTATTTTAGCCGCTATTTTAGCTATTGGATATCCTGTGGCTTTTGAAGCAAGAGCACTGGACCTTGATACCCTCGGGTTTACTTCAATTACATAGTATTTTCCGCTTTCTTTATCAATGGCAAATTGGATATTACATCCCCCTTCTACTTTGAGGGCATTTATTATCTTTATCGCCGCACTTCTCAGCATATGGTATTCCTTATCCGTTAAGGTAAGACTTGGCGCTACTACAATGCTGTCTCCTGTATGAACTCCTACAGGATCGATATTTTCCATATTGCAAACCGTGATGCACTGCCCTTTTTTATCCCTTATAACCTCGTATTCTATCTCTTTCATCCCAAGCAAACTTTTTTCTACTAAAACCTGCTTTATTCTGCTATACGAAAGCCCTAATTTGGTAATTTCTATTAGCTCCCTTTCGTTGTGGGCAATCCCCCCGCCCGTCCCTCCTAAGGTATAGGCTGGTCTTATAATCAGCGGAAATCCATGTTGTTTTGCAAATTCTAAAGCTTCATCTTCATCTTTAACAATCCTACTTTCAGGTACCGGCTCCCCTATCCTCAACATAAGTTCTTTAAAAAGTTTCCTATCTTCTGCTTTTTTTATCGCAGTTATAGGTGTACCCAGAAGCCTTACCTTTTCTCTCTTTAATATCCCGCTTTCGTAAAGCTCCGCAGCAAGGTTTAAACCCGCCTGACCACCTAAGGTAGGAAGAATACCGTCCGGTTTCTCAAGTTTTATTATCTTCTCTGCAAAGTAAAGATTAATCGGTTCCATATAAACTTTATCAGCTATATTTGGGTCCGTCATAATCGTTGCAGGATTGCTGTTTAAAAGTACTACTTCTATACCCTCTTCTTTTAATGCAAGACACCCTTGAGTCCCTGAATAGTCAAATTCCGCCGCCTGACCTATAACAATCGGCCCAGAGCCTATAATAAGCACTTTTTTAATATTTTTATCTTTTGGCATTTGTTTCCCCCTCAGTCATTAGATTTATAAATACATCAAACAAATATTCTGTATCATTTGGACCAGGACATGCCTCAGGATGAAACTGCACCGAAAAAGCTTTGCTATTTTTGTCTTCAATCCCTTCGACAGTTCCATCATTTGCATTAATATGAGTCACTTTTACATTTCTTCTTAAACTTTTTTCATCTACAGCAAAACCATGATTTTGCGTGGTTATAAAGGCTCTTTTTGTTTTTAAATCTATGACAGGATGATTTGCCCCTCGATGACCAAATTTTAACTTGTATGTTTCTCCTCCTAATGCAAGGGATAACAGCTGATGCCCAAGGCATATCCCAAATACGGGTATTTTACCAAAAATATTTTCTATCGTTTTTATTGCAAATTTTGCTTTTTTGGGATCTCCAGGACCATTAGATAAAATTAAACCATCAATATTTTCATTTAAAATTTCATTAAAAGAAGTATATGCAGGGAAGATAACAACTTCGCATCCTCTCTTTGTTAATGCATTAATAATCCCTTTTTTAACCCCAAAGTCTAATATCCCTATTCTTAAAAAATTTTTGCTTTGCTTTGCAGGTTTAAAAATTCTCTTATATGGGGTTGTAACTTCTTTAATTAAATCTTCCTCCTCAATCTTAGGAACTTTTCTTAAGTAGTCCAAAAGCTCATTTTTGCTAAGTTCTGTTGAGATAACTGCCCTCATAACCCCGTAACTTCTGAGCTTTAAAGTAATTGCTCGTGTATCTATATTTGCTATCAAGGTTATATTGTTTTTTTCTAAATAATTTATTAAATTTTCAATTTTCGATTGTCTTAAATTTGTAATTTCTTTTGCTACTATACCTCTTGCAAAAATTTTTTCTGATTCCTGAAATTCATTAAATATACCGTAGTTGCCTATTAAGGGAAAGGTAAACATAACAATCTGGCCTGCATAGGATGGATCAGTTAAAACTTCCTGATAGCCTGTCATCCCTGTAGTAAATACAAGTTCGCCAAAACTCGTCCCGCCTTTTCCATAACCTACTCCTTCATACACTGAACCGTCCTCTAATGCCAATAAGGCTTTCATGATAAACACCTCTTTTTGTCGTCACATTTGTTTTATAATTATACATTTTTTTGTTTATTTATGCAATATTCCCCACGAAATATTATGAACAACTGTCCCTTGACAATTTAATTAGGGTAAGTTGACAAAAAACCTCCTTTTCCTTGGTTGCTTACAAAGAGCAATACCAAAAAGAAAAGGAGGTTTTTATTTTTCTAATAAATCGCATTAGCCTTCAAGGGAAATTAATGCTGCTCCAAGTGCCCCGATAATCTGAGGTTCAAATGGGATTATAAGTTTTTCACCGAGCCTGCTTTCGATTGCGTAAACTACTCCCTGATTTTTTGCTACGCCCCCTGTCATCATGTATTTTCCTTTTCTCCCTATTCTGTCGATCAGGGAAACTGCTTTTGAAGCAACGTCTTTATTGAGGGGATGTATTATATCCCTTTGGTCCTTATTTTGCGCAATGAGAGATATTACTTCCGATTCTGCAAATACGGTGCACATACTGGTAATTGTGATATTTTCTTTTACTTCCTTATGTACTTTTGCCATTTCTTCTATTGGAACGCCTAAAGTCCTCGCCATTACTTCCAGAAACCGACCTGTCCCGGCTGAACATTTATCATTCATTACAAAATCAATGACATTGCCGCTGTCATCCAGCCTTATAACTTTGCTGTCCTGCCCGCCTATATCTATTGCCGGCTGATTCGAAAAACGCCTCTACCCTTGTCAAAATCTGCCCGCTGTTTGAATCAGTATAGTTAGTTTCAATTTTTAAGAGGGGAATATCCACTTTGTTTTTGAGTTCAGCATACTCATAGGAATAAAAATCACAGAACTTTATGGTGTTATATATATTATTCCCTTGAATTCTTTTTTGATTAACTTGCTTCGATCTTCTGTCATTCTCATATAGGGTGTTAAATTGAGAAGCGATTCCGCGTAGCTTTTTAATAAATTATCTTTTGTTTCAATATTGAATATTCTTTCTTCCCCGGTGCATGTAAAATTTATTATATTTACTGTGCAGGAATTTTTAATTTTTTCTATAACATCATCTTTGAGCCTCGCACCAAATATAGCGATGCTTCCAGAAGGTTCTTCTTTCTTTTTAAAGGATTTATCTTTTAAAATTTTCAATAAATTTTCTTTAGTAAAACTTTTGTTTTTAAATACTTTATACGCATCTATAAATTTAGTTATTTCATTGTAAAAAAGATCTATTGCAAAAGGATCTTTTTTTCTGGGCAGGTCCAGTATATGGATAAATTTTACTTTATCTTTTAATACGTCATAAAGTCTTCTTATGCTGTCACAGCAGCTGGTCAATACAAGTTTTGCTAGAGCATTTCAAGAAAGGCTTCGAGCCTCGTCCTGTTCTGCCCTTCCTGATTATTTCTTTTATCTTAGCAAGATTTTTAATTATAAATGTTCCGACTATGGACTGCTTGCAGCCCAGGTGGCAGAACTGTATAATGCCGTCGGGTTTTGTTTTTTTATCAGTTCCTTGATTCTTGTAACTTTTCTATTTATTTCGCCATTAAAAGAAGTTAAAATAAGCTTTTCAGCGATTCCCCTGAATGGGTCCTTTTCGTCGATTTCGCCAAGAAAATCATAATTTAAATTGATGCCAGCAATATAGAATTTATCGCTGAAGTTAAAGTAATCTTTGAAATTTTTCTCAAACATGGGATGGAGGTGGACAAAAAATATGCTTTTTCCCCTTCTTTCGGGAGCTCTTTTAATATCGTCAACCAGTATCTCATAAAAATTTAGTATCTCCTTGCTTTCGATAAATACATGGGATGCAAAGAGCATATACATTTCAAAAGTCATAGTAGTTAAAAGGGTTCTCTCTCCCGTATAATTTAAATACTCATTCATAAGTGTTCTTGTCTTGTTTTCTGTTTTTACAACTTCCCTCAATTTATCAATATCAAGTCTTCTCTTAAAAACTTCTTCAAGTTTTTTTGCCATTTCTAAAAACTGGTTTTTCACATAAATTACGGCTTCCTTAGAATATTTATAGGGAATATCGATTATATAAAGGGGAACCTTTAATTTTCTTAAAAGATACCTGAAGTAGGTATATTTGCATCGCAAATCATGGAAGTAGTAATCATAAATTCGGGTTTTCTGAGAATGTTAAGCTCATTTGCTCCTATAAAAGTTTTATGGTAGCTGCATAAAGTATTTGATATACCCCTTGATTCAGCAATATCGATTAGATAATCTTCAATAAAGAAACCCGACATGAAAGAAGAGTATGCTTCAATAAATAGTGGTTTTATATCCATGGCGATTAAAAATTCACAGGGAGAAAAAAGGCTTACTTAAGCAGAATTTTGAGGATTTTCTAGTGAATCTTTTATACTTTTTATGCAGTACTTATTTAGGTAATGAAGGGATTTTGGAATCCTCTTGTATTTGAAAAAGCTCACGTAATAGTAAGCAATAGTAAGGCCGAAATTTATTTAGTTTATTTACTTTTTCCGGTTTATCCATGTTTCTCCTTAATAATATTGGTACAAATCCTTACTGTATCCATTTTATCACTACCCCGTAAACCGCTTTTTCATGCCTTTATTGCTCCTTCCATCCACTTCCTATTTTACACCACTCAATATTGCAGAAGATATAGCAGCCATTCTTTTATCCACCTTCCTTTTCTCTGATTACCTTATTAATTTTATTTATCATCAATCAAAAAGCACATCAATCCTATGCGTTTGTCTCATTTTTTATATTAAAATATCATTTTTAATATTATGTCCCTATTTTGGTATAACTGGTTGGTATTAAAATTCTTTAAAATCACTGTTTTTTTAACCTTTTTTATTGGCACAATTTTTGCTTAAAAATTATTTAAGGTTAATATTTTTTAAATAAAATCGATTTTGCGGAGGGGATTTTAATGTGTGCTATTGCAAAAGAAAAAATAGAAAAAGAGATTCAAAAAAGAAGGTCAGCAGTAAGACCCATTAATGAAAGAATTGCAAAGCTAAGAAAAGAAAGCGTCGAAACGGAAGTTAAAATTTCTTCGGAAAGGGCAAAAATAATAACCGAATTTTATAAAAGCGATTTAGCCAAAGGAAAATCTTTTCCTGTACTTAGAGCTTTAGCTTTCAAATATTTAATGGAGCGGGTCAGCCTCCCAGTTGAAGAAGGTCAATTAATCGTAGGATTAAGGGGAACCGGGCCCAAGGAGGTTCCTACAAATCCGGAAATCTGTGTTCACAGCATGGAGGATTTAGAGATTTTAAATTCGAGAGAAAATATGCCTTACAGGGTTGATGAAGAAACTAAAGAACTATACAAAAATGAGATAATTCCCTTTTGGAAAGGTAAAACCATGAGGGAAATAATCTTTGAAAATCTGCCTAAAGAATGGATTGAAGCTTATAATGCAGGAGTGTGGACGGAATTTATGGAGCAAAGAGCCCCCGGACATACTGCTGGTGGTGACAGAATATTTAAAAAAGGCCTTCTCGATATAAAAGAAGAAATAAAGATTAAAATGCAGGAACTCGATTCCAGCGACCCCGAATATTACGATAAAATGGAAGAATTAAAAGCTATGGATATTGCGGCAGATGCACTTATTATTTATGCAAGACGTTATGCTGAAAAACTGCAAAAAATGGCTGAAGAAGAAAAGGACGAAAGGAGAAAAGAAGAGTTAAAACAAATGGCAGAAATTTGCAGTTGGGTTCCAGCACATGCTCCAAGAAATTTTTGGGAAGCTCTTCAGCATTACTGGTTTATCCATGTAGGAATTGTGTATGAAACAAATCCTTGGGACTCTTTTAATCCAGGACGTATTGATCAACATTTATACCCTTACTACGAAAAAGACATAAAAGAAGGAAGGCTGACAAGGGAAAGAGCAAAAGAGCTATTAGAAGCCTTCTGGATAAAAATAAACAATCAACCTGCCGTTCCAAAGGTTGGTGTAACCGCTGAAGAAAGCTTTACTTACAATGATTTTACCAAGATTAATGTGGGTGGTTTAAAAGAAGATGGATCCGATGGAGTAAATGAAATATCGTATATGGTGCTTGAGGTTTTAGACGAAATAAGAACATTACAACCCAATACGGCTGTTTTAATCAGCAACAAAAACCCCGATCGGTTTTTAACAAGCGCGTTAAAAGTAATTGCTCCTGGCTACGGTGAACCTCCCTTTTTCAATTTTGATGGAGTAATAGTAAAAATGCTGAGACAGGGAAAAAGACTTGAAGACGCTCGCACAAGTGGAGTAAGCGGTTGTGTTGAATCAGGAGCCTTTGGAAAAGAAGCATATATCTTAACCGGTTATTTTAACTTCCCAAAAATCCTTGAGATAACCCTAAACAACGGAATAGATTCAAGAACAGGTAAAAAACTCGGCATAGAAACAGGAGACCCGAAGGATTTTAAAACCTATGAGGAACTCTTTGAAGCATTTTTAAAACAAGTAAAACATTTCATGGATATAAAAATGAAGGGAAACGATATTATAGAATCCCTTTATGCAAAGTATCTCCCCGTACCCTTTATGTCGCTTTGGATTGACGACTGTGTGAAAAAGGCTAAGGATTACAATGGAGGAGGAGCAAGATACAATACCCAGTATATCCAGGTTGTCGGTTTAGGAACCGTATCCTCTGCCCTTTCCGCTATAAAATACCATGTTTTTGATAAAAACAACATAACCATGAGTGAGTTGCTTGAAGCAATGCAAAACAACTTTGAAGGAAAATATGAGATAATAAGGCAAATGCTTTTGAATAAGACTCCTTTTTACGGAAATGATGAAGATTATGCAGATGTAATAGCAAAGGAGTTTGTAGACAAAATTGTAGACATGATAGAAAGTTATCCACCTACTCCCATAAGAAAAGCATCAAGAAGGGCTTACTTTTTACCGACAACAGTCCACGTATACTTCGGTGCGGTAACGGGGGCTACACCAGATGGTAGAAAAGCAGGTTTCCCTGTTTCCGAAGGCATTTCCCCTGTCCAAGGTAGTGATAAAAAGGGAATAGCTGCCGTATTTAGATCAGTATCAAAGTGCGATTGGGATAAAACCGGTGGTGCTTTGCTCAATCAAAAGTTGACCCCAGACCTCTTGGATAGCGAAGAAAATATTAAGAATCTTGCTCAACTAATAAGAACTTTCTTTAGAATGGGAGGACATCATGTACAATTCAACGTAGTAAGTGCAGAACTGCTTCGTGAAGCCCAAACCCGTCCTCAAGATTTCCAAGATTTAATGGTCAGGGTAGCAGGCTATAGCGACTACTTTGTAAACTTGCCAAAGGGATTACAGGAAGAAATAATAGCAAGGACCGAGCACAAAGAGCTCTAATCTCACTTTGCTTTATGGAGGTAAATTTATGCATGAAGGTATTATATTTGACATAAAAAGGTATGCCATTCACGACGGTCCAGGCATCAGGACAACGGTTTTTTTTAAAAAGTGCCCGTTAAGCTGCTGGTGGTGCCATAACCCTGAAGGTATTTCACCATTAAAAGAGCTCATGTATTTTGAATATAAATGCCTGCACTGTAAAAGTTGCAAGTACGTTTGTCCGGTAAAAGCAATCTCCTTTGACGAAGGGGTTCAAAAAATAAACCGCGAAGCCTGCAATGGATGTGGAATATGTTCTGAGGCTTGCCCTACCGGTGCTTTAAGGCTTGTAGGAAAAAGCATCACAGTTGAAGAGCTTATTAACGAAATTGAAAAAGATATACTACTTTACGATGCTTCAGGAGGAGGGGTCACCTTTTCTGGAGGAGAACCCCTCTCTCAACCCAGTTTCTTAATCGAGGTATTAAAAGAATGCAAAAAAAGGTATTTACACACCGCATTGGATACATCTGGCTATGCCCAAAAAGATATTTTTGAATCCGTTATAGATTACATTGATATATTCCTTTTTGATTTGAAGTTATACGATGAGGAGGAACATATAAAATATACCGGTGTTTCCAATAAACTGATTAAAGATAATTTAATGTTATTGGTGGAAAAAGGCAGAGGCAAAGATGTAATTCTGCGTTTTCCCGTAATAACCGGTATTACCGATACCGATAAAAATATTGATGGTTTAGTTAGCTTCGTAGCTTCATTAAAAGGCATAAGTGAAATTGATATATTACCCTTTCACGATATTAGCGAAAAATACCATAGATTGGGCAAAAATTATAAAATGCCTACAAGTAAAGCACCTTCAGAAGAAAGATTAAGATATATCAAAGAAAGATTTGAAAAAATTGGCCTATATGTGAAAATTGGTGGATAAACGATTACACATAAAAAATTCCTCAAAGGTTTTAAAGCCTTTGAGGAATTTTTTATAATTTTATCTTTTTCCATTCACCCTTTTTAAATAATGCGTACATAAACAAAGCCTCAAAAAAATACTGAATTACCGTTGATACCCAGACAAATTCAAGACCTTTTTTAAACACAAAAACTACTAAAAATATCAGTGGAAGTCTTATAAGCCATGTGCTTATTAAAACAACCTTAAAAGGACCTTGCGTGTTGCCTGCTCCTTTTAAAGCACCTGACAAGGTCATAGAAATTGCTATAGTTGTTTGCTCAAAAGCCCCAATCTTAATGCATAAGGCTGCAAGTTTTTCAACTTCTGGAATATCCGTAAAAAAATTAATTATCCTATCAGGGAAAAAGAAAAATATTATTCCCACCATGCTCATTAAAGCTGCTGCAAGTTTTGCAGACTCTATACTCCCTATTTCAGCTCTTCTCTCATCTTTTGCTCCAAGGCTTTGTCCGACTATGGTGGATGCAGCTACCGAAAAAGCATATCCTGGCATAAAAGATATGGATTCTGCACTAACAGAAACCTGGTGTGCAGCATAGGATAATGTACCTAATCTATTTAACCACTGTGTAGAAATTAGCCTGCTGACATTTAAAGATATTTCTTCCAAGGATGCAGGAATACTTAAAGTGATTAATTTTTTAATAACATCAAAATCCAATTTTTCAATATGCTTAAATTCTAATTTTAGCTTTCCCTTGCCCCAAAATAAATAAATAATTGTAATTAAAAAACACAATACCTGGGCAAAGGCTGTCGCAACAGCGGCTCCCTTCACTTCCCATCTCGGAAAGCCAAAATTTCCGAATATCAATAAATAATCTCCTACTATATTTACAGTATTTGCCACAGCTACAGAAAGCATTGGGACAATAGTATTTCTAGCTCCTCGTAATGCTGAATTCAAAACCATTGCAACGATATAAAAAGCCGCCCCGAGAGAAGCTATTTTTAAATATACCACTCCCAGTTCTACTACTTTATTATCTTTTGTAAATAAAAACAATAAGTTTTCAGCAAATATGTAATTTATTAAAAAAATTAATACACCTAAAACCAACGAAATAATAAAGGATTGTCCCGCTATAAAAGCTGCTCTTTCTTCTTCCTTACTTCCTATATACCTTGCTACCATAGCTGTCGTGCCGACGCCCAATGCACCAAATATAAAAGCACTGCTGTAAGCTAATTGGCTTCCCAAACCCACAGCACTTAAAGCCTCTGCACTTAAATGTCCCACCATAGCGGTATCTACCACCCAAATAATTGTCCCTGACAACATTTCCAAAACTATGGGCCATGCAAGTTTTAATATTTCTTTTCTAACTGCGATTGTCTCCCTATTTTTTGCAACCAAGGCCATAGAAATGCCCCCAATATTTAATCAACTCAAAAGAACACATGTATTATAATTATACAATAAAAAAGGCAGGGTAAAAATCCCTGCTTTACTTATTCTGGGTTTTGGAGTATTTTTCATAAAAAAATTAAAAATTCCTCAAACGGCCTTTTAAAAAAATAGAAAAACTACTAAAATATAAACCAGAATATATCAGAACAGGAGGAAGTATATGTTTTTTCTCGGTATATTTGGAATCCAAGATAAAGAAAGAACCTTAAAAGAATTTGAAAGTGTAATTTGCCCCCGCTGCGGAAGATTAACCAGAGCAGAACTCATAGAAATTTACACTTACTTTCATTTCTTTTTTATACCCCTTTTTCAATGGAACAGAAGATACTACCTATCATTAAGATGCTGTAAAACCCTTTATGAAGTGCCTTATGATTATGCTATTGAACTAAAGCAGAGTCCAACAATAGATTTTTCAAGGCTTAGAGAATTAACATCCTTTAGCTCAAATATTTGTCCCCGTTGCGGAAGCATTATTAATCATAATTTCAACTACTGCCCATTTTGCGGTGAAAGGTTAAACTAAATCCTTCATTGTATAAAAACCCGGAGCTTTACTAACAATAAATCTAACAGCTTTCAATGCTCCTCTTGCCAAAACATCTCTTGATGTAACGGTATGAATAAGCTCAATAGTTTCATCTTCACCTGCAATTATTACCCTGTGTTCCCCTACTAAATTGCCGGCGCGGACGGAGTGTATTCCTATTTCGTTTTTGTCCCGTTTTTTCCTTTTGTCTACCCGTGAATATATATACTCACAATCTTCCTTTATCTCTTTTACCGCATCAGCAATCATTAGAGCTGTTCCGCTCGGCGCGTCTATTTTTTGGTTATGGTGCCTTTCTACTATCTCTATATCGTAGTCTTTAAGAACTTCAACAGCTTTCTTGACAAGGTTTACCAATAAAAATACACCCACGGACATATTTGATGACACAAAAACAGGGACATTTTTTGAAAGCTCCCTTAACATTTCGTAGTGTTTTTCTTCCAATCCCGTAGTACCTACTACAAGGGAAATACCCCTTTCTTTTGCATAACTGCAAAGACTTTCCAATGCGGAAGGATGAGAAAAATCTAATATAACATCCGCCCTGTCAGTAATTTTAAAAATATTGTCGAAAATTGGAAATTCTGCACTTCCTGGATTTTTATCAACTCCGGCAATTATTTTCAGATCATCAGTCCCTTTTACGATTTCCGAAATAGTCCTCCCCATTTTGCCGTTAGCACCGTTTAAAATAATATTTATCACCTAAAAATCCTCCTTTAATTTAATTTTCAATATTAATTATATTTTTTAGTACTACATATTATAAACAAAATCCCTGCAGCAGTCTACCGCAGGGATGACAATTTCTTAATTAAAATCTACTTGATCATGTAATAAAAAGTTTCCAATTCTTCGTTGTCAGCACGAGGTAGCTTCACCTGAAGTTCGTGAATAACTTCATCATCTACCTTAATAAATTTATCGCCCAACATCCTTGAACAAATATTTATACTGGCAAGAGAATTTTTATGGTGCTTTATAAAGTCAATTATTTCCTCAATAGTTTTTTCTCTATCGTGCATAAATGTAAACACCTCCAATATTATTGTAAATAAATAATTTTTTTTTATGCTCTACCTTAACGAAACATCACCGCTTAATATTCTTTCAAAAGTTCCATCATCTTTTTTAATTAATAGCGCTCCGAACTCATCTATATCACAAGCCTCACCTTCAACCTCAAAATTTTTCCCTATTATCCTTACCTTTCTTCCAAGCGTACAGTTTAAGTTCTTCCATTCCTTTAAAACTTCAGAAAAATTGCCTTTCTCAAGCTCGCTGTAATATAATTCAAAGCCCTTTAAAAAGGTTAATAAAAGAGGCACCCTTTCTATGTATTCATTTTTAATTAAGTACAAAGAGGTTGCAATGTCTTCTAATTCCTCAGGAAAACTTTTGGTGTTTACATTTATGCCAATACCAACAACAACATGATTTATTTTATCCATTTCTGCGCTAATTTCAGTTAAAATTCCCGCCAATTTCTTTTCTTTGTATAAAATATCATTGGGCCATTTTATAGCACAATTCACGCCTTGCTCCCTTATGGCTTTTGCACAAGCAACAGCCGTCATCAACGTTATCTTAGGAGCTTCCTCAGGAGTTAAACTTGGTCTTAAAATTATTGAAAGCCAAATACCTTGTTTATCTGGAGATTCCCATTTTCTACCTAATCTTCCCTTACCTTTTGTCTGTTTTTCAGATAAAACCAAAGTGCCATGGGGAGCCCCCTCTAAAGCTAAAATTTTAGCCTTTTCATTTGTAGAACCAATGGTATCAAAATAATATATTTTGCTTCCTAAAAATTTTATATTATCATCCTTCCATATTTCTTCAGGAATAAATAAATCAGGTGAGTTCTTTAAGCAATACCCAAGCCTCGGCACTGAATCTATCTCATACCCCAGTTTTTTGAATCCGTTGATTTGTTTCCAGATTGCCGTCCTTGTAACTTTTAGTTTTTCACTTAACTCTTCTCCGGACACATAATTGCCCTTATTTTTAAGAAGATATAGGAGAATCTCATTTTTATTTTCTTTATCCTGAGCTTTTATTAATATTTCTTCTTCCATTACTATCACCTTACTTTATTAAAATTAAAAATAATCCTACCACTATTCTATATTTAAAGCAACTAAAATGAAATGGTAAATTCAAAAGCGGCTGCCGAAAATAAACTTAGCAGCCGCTTTAAAATTTACCCTATTACAAGATCGCCTTTAACCGGAACACCCTGAAGAGTATCTTTTACAGGGCATCTTTCTTCAATCAGATGATAAAGTTTCTTTATGTTTTCTTCAGGTGAATCCGAAATAATGTGCATTTTATACCTGATTTCAGAAAACCCTTTTCTAACATTGGGATTTTTTCCCATAAAGCCATCGGGATCAAGGTCTCCTTCAAGTTCAACCGAAAATCCCTTCAATTCTACACCGCACATAGGAGCAAAGGCACTTGCCACAATTCCCATACATCCGCCAAGAGAGCAAAGGAGCATTTCTACAGGATTCATTGCGGTATTCGTGCCACCCAACTCCTTTGGTTCATCAACCATTACTTTGAATCCCCTTGCTTCACCTTCAACAACCATACCGCTTTTCCAAGTTGCATTTGCTTTAAAAGTTACTATCGGCATTTTATCCTATACCTCCTTTAAAATACTTTGTTTGAATTAAATAAAAGCAATTTTTGTGCCAATTTTAACAAAGGCTATTTTTAATGCTTTGCTGGGTTTTTATAAAAAAATAATACGCTTTTGTCAATTATTTTAGATAGTAGTTGTATAAATTTATAAACATTTTTAGCATATTTTTTATAGTTTTATATCCTTTTTTTTATACTTTCACCCTTTATTATTCCCCTAAATATCATTCCTTAAAAGCAAAAAAACCGCATTAAAAAATGCGGTTAATTAGCATTAATGTAATTTATAAAATCCTCATTGATATCCATTACAGTTATTTCAATATCCTCAACTTTACTTAAAACCTCTTTAAAGACCTCTGCAACTTCCCTTTTTGGAACCCCTCCAACGCCAGTAGCGAGAGCCGGAATAACCATTGATTTTACCTTCATTTCACGGGCTTTTTTAAGAAGATTATCCAAACATTTTCTTACAATTTCGATATTTGATTTCTCAGCAGGGTATTTCATCGTAACAGCATGGAAAACATATTTAGCATTTAAATTCCCTGCTGTTGTTATATATACATCACCTGGTTTTGGATCCATTTTTTTACAAACTTCTATTGCTTCTTCCTCAATTATCTTTCCACCTGCTTTTTTAATAGCAAGTGCTACACCACCGCCCATAGGGCCTATACCGTTTGCAGCATTTACAATAACATCTGCCGCTGCTTTTGTAATATCCCCGACAACAGCTTTCATTCCCTATCCCTTCTTTTACATCCCACAGGAGGATTCTACTTTTTCCATGCTTAGTTCTTCATATTTTTTTCTCCAATAGTCTAATCTCCTTCTCATTTCTTTAACCAGCCTCTTATCTTCCTCAGTGTAAAACCCACTTTCAACCTTTTCTTCAGCATGTTTTACAGCTTCATCGTATGTTTCCAAAGCTTTTTTAAATAGTCCTTCAGCAAAAATACCCCTTTCTCTTTCGTGAGGCCATGGAGATTTTTTAGTGTCTCTAATTAATACCTTCAATAAATCGAAAAACTTTTCTCCTTCTGTATAAAGGTTTATAGAAAATTCTAAGTCTTTTAACATATACATCCCTCCCGGGTGCTTTTAATTATATTAATTCCACAAAACTATGAAAATTCCTTCTGATTTTAAAATTTATTTTGTCGAACAAGGTAAATTTTGGTTAAATGATAGTTCCCAATGCCGAAACCGTAATTATAAATATCCAGACTCTATAATCTAAGGGGACCGTGTGGAAAATACCCTGCAACCTTGGAACATAAATCGTAAGCAGAAATACAGCAAAGGAAATTAATACCGATAACAACAAGTATAAATTGGTAAAAAAACTTTTTATAGTAATTCCCTTTTCTTCATTCCTGCATTCAAAAGCAAAGATTAGCTGTGATACAATCAAAGTGGCATAAGCTAACGTCCTCGAGTAAATAAGTTCTCCCGAAGAAAGATACATTCCAAAAATATATGATAATATTGTAGCTATGCCGATTTTAAACCCTCTTAAAAGAATTTTTTTTTCAAGACCTCCGGAAAAAATGTCCTCCTTTTTTCTTCTTGGGCTTTTTTTCATTACATCCTCTATTGGAGGATCAACACCCAGGGCCATTGCAGGAAGTCCATCGGTTACCAGGTTCATTAACAGTATCTGCGTCGGAAATAGTGGCAAAGGTAATCCCAGAATAATCGCAAATATCATAGTTAAAACTTCTCCCGTATTGCAGGAGAGCAAATACCTTATAAATTTTTTGATATTTTCATAAATAATCCTTCCTTCTTCTACTGCATTTACAATACTTTTAAAATTATCATCCATTAAAATCATGGCCGAAGCTTCTTTTGTCACATCAGTCCCTGAAATGCCCATGGAAATTCCTATATCTGCTTCTTTTATTGCAGGTGCATCATTAACCCCATCACCGGTCATTGCTACTACATGTCCTTTCTTTTTTAGCATCCTCACTATTCGGAGTTTATGCTGAGGCGATACCCTTGCATAAACCGCTACATCATCTACCATTTCTTCAAATGCATCATCTGATATCCTGTCAAGTTCTTCTCCGGTTATTATTTTACCTCCCTTTTTCAATAAACCTACTTCCTTAGCTATAGCCCATGCCGTAGATTTATGATCTCCCGTAATCATCACCGGTTTAATTCCCGCACTAAAACATTTATTTATTGCTTCCAGTACTTCCTTCCTGGGAGGATCTATCATACCCATTAAACCTACAAATATTAAATCCTTTTCCAGATCCCCTTTTTTAATTTCATTTAAACCTACATATTTATAAGCAAATGCAAGTACCCTTAACGCCTCCCTTCCCATATCTTCATTAACTTTCATTATTTTCCCCTTTTCCTCATCACCGAGAATTGTTACATTTCCCCCACTATCAATGTGAGTACAAAAGTTAATTAATACTTCAGGAGCACCCTTTGCGAAAAGTAAAAGTTCACCCCTTCTTGTTTTTACCAAAACTGACATTCTTTTTCTATCCGAACTAAAGGGGATTTCCTTTATCCTCATAAATTTTTCATCTACTTCCTCTTTAATAACCCCAGCCTTTAATCCCGCAACGATAAGCGCCGCTTCCGTAGAATCCCCGTAAATGGTCAATTCCCTTTTGCGAAAGTCCATTAAGTTTAATAGAAAATTTGACGTTTCTTTCTCTTTTATGTAAACATTGTTGCAAGCTACAGCTATTTCCATTAATCTCCTTAATTCTTCATTATTTCTAAGGATGCCTCCATCACTTCTTACAATTTCTCCATCAGGCCGATATCCCGTTCCTGTTACCATATACATCTGATTATTCGCATATATCTTCCTTACTGTCATTTTATTTTCAGTAAGAGTTCCCGTTTTATCGCTACAAATTACAGTAGCACAGCCCAATGTTTCTACTGCAGGCAATCGCCTTATCAATGCATTTTTCTTTGCCATTCTCTGTACTCCCAATGCGAGGACTATTGTAACTACCGCAGGTAAACCTTCAGGAATGGCAGCAACTGCAAGGCTTACACCGAATAAAAACATATTATTTACACTTTCTCCCCTTAAAACTCCAATAATGGAAACTACAACACATATTGCAGAACAAACTATTATTAGTTTTTCACCTAATACTTCCAACTTTTTTTGAAGAGGTGTTTTTTTATCCTCAATATTTTCAATAATATTAGCTATTTTCCCCATTTCCGTGTTCATACCAATTTCGGTGATGAGGATTTTCGCCCTCCCCGCTACAACCATTGTTCCCATAAATACCATGTCTTTTCTATGAATTTTTAATCCTTTGCCATCTATGTCAACAATGCTTTTTTCTACAGGTAGTGACTCTCCTGTAAGCAGTGATTCGTCTACCAATAAACTTTCGCATTCCAATATTTTGCCATCTGCTGGCACCCTATCTCCAGTCTCCAATAATACAACATCTCCAGGTACAACATCCTTGGCAGGAATTATTTTTATTTCACCTTCTCTTAATACCTTTGCGGTAGGTGTAGCAAATTCCTTTAATTTTTCTAATGATTTTTCAGCCTTATATTCCTGAACAAAGCCCATTATCCCATTTATAAGTATTATTATAAAAATTGCTATAGCATCGGTTGCTTCCCCTAAAACATATGAGATAACTAAGGACCCAAACAACATAAAGGATATTAAATTATTGTATTGGTTTAAAAAGATAAATACGGGATTAAATTTCTTTTTCTCTTTAATTTCATTTTTTCCAAATAATCTTTTTTTAACCATTACTTCCCTATTTGTTAGACCTTTTTTTAAATCAATTTGAAAAGAATTTTGCACAATACATACCCCCCACAAACAGCTACATTAAAAAATTATTCTATAGTAATGATCATTATGTCATTTAAAACCATATATTTTTAACAAAAAAAATAGCTCCGTTTTTCGGAGCCATTGTAATTTTAATTGTAAATAGGTATACCCTCGTTTTTTATATATTCTTTAAAATCATTTAATAATCTTTTTGTTATAGGCCCTGGTTTACCATTACCGATAGGCCTTCCGTCTAACTTAACTACAGGAATTACTTCCGCAGCAGTACCAGTTAGGAAGCATTCATCCGCTGAAAAAATTTCGTATCTTGTAAATACTTTTTCTTCAACGTTGATACCCTGTTTTCTTGCAAGTTCAATAATAACATTTCGGGTTATTCCCACCAATATGCCCACGTAGGGAGGAGGTGTAATTAATTTTCCATCCTTTACAATAAATATATTATCGCCCGTACATTCTGCTACGTAATCTTCAGTGTTTAAAATCAAGGCTTCCAGTGCACCGTAGAGATTTGCTTCTATTTTTGCCAATATATTATTCAAATAATTAAGGGATTTTATCTGTGGGTTGACACCTTCTGCAGGGTTCCTTCTAACTGCAGAAGTGATAATCTCAAGGCCTTCCTCATACATTTTTTCAGGATATAGAGTAATTTTATCAGCAATACAAATTATAGTTGGCTCTTTGCATTTTTTAGGATCAAGTCCAAGGTCCCCTTCTCCCCTCGATACAACTAATCTAATATAGGCATCCTTTAGGTTATTTCTTCTTAATGTTTCCAAAACAACCTCGGTCATTTCCTCTTTACTTAATGGGATATTAAGAAGTAAAGCATTTGCCCCATTGTAAAGCCTATCTATATGTTCCTTTAATTTAAACACCCTGCCGTTATATGCCCTAATTCCTTCAAAAACACCGTCACCGTATAAAAACCCGTGATCAAAAACCGAAATTTTGGCATCTTCTTTGGAGTAAAATTTTCCATTTATATAAATCTGAATACTCATCCTAATCCCCCTTATTCTTAAAGTTTAAAACCAATCATATTCCCAGCATATTATAGATTGGTTCTCCAGCAGGAACCATAGGCATTACGTTTTCCTCTTTATCAATTAAAGCTTCTATTACAGTAGGTTTTCCCGATTCAATGGCATCGTTTATGGCTTTTTCAACTTCCTCTTTTTCTTTTATTCTAACAGCATTACACCCACACCCTAAGGCTATTTTTACATAGTCGGGTTCTTCAGATAGCATTGTATGAGAATACCTTTTACCGTAAAACAGCTCCTGCCATTGCCTTACCATACCCAAACTCCTGTTGTTGAAAATCACGACTATTATCGGAATATTATAACGTGCAGCCGTAATAAGTTCATGACAGTTCATTTCAAAACTTCCATCACCAGCAATATTAAATACTATTTTTTCAGGCCTCCCTAACTTTGCTCCTATTGCTGCTGGCAAACCAAAACCCATAGTTCCAAGCCCACCGGATGTAATAAAACTCCGCGGCTCTTTGAATTTATAGTATTGAGCAGCCCACATTTGATGCTGACCTACTTCAGTAGCAATTATAGCTTCCCCTTTTGTAATTTCACAAATTTTTTCAATTATATATTGAGGTTTTAAACCCTTTTCATTATAATTAAGAGGGTATTTATTCTTTAAAAAAGCTACCTCTTCAAGCCATTCTTTCAAATACTTTTTAGATATTTTGTTTAATAACTTGCGCAGGACCTCCTTTAAATCTCCTTTAATAGGAAGGTCTGCTTTTTTATTCTTGCCAAGTTCGGCCTGGTCTATATCAATGTGAATGATTTTAGCCTTCTTTGCAAATTCGTTTCCCTTACCTATGACCCTATCATCAAACCTTGCACCAAGGGCTATCAATAAATCACACTCCGAAACCGCAAGATTAGCATAAGCAGTGCCGTGCATACCAAGCATACCTAAAAAGTTAGGATGATAGGGAGGAAAAGAGCCTAACCCCATCAAAGTTACAGTTACAGGAGCAGATATTTTTTCTGAAAGCTCCAGAACTTCTTGCCATGCTTTTGAATTAATTACTCCTCCGCCCGCATAAATCAACGGTTTCTTTGCCTCTTCAATCATTTGTGCAGCTTTATTTATTTTTTCTTCTAAATCAGGATTTGCCTGGTATTTTTTTTCAAAGGAATTAATAAAACCATTAATTTCTTTATCAACTTTGCTTAAATCTACTTCTGATGCCATCACATCTTTGGGTAGATCTACCACAACCGGACCGGGTCTTCCCGTTGATGCTATAATAAATGCTTCTTTTACCTTTTTTACTATTTTATTTTTTTCCCTTATAATGAAACTGTGCTTTGTTATAGGAAGGGTTACACCTGTAATATCAACTTCTTGAAAGGAATCCCTACCAAGAAGTGATAAAGGCACTTGGCCTGTAAAGGCTACAATAGGGACTGAATCCATATATGCAGTCGCGATTCCCGTAACAAGGTTTGTAGCACCCGGTCCAGATGTGCTTAATACGACACCTACCTTTCCTGTTGCCCTTGCATAACCGTCAGCTGCATGAGCAGCCCCCTGTTCATGAACAGTTCTAATATGTTTTATTTTTTTATTTTTATACAATGCATCGTATATTGGTAGTGCAGATCCCCCCGGGAAACCGAAGATCACTTCTACTCCCAGTTCTTCCAGTGTAGAAAGCAATAAATCCGCTCCGGTCATTATTTCACCTCAAATTTATTTTTTAAGCCAGGGCATCATCTTCCTAAGCTCTTCACCCACTTTTTCAATAGGATGCTGAGCTTCTTTTTCTAATATTGTTTTATAAACAGGTCTTCCCGTTTGATTTTCTAAAATCCATCTTTTTGCAAATTCCCCATTCTGAATCTCGTTTAAGACTTTTTTCATCTCCTTTCTGACTTCTTCGTTTATAATTCTTTTACCTACAGTAATATCTCCGTATTTTGCCGTATCGCTAATCGAATAGCGCATCCATTTTATTCCACCTTCATATATTAAATCCACAATCAGCTTCATCTCATTTAAACATTCAAAATAAGCAATTTCCGGCTGGTAACCAGCTTCTACCAGGGTCTCAAATCCTGCTTTAATAAGCTCGGTAAGACCTCCGCATAGTACACATTGCTCTCCGAAAAGGTCCGTTTCGGTCTCTTCTGCAAAAGTGGTCTCAATAACACCCGCTCTCGTTGCGCCAATACCCTTCGCATAGGCTAACGCGATTTCCTTAGCTTTTTTTGTATAGTCGTTGTGTACTGCAACCAATGCTGGAACTCCAAAACCCTGTTGATACATCCTCCTTACAATGTGTCCAGGCCCCTTAGGAGCTACCATGAAAACATCTACATTTTTTGGAGGCACAATTTGATAAAAACGGATATTGAATCCATGAGCAAAAGCCAACGCTTTCCCTTCAGTCAAATTCGCTTTTATATACTTTTCGTAAATCTCAGGCTGAGTATGATCGGGAGTAAGGAGCATTATTATATCGGCTTTTTTTGCAGCATTTTCAACGGTATCCACAGTTAAACCGTCTTCTTTGGCTTTTTCCCATGATTTACTGCCCTCATATAAACCAACAATGACGTTTACATTGCTGTCCTTCAAATTTAAAGCGTGAGCATGTCCTTGACTGCCATAACCAATCACTGCAACAGTTTTGCCTTCCAATAATTTTAAATCAGCGTCATTATCATAATATAACTTTGCCATAAAAATCCTCCTCTTTCTTTTTTTTTAATTCTATGTAAAAAATAAATCCCCTCGTCCTGAGAAAAAGATCCCAGGGACGAGGGGAGTTTTACCCCGTGGTACCACCCTGATTTGCCAAAAATTCAAGGCCTCATTTTATTAACGCCAAATGCGTCTGATGCTACTCTTTTTTCGCATCAGCTGCTCCGGAGCGATAGAAAAATAATGACCCGTACCGGCTTTCACCTTACCCGGCTCTCTTATAACGGTATCAATTATTTTTCTTCTCCTTCATAGCATTTTAAAATATTAAATTTTTAATATTGTATCTTATAATTTTATAAAAATACCCGTGATTTGTATCGTTGGATATTCTTATAATTTAAGAAGTATTTTACATTCCATATATAAATATGTCAAGGGGTTTTTATAAAAAAATTTCGTTAATTTATTTCACATCTACTCTTCCTTTAAAAATTAGCCCGCGCTGGCTGTCGACGGTTATCTCATCACCCGTTGTAATTCTTTCCGTTGCGCCTTCAGCACCTACAATAACAGGAATACCGAATTCCAAACCTACAATTGCTGCATGGGAGGTAAGCCCTCCTTCTTGGGTTATCACCGCACTTGCCCTTTTTATAATCGGCGTATAGTCCGCATCCGTTGAATCAGTCACAAGAATAGCCCCATCAGGCATTTCCATTGCTTTTTTGAGGGTATCAGCAACAAAAGCAATACCCGTAACAAATTTATTCCCTATTCCCGTTCCTTTTAAAATGACGTCTCCCACAATATGCACCCTTATCAAATTTGTTGTTCCGGTGACATTTACCGGTACACCGGCAGTTATTACCACAAGGTCGCCCTTTTTGATAATCCCGGAGCTTAAAGCTCCCGAAATAGCTTCTCTAAACATTTCATCGGTAGATAAGACCTCATTGATCTTAATGGGCCATACACCCCAAACAATTTGAAGGGTTTTTAAAACCTTTTCCTTAGGAGTAACGGCAATTATCGGCGCCTGAGGCCTAAACTTGGCAACCATCCTCGCCGTGTACCCCGATTTTGTGGAGGTGATAATTGCACTTGCACAAAGGTCCCTTGCTATGGTGTAGGTTGCATGGCTTATAGCATCGGTTACCGTCTTTATTATCCGCTGCCTCCCAGCTGTTACTTCATCTACTTTTATGGATTCTTCCACTTTTTCAGCTATTCTTGCCATCATCCTTGCAGCTTCTACCGGAAAATCACCCGCCGCGGTCTCTCCCGAAAGCATAATGGCATCAGTGCCGTCCAAAATAGCATTGGCAACATCAGTAGTTTCTGCCCTTGTAGGCCTTGGATTTCTTATCATCGAATCAAGCATTTGAGTAGCAGTAATTACAGGTTTCCCCGCTTTATTGCATTTTTCAATAATTTTCTTTTGAACTATGGGAACTTCTTCTACAGGGATTTCTACACCCAAGTCGCCCCTTGCAACCATTACAGCATCCGCAACTTTTATAATTTCATCGATGTTATCTACACCTTCCTGGTTTTCGATTTTTGCAATAATTTGTATATCCTGTCCGCCGTTATCCTCAAGAATTTTCCTAATCGCAATAACATCCTGAGCTTTTCTTACAAAAGAAGCTGCAATAAAATCCACACCCATTTTTATTCCGAAAATTATATCTTCTTTATCTTTTTCGGTAACAGAAGGTAGAGGGACAATTTTACCGGGCAGGTTGACCCCTTTTTTACTGCTCAATTCCCCTTCATTATTTACAATGCAAATTATTTCATTTGGGGTTACCTCATCTACCAAAAGTTCTATTAATCCATCGGCTATTAATACCCTATCTCCCTTTGACAAAATTTCACTTAATGGTTTAAAATCCACGAAAACTCCAGTTTCATCACCATCGCACGGATTAGTCTTTAAAATAAATTTCTGTCCTTTTTTTAAATGGACCTTACCATTTTTGAATATCCCAATTCTTATCTCGGGCCCTTTTGTATCAAGCATAATGGCAACATTTGTTTTTAATTCCCTTTCCACTTCTCTTATAGCAAGAATCCTTTTTTCATGTTCTTCATGGGTACCATGAGAAAAGTTCAGCCTTGCTACATTCATTCCAGCCAATATCAATTCTTTTAATACTTCTTTTCTTTCACTGGCAGGGCCGATTGTGCATATTATCTTTGTCTTTCTCATTTATATCCTCCCTTTCAGATCGAAAGAATATTAGCAAGCTCGTATAATTCCTTGTTAAAGGTCTTCTTTTTGTCTTTTATCTTTTCTAAATCTGTTACAACGATTTCTCCCTTTACATACCCCACCATTTTAGCCGACTCACCATTTTTTAGAAGTTCGACCGCCTTTGCTCCCATCAGGCTTGCCATTATCCTATCAAAAGCTGTAGGATTTCCGCCCCTTTGTACATGGCCTAACACTATTATCCGCGTTTCAAGGCCTGTTATTTCCTGTATCTTTTTTCCTACATCAAAACCATGTCCTGCACCTTCAGCTAAAATAATTATGCTGTGCAGTTTACCCCTTTTGTAACCGCTCATTATTTTTTTGCATACATCGTTTATATCGTAAGGAATTTCAGGTACTAAAATATTTTCAGCCCCACTTGCGACTCCGGCATAAAGTGCAATATTACCTGACTCTCTACCCATTACCTCTACTATAAAAGTCCTTTCATGAGATGTTGCGGTATCCCTTATTTTGTTTACCGCTTCTACAACCGTATTGACAGCAGTATCAAAACCAATTGTATATTCAGTATAAGGAATGTCGTTATCTATTGTACCGGGTACTCCTATTGCAGGAATGCCCCTTTTTGATAGTTCATAAGCTCCCCTAAAGGAGCCATCGCCTCCTATTACCACCAAACCTTCTATGCCGTATTCCTTCAAATTTTTTATTGCCTTTGACATTCCTTCTTCCGTTTTAAATTCTTCTGAACGCGCAGTCCTTAAAATAGTTCCCCCGCGATGAATAATATCCCCTACCGAGCCAAGGTCCATTTTTACAAAATCAGAGTTTATAAGTCCTTGATATCCCTTTTTTATACCATAAACTTCTATCCCATTAAAAATGGCATTCCGAACGACCGCCCTAATAGCTGCATTCATTCCCGGTGCATCTCCACCGCTTGTTAAAACCCCAATTCTTTTCATTTTTTCTCCCCTCTAAAGTAGAATTATAAATTTTTTTCCAGTATTATCTTGTGAGCCTCTTCTGCTTCAGCTTCTGGGACAAGGATTTCTATATAGCACCCCCTTTTTTTACTCTTTAAAGCCTCTTTCACTTTAACAAGAAAACCTTCATTCTTAAGAATATCTGCAACTTTATCAGCAGTTTCTTTATCAGTGGCCATATATACTACCGTCCACACGTTTTTACACCTCCTCTAAAAATTTTTCTAGAAAGAGGTATCCTTGAACATCCTTTATTTTCATCAATTCTTCCATTGTTTTTTCATCACCATCGATGTAAAATTCTTTGCCGACATTAACAGCTTTTTTATATTCATTTATATAAATTGTAACAGGATTATCACCTGGATGCAAAAGGAAAAATTCTTTCAGCATGTTTATTAAATCTTTATCCCCACGATTAACGCATATTATAATATGTCTTTTTTTATTAGAATCAACCACAATCTCTAATGGAGTAATTTCCTCAGCAAGTATTTTAGGTGCTTCTTCTTCCTTTAAATTTAACCGTCCCTTTATTAAAATTTTATTATCCGGTTTTAAAAGGTCCTTGTATTTTTCCACTACTGCCGGAAATACTATCACTTCCATTGAACCAGTTAAATCTTCAAGGTTTAAAAAGGCCATTATTTTATTTTCTTTGGTAGATTTTAGTTTAATGTTAGAAATTATTCCTCCTACTATTACATTTATTCCATCGATTAAATTGTCATTTTCCACTAAGTCTTTTGCTTTTAAATTAGTTTCCTTTTTAAGATAATCTTCAAATTCCTTTAGCGGATGTCCGCTTAAGTATAGCCCCAACATTTCTTTTTCCATTGAAAGAAGTTGGCTTTCCTCATACTCGGGGATTTCTGGAAGTTCATCTTTTTCATTATCCTCTCTTTCTTTTTCAAAAAGATCTAAAAAAGACACCTGATTTTTATCTACATTCTTCTCATTTTTCTTTTTCTGAATTTTCTCTAAAACATCTTCGTAAATGGCCATTAGCTGAGATCTTTTTGCTCCAAAAGAATCCATTGCCCCTGACATTATCAAGCTTTCAATAAACCTTTTATTCAATTCTCCTGAAGATAATTTTTCGCAAAAATCCGTTAATGATTTGAATTTTCCTTTTTCTTCCCTTGCTTTAATAATATTTTTTACAGCACTCTCACCTACATTTTTAACAGCAGAAAGTCCAAAACGGATTTTTCCATCAACAACCGTAAAGTTTTCATAGCTTTCGTTCACATCAGGTGGCAGAACATCTATCCCCATACGCCTGCATTCCGATATATACAAGGCTACTTTGTCCAAGTTTTGCATAACGCTGCTTAAAAGCGCTGCCATATATTCCACAGGAAAATGAGCTTTTAGGTATGCAGTTTGATAGGCAATAAGAGCATAAGCAGCTGCATGGGATTTATTAAAACCGTAACCTGCAAAATATGAAATGTCTTCAAATATCCTTTCAGCAATTTCTTTTTCTATACCATTTTTCATACAACCTTCAATAAAGGCGTTTTTTTGAGCCTGCATCACATCCTGCTGTTTTTTGCCCATCGCTTTCCTTAAAATATCAGCCTGAGCGAGGGTAAAACCTGCTAATTCTTGAGCAATTTTCATTGCTTGCTCCTGATATAGGATAATACCATAGGTTTCTTCCAATATGGGTTTCAATTTTGGATGCAGATATTTTATGGGTTGCCTGCCATTTTTATTTTTAATAAATTCTAATGCTGCACCGCTCCCTAAAGGGCCTGGCCTATAAAGCCCGATCACAGCAATGATATCTTCAAATCTTTCAGGTTTTAGTTCTTTTAGCAAGTTTCGCATTCCATTGCTTTCTAACTGGAACACTCCTAAGGTTTCTCCGCTGCTCAAAAGCTCATACACTTTTTTGTCATCTAATGGAATTGATTTAATATCAAGATTCATATCCCTGGTCTTTTTTATTAGATCCAAGGCATCCCTGATAACCGTTAATGTCCGTAAACCCAAGAAATCCATTTTTAAAAGCCCTATTTCTTCTAAATTGGTCATAGTGTATTGGGTTGAAATTGTATCTCCAACTTTATGCAGTGGTACAAGTTCCATCAAAGGCAATGCGGAAATTACAATCCCTGCCGCATGTGTAGAAGCATGTCGAGGAAACCCTTCAATAGCTTTAGCAATATCTATAAGCTTTTTTACCTTATCATCCTCCTCATACCTCTTTTTTAGCTCTGGGTTTAATTCGAGAGCTTTGTCAACTGTCATCCCCAATTCCATAGGTATCATTTTTGCAATTACATCAACTTCGCCATAAGGATATCCCAAAACCCTTCCCACATCCCTTACTGCAGCCCTCGCTGCCATAGTACCAAAGGTGCCTATCTGAGCAACCCTATCTTCCCCATACTTATTAATTACATATTTTATTACCTCTTCCCTTCTTTCAAAGCAAAAATCCACGTCAATATCCGGCATCGTAACCCTTTCAGGATTTAAAAACCTTTCAAAAAGCAAATTGTATTTTAAAGGGTCTATATCTGTAATTCCTAAACAATAAGCAACCAAACTACCGGCAGCAGAGCCTCGTCCAGGTCCTACCATTATTTGATTTTTTTTGGCATAATTTACGTAATCCCAAACAATTAAAAAATACGCAGAATAACCCATTTTTTTTATTACGTCCAATTCATATTTTAAGCGTTCTTCCTTAACGGGCTCTATTGCCCCATAACGCTTTAAAAGCCCATCATAACATAACTTTTCAAGATAGGAATCATGAGTATATCCTTCCGGAACTTTAAAATCAGGAAGGTATATTTTATTAAATTCTATCTCTACATCACACATTTCAGAGATTCTGACAGTATTTTCTAAAGCCTCAGGAATATCGTAAAATAGGCCTTTCATTTCAGCTTCGGTTTTTAAGTAAAATTCATCAGTGGGGAATTTTAACCTATCTTTATCTTTCAAGGTTTTACCGGTTTGTATGCATAAAAGGGCATCATGAAATTCAGCATCCTCTCTTGATATATAGTGAACATCATTGGTTGCAACTAAAGGGATACCTGTTTCCTTGCTCAATTTTACCAGTGTTTGGTTTACTTTTTTTTGTTCTAAAATTTTGTGGTCTTGAAGCTCTAAATAAAAATTCCCCCTACCGAAAATGTCCAAATAATCTAATGCTATTTTTTTTGCTTCATCATAATCTCCTTCAAGTATTTTTGCAGGGATTTCCCCGGCAAGGCAGGCACTTAGACCTATTAAACCTTTCGAATATTTTCTTAGTAAATCCTTATCAATCCTGGGCTTATAATAAAATCCGTCTATAAAACCTATTGAAACCAGCTTCATTAAATTTTTATAACCTTCATTATCCTTTGCTAAAAGCACTAAATGGTACTGTTCATCATCTTTGCCCGGTTCTTTATCTTTTAAGCTGCGCTTTGCCATATACACTTCACAACCTATTATGGGTTTTAGTCCTTCTTTTTTCATTGCCTTGTAAAATTCAATTACTCCGTACATTACTCCATGATCTGTAATAGCAGCCGCACTCATTTCTCTTTTTTTAAGTTCCGTAACAAGCCTTTCTATACTGCATGCTCCATCAAGAAGGCTGTAATTTGTGTGTAGATGAAGGTGTACAAACCTCAGAATTATCACCTACCTTATGAGTACTTTTACCGACATGACACCCTTTGCTATCATTCCGCTTTCATTTTCTACATTTATTTCAACTTTTCCTGCTTTTCTACCAATCTCCATGATCTCTGCTTTAATAACAATTTCTTCCCCTAATTGCACTGGTTTTGAAAAATACACTGTAAAAGTATCAGGAACCGTCTCTAATCTTTTCACTATCCGAAAAGCTTCAAGCCCTGCATTTGCCATAGCTGTCATTAAGGAACCAAAACTTGTAACCCCGTACTGATTAAGCATTGCTGAGCTAGCTAATCCTTTCAAAACAACACCTTCACCAAACTTTTCTATGGTAAAAGAATTTAAAACCAATTCGTCAATCGTTTCTCCAATTTGAGGCTGCATTCTTAAACTTTTCAAAGCTTTCATGGTATCCTGCCGCGTAATAACACCCACCAATTTTTTGTTTTCCACCACAGGTATAAGCTCAATTCCTTCCCATACCATTAAGTGCACCGCATATGCAATCGGCGTATCAGGTGAAACACATATGGGCTTTTTTGTCATAACATCTTTTATAGACACATCATCAGGATACCCGATAACATCATTAGTTGTAGCTATTCCTACCACTTCTCCATCGTCATTTACTACTGGAAACTTGCTGTGTCTCGTTGCCCTCAACAATCTTCTCCAATCACCAACCTTTGAATTGATATCAAGAAAATATGGATTTTTTACCATAACATCTTTTGCTAAAATAACTTCCTTTTGTTTCAATTTTGAAGAAATGGCCCTATTTATAAGCATAGCAACGGTAAAAGTATCATAAGAAGAAGTAATAATAGGCCTTTCCACTTTATTTGCAAGTTCTACGACTTCATTATCCGGATAAAACCCACCTGTAACCAAAACAGCGGCTTTGCAGTTTAAAGCAAGAATTTGTGCTTCTTTTCTATTCCCAACAATCAATAAATCACAAGGTTCTATGTATCTTGCCATATCCTCGACTTCCATTGCACCTATTAAAAATTTCTTTAAAGGTTTTTCCAATCCAGTATGACCACCTAAAACAGAACCTTCAACAATATTTACAACTTCCTGAAAAGTCAATTCTTCAATACCTTTTTTATTTTCCTTTTCTATCCTAATAGTCCCTATTCTGGGGACAGTAGTAATAAGCCCCTCTAACTGAGCATCCTTAATAGCCCTGTAAGCTGTTCCCTCACTTACATTTAATTCTTTTGCTAACTTTCGCACTGATATCTTACTGCCCACTTTAAGGTTTTTAATATATTCAATTATTCTATCGTGTTTGGTCATAATTGTCCCCCACAATATTAATAAAAGCTACCAATAAGGTAGCTTTTATTCTTCTCCAAATTTAGAATCGATGAGTGCTGCAAGAGCTTCAACAGCCTCTTTTTCATCTTCTCCAGAAGCAGAAATTTCAATTATTGTCCCCTGACTCACTGCGAGGGACATTACTCCCATAATACTCTTTGCATTTACTTTTTTGCCTTCTTTTTCAATAAAAATCTCTGATTTAAATTTACTTGCAGTTTGAACAAACATTGCAGCTGGTCTTGCATGAAGCCCAGTTTTGTTTTTTACCTCTACAGAGATTTTATACATTTAAGTTTCCCCCTTCATAATGTTTAAATTTTTCTGCAATATTTTTTAACCTATTCAATCTATGGCTAACGCCAGATTTGCTCAAAGGCGGATTCATCATCTGACCTAATTCCTTAAAGGAAAGTTCTGGAAATTTTAAACGCAATTCTGCAATTTCCTTTAAACCCGGCGGAAGTTTTTCTAAAAAACCCTTTTCTTTTAAAAACACTATGTATTCAATCTGATTAAAAGCTGCATTTATAGTCTTATTCAAATTAGCCGTTTCACAGTTGACCAACCTGTTCACATTGTTTCTCATATCTTTTAAAACTCTCTCATTTTCAAACTTTAAAAGGGACTCATTTGCGCCAATTAACCCTAATAAATCCCTTATATCGTCTCCATTTTTTAAATAAACAATGAACCTACCTTTTCTATTTATAATTTTAGAATTTAAATTAAACTCCCCAATGAGTTTTGACAAATCTTCTGCAAGCTTTAAATTATTAGTAATAAATTCTAAATGATGTGCCCGCTTAGGGTCGTTTATCGACCCGCTCCCTAAAAATGCACCTCTCATGTAGGCCTTCTTACAGCATCTTTTTTTTAAAAACTTAAACTTAATACCTTCTTCAATTATAATTTTGCCGTTTTTTATACTAATAATACCGATTTTTGAAAGAAAATCCTCCATTTTTCTTTCCTTACAGAATGCTTTCACAAGGTAAAGATTTTTATGCTTTAATTTTTCCTTTTCAACCGTTATTTCAAACTCTACTTTTTCATACTTTCTCATAAGCTGAATAAACCTTCGGGCAACAGCAGCATTTTCTGTATGTATAGTAATAACAACAGTATCACCCTTTGGAGACATGCCACCACTCATTTTTATTAAGGCCGAAAGTTCAGCCAAACCGCAACAATCCTTGTCAATTATTTTTGAGATTTCTTCTTTTAATTCAGATGAAAAGGACATTTTTTTCACCCTAACTTTTTTTATTCTACATAAAATTAATTTATTTGTAAATAAGATAAGCTATGAAAATAAATTCATTATTTCTCTTGCTAATTTTTCAGAATCGTGACGTATTACCTCATTAAAAGATAAAACCTCAGACTTAATTATCTTATAACCCACACTGATTATTTTTTCCTCATCTACTAAAACAGGAATTGATCCCTCATCTTTATATTTTTTTAACAATTTCTCAGGTATTTTTTCTACATTTACGAGCACATACTCAATAACTTTTTCACCTGCATGATCAACAATAGCTTTAATATGATCGTATGCTGTATAATTATCTGTCTCACCTGGTTGAGTCATTATATTTACTACAAAAATCTTTTTGGCTCCGGAATTTTCAATAGCTTCTTTAATTTCTTTTATAAGGAGATTAGGGATAATGCTTGTGTATAAACTCCCAGGACCTATAATAATAGCATCAGCTTTTTTAATGGCTTCAATGGCTTCGGTAAGAGGTCTTGCATCTTCAGGAATCAGTTTTACCTTTCTTATTTTCCTATTAATTCTGGGTATTAAAGATTCTCCAATAGCAACACTGCCATCTTCATACTCGGCCATAAGGGTTACATCATCAAGAGTAGACGGTATTACCTGTCCGCTGACTGCAAGAACTTTGCTGGACTCTTTTATTGCAAGCTCGAAATCCCCTAAAACCTCTGTTAAAGCAGCTAAAAAAAGATTGCCGAAGCTATGGCCTTTTAAAAAACCTGTATCAAATCTATACTGAAATAGCTTTTCCATTAAAGGTTCGGTATTTGCAAGGGCCAAAAGGCAGTTCCTTATATCTCCTGGAGGAGGCATTTTTAGCTCATCTCTTAAACGCCCGGAACTGCCACCATCATCGGCAACAGTAACTATGGCCGTAATATCCTTTGTATAGTATTTTAACCCCCTGAGCAAAGCCGGTAATCCCGTACCCCCACCTATTGCGACAACTTTTAACACGGGTTAATACCCCCTTGAATCTTTTTCATCCCTGTGTTCAACGTTAACAAAATAACCCTTATCTTTTAATAATTTAGCTAGTTCATTGGCAATAGCTATTGACCTGTGTCTGCCCCCTGTACAACCAATTGCAACCACAAGTTGAGCCTTTCCTTCTTTGATGTAATAAGGTATTAAAAACTCTATTAAATCAAATACCTTATTTATAAACTCTCTTGTTTCTTGAAAATTAAAAATGTAATCTCGAACTTTCTCATCATTTCCAGAAAGAGGCCTTAACTCATCTTTATAGAAAGGATTTGGCAAAAACCTCACATCAAATACCAAATCCGCATCAAGAGGTAAACCCTGTTTAAAACCAAAAGATACGATATTTATTAATAAACCTGACTCATTGATATCCTTTTTTAAAAACCTTTCTTCTATTTCTTCTTTTAACTGAGCAGGTGTTTTAAATGAGGTGTCAATAATAAAATCAGATTTTTCTTTTACAGGAGCTAATTTTTTCCTTTCTAAATTTATTCCTTCAATTATTCTTTTATCGGGTGCAAGAGGGTGTTTGCGCCTGCTTTCCTTATACCTCTTAATCAGCACCTCATCCGAAGCATCCAAAAACAAGATCCTATAGGAATACCCCATTTCTTCAAGGGATTTTAAACTTTCAAATAAGCTGTCAAAAAAATCCCCGCCCCTGATATCAATAACCAAAGCAACTTTATCCAATTTTTTCCTGCTTTGACTGCACAGTTCAGCAAATTTAAGAATTAATTGTGGGGGTAAATTATCTATACAAAAAAAACCATTATCTTCAAATACCCTTAACGCAAGAGTTCTTCCTGCTCCCGAAAGACCGGTAATAATAACAAAATCAATCTCCTGGCCCACATGCTCCCCTCCAAAAACATTTTTTTATAAAGCATTAATTATGTCCTCTTTCGTCAAACCTGCTTTTTGTGCGAGTTTAATTGCCTGTTTTAAATCGCCTACCCTGTCCGGCTCGTGGGCATCGCTGCCAATCGCAAATTTTACACCCTGTTCTTTGGCAATTTTAATGTAATCCACCGTTGTATGATTGTGCCCTGCATTTATTTCAAGGGCTGTACCCTTTTCAGCTGCCTTTTTTGCGAGAATCTTGGTATTAATAGGCATATGAAGTCCGGGATGGGTTATTATATCCACTTTATACCTTTCTATAGCATTTATTAAAGCCCTTGTATTTTGCTCCATAACCTTCGTTAATCTTGAGGGTAACTTTTTAGCAATATAATTTTCTACCAACAAATGATAAGTATCTTTTAAGCTTTTTCCCCAAATTTGTGGATGCAGCCCAACCATCACGTAGTCCATCTCATTTAATAATTCTTCCGGTATGTCAAGGTCACCTTCAAGACTTATAACATTTGCTTCACAACCAAAAAGAATATCTATTCCTTTTATTTCCTTCTTTAGTTCTTCAATTTCCTTCTTTATTTTTTCAAAATCCCTTATATTGGTACCTACTCCAATGTTATTCGGCCCGTGTTCAGATATTCCTACTGCTTTTAAGCCTTTTTTTACTGCCGAGTAGACATTTTCTCGAACGGTACCTCGCCCATGGCTGTAAATGGTATGAGTGTGAAAATCTGCAAACAATATCATCGACTTGCCCTCCCTGTAATAGTATAATATATTATGTGGTTAAAATCTATTTTTATTATTTCAAAATTTTTAATTTATTTATTGAAGGATTTTAGGGGGTAAATAAAATTGATAGACACACTCCTATTTGATTTAGACGGCACTTTGCTTCCTTTGGATACCGATGAATTCATCAATGCCTATTTAAAATTAATAGCAAAAAGGATGAGTAAATTTTTCGATCCTCAATACTTTATAGAGCATTTATTAAACTCCACAATGGCGATGGTAAACAATTTAGACCCTACAAAAACTAACAAAGATGTTTTTTGGGAAAATTTTGCCAATATACCCATTGAAAGGGAAAAACTGTACTTTGAGGTAGAAGAATTTTATGAAAAAGACTTCCCAACCCTCAAAAGGGTGTTAAAACCAAATCCTCTTCCCTACAAAGTACTTCAAACATCCTTTAACCTAGGTTTTGAAGTAGTTATTGCTACCAATCCTATTTTCCCCGAGTGCGCTGTAAAAGAAAGGTTAAGATGGATAAATGCGGAAAATTTCCCCTATAAACTCATAACAACCTATGAAAATATGCATTATACCAAGCCCCACATTCAATATTACGAAGAAATTTTGACATTAATAAAAAAATCTCCCGAACAGTGCCTTATGATTGGAAATGATGCTGAAGAAGACCTAATTGCAAGGAGGTTAGGCATTAAAACCTTTTTGTTAAAAGATTTTATTATAAATCGAAAAAACAACAAAATTATTTCTGACTATATAGGTTCCTTTCATGAACTTTTGAATCTATTGCTAAAATTAAGAGGGGGGACGAATATTGAACATTTACGATAAAGCTCATGAGCTTGCTAAAGCACTTTCCGAATCAGATGAATATAAAGAATTTAAAAAAGCTAAAGAGGAAATAAAAAAGGATGAAAAAGCTAAAGAAATGTTAAAAGATTTAAGGGAAAAAGAATTAGAAGTTCAAGCCCTTGCGTTATCTGGAAAACCTTACTCGGAAGAAGAAAAGAAATTAAGAAATCTTTACGAGATTATCAGTTATCATTCAGGAATAAGAAAATACATAGAAGCAGAAAATAGGTTAATGGTATTAATTTCTGACATACAAAAAATCATTTTTAAAGCAATTGATACAAGTCTTGAAGATTGAAATGGAGGAAAACAATGGCAAAAGTTATTTTAAAAGGAAAAAGAAACAATAGAATAGAAAAAGGCCATCCCTGGGTTTACAGTACAGAAATTGAGACAATTAAAGGTAATTTTTCCCCAGGAGATGTTGTGGAAGTTTATGCTGGGAACAATAAATTTCTTGGGAAGGGATATATAAACCCAAAATCTCAAATTACTGTAAGATTGCTGACAAGAAATAAGGACGAAGAAATTAACAGAGATTTTTTTAAAACCCGAATAGAAAGGGCTTTAAGCTTTAGAAAACAGCTAAATTACGGTGATAGCTTTAGACTCATTTACGCAGAAGCGGATTTTTTACCGGCTCTAATAGTGGACAAATTCAGCGATGTGTTGGTTTTACAAACCTTAGCCTTAGGCATAGAAAAATATAAAAATATAATTGTAGAAATTTTAGCTGAGCTTCTAAATCCGGTTTGCATATACGAAAGAAACGACGCTCCTGTTCGTGAATTGGAAGGATTGGAACTAAAAAAAGGTGTTCTTTATGGTAAACTGCCTGAAAAAATTATTATTGAAGAAAACGGAATAAAATATTATGTTGATGTGGAAAACGGGCAAAAAACCGGTTATTTTTTCGACCAAAGAGAAAATAGGAAAGCAATAGAACCCTTTGTAAAGGGAAAAGAAATTTTAGAATGCTTTTGCTATACAGGCTCTTTCGCTTTAAATGCTGCCTTATATGGAGCAAAAAGCGTAATAGCTTTCGATTATTCCGATGATGCTGTTTTTCTTGCAAGAGAAAATGCAAAATTAAACGGATTTAATGATATATGTAGATTTGAAGTAGGCAATGCATTTGATGTTTTACGGAATTTTTATAATGAAAAAAGAAAATTTGATGTGGTAATTTTAGACCCCCCAGCATTTGCTAAAAATAAAAAAGCCTTAGAAGGGGCAGTAAGGGGTTATAAAGAAATAAACCTGAGGGGGATGAAACTTTTAAAACCAGAAGGATTTTTAATAACTTCTTCTTGTTCTCATCATGTAAACGAGGATTTATTTTTTGAAATATTAATGTCAGCAGCTTATGATGCTAAGGTTACTTTAAGGATTATCGAAAAAAGGTCTCAGGCTAAGGACCACCCGATCCTTGCTGTTTCCGAAGAAACAAGATACCTTAAATTCTATATTTTGCAAGTATATTAAAAAGCCTCATAACTCCTTATTAAAAATTCCTTATATTTTAAACAAGAAAATTAAAAAAATGGGGATTTTTCCCCATTTTCAGCTAAATTAGTTATTTTTACTGATATTGTTGGGGTTGTGCCACTTGACCGGACAGAACCTGCTGTTGAACCTGCTGCTGAGCCTGCTGTTGGGCTTTTTGCTGATTTTGTAAAGCTTGGTTAAATTGTTGATTTAATTGAGAAAGCTGTTTATTAAACTGATCGAGAAGCTGATTCATTTGATAAAAAATCTGGTTAGCCTCTATGCTCTGCTGAGCCTGTGTTAAAGCATTTATTGCCTGTTGAATAGCCTGACTTACCTGATTGTCAGTTTGCTGCTGTTGAGTCTGTGCCTGTGCTTTTAGCTGGTTCAAAAGCTGTTGAAACTGCTGAGAAGCAACACCTTGCTGCATAGTTGTTTGAATAGCTGGCTGAGAGGGTGTTGCCAATTCCTGCGAAGTTTCAACTTCTTTCTTTTTTTCTTCTAAATAATCGGTTAAACTTTTCTTCTGTGTCATATTTTCTCCCCCTTCAAAATTTCTTTCTATTTTAATTTGCCCATCTTTAAAGCAAATTATATTATAAAATCACTGTAAAACGAGGTTACATTAAGAAAAGGGAGAAAATACTTAGTGTATATAGTTTTCTAAGTTATTATTTAAGGTATTATTTATTTCGCTCAACAACTTATTTTGAGCAATATTGGCCTGAATCTGATTTAAGGTTTCTATAGCCGTTTTTATAGATTGATGAACACTAAGAATAGGGTTTGAAGGATTTCCCATAAAAACGGGGATATCCATCTGCCCTAGTCCTGTTTTTAATTTATTTTCAATATCTTTATAAGATATCATTTGATTTTTGAGATTATCCAACAAATATTGGGTTAAATTAGAGAAATCTTTATTCAGATTGTCTATTTTTTTCTCAACATCACTTAACTCATTTAGAATATCAATACGCCTTTTGGACACCTGTTCCTGCTGAAGCTTTTGATTAGAACCTGCAAGAAGCTTAGCTATGGTTCCGTTATTCTGGGAAATCTCCAATTCTAATTGCTTTAGATCATTTTCAATATTTGATATTGTTCCCCTTAAATTATCATGTACCTCTTTTATAGTTTTGGAGATTTGGTTAAAATTTTCCTGCATTCCGTTAACAAAATTTTCTAAGTTGATGTTAATAGTTTCTAAATCATGAGATAAATTATGAACATTGTACACTATCGCCACCTCCTTCACTAATAGTTTAGCCCGTTTGCCCTCCTTTGCTTCATCCTTATTTTGTAAATCATTTTTCTCCAAGAATTATTACTTCCGGTTCCAAAAAGATTTGAAATTTTTCATAAACTCTATTCTGTATATATTCAATAAGTTTCTCTACATCACCAGCTGTAGCATTTCCCAAATTTACTATAAAACCTGCATGAATTTCTGAAACTGCCGCATCTCCAATCCTCATACCTTTCAACCCTGCCTTTTCTATCAGCGTCCCTGCAAAATTGCCTTCAGGTCTTTTAAACGTGCTTCCTGCACTTGGTAAATTAAGCGGTTGCTTAGCCTTTCTTCTTGCTGAATATTCTTCCATTTTTGATTTAATTTCATCATAATTTCCTTTTTCTAACTTTATTAAAGCTTCTAAGATTATGTATTTTTCCTCTTGAAAAATACTCCAGCGATAGCCAAATTTTAATTCATCCTTTTTTAAATCCTTTATATTACCTTCATAATCCATCACTGTAACCTTTTCTATTACATTAGAAAATTCTCCATCATAAGCTCCTGCATTCATTACAATAGCACCGCCTAATGTGCCAGGAATACCTGAGGCAAATTCAAGACCTTTCAAAGAATTTTCTAAAGCTATTTTCGAAAGCAAAGTCACCAATATGCCCGTTTTTGCCTTTATGAAAGTATCTTCTACTTTTACATCATTGAAATTTTGCGCTATTTTTAATACCACACCTCTAATTCCTTTATCTCGTACCAAAAGATTTGACCCATTGCCTATTATATACAAAGGAATTTTGTTTTTTTTGCAAAATATAACAATATTTTGAATCTCCGAAATTTCCGTAGGCAAAATAAGTATGTCTGCTGGTCCACCAATGCGAAAGGAAGTATGCAACTTCATAGGTTCGTTTAATCGAATCTTTTCTTCAGGTATAATTTTTTTTATTTCACTAAAAATTGTTGAAACTTGCATAAAATCTTCCCTTTCATTTTATATATTTTGCAATAATCAATCGTTATTATACAACTTTTAGCCTTCGTTTAAAATATTTGAAAGTATTGTATTTAGATTTTTTACTTCTTTTGCAGACAAAAATAAATTTATTTTTTTTGGATCGCCGTCCCATTCCAATTCATAGCATAAAATTATTATTAAAGGCTCAATATGAAAGGATAAAAAATTGAATTTTCCATGCAATAAGAATAATTTAATCTCATTTATAACAAATAATTTCTTTCGAGAACTTTTTTTTATTAAAAGAATATAATCCTTTTTCTGCGATATTTCCAAGTAATTTCATCCTCCTATAAAATAAATTCAAAAGTATTAGGAAGGTGAATTTAATATTTTGTCGAATATTTTAACTAATGCAAGAAATTATTAGGCGGTGATTGTATTGCAAAAAAATTCTCTATTAACTATTATTCTTTCCCTAATATTATTCATTATTATATCAAATAATATTTTCACTAATGCTCAGACAAAGGACTATATTGACATAGGCGGCTATACAATCGTTCAAATCGATGGTCAAAAAATAATTTCTTCTTATACCCTTCCTGCTGGAACCATTGTTTACAAAGATAATTTTGTAATTATAGCAAATAATGTAGATAAATCTTCCTTTGAAAGTTATTATAAGGTCACTTTACCTTTAAATTCTACCTTTATTAATTCCTCCGGAAATTTCCCTAACCTTTTTAAAAAGGAAGACGGAAGTCTTTCAACCGGTCAATTTATATTATATGATAACAACGGAACTTCTATAGATGAATCTTTAACTGCATCCCTTTCAAAATCCTTTTTAAGAATTGATCCTTTATCTGAAGGAACAAACATTTCCTCTTGGGAAGTCAGAAATTATACGGATGTAAGACTTTTTTGGAGCACCATAAACAAAAAATCATCGGGAAAAATAGTAGTAAGCCATATCACTTTTCCTTCTTATCCAAATTTTAACAAAAAATATTCTTTCGTCGCATTATACTTTGATAAAAATAACCCTCCCTATATTTTAAATATAGCTGCAGAAAATGAAATTTTGAAGGGAAATCCTTTTAATATAAGAGTATCTGCTTATGAGGAGGATAGTACCGATATTCTCAGCGTGTTTTTAAAGTACAAATACATCGATTCCGAAAAAGAATTTACACTTCCTTTAGAAAAAGGCGAAGATGAGTTTTATATTACCTTGTATCCTGATAAAAGTTTAATTTGGAAGATTTTGCTATTTGATGGTAAGGAAGAGGTTTTTTCCGAAGAGAAAACACTTAATGTCAAAGAAGAGCAGGAAAATGACCAAAAAGCTCCCGATGAAGAAAATGTTCAAAATCAAGTTGAGGAAAATACATACGATAATCAAAATTACGATGAAGAAAACAATCAAGAAAACAATAATTCTTTCCAAGAGAATGAAGGTCAAAGTGAAAGACAAAATATTGATGAACATTCAGAGACGAGCAACGATAACCCAAATAATGACAGTTTAAACAACAATAATTCAAATAATAATAGCTTAAACAATAATTCTGAAAACATAAATAAAAATTATGAATATACAAAGCATAAAAAGGAAAAGAAGAGCAATTCAATAAGGCTTACTCAGGAAGAAATACTTAATCTAAAAAAATACATCAGTGAAATTTTAAATAAAGATGGGAATTCATATAAAATAAATATTTATAAGTTTTTCTTCAATCACCTTTGGGAAATTTTTATATTGAATAATTAAATTTAACCTGAAATCATTAAAATGTTTTTCTCCATGTCCTGGAGGGCTTTTTCGGGAGCTTTTTTCCCTATTATAGCTAAAAGTATCTCTGTATTTATTACTTCTTCTATCTTTGGCCAATTTGCAATCTTTGGCAAATATTCCGCAGAATTCAATATTTCCTTGCATTTTTTTAAAAATTCGTTTTCCAATGCGGCCTTTTCCTGCAAATTTTTTATTGAAGGCAAAACACCATATTTTATCAAATTTTCTTGTTCTTTTTCCGATGTAATAAATTTCAAAAATTCTGCGCATATTTTCTTTTTATTTTCATCCTGTTGTTTTAAAATAGCATATCCTGAAACCACCGCGATAGAATGGGCTTGACTTTCGCCCTTTGGATAAAATATCATTTCATAATCAAAACCTTTGTTATCAAGTTTTCTTTTCTCAAGCAACGGAATGGCCCAATTACCTATTAAAGTCATGGCAACCTTTTTTTTCTCTGCAAAATTGCTCCATAATCTATTCTCATCCCTATCCCCCGCTTCTGGGGGAAAAATATTGTACTGTTTAAAGGCTTCGCTTATTTTCTTTAAAGCAGATAATCCTTCTTTTGTATTTAATACAAAATTACCCTTTTCATCAAAAAATTTTGCTCCATCCATTGTAAGCATTCCCCAGAAACCGTAATTACCGGGTTTTAGTATAAAATCAAACCCGTAATAATCAATTTTTTTATCCCTATTTTTATCCCATGTAAGTTTTACTGCTGTACTGATGAAATCCTGAAATGTCCAGTTATTTTCTAAAGGCAGGTTTACTTTCCTCTCTTCAAAAAGGTCTTTATTAACAAAAATCCCATAGGTACTTACAAACCACGGAAAACCGTAAAGCCGCCCGCTTACCCTTAAAGCTTCCAAAACCCTCTCGTCATATTTTGAAAGTTCCTCCCTGGTAAAAAATTCATCTACCGGTTCCACGTAACCTTTTAAAATAAGATCGTAATCACAAGCAACAGGAGCAATATCAGGATTAATTCCTGCCTGACATGCCGCTCTTATTTCATACATGCCGTATTCCCATTTTAATTTTTTTAAATAAATGTAGACTCCAGGATGAGTTTTCTCAAATTCCTTTATTTTCTTTTCAATCCATCCGAATCTGCTTCCATTTTCCGCTTCCCATCGAGGGAAATCCCATAGGGTAATTATAACCTCTCCTTTTTTTTCATCATCGTTATTTGACCTGTCCTCCCTTTTAAAACCGCAACTTATTGAATTCATCGAAATTAAAGCAATTATTATACATAATAAAAGTTTTTTTATAATATTATGCTTATTAAAAAATAGGGCAAAAGGCCTTTTCATAAATATTCCTCCTAAAAGAAAGACCTTTCACCCTATTAATTATATTAATGCTCTATTTTTAATATGCTTAATTGTATCTTTTTTTAACAGTCTATAGTTTCGGTTAACCGTCTAAAATCTTCCATTATTTTCATGGTTATCTTTCCAGGTACTCCATCACCAATTATTTTCCCATCTATTTTTACAATAGGCATAACTTCCGTCATCGTTCCCGTAAGGAATACTTCATCAGCTTCAAAAAGTTTTTCCTTTGAGAAGGTTTCTTCGTATAATTCAAAATTATTGTTTTTAATAATTTCTACAACTGCATAACGGGTTATTCCATGAAGAATTAGATTGTTAGCAGGGTGGGTAAATATCTTGCCATCTTTTACCATAAATACATTGCTGCTGGAAGCTTCTGTAATGATATCTCCCCTGTGGAAAATTGCTTCATAGGCACCTGCACGTTTTGCCTTTTCCTTAGCAATACAGTTAGCAAGTAATTGAACGGTTTTTATATTGCACCTTGTCCATCTTTCATCAGGAACAGTAATTGCCATTACTCCATTTTCGTAGTATTCCTGAGGCTGTGGTTTTACTTCTCTAACAATTACAAGCCATGTGCATTTAGTGTTGGAAGGAAAGGCGTGCTGTCTCGGTGCAGCACCGCGCGTTACCTGAACATACACCGAAGCATCTTTAAAACCACTTTCCTTTACTGCCTTTTTTATAGTTTCCACGAGGTTTTCAACCCCGAAGTCTAAATCAAGATATATTTGTTCGGCACCCTTTTTTAATCTTTCAATGTGCCTATTTAGGTAAAAAAACCTTCCGTTGTAGACTCTTATTACCTCATAAATACCATCTCCAAAAAGAAACCCCCTATCTTCTACTGATACTTTGGCGTTTTCATAATCTACTTTTTCACCATTTAAATAAATCAAAGCATCCATATATTATACCTCCTTAAATTATTATGTTTTGCCAGCTACCACAGGCTGTTGATTATATTGCCCATGATAGTGACTTATATTCCTTAAAATTCTTTAACAAAGGAAAAATCTCTGCCCTTTTCCTTTAAATAATCTATTAATTTCAAATAACTTACATTAAGTATGTTCTGCTCCTCTATACCTGATTCCTTTATTACCATTAATGCTTTATCAAAAAAACCTACATCAAAACATATATGAGCATCACTGCCTACAGCAATCTTTGCCCCTACTTCTTTTGCCTTTTTGGCTATTTGTAAGCAGTTTTCCTCACTTCCCCTTCTGCTCACCGTAAAGGAACTGTTGTTAATTTCAATTGCTACATCATACTCTGCAGCAGCTTCAACAAATTTGTCAATATCTATCAAAAATTCCGGATTTCCCGGATGAACAATTATATCTACATAAGGATTTTGCATGGCATTTATTAAGGCTTTAGTATTTTCTTCGACAGAACCACCTGGATAGCAGTAAGTATGAAAACCCGCCAATACAATATCCAAATCTTTTAAATACCTTTCAGGCAAATCCAATCTTCCCTCATAGTCCAAAATATTTGCCTCAACTCCACGCAGAATATAGACATTTTCAATAACTCGTGGTAAAACTTTCAGATTGCCGAAATGATAAAGATGAGGCCCCCCGGGCAGCGAAGGCCCGTGATCGGTTATTGCAATAAGTTTCAAGCCTTTTTCCCTTGCAACTTTTGCATTTTCTACCACTGTGCTATAGGCATGTCCGCTTGCAATTGTATGGCAATGGGTATCTGCTTCCAATTTCAATTTTTTCACTCCCTTTTACCCCATTCGCTGCTTTAATGTATTAATAAAATCTATTTCCATAGGGTCTTTTTCATTTAAGAGCGCAAGGTAGTAACTTACAAAATCCCCAAGCATTATATGATAAAACAACCTCTGAAGCGCATTTTCACCTTTTGGCCATATTTCCTCAAAATATGCTATTTTATCTCTGATTAAATCCTTTGTTATTTTTATTCTTTTGTCGATTCTTTCGTGCTCTTCAGGCATCCGAAGTACAATTACAACAAACTTTTTCAAAAGATTCCCTTCACCCTCAAAACCCATTATTTCATTATGGTTGAGTTCCGGAAAAACATTGTAAAATGCAGGGTGCTTAGAGTTTTCATTAAGCTGTCCCTTCCACCTTGCTGCAACCGCTTCGGTAAGCCCCTGAGTCCCATAGATCAAAGGAAGTTTTCCGAAAATCTTTTCTGCTAAAGCTTTTGCTTTATTTTGCCCCCTCGGAACCTCCTTCGCAAAATCCTCCCTGACTTCTTTTAAAAAGTCAAATAAGGTTTCTATACTTTCTCCTTCAGTTACAAAAAGTTTTTCAATGACTCTATATATTGGAACAAAGGAATAGCCAATTGCTGCCCTTGGCGGTAGGCCCGAAGGAATGGTAATTACAGGTATGTTGTCCTCTAAAGCCCTCTCTTTTAATTTACCACCTGTAGTTATGACAATAATATTTGCATTTCTTTTTTTGGCATCTTCATAAGAGCTGAGCGTCTCCTCCGTATTCCCGGAGTAGCTTGAAGCTATTACAAGGGTTTCTTTATCCACAAAGCCTGGGAGTTTATAGCCTCTATTTACAATTACAGCTATTTTTAAATTATTCTCTACAGCTGTTTTAACAAGATCTCCGCCTATTGCCGACCCACCCATACCAGAAATTACTATATTTTTTATGTTTTCCAATTTCAGCTGGTTAATAAACGATTCTGATATGTCAAATGCTTCTTTCAGCTGTTCAGGCAACCCGTAAATAAGGTCATACATATTATTAGCATCGTATTTACTCATAATAGATTTATCATCCAGCACTATCAACCCGCCCCTTTTTTATTATTTATTTCCTCACAAAGCTTTTTAGAAAAATTCAAAGCCGCATTGTAACCCATAGTCTTTAAGCGGTGGTTCATTGCTGCAACTTCTATTATCGCTGCTAAATTTCTTCCTGGTCTTATGGGTACAATTTTTTTGGATATATAAGATTCTAAAATATTTATTTTTTCATCTTCAATTCCAAACCTGTCTTTTTCGCTGTATTTTTCCCATTCAACAAGTTCTATTACTAAATCTATGCGGATATCCTCCCTTACAGCACCAGCCCCAAATATTGTTTTGACATCTATAATTCCAAGACCCCTTACTTCAAGGTAGTATTTTAAAATTTCCGGAGCCATACCCACTAAAACGTTTTTTGCAACCTGCTTAATTTCCACTACATCATCGGCAATCAATCTATGCCCTCTTTTTAAAAGTTCAACAGCTGTTTCACTTTTCCCAATACCACTTTCACCAATAAGCAAAACACCCACACCGTATATATCCATCAAAACCCCGTGCATTGTGGTTCTCGGTGCAAGCTCACTTTCCAAATAGTCTGTCAGTTTACTGATTAAATTTGTTGTAGGGCTATAGGACCTCAGTATTAATCTTCCCTTTTCCTTTGAAATCTCTAATAATTCCGACGGAATACTGAGCCCCCTTGTAATTATGAGGCAAGGAACAGAATAAGATAAAAGTTTCTCTAACCTTTCTTTTCTCGTTTTCTTATCTAATCCGTTCAAAAAATTTATTTCGGTCATCCCCAATACCTGTATACGCTCAAAGGGAAAATAGTCAAAAAAACCTGCAAGTTCTAATCCCGGTCTATATAAATCAGACGTATTTATCATTATCCCATCATCGTTTCCCGAAATTATTTCCAATCCAAATTTCTCAATGATTTTTCTTAAATCTACTCCCTTTACTTTTCCCATATTAACCCACCTCGTATAATATGACTCGTATAATATGACTGTAAACCACATTAAAAATTTAATAATAAACACACAAATCAAATCCTTAAAAACCATTTTTACCCTGGTAAAACAATCTCATAATTGAATTTCTCATTTTTATTTAAATGGT
>Ga0207431_10027_pt1 | contig 53113 bp, 53 predicted proteins | sample YelNats1bottle14_FD_187546 | JGI IMG/M metagenome (GOLD analysis project Ga0207431, IMG submission 187546) | Hot spring thermophilic microbial communities from Obsidian Pool, Yellowstone National Park, USA - site 1 bottle 14 (SPAdes) (version 2) | ecosystem: Environmental > Aquatic > Thermal... | reverse complement strand
TTTGCCTCCGGCTTCCTTCAGATTCCACCTCGCAGTGGACACCCTTGCCTTCAGCTAACGGTTGGTGCTATCAACCCCCGTAATGGACTTTCACCATCAAGGTCGCGGGCATGCCGCGCGCACTTAAAAAAAGAGAATAGGATATCCCTATTCTCTCTTTTAAACATAATTAAATATTTCCTTTTCAATCAAAACTTCAATAAAAGCCTTCTGGTTCATTTCACAAAGAGACTTTTCCACATGTTCCTTTATTTTATTAAGCACCACCTTCTCTGTAGCTGAATGTCCGGCATCAATTACCGCAATACCCTGCATAAAAGCATCTAATGCGTCGTGATATTTAACATCGCCAGTTACAAAAACATCCGCATTTTTAAATATTGCAGCATTAATTAAATCAGATCCAGAACCTCCACATACAGCTACTTTTTTAACAATTTTTGAAAGTTCTCCTACCACTTTTAAATTAGAAACATTTAATTTATTTTTGACCAATAATGCAAAATCCTCTAAAGGCATTTCTTGGGATAAATATCCCACACGCCCAATACCGTATTTTTCACCTTCATTATCCAAAGGATATACATCATAGGCTACTTCTTCGTATGGGTGGATTTTTAACATTGCGCTTATTATACTTTTAACCCGGCTTTGAGGTGCAATTGTTTCTATTCGAAATTCATTTACTTTTTCCAACTTTCCAATTTTACCTATAAATGGATTTGCCCCTTCTTCAGGCTTAAAGGTACCTTCGCCCCTTATTTTGAAAGTACAATTGCTGTATTTGCCTATAAAACCTGCTCCGGCATTACCCATAGCCTCTACTATTTTATCTTCATACCCTTCCGGAACAAAAACGGTAATCTTTTTTAATGGCTCTGTATAGGTTTCTCTTAAAACCTCAACCCTTTCCAACTCCAGCAATTGGGCTAAAACATCGTTGACACCATCCTTTGCTACATCTAAATTTGTGTGTGCTGAGTATATTACTAAATCCTTTTGAATAGCTTTATATATAACCCTGCCAATCGTAAAGTCTTTTCTTACAGCTTTTAAAGGTTTAAATATTAACGGGTGGTGGGCAATTATCATTTCAAAGCCGTTATTTAATGCATAATCTATTACATCTTCTGTCACCGTTAATACTATTAATATTTTACTAACCTCTTTATTATAGTCGCCTAATTGAAGACCCGTATTATCCCAATCAAAAGCCAAATTTTTTGGAGCAAATTTTTCAATAATGTTAATTATTGTTGCACAGGAAGGCATCTGTGTAAACCTCCATTAAAATCTTTAATTTTTTTAATATTTCTTCTTGCTTTAGTTTGTTTTGGCCTTTAATACTTAATCTATAATTTTCTTCCAATTTATCAATTCTAAACTTTAAATACTCTTTTATAATCTCTTCCCTTTTATTTTTTAAAATTGGCCCTACTATAATATCTATATCATCAAAACCCTTACTTTTACCCTTTTCAACTCTCCAAATCTCATAAAATTTTTCTTCTTCCTTAACTACCACTTCATCCTTAAATTCAAAATAATTTTCCAATAAAAACTTTCTCAGTTTACATAAGTTTTTCATAGGCTGGAGTATAAAACTTTGTATTATTTCTAATTTTCCCTTTGATTCCATTAAAATTTCCTTTATGGTTTCTCCTCCCATACCTGCAATAACTGCTAAATCTATTTCGCCAGGAAGGATAGGCTCCAATCCTCTACCCAGCCTAACTTCTATCTTTTCTTCACATTCATATTTTTGTACATTATTCAGTGCTCTCTTGTAAGGTCCCCATTTTGCTTCTACGGCGATTACATAAGGAGAAATATTGTTTTTTACAAGAAAAATTGGCAAATACGCGTGATCAGCACCTATATCTGCAACTTTTGAATTTAACGGAATGATTTCCGCAATTTTTCTTAACCTTTCCTTCAAAATAATATTTTTCATATTTTGCACCTTATTTTATTTTAAGTTTACGTTTTAACAAAAAAAGGGGAATATCCCCTTTTATTCAAGAAAGTCTTTTAATTTTTTGCTCCTGCTCGGATGTCTTAGCTTTCTTAAAGCTTTTGCCTCAATTTGGCGGATTCTTTCTCTGGTAACACCAAATACCTGCCCCACTTCCTCTAATGTCCTCGGTTTTCCATCATCCAAACCAAATCTTAACCTTAAAACCTTTTCTTCTCTCGGCGTTAAAGTTTCCAATACATCTTCCAATTGTTCCCGCAAAAGCTGAAAAGCTGCCGCATCAGCAGGAGCCTGAGCTTCTTCATCGGGTATAAAATCACCCAAATGACTATCTTCTTCTTCACCTATAGGGGTTTCAAGAGATACAGGTTCTTGAGCAATTTTCATTATTTCCCTTACCTTTTCAACAGGCATCTCCATTTCTTCGGCAATTTCTTCAGGTGTAGGATCTCTACCTAATTCCTGTAAAAGCTGTCTTGATACCCTTATCAATTTGTTGATAGTTTCAACCATATGCACAGGTATCCTTATAGTCCTTGCCTGGTCGGCTATTGCTCGCGTAATGGCTTGTCTTATCCACCAAGTCGCATATGTGCTGAACTTATAGCCCTTTCTGTAGTCGAACTTTTCCACAGCCTTCATTAAGCCTAAATTGCCTTCCTGAATTAAATCCAGGAAAAGCATACCCCTACCAACATACCTTTTTGCAATACTTACTACGAGCCTTAAGTTTGCTTCAGCCAATCTCCTTTTTGCTTCTTTATCTCCTTTTTCTATACGTTTTGCAAGTTCTATCTCTTCTTCGGGAGTAAGAAGCGGTATCTTCCCAATTTCCTTTAGATACATCCTTACTGGATCATCTATTGCAATCCCTTCCGGTATAGAAAGATCCAATTCTTCTTCCGGAAGGTCTTCTATCAAAGATTCTGGTAACTCATCAGCGTCATTTACAATCTCAATTCCCATTTCTTCGAAGGATTCATATATTTTATCAATAGCATCCGTATCTAAATCTTCAAATTCACTGAGAGTATCCATGATTTCTCTGTAGCTTAGGACCCCTGCTTTTTTCCCCTTTTCTATAAGTTCTTTTACTGCTTTAATTTTATCATCTTTTTTTTCTTTTCCCTTTGTTTCGCCTTTTATCTTGTTTAAATCTTCTTTATCCTCTTTGCCCTTTTCAGCCACATTTGTTTCTTCATTCAATTCACTATTGCTGTTTTCTACTTTTTCCTTTGCCATTTACATTCCCCCTTTCTCAGCGGATTCTTCTTTTAATAGTTCCATTTCCTTTCTAAGTTTTTGGTAGTAGTTTAGCAAATTTATCGCTGTATTGTACTCGCCAATGGTTTCTGCTTTTTTTATCTTTTCCTTGATTTGTTTCATAACAAATTTAAGATAATTCTGTTTTATTTTTAATACCAATTCTTCTATATGCTCCTCCTTTTTAATAAACTCACCTTCCATTAATAATTTTGTAAAATCTGAAGCGGCTACTTCGTCTTTACTCAAAGCCAATAATACTTTATCCTCTGTTATTACCTCACCCTTTTTTACAAGTTCTAAAATCGCACTAAATATCTTTTTATGGTTTTTATAAAGAAAATATATAGGTGAAAGCTTATAAGCAGCTTTTTTTCCAGATTCAGGGTAATTTATCAGTGCTTTAAGAACTTCTCTTTCTGTTCGAAAAATACCGTTAACAAGGGCCTTATTTGGAGATTGTTCCCTCAATTCTTTATTATTATTTCTAAATTGGCTATTTTTATACTTAAAACCAATCTCTGGAATGTCTTCAATTCTTTTTTTGTGTAAAGCCTTAAGTAATGTATTTTTAGGTATTTCATACTGTCTATAAAGCCTATCTATATAAAAATTTCTCTCTATTTCATCTTCTATTTGTGAGAGGATTTGGACCGCTTTTTTGATGAATTTTAATTTATCAACACTTTTATTTAAATCTAATTTCTCCCTTTGCTGATCTAAAAGATATTCTATAAAATTTTTTGCATTATGAAGCTGATTTTCAAAGGCTTCTTTGCCGTATTTCTGTAAAAACTCATCAGGATCTTTGCCTTCTGGAAGTGTCAAAATTCTTATATTTAAGCCTTCCTCTTTTAAAATTTCAAGCCCTCTTAAAGTGGCATTCCTCCCGGCTGTATCCATATCATAGGCTATTACAACTTCTTCCGTGTACCTTCTTAAAAGCTTTGCCTGTGCTTCGGTAAGTGAAGTTCCTAAAGAAGCAACAGCCCTATTAATACCTGATTGAAAAAGGCTTATCACATCCATATATCCTTCAACAAGTATTATTCCTTTTTCATCTTCCCTTGTTATCTTATCAATTCCATATAACAAAGTGCCCTTTGCAAAAACTGGTGTATCGGGTGAATTTAAATACTTTGGTTCTCCCTGGCCTATCACTCGACCTCCAAATCCTACAAAGTGTCCATATACATCTTTTATAGGGAAAATTATTCTGTCCCTAAACCTATCGTAATACGAACCTTTTTGCCTCCCTGGAATAATAAGCCCTGACTTAACAATAAGTTCCGGTGAAATATCTTTTTTTGTTAAGTAGTTAAAAAGGCTATCCCATGAAGGCGGTGCATACCCTAAAAAAAATTCTTCGGCTGTCTTTAAAGAAATCCCTCGAAATTTCAGATATTCCCTTGCCCTTTCTCCTTCTTTTCTTGAGAGATTATCATGGAAAAATTCTGCTGCTATTTTATTAATGTTATAAATCTCTCTTTTTAATTTAAAAGAATCGCTCAAATTCTCTTCATTTTCCCTTATTTCTAATCCGATCTTTTCTGCCAAAAATCTCACTGCTTCAGGGAAGCTCAAATTTTCTTTTTTCATTATAAAATTAAAAACATTACCACCTGTTCCGCATCCGAAACAGTAAAAAAGCTGTTTTTGGGGACTAACCGTAAAAGAAGGAGTTTTTTCGCTGTGAAAGGGACATAAAGCTACATAATTTTCTCCCCTTCGCCTAAGTGAGACGTATTCCGACACTATATCCACTATATCAGCTTTACTCTGAACCTCTTTTATAAAGTTTTCAGAAAAAAAAGCCATCCTTACACCTGCCTAATTCAAAAAAACTCCTCCAATAACCTTTTGAGAGGAGTCTTGCTGCGAAAAAATAAATAATAAACAAGGTACATTTTTCATAAATGAATATTCTACATCAACATTAAATATTCCTTCTTTATTTATTTGAATCAAAAATTTTTAATAAAATTTTAACCTGCTTTTAATTTTTTAAAGGCCATGATGAAGGAACAAATATTTCCCTGAATTTATAAATGGCAAAGCTGTCCGTCATCCCTGCTATATAATCGCAAACCCCTCTTTCCTTTCCTTCTTTTTCTACAATTTTTTTATACTCATCCGGAAGTTTATCAACATTTTTGACAAAATATTTAAACATCAATTCCAGCATTATTTGAGCCTTATCTTCTTGAGATTTTGCCTTAGAACCTATATATACCCTTTCAAACATAAATTCCCGCAATGCATAAGTAGCTTTGTAAACCTCTTCGCTCATTTTTATATAGGGTTTTTCATAACTTTCAAGAATAATATCTTTTATCATTGTATCTATTCTTTTTGCATGCTTATTGCCTAATATATCTATAGGCCATTTGGGGAGGTCTTCTTCTTTTAAAATACCAGCTCTTAGAGCGTCATCTATATCATGATTTATATAAGCAATCCAGTCAGAAATTTTTACTACCTGGCCTTCTAAGGTAGAAGGATTTCTTCTGCTCGTGTGATTTAATATTCCATCTCTTACTTCGAAAGTAAGATTAAGACCTCTCCCCTGTTCTAATTTGTCAACAACCCTTAAACTTTGTTCTTCATGTTTAAAACCACCGGGCATAAGTTCATTTAAAACCTTTTCCCCTGTATGCCCAAATGGGGTATGCCCCAAGTCATGACCTAATGCTATCGCTTCAGTTAAATCTTCGTTCAATCTCAAAGCCCTTGCAATTGTGCGTGCTATCTGAGAGACTTCAAGAGTATGAGTTAAACGAGTCCGATAATGATCTCCCTCAGGAGAGATAAAAACCTGAGTTTTATGTTTTAAGCGACGAAAAGCTTTAGAGTGAAGGATCCTATCCCTATCCCTTTGAAAATCCGTCCTAACTAAGCACTTCTCCTCGGGAATTATTCTGCCCCTTGAACTTTTACTTTTAAAAGCATAAGGAGAAAGATTTTTTTCTTCAAATTCCTCAGTTTTTTCTCTCAAATTCATATAGAAATCCTTCATTTTTTGTGCCTCCTTTGCTTATTCTTTTACACGAAAAAAGAGGCAGCTCCTGCCTCTTTTAACTTTCTATATAACCTGTTCTTCATTTTTTCTTATAATTTCTATTATTTTTGCCGCCGTTTCTTCTACAGCCTTATTTGATACATCTATTTTGGGGCATCCGATTTTTTTCATTATTTCATCAGCATATTCTAATTCTTTTAAAATTCTATCCATACTGGCATAAGCAGCTTCTCCGTTTAGTCCCAATGCCTTTAATCTCTCTTTTCTTATTTCATATAATTTTTGTGGATTAATTGTTAATCCTATTATTTTTTTAGGAGAAATTTCAAACAATTCCTCTGGAGGGCTTACTTCAGGCACCAAAGGCAAATTTGCTACTTTAATCCTCTTATGGGCAAGATACATCGCAAGAGGAGTTTTTGAAGTTCTAGATACACCTATGAGCACCACGTCTGCTTTTGACAGCCCCCGAGGATCTTTGCCGTCATCGTATTTTACCGCAAATTCAACAGCCTCCACCTTTTTGAAATATTCCTCATCCACCCGTCTTGCCAAACCGGGTTCTAACTTTGGCTTTAAAGGAGTAATTCTACCTATGGTTTCAATGAGAGGACCCATTATATCAACAATAGGTATTTCGTTTTCTATTGCTTTTTCTATTAAATATTCTCTTACTTCAGGGAGGACAATTGTACAAACTATGGCACAGTTGGTTTGTTTTTTTGCCTCTTCTATGACTTCTGAAGCGTATTCCAAATCGGTTACGTAGGGAAATCTTATAATTTCAATATTTCCGGAATCAAACTGAACCGTCGCTGCTCTTGCGACAAGCTCGGCTGTCTCTCCAATAGAATCCGACACGGCAAATATAATTGGGATTGCTTCTTTCTTTATTTTAAATCCCTCCTTTAACTCAATTGCTGCCTAATTCAACAAAAAGTTTTGTTATAATTGTCTTTGTTATTCTACCGATAACCTTATATTTAATTTTGCCATTTATTTCCTCAGCTTTTACTACAGGCAGTGCATCAACTTGATGAACAACTATTTTTCTTGCAGCGTCATATGCAGATTCTTCAGGAGTACATGTGATTAAATTAGGCATCCTCGTCATTATTACACTTACTGGAATTTGCCTTATATCCGCATTTCCGATAGCTATTTTTAAAAGGTCTTTTCTTGAAATAACACCGGCAAGGCTTCCATCCTCATGCACAACAAAAAGCGTCCCCACATCTTCAACAAATAAAGTGACTATTGCATCATATACCGATGCATCTTCTTTGACAACAACCGGTACAGATTTAATATCATTCACCTTAATTTCGCGTATTTTTTCAGCTATTAGATTTTTTGTATGTTTTCCCGCATAAAAATAGCCCACCCTGGGCCTTGCTTCTAAAATACCAGCCATAGTAAGGATGGATAAATCAGGCCTTAAAGCTGCCCTTGATATGTTTAATTTTTCGGCAATTTCTTCACTTGTTATAGGTTCATTTTTTTTAACTATATCGATTATTTGTAATTGTCTTGGAGTTAATTCTATCGAACTTCACTCCCTTCTAAATGTTTATGCTGGACTATTAATTTTTAGTATAGCACATTTTTTCTAAAATTCGTTATGAAAATTTTTTAGATATATTTAAAATAAATTTGCAAGATAAGGCGTTATAAGGGTTTCAATTACTGCTGCAATATAAAGTATGGGAACCAAAATACCCATAGATAAAACCGAATTTTTTAAATTTTCTTTTAAAATCTCGAATCTATTTTTACCACGTTTGGGAAATAAAAGGTCGACTCCTGTTTTTAAACCAAAGGATGCACCTAAAATAATTGCAGGAAGTTCTAATATTCCGTGAGGTAGCATGGCGGCTAAGAAAAATCCCAATGACTTCCCTTGGGAAAAAACAATAGCCATCATGATACCAACCAAAAAACCGTTAAAAATCATTCCTATTAAAGGTATAATGCCGAAAAATATTCCACCAAACATCATCAATAACAATGCTTTTACATTGTTTTGAAATATTAACCCAATTGCATAAAGTTTCTTTTTGCCAGCAATTTGCTTTCCGATATTAATAATGTTGCCCATTAATTTTTCTAAATTGGAGAGTATAAACTGTGGATTTTCTTTGAACACAAAATACCCTATAATTACACCCAACATAAAAAAGATAACAGAAATAATTATAAAACCTTTTTTGTCTTTAAAGGAATTTAATATGGGATCCATATTTTCCCTCCTTATGCTTTTAAGTTTCTTACAGCATCTAAAAACTTGTAAGTTCTAATTTTTTTATCAAAAATATCCTCGATAAAACTGGTTAAAGCCTCTTCAATTTCTTTTAAAAAACTATAATCAATTTTCAAAAATTGTGTTTTTTCAATGGGAGAGTATAATAACGCCAATAGAAAAGAAATGGATTCTCTACTCAATTTTTTGCTATTTTTATCCTTTTCCTTACAGTTTTCACAAATAAGGCCACCAAACAATGAGCTCAAATAAAATTGCATAGATTTGTTAGCCCCACAGGTAACACATTGGGTCAATTGGGGTGTGTAACCTTGAATTGATAATAATTTTATTTCAAAGCATCTTGCTAAAATCTCCAATTCTTCATATTCCTCTAAAAAATGCAGCATTTTTAAAAAAAAGTTGTAAAGTTTTTCATTTTTGTTCCTTTCCGGAGTAGAAATCCTTATGAGTTCACTAAAGTAGGCACCGTATGCCATCCTCTTTAAGTCCGACCTAAGCTTAGAATGGGAATCTATTATCTCAGATTGGACAAGGATATCCAGATTTTTCCCTTCAACTATTAAAAAATTACTGCGGGAAAAAATTAAAGTTCCTGCTATTAAAGGATTACGAGGTCTCCTTACACCCCTTGCCACAGCATGCAATTTTCCCTTTTCCAGTGTAAAAAGGGTTAAAATCTTATCTGTCTCCCCCAATTCTCGATGGTTTAAGACAACTCCCTCAGTTTTATAAAGAGCCATATTTTGTACTCCTTTTTAGTCCTTTTTCAATAATGTATCAAAAAACTTTTACCTTTGCATTTTGTGGGACAACTTGTATCCATATATTCCCTCTTCTTAATTTGAGAACTTTATTGTCCTCTGTCAATAATTCTATGTTCCCATTCTTTCCCTTTTTCCATTTTATTTTTAAAGACTCGCCCTCGGTAATATAAAATCCATTGCCTGTTCCGAAGGTATAAATCTCCAAACGCCCTTCCTTATCCATAACCTTAGCATTCATGTAGAGTATTAAAAGGTTTTTTGTAAAAAGAGGATTTTGGGTATTCCTATCAATGTGAACATCGTCGTTTATATACCTTTTATATACTTTTTGGGAACTTTCATAGCGGTAAGTAACTTTGTAATTATTATTATAAACTATTTCTACTTCCTGTGCTGTTTCAGTTTTATACCCTCCAAAAGATTCTTCATCAGAAATTTCAAAGGTCTTTATATCCACATCCTTATAATAATTTGATTTATTTGCCGTAGTCAGCAGTCTTTTTATAGAAGTATATGCATTATGAGGCGCCGACCTTTCTTTATCCCTATAAAAGGTTATATTATCATAAATTCCGTCTATATGGGAAAACTTTTTATCTTCTTTAAAATAACTGTAAGCCTGTGGACTTCCTCCGTAATGTACAAAAATAGCGTTATAATTTTTAGCAAAGTCAATTAAGTAAGGCCTTGCGCTTCTTATCGGTCCCACTTCAAAATCTTTATCAGGGTCATAACTCATATATATAGCAAGAAAACGGGTTATTCCCCCTTCAGCGAGTACTTCATATACCACATCTGCTTTGTCCAAACCCGATTGAGGCCTTGCTTTTTTTTCATTTTCCACTACCAAAGCAAAAGGTCTTTTTAATAGGTTTTGCTTTGGTATCAATAACCCCGTAAGCGGATTTAATATAGTGTCGTTTTGTGTATTGTCATTTTGGGCAGTATCTTTTTTCGGTTCAATTGTATTTTCACTTTTTTCAGCGCTGTTATTATCATAACTTATTTTGCTGCTGCAGGATGCTGATACTGTAGTAATAAAACAAAGTAGTAATAAAAATATCATAATCTTTTTTCTGCTATACATAATATTTTTTCTCCCCAAAATAAACTTTTTATTTTTAAAACAATACTTTTTGTATTCTTTGAAAAAAAACAAAATAAGCAACAATTACGGCATTTATTGCCGTAATTAGTACAGCACCTGCTGCTACATTTTTCGCAATACGGGCAAGGGGATGATAATCTCTTGTTATAAGGTCAATAGTTGCTTCAATGGCAGTATTTATCATTTCAGCAGTAATGACCAAAGTAATGGATAAAATCACTGATAAAAGTTCAAAATTTGTAAGATTTAAATAACGCGAAAAAATTAAGACAACTATGGCAATAAAAAAATGGATGCGGATATTTCTCTGGGTTTTAAAAGCATAGATTAATCCGCTGATTGCATAACGAAAACTTTCAAACAAATTCCTTGATTTTTTCATCACAAATTATCCTCTCTTTTTAAACCAAGAGCTAATAATACTTCCTCTTCTTTTTGCCTCATTTTCCTCTTTTCTTCCTCTGTTTCGTGATCATAACCTAAAAGATGAAGTATTCCGTGAACAGCAAGATACCCAATTTCCCTATTAAAAGAATGGCCGTATTCTTCTGCCTGATATTTTGCTTTTTCACATGAGATTATAATATCCCCCAATAATTCTTCTTCCTCTTTTTCTTCAAATTCACTATCAAAATCGTACTCGCCTTCCCGCATTGCAAAAGAAAGTACGTCTGTAGGCTCATCCTTGCCTCTGTAATGCCTGTTTAATTCCTGGATATATTCATTATCTACCAATACAATGCTTACTTCTACCTTATCCTCTCCATGCATTTCTAATGCCTTTTCCACCGCTTTTTTTATAATTTCTTCGGTATCTTTATCAATTTCAATTTTATCCTGCAGATTGTTTATTTCTACTGTAGACATTTTTACCCTTCCTTTCCAATTCCTTTACTTTTTCCGGATATTCTATACGATTGTGGAATATGCCTGTTAAGACCTTTGAAAAAGCATTGGCAATTTTGTCTAAATCTTTTAATGTCAGGTTGCTTTCATCCAATTGTCCATCAGCCAATTTTTCTTTAATTATCTGCCTAATAAGCCCTTCTATCTTTCCAGGTGTAGGTTTGTTCATAGAACGAACCGCCGCTTCTACCGAATCGGCAAGCATAACTATTGCTATTTCTTTTGTCTGAGGTCTGGGCCCATCATATCTAAAGCTTGCTTCTTCTGCATTTTTCTCCTGGTTCAGCGCCTTATTGTAAAAATAAGTCATAAGGGATGTGCCGTGGTGCTGTGCTATAAAATCCATTATTACAGGCGGCAATTTGTACTCTCTTGCTATTTCCAAACCATCTTTTATATGTGAAACTATTATCAGTGCACTCAAAGTTGGATTGAGTTTGTCGTGAGGATTTTCCTGTGCAAACTGATTTTCAATAAAAAAATAGGGTCTTTTTAGTTTGCCAATATCATGATAAGTTGCACCAACCCTTGCAAGAAGGGAATCTCCACCAACCGATTCAGCAGCAGCTTCCGATAAATTTCCAACAATTATTGAGTGGTGGTATGTCCCTGGGGCTTCTACCAGCAACCTCCTGAGCAAAGGTTGATTAGGGTTGGAAAGTTCCAACAGTCTTACAGATGTGGTAACTCCAAAAGCATTTTCAAAAAAGGGCAAGGTGCCAACCGTCAATATTGAAGACAATATGCCGTTTAACATTCCCCAAAAAGTATCCTTTGCTATTTCCATCCACGGTAAGTGTTCCAAAAGCCCCAAACTTAAAATAACAAGGCTGTTTACAAACCCTACTATACCTCCTGCTTTTGTCAAATCTGGGCGCTGGGAAATCCTGGATGTAAATAATATGCCTATTACACCTCCAAATAAACCCATTATTGAATAGGTAAATTCATTGCCCATTATTATTCCTGTTAATACGCTCATTATAAACAATGTAACAAGGGCTATTTGAGGATTTAATAAAATGGTAATAAGCATGCCCCCTGCTGCCAAGGGAACAAGGAAAGGAGAAATATGCTTAAAAATTACCGATATAGACAATGTAGAAAATATTACAATCGTTAGCAACAACAAATCTATATTGTTTTCAAAATAATCGCGAAAATAATAAAAAATATAATATCCCAAAAGGAATTCCAATAACAAAATAAACAAGCAAATTCCCAATATAATAGTTATATTAACTTTATTGTCTTGTGCCAAAAGCCCAAGTTCCTTTAAAAGCTCTATCTGTTCAGCAGTAACAGGTTTTCCTTTCTCGATTAAAACTTGTCCCTTAGATATTTTTACGGGTTCTACAGCCTCCATAGCCATTTTTATACCTTTTTCGGTGGCTTCTCTGTCCAATACCATATTTGGCTTTATCACTGTAATAGCTATATCTATTCCTACAGATTTGATATTTTGCGGAAGGTTAATTGTTTTAAACTCATCCAATACAAAGGCTTTTGCCCTATCTATGGAATCATCCTTGATGCCGCTATCCATCACCGTTTCTATAACAGCCTTTGTTACGGTTTCTAACTCCTTTAATTGAACCGAGTCCATATTAACACAAGTTAAATAGGACTCATTAGATAAAGAAATAGATAAATTATCTTTTAAAATTTGGGCCTTTTCTTTTGCATCTAAGTAGTCTTTAGTCCGTACTTCCCTTATTGTTTCAAAAATCTCGGTAATTTGATTCTTTACTTCTTTTACAACCGTTTGATCTAAGGTGTACTTTTTGGGCACGGCTTCAGCCGCAGCCTCTTGCAGTTTTTTTGTAGCTATGGTATCTATGGCTTCTTTTTCTGCTACAATATCCTCCTGCAATACATCTCCAACTTTTAGATCGTACTTTTTTGGAAGAACATTAGAAATTACAAGGGATGTTATTGAAACAAAGAAAACTAAACCTAATATAATTTTCTGAACCTTTTTGTCTTTAAAAAATTTATATTTTAAAAAACTCCTGAGATTTTCTCGCTTCACCTCGAAGGACACTTATTCTCAGCTCCCTATGAAGTCTTTTTGCTCCTTTCGTATTTTTCATAAGCCTTAATAATCCTTTGAACGACTTCGTGCCTTACTATATCCTTATCATCAAGGTAAATAAATTCTATACCTTCTATACCTTTCAATATTTTTTGAACAACATCAAGGCCTGAATCTACACCTTTTGGAAGGTCTACTTGAGTAATATCACCCGTTATAACTGCCTTGGATCCGAATCCCAATCGGGTCAAAAACATTTTCATCTGTTCTGCTGTGGTATTTTGAGCTTCATCCAAGATTATAAAGGAGTCATCAAGGGTCCTACCACGCATATAAGCCAAAGGTGCCACTTCTATAATGCCTTTTTCCATGTACCTCTGAAAGGTTTCAATACCCAATATATCGTAAAGGGCATCATATAAAGGCCTAAGATACGGGTCAACCTTTTCCTGTAAATCACCGGGCAAAAAGCCGAGCTTTTCGCCAGCCTCGACTGCTGGTCTTGTCAGAATAATCCTGCTTACTTCCTTTTCTTTAAGAGCAGTAATTGCCAATGCCATTGCAAGATAAGTTTTACCCGTACCTGCAGGCCCTATACAAAAAACAATATCATTCTGTTTTACAGCATTTACATAAAGTTTTTGTCCCAAGGTCTTGGGCTTTATATACTTTCCTCTATGAGTTACGCATATTACATCATCAAATAGATCTTTTATTTTCTCCTCCTGCCCTTCTTTTGCAAGCCTTGAAAAGTACTTAATATCGGCAGAAGTTATATAATTCCCTTTTTTTATTATATTTATCAAATTTGAGAGTAGTTTTTCTGCAGAATTCACATCATCTTTGTCTCCCAAAATAGTTATTTCCCCATCTCTTGTGACAACCCTTACGTTAAATTCTTTTTCAATGTATTTGATATTTTCGTCTCTATTCCCGAAAAGACTCAACATGTTTTGAAAATTATCAATAACAAACCTGGCTTGTGCCAAATTTTTACCCAAAAAAACATTCCTCCCTGATTTAATTAATTTAATTTTAATTTTATTTAATTAAAATCTATTGAATTATTTCCTTTTGGCCAATGTCTTCAATTAGTTCTAAGTTAAGGATCCCAATTACAGAATTATCTTCATTATCCACATAAAATTCCATGTTATGTTTTACAATTTCCTTATTTTTTGATAACTCCTTAACTTCCTGTTTGAGTATTTCCTGTGCTTCCTCCTTTGCCCCTTCTACACCAATAAACTCTTTTTTATCTTTATATTCTCTATATATTATTAAATCACCTTTCACATCTCCCAAACCCTTTGGCAGAAGCGTTATGCTTTTTAAATTAATTTCATCAAATTTATTAAAATCTATATCCTTAAAATATATATATAACTCATTATTTTTTATTTTCAATCTCAAAATTTTTCTTTCCCTACCTGTATATTCCTTTGTTATTTTCACTATTGGAACCTTTACTGAACGCTGATACCATACCTTAGCTTTAACAATGCCTTCTGCAGGAACTAATATTTCTCCTTTTCCTTCTCCAAGGGGTATTCGTCCTGAAATAAGAATATCCCCTTTTGTGACAAAATCTTGACGCTTGACTTTGGGTTCCCCATTCAATGTAATGACCTCTTCAATTACTCCGTCTTTTGATGCAACTATATTGCAGGGTTTGGTATCTTTCAGTAAAGGTGGTGGTTCTTTGGGCACTACTTCTACAACTACTCTTGTGCCTTTTACATATAACTCTACCCATGAAATATTTTTGTAGTTTAAAAGTATTTTATCAATAACGTATTTTTTGTCAATATTGTATTTGATTACCCCGGGCTTTATGCCCCACTCTTGTAAATCTTTAATAATCTTCTGCTTCAATTCATCGTCGTTTACATTAACCTGAACTGCCCAAATAAAAGAGGATAAAACGTATAACAATATTATGAAAATAACAGTCCCTGCCGCAAAAAGACTTCTTTTTTTTAAACGAAGGATTGAAAAATAAAACCCTACCTTCTTTACAACAATTATCCTGCATTTTACTTTCTTTGAAAGTTTAACAAGCTCAAAAAAACCCCTTACATCTATCTTTGCCTCCAATTCCTGTTCATTTTTCTTTTTAACATCCCAAAGTAAAATATTGTTTAATGAAGCCTGATTTAGAAGCCTTTCTACATACTCTCCCTTTATTTTTATAATAACATAACCGCCGAAACAATTCCACAATCTAAATAAAAACACCGGGTATCCCCCTTATTTTTTCAATCTTTAAAAATTATTTTTTTAACCTTTCCTTCAACCCTTACTTCATCCGAAACCAAATATTTAATAAAAAGGTTTTCACCCAGAATCTCTATTTCTCCTATACTGCTGTTTAAAACTATTGAATCTACTTCATATCTGATAATCCCTTTAAAATTTTCTACGCTCAATGCTAAATCCCCTGTTAAGGTAATAAGGGGAAGATTTATCAACACCTCTTTGGGCAAATCCAATTTTTCCGCTAATTTATCCTTAAAATCGTTATAATTCATGATATTCCCTTCTTTTCTAATTTTTTAAGCCCTCCTCTTTTCTAAATTTATTCTTTGTTTAAACAGAAAATTACAAGAAAAAATAAATAATAAAATTAAAAAACCCCACAGTTTGTTTAACTGCAGGGTTTTATACTTTTTTTAAAATTTACTCAAGCAATTTTTTAACTATTTGATTTACTACCCTACCATCTGCTCTTCCTTTTACCTTTGGCATGATGGCGTTCATAACTTTTCCCATATCTTTTATACTGTTTGCGCCTATCTCATAAATTATTTGACGGGCTATTTCCTCTATTTCTTCTTCGGTTAATTGCTGAGGGAGGTAACTTAAAAGAATTTCTATTTCCCTTTCCAGTTGAGCTGCTGCATCGGGCCTATTAAGGCGCTCATATTCTTCTTTATTTTCCTTTAATTTTTTAACTTCTCTTGATAATACTTCTATTACTTCATTATCATCCAGTTCATGCATCCTGTTTTTTTCTTCATTTATTATTGCAGCTCTTGCCATTCTTATCACTGAAAGTTTTTCTTTTTCGCCTTGCTTTAAAGCCCTTTTCATATCTTCATTTAATACATCCTTTATTGACAAATTTTATACCTCCTCAATAAAACTACTTAAATTTTCTGCGACGTGCTGCTTCAGATTTTTTCTTTCTTCTTACGCTGGGCTTTTCATAGTGTTCTCTTTTTCTTAATTCGGAGAGAACACCTGCTTTCTGGCATTCGCGCTTGAAACGCTTCAATGCACTATCCAGCGATTCATTTTCACCTATGCGCACTTCCGTCATTGAACTTCCCTCCCTCCGCTTAGCGTAAAAAAAATCAAAGGCCCTTTATTATCCTGGAGGCCATGTCATGAATCTGCCACCCAGCAAGTGAAAATGAAGATGGTGTACGGTTTGTCCACCCTCATCTCCGGTATTTACTACAACTCTAAAACCTTTATCGTCAATATTATTAGCTTTTGCCAGCTCCTTTATTATCTTTATTATTTCAGTTAAAAGGTAACTATCTCTTTCCTCAATTTCCAACAAGGAAGGTATATGTTTCTTTGGTGCAATGAGGAGATGGATAGGTGCTTGAGGATTTATATCCTTAAAGGCAATTACCTTCTCATCTTCGTAAACTATGCTGCTGGGTATTTCTTTGTTAATTATTTTACAAAAAATGCAGTCCAATATTTCCACCTCCTTTGAACGAAAATAGCAAGGGCTATTATTTTCTTATTCCACATAAATTGTCAATTTCCTGCTTGAAACAAAATTTTTTATTTGGAAATTATTTCGCCTAATATATATTCTTCTTCATTATGTTTTAAAATTACATCATGAATTTTATTATGGAGCTCTTCCTTTGAAAAAACTGCCACGCGAATATAATTATCTGTTAGGCCCTCGTATAAATCTACTCCTATTTTTTCTTCAAACAATACCTTTAATATTTTACCTTTAAATTTCTCTCTAAAGCTTCTTTCCAATTGATGGCTCAATGATATTAATCTATGGCTTCTTTCTTCTTTAATTCTTTCAGGTATCTGTCCTTTCATTTCGTATGCAGGGGTTCCTTTTTTGGGAGAAAATTTAAAAACATGAAGCTTGCTAAATCCTACCTTTTTTATAAAATCTTCAGTTTCTATAAAATTTTCATCGGTTTCTCCGGGAAAACCAGTAATAACATCAGTAGTTATGGAAACATCATGAATCTTTTCGCGAATAAGCTCTACTTTCTCCAAAAATTCCTCAGCAGTATATCGTCTGTTCATTTTTCTTAATATTTCATTGCTTCCGCTTTGAAGGGGAATATGAAAATGCCTGCAAAAGTTTTCTAACTTTGAAACGGTATCTATAAAATTTTCATCAATCTCAAAGACTTCAATAGAACTCAATCTAATCCTTTCAATACCCGGTATCTTAGAAATCTCTTTAATAACATCTAAAAGATTGGGATTTCTTTTAAAATCTTCACCGTAAAGGCCTAAGTGAATCCCAGTCAAAACCACTTCTTTAAAACCATCTTTTGTAAGTTCCTGTGCTTCTTTTATAATACTTTCCAGTTTTCTGCTCCTCAAAGGTCCCCGTGCATAAGGAATGATACAGTATGAGCAAAACAAATTGCAGCCTTCCTGTATTTTTAAAAAAGCCCTCGTTTTCTGCCTGTAACCCCTAAAAGCAATTTCTTCAAAGGACTTTACTTCCATTATATTCCCAACATCGACTATTTTTTCTTCATTATATAAAGCCTTTTCAACCAATTCTACAATTTTTTTCCTATCTTTGGTCCCTATTACCACATCTACCCCGGGAATTTTCATTATTTCATCCGCAGCAAGCTGGGAATAGCACCCTACTACAGCAATTACCGCTTGAGGGTTTTTTCTGATGGCTCTTCTTATAATTTGACGAGATTTTCTTTCACTCTCATTCGTTACCGCACAGGTATTTATTACATAAATATCCGCAATTTCATCAAAATCTACGGTTTGATAGTGCTTTTCCCTGAAAAGCTCCATCATTGCTTCCGTTTCCGCCTGATTAACCTTGCAACCCAAGGTATAAAAAGCCACTTTTGGCATTCATTAACCTCCTAAGTCTGAAAGTTCATACATCAATACCGCATTTACTACAAAACCCGCAGTTTCAGTCCTTAATATCCTCTTTCCCAAAGTTAAGGGTATAGCTCCTTTTTTGATACAAACTATTATCTCCTCTTCTTCAAAACCACCCTCAGGACCTATAAAAACCGCAATATTTCTTGCATTACTATTTTTAAGCTTATTCATCATATCTTTTAATGTCATGCTCTTCTCATTTTCCCAAGGAATTAAAAAAGCATCAAAAAGGTTTATCCGATCTATTAGCTGAAAAAAGTTCAGTGGCATTTCTACTACAGGTATATCCTTTCTCATGCACTGTTTTGCTGCTTCTTTTGCTATCTTATTCCATCTTTCAATTTTGCTTTTAATTTTTTCTTCTTCAAAACGAGGAATAGATCTTTTAGTAAAAACCGGAACTATTCTTTTCACTCCAATTTCAACATTTTTCTGTATAATCAGGTCGAACTTCTGTCCTTTTGGTATACCTTGAAATAAAGTAATTTCAGGAAAAGTCGATTTTTCTATTTCTTCTTTTATTATTTTTATCTTAATTACATTTTTTTTATAATCAATATCTTCTATTTTCCCCTCTCCTGAGGAAAAAAACCCATCTGATATCTCTATAATATCCCCAACTTCATATCTTAAAACCTTTGATATATGATGAGCATCTTCACCGGTAATTTCGATTATTTTCCCCTTCTCAAGTTTTTCATTTATAAAAAATACGGGCATACAATATCACCCCCATCCTTAAGCGACGGGGGCCTTATTAAAAACAAACGCGACCCAGTCTCCTTTAATTTTTTCTTCAAGGACCACAAACCCTCTTTCGCTCATGGCTTTTTCTACCAATTCTTTTTTATCTTTTACAATTCCTGATGCTATAAAAATACCATCATCTTTAAGCAAAATCAAAGCATCCTCTGAAATATTTATTATGACTTCTGCAATGATATTTGATACCAATATATCCACCTTTTCCTTTACTATTTTCAGCTCATCTCCTAATATTACCTCTATAATATCATTTAAATGGTTTCTCTCCACATTCTCTTTTGCAACTTTTACTGCCAATTCATCCTTATCAATTGCGATTACTCTTTTTGCGCCTAACTTGGCAGAGGCTATGGAAAGTATTCCAGAACCGCATCCGAAGTCAACAACATGAAAGCCATTTCTAACAAATTTTTCGATAAACTCCAAACACATAGCCGTTGTTTCGTGCGTCCCCGTACCAAAAGCCATTCCAGGATCTAATTCTATGACTACTTCTTCTTCTTTTTCGAAGTACTCCTTCCATGAAGGTTTTATTACTATTTTCTCGCCTATATGAATTATATCGTAATATTTTTTCCATTCATTAGCCCAATCAGCTTCTGATACAGAATTAATTGTAATCTTCCCCTTTCCGATATTTAAACCGTATTCGGGGAGTTTTTTAATTTTATTTTCTATCTCGTTTATAATATCATAAATTCCTACTGTTTCCGGTAGATATGCCGTAACAACTGCCTCCTCAAAATCCAAGCCCTCCGGGATTTCTAAATAATCCCAATCACTTTCTTCCTTAGGCCGTATAAAATCCTTTGGATCCTCAATGACAACGCCCTGTGCGCCTTTTTCATAAAATATTCCGGTAATTGCCTCTACAGCCTCGGTTGAAGTTTTCACTTTAATTTCTATCCAATCCATTATTTTCCTCCTTAAATTTTATACACCAAAGGCATCCTTCATTTTATCAAAAAAGCTTTTTTGCTGTTTTGTCAGCTCTTCACCACTAATCTCGGCAAATTTTCTCAAAAGCTCTTTTTGTTTTTCATTCAACTTTTTAGGAATAACCACGTTAACCTTTACATGCAAATCCCCTCTACCATAACCTTTGAGATGGGGTATACCTTCACCTTTTATCCTAAATTTAGTATTGGGCTGGGTGCCTTCCGGTATTCTCAATTTTACCTTGCCGTTTAAAGTAGGAATTTCTATTTCATCTCCTAAAGCAGCCTGGACAAAGGATATTTGTGCTTCGTAGATTAGGTCATCACCCTGCCTTACAAAAAGCTTGTGCGGTTTTACGTGAATTACTACATATAAATCGCCCGGAGGTCCTCCCCTAATTCCCGGTTCGCCTTCTCCGCTAATCCTTAGTTTAGCTCCTGTATCCACTCCCTGAGGAATTTTGATTTTTACTTTTCGCGGGACTTTGACATAACCTCTTCCATGGCATACCGTGCAGGGCTCTTCGATTATTTTACCACTCCCACCACATCTTGAACAGGTAGTGATATTTATATACCTTCCAAAAGGAGTAATTTTTTCTTGTTTTATTTGACCCGATCCATTACATGCAGGACAGGTTCTCAATGAGTTGGCTTTAGCACCCGTGCCGCCACATTTTGCACATGTTTCAGTGCGCAGAATTTCTATTTCTTTTTCCGTACCAAAAGCAGCCTCTTCCAGTGTGATTTCAAGGTCGTATCTTACATCCACCCCGCGAACAGGCCCTTTGTTTTCCCTTCTGCCAAAACCTCCAAAGAAACTTTCAAAAATATCTCCAAAAATGTCACTTCCAAAATCAAAGCCTTTAAAATCTCCAAAATCAAAATTGCCTTGGCTAAAATCAGTACCAAAACCACCCGCAGAATTCGGATCTATACCCGCATGCCCGAATTTGTCATATAGGGCTCTTTTTTCAGGATTGCTCAGAACCTCGTAAGCCTCGTTTATTTCCTTAAATTTTTCCTGAGCATCCTCGCTTTTATTTACATCAGGATGATACTGCCGCGCAAGCTTCCTATATGCCTTTTTTATTTCTTCTTCTGTAGCATCCCTTGAAACCCCAAGTATTTCGTAATAATCTCTTTTTGTCAAAGGCATCACTCCAACAAAAGTCAGCCCTTTAAAGGGCTGACTTTATTATTTTTTATCGTCATCGTTTACAAATTTATAGTCTGCATCGAAAACCTTTTCGTCTTTTTTATTTTCATTACTACTGTTATAACCAAAGTTTTGACCAAAACCTTGGTTTGTTCCTGCTTGAGTTTGCGTATCAGCCTGGCTGTAAAGCCTTGAAGATATGTCATAAAATGCTTTTGTTAAATCATCAGTGGCTTTCCTTATTCTATCTATATCATCGCTTTCAATAGCCTTTTTTACATTCTCAATTTCTTTTTGTATCTTTTCCTTTTCTTCAGGACTTATTTTGTCCTTTAGATCATTTAGCATTTTTTCAGACTGATATATTAAGGAATCAGCGTGATTTTTAGCTTCTACTTTTTCCTTCCTCTTCCTATCCTCTTCAGCAAATTTTTCTGCTTCTTTTATCATTCTCTGAATTTCCTCTTCTTTAAGATTGGTAGTCGAAGTTATGGTAATTTTCTGTTCTTTACCCGTTCCTAAATCCTTTGCAGAGACATGAACAATACCATTGACATCTATGTCAAATTTTACTTCTATTCTCGGTACCCCCCTTGGAGCAGGCGGAATACCTGTGAGCTGGAACCTGCCTAAGGTAACATTATCAGCAGCCATAGGTCTTTCTCCCTGCAAGACGTGAATATCAACAGTAGTTTGGCCATCAGCAGCAGTAGTAAAAATCTGACTTTTTGAAACGGGTATGGTTGTATTTCTTTCTATTATCTTTGTAAATACACCTCCAAGGGTTTCAATACCTAAGGAAAGTGGGGTAACATCGAGCAACACTATATCCTTTACCTCACCGGCAAGTACACCAGCTTGTATTGCTGCTCCCATTGCAACCACTTCATCGGGATTTACGCCTTTGCAAGGTTCTTTCCCTATGAACCTTCTTATTGCCTCTTGAACTGCAGGAATCCTGGTAGAACCACCAACAAGAATAACTTTATCAATGTCTTGCGGGGTTAATCCGGCATCTTTCAAGGCTTGCTGTGTTGGGCCCAATGTAGCTTCTACCAAATCCCTCGTCAATTCCTCAAATTTAGCCCTTGTTAAAGTCATTTCAATGTGTTTGGGACCTGTAGCATCAGCTGTAATAAAAGGTAAGCTTATAGTGGTTTCAAGCATGCTGGAAAGTTCAATTTTTGCCTTCTCCGCAGCTTCCTTCAATCTCTGTAATGCCATTCTGTCCTTTCTAAGATCAATTCCATGTTCTTTATAAAATTCATTGGCGATATAATCAATTATTCTCTGATCAAAGTCATCTCCACCCAAACGATTGTTACCGCTGGTTGCTTTTACCTCAAATACTCCATCTCCAAGTTCAAGTATAGATACATCGAAAGTACCTCCACCTAAGTCAAAAACAAGTATTATTTGATCTTCTCCTTTGTCAAGACCGTACGCCAATGCGGCAGCCGTTGGCTCGTTGATAATCCTTAATACTTCAAGGCCAGCTATTCTTCCGGCATCCTTTGTTGCCTGCCTTTGGCTGTCGGTAAAATACGCAGGCACCGTTATAACAGCTTGGGTGATTTTTTCGCCTAAATAGCTTTCCGCATCCTGTTTTATTTTCTGCAAAATCATTGCTGAAATTTCCTGAGGTGTATAAGCCTTTCCGTCTATATAAACTTTATAATCAGTCCCCATATGCCTCTTTATAGAAAGGATAGTCCTTTCTGGATTGAGTATTGCCTGGCGTTTTGCAAGCTGTCCTACCAATCTTTGACCGTCTTTTGTAAAAGCTACAGCAGACGGTGTTAGCCTTGAACCCTCTGCATTAGGGATTACAACGGGTTGCCCTCCTTCCATGTAAGCAGCTACTGAGTTTGTAGTACCAAGATCGATACCTATTATCCTACCCATATCATGCCACCTCCACAATTAATTATTTTTTACTACTTTTACAAGGCACGGCCTTATAACCTTAGAATGTAATTTATATCCCTTTTGAAGAACTTCTAAAACAATATTATCGTCATAGTCGGGATTTTGTACCTGCATCACAGCTTCATGGTAATAGGGATCAAAAGGCTTTCCCTCTGCTTCTATCTCAGAAACGCCATATTTTACTAGAAGGTTTTTCAATTGATTGTAGATCAGTTTTATACCTTCTACGGTAGAATTTGGGTCATTATCAGCTGATTTCAGGGCTCTTTCGAAGTTATCGAGAATCGGCAAAATTTCTTTTATGAGTTGCTCGCCCGCATACAAATTTGCCTCTTTTATTTCTCTTTCCATTCTTTTTTTAAAATTATCGTAATCAGCTAAAGCTCTAAGCCATCTTTCTTTATAATCCTGAATTTGCTTTTCTTTTTCTTCTAACTTAATAATCATATCCTCATTATCGGATAACTGATTATTTTCCTCCGAAATCTCATTTTCTTGTTCTTCCGCATTATCTTCTTTTTGTTCGGCAATCTCCTCTTTTAATTCAATTTCTTCTTTTACCTCTTTTTCTTCTTTTTTTTCCAACTCTTCCACCTTCTTTCTAAAAGTCCAAATCCTTTAAGCCTTGGGAAGCTTCTGCATTCATTTTCCCACTATCTTCATCTTTTTTCTTAATTATGGTGTCAATCCTTAAAATAGCCTCGGCAATTTCTCCCGCAGCTTTTATTGCATGAATTTTCACTGCTGCAGGATCAAGTACCCCGAGTTCAAACATATCTGAAAGTTCACCGGTATCACAGTTGACACCAATAGAATCAATGTTCTTTTCTGCTTGAGTAAATATTACCTCCTCTACCTTTTCAAGAGGATTAAATCCTGCATTGTAGACAATTTGGCCAAGTGGCCTTTTTAACGCAGAAATAACACAGTCTATACCGTAAGATGCCATGCCCTTTATCTTTTCTTTTTCTCTTTCCAATTCTCGTGCAACAGCAATTTCTACTGCTCCCCCTCCTGCAACAATACCTTCTTTTATAGCTGCCTGGAGTGAAGACGCAGCATCCTTTGCTATTCTTTCCCTTTCACCCACAATCTCAGAGGTTGCTGCCCCAACTAAAATTGTTGCCATTCTCTTTCCACTTCCGCCAATTATTCTAATATGCTCTAATTTTTCATCTTCATACACCTTGTTTGCATAACCTATATAATTTTGTATTTCTTCTACAGACTTTTTAAGTCCTGTTCTTTTTATAACTCTTGCTCCCGTATGTTCTGCGATCTTTTCTAAATCCCTTGCAGACACCCTCTCTACAGCTATTATCCCGGCATCAACAAACATCTCTTCCGTTTCATCACAAATGTTTTTCCCAACAAATACCACATTTATTCCCATCTCAATAATCTTTGCAACATTTCTTTTAAATTCCTCCCGTAGCTCTAAATAGCGCGCAAAACCTGCTTCTGTTCCGAGAGCTTCTTCTTCGATTTGCTCAGGTTCCAGTGCATCATCAATTAACAATATTTTTGCATCACATATTTCCTTCGGCATTTGCTTATTTAATTTTTCCCTATCAATTATTAATCCTAAAAATACTTCGTTTTCAGCTCCTGCTTTTGCAATGATAATATCCCTCAACTTAAAATTCTTTTCTTTTAATTTTTCCTCTCCGATCAATTTAGCAGCTTCAGTAACCAAATCTGCAATATCATCATGCTCCCTGCCTGCAATGAAAGCAATTTTCCTTAAATTTTCATCATTTATTCCCTTTACAGGTATAGCTTTTGATTTCATTATTTCTTGAGCCTTTTTTACCCCATATTTTATTCCTTCGATTACCCTTGCAACGGGAACACCTCGAATTATTTGATTTACACCTTCTGTTACTAAAGCACCTGCCATAATAGTAGCAGTAGTTGTACCATCACCAACTTCTTCTTGCTGTGCTTTAGCGATGTTAATAAGCATTTTTGCTGCAGGATGATTGATATCCATCAATTTCAAAATAGTAACACCATCGTTTGTTATAGTGACTTCTCCAAATCTATCTACAAGCATTATATCGAGGCCTTTAGGCCCAATTGTACCTTCCACTGCTGATGCTACTGCTCTTACCGCATTAGCATTTGTTATATATGCGGCAAACCTTTCATCAATTTCTTGCCCGCTGTTGTTTTTATAGCTCAATATTAAAACCTCCTTTATTTTCTTAAAAAATATTTATAAGCCTTTCTCTTAAAGATTCTACTATCTCCTTTAATATGGTTACTACTCTTGAATAGTCCATTCTCGTCGGTCCGAGAACTCCTAATATGCAAAGATTATTATTGTCTATAGCAAAATTTGTCGTAATAATACTGTACTCCTGAAGTTCCTTCCATGGATTCTCATTACCAATGCTAATTGTTATTTTATTAGGCTTTGTAATAGATTTAAGAATATTGGAAATAAAATCTTCCTCTTCCAATAGAGAAAGAAAATTCCTCGCCTTTTCTAAGTCCCTAAATTCCGGAAAATCCAGCATCTTAGAACTCCCGAAATAATATACCTTTCCTCCATCTTTAAATTGGTTGAGAGTTTCTATTAATATATTTATGAGTATAGATATAACCTCTTCATGCTCTATCATCTCATGTTTAATATTTTCCATAAGTTCGGGAGTTATTTCCTCTATGGTTTTGTACTTTAAAAAGGTATTTAGCAAATTAGTAATCCTGGTAAGATCCGAATCCTTTATGCCTTCAGGAATTTCAATTATTTGATGAACTACATTTCCTAAATTAGTAATAATAACCACAAGCCCTTTTTTGTCTTCTATTTTGATAATCTCAATGTGTTTTAAATAGCTTGAATTAAGCTCCGGGCCTAAAATCAGTGCCGTATAATTAGTAAGGTTTGAAATGGTTTTGCTGGTTTCTTCAATAAAATCTTCAACCTCTCGTATCTTTTTCTTTAATAACTGATTTATCATAAATATATCAGATTCATTTAATTTCTTACAGTTCATAAGAAAATCCACGTAAAACCTATAACCTTTGTCGGAAGGTATCCTCCCTGCAGAAGTATAAGGCTGTGAGATGTATCCCAATTCCTCTAAATCCGCCATTTCATTTCTTATAGTCGCAGGGCTAATACCCATCCTGTATTTTCTGGCTATAGTTCTCGAACCGACAGGCTCTGCAGTCGCAATATAATCATCAACTATTGCCCTTAAAATTTTAATTTTCCTTTCGTCGAGCATGACAAACACCCCTGTATTAGCACTCTCAGTTAGAGAGTGCTAAAATCCTACTTTAAAAAATAGCACTCCCAATTTTCTTTGTCAAGATAAGGCTACTTTATGAATTCCATAAAAACAAGGTTTGCAAAATCAAGCCCCTTTGTTGTAAGCCCAATACTTTGGTCATCTTCAAAAATAAGGCCCTGCTCTTTTAATTGTTCTATTTGTATAGAAAAAATTTCTTTTATATCCCTATTAAATCTACTTTTGAATTCATCTTTTGACACCCCTTTAAGCATTCTTAGGCCCATAAACATAAATTCTGACATTTTCTCTTCTATATTAAGAATATGAATTTCATCATATCTTATTGAATCTCTATTATATAAACTTTCAATATATTCCCTTATACCCCTTTTGTTACTAAATCTTAAGTTTCCAATAAAAGAATGGGCTCCCGCTCCGAAGCCCAGATATTCTTCACACTTCCAGTAAGTAATATTATGCCTGCACTCTTTACCGGGTTTTGCAAAGTTTGATATTTCATAATGAACGTAACCTTCTTTTTCAAGCAACTTTTTTGCCGTATGATACATACATCTTTCTTCATCTTCATCAGGCAGTTTAATTGCTCCTCTTTTTTTTTCTTCATAAAGGACAGTACCCTCTTCGAGGCTTAAACTGTAACAGGATATATGGGTAGGCTCTAATTTTATTAATTTTTTCAGCTCGTTTTCAAATTTTTCCTTTGTTTGGCCGGGAATACCAAATATCAGGTCCACATTTATATTTTCAAAACCCAATTCTTTTGCTTCAAAGAAGGCTTGTTCAAATTTCTTTACATTGTGGATTCTTCCTAAAACCTTTAAAAGTTCATCATCGTAAGTCTGCAAACCTAAACTTAATCTATTTACTCCAGTCCTTTTAAGCACCTTAATTTTTTCTTTCGTCATAGTCTCCGGATTTGCTTCAACCGTAAACTCCGCATCTTTAATTATCTTAAAGTTTTTGTATAAAGTATCTATAAGTTGGTACAATCTTTTTTCATTTAAAACTGTAGGCGTACCGCCACCAATATAAAGGGTTTTAATAGGCCTTTTTAAATCCTTATAACGCCTTATTTCAAAAAAAAGTGCATCCAAATAATCATCTACCATATCTAAATAAGGATAGGAATTAAAGTCGCAGTAAAAACATTTCTTTAAACAAAAGGGAATATGAATATATATTGACAAATCTTTTATATCACTCATACCCTTTTACTCCATTTTTAATACTGACATAAAGGCCTCCTGTGGAATTTCTACCTTGCCAAACTGCTTCATGCGTTTTTTTCCTTCCTTCTGCTTTTCTAACAATTTTTTCTTTCTCGTAACATCGCCACCATAGCATTTTGCTAAAACATTTTTCCTTAAAGCTTTTATGTTTTCCCTTGCAATTATTCTTCCACCAATTGCTGCCTGAATGGGTATCTCAAAAAGCTGCCTTGGGATAACCTCCTTTAGTTTTTCAACTATTTGCCTCGCTCTGTAATAAGCTTTATCTTTATGAACGATAAAAGAAAGGGCATCAACAACCTCACCATTGACAAGGATATCAACTTTGCATAGGTCGGATTTAAAATACCCTATAAACTCATAATCGAGGGAAGCATAACCTCTGGTCCTTGATTTTAACTGGTCAAAAAAGTCGTAAATGATTTCAAGTAAAGGCATATGATATCTTAATATCACCCTTTTTTCATTAATATACTGCATGTCTTTAAAAATTCCCCGCTTATCTTGGCAAAGTTCCATTACTGGCCCCACGTATTCAGTAGGAAGCATTATCTGGGCTTCAACATAGGGTTCTTCAATGTATTCAATTTTTGAAGGATCTGGGAAATTAGTAGGATTGTCTACCATTATCTCCTCGCCATCGGTCCTTTTTATCTTGTAAACAACACTTGGTGCGGTCGTAATCATGTTTATACCATACTCTCGTTCTAATCGTTCCTGAATTATCTCCATGTGTAAAAGTCCCAAAAATCCGCACCTAAAACCGAATCCTAAGGCTGCAGAGGTTTCTGGCTCAAAGTAAAGTGCCGCATCATTCAACTGGAGTTTTTCCAAAGCTTCTTTTAATTTTTCGTAATCTTCTCCATCTGCAGGGTACATGCCTGCAAAAACCATTGGCACCGCTTTTTTATAACCGGGAAGGGGATTTTGTGCAGGCCTTTCTGCATCCGTAATGGTATCTCCTACCCTTGTATCTTTGACATTTTTTATACCTGCAACTACATACCCTACTTCTCCTGCTCTAAGGCAGTCCGTGCTTGCCATATCAGGGCTGAATATCCCTACCTCGGTTACTAAAAACGTTTTACCTGTTGACATCATTTTTATGGTCTGCCCCGGTTTGATATTGCCTTCCATTACTCTCACAAAGGCAATTGCACCTTTATAGGAATCATACAGTGAGTCAAAAATAAGGGCTCTTAAAGGTTCCTCTTCTGACCCTTTGGGCGAAGGTATTCTTTTAACAACAGCTTCTAATACTTCTTTGATTCCTATTCCTTCTTTAGCAGATATCAAAAGGGCATCATCCGCAGGAAGACCTATTACCTCTTCTATTTCCTTTTTAACCTCTTCGGGATGTGCGCTGGGCAAATCGATTTTATTAATAACCGGGATTATTTCTAAATTATGCTCTAAAGCAAGATAAGTATTAGCAAGGGTTTGAGCTTCTATTCCCTGCGTTGCATCTACAACCAGGAGAGCACCTTCACAGGCTGCAAGGCTTCTTGATACTTCATAATTAAAATCTACATGTCCCGGAGTATCAATAAGGTTAAGCAAATACTCAAGACCATCCTCGGCTTTGTAAATCATCCTGACGGCTTGAGCTTTGATAGTAATTCCTCTTTCTCTTTCTATATCCATTCTGTCTAAAATCTGTTCTTTCATTTCTCTTTGTGAAATAGTTCCGGTATATTCCAACAGTCTATCTGCCAAAGTAGATTTACCATGGTCTATATGGGCTATAATACAAAAATTTCTAATCCTCTCCTGGGGTATTGGCATCCATTCTCCTCCCTCATTAACACAAAATCAAAATAAATATTATAACAGTTAGTTTAATTATACATTCACTTATTTTTTTTATCAACCTGCTGAGAATCTCAGTCGCATTATCTAAATCACATATGTTAATGAGGGGTGAAAATGAATATTCCTTTCCACCCTTGGATGAAATAATTATATTTTTATTTTCAGTATAAAAATCACAGATTTTTATTTTCTTATTGAATTCAAGATCTTCTCCTAAAATTTCTATTTTATAATTTCCATTCCCATATATTTTGAAATCAAAGGTTTGAGGAGAGGAATAAATACCCATAATGTCCATAACACCTTTTTCTGCAAATCTCAAAAACATTATTAATAAGATTATAAAAATAATAATTATTAATTTAACATCATCATACATAATGTACCACCCTAAAGGTTTTAAAACTTTTTATTATTTTTTCATAGGGTGGCTTTTATTATTCCAAAATTAAAGAAATTATGTTTTTTTTGATATTGATTTTATTACTTCGCTCAATACCTTTGCAAAGGCTTTAGCAGATTCTATAGATTCTTCCATAGTATTACCATGACTTCCTATTTCTACTAATATAGCCTTTTTTGAGAGGTGCTGATTAAATCTCTGTTCTCTCAAATCTATATCCCTGCTAAGCCCAGGGAAAAGTTCTTCCATTTTTTCCTGAATTAAGAGTGCAAATTTATAATTTTCTTTCCAATATGGATGAGGAAACATTTTATCAGTTCCTACAACCAGCATTATTCTCGAGTAAAGTTTTCCGTTTATTTTAACAGTAGTTAATTCTCTTGATTTATTAGGATCCGAATAAGGAGCATCCCTATGTAAATCTATCAATACCTGAAGGGTGGGATACTTTTTTAATAATTCCTGTACAGTATTTAGGGAATTAGAATAAGAATACATATATGTCGGTACATCATGGACGGTTTTATTGTGCAAAGCCTTAATGCCATATTTTTCTAATTCCTTTGCCAGAACTTCTCCTACGCTTACAACGGTATAATTTAAATCATTTGAGTGATAAGCTTTATCCCGTGGTTTATAATTATAGCCCTTTGATGGCATATAGGACTCGGTAGTATGTGTATGATAAATCAGCACTATGGGAGCACCCTTTGCCGGTACAACTTCTTCAATTTGCTTGGGTTCCACCTCAGGAGGCTCTATATTCTCGCTATTATTAGTATTTTCCGGTTCATGTTCGTTTTCAGGGATTTGCTCTATGGCCTCCTCTTTTTCTTGTTTATCTGGTTCCAGTTCCACACCAGGGGTGTATGAAGTTTCCAATCTAATTTGCCCGAATAATGGTATTTGATAAGCTATAATATCCTTACCTGTAAAAGAATCAATATTTAAAGCAAGTTTTAAAACACTTCTTGCTATAAAATTCGGCCCTCTATTTTCGGATTCTTTACCCATTTGCATTTTTTCGCTTAAAACTTTATAAGCTGGAATCGACTGTGAAAAAATATACTCAAAAAAGCCATTGTCAAAGGTTTTAACATTTTCTAAAATATCAATTTGCCCTCTACTACTGAAAGTAGGGACCGTTTTGGAATATAAAACACTTCTATAAATAAAAAGACTTATGAAAATTATAACTAAACAAAAAATTATTCTTTGAAAATTTTTTAATTTTAATATTTTAATTATTTTTATGTGCTGCATTAAATCACCCTCCGATTAAAGATATTCATCAAAGTAAAAAAAAATGAGGCTTTTTTGCCTCAATGCATTGTTAAATTGCTTAATTCTTCAAACTTAATTCCCGGATGCAAAGCCATATTAATTCCATAGGCTAATACCCGTGAAGCATCTTCAATTAAAGAATCAATCTCCTTAGGAGTCACCACAAGTTCTCCTACATAAGGAGACAAAACCTCTTTTATCATTTCATATTTTTCTTCTCTACTTAAATTTGCCACCATTTTAAATAATTCTGTACCTGGTTTTACTTCTCTTTCGATTGAATCAAATACCTTTTCCAATGTGTCATTTGCAATTGTTGCCGCATCAACCACTGTAGGCACTCCAATGGCTATTACCGGAATCCCTATTATTTCCTTAGTTATTCCCATTCTCTTATTCCCAACTCCAGAACCCGGATGAATGCCAGTATCGGATATCTGAATGCTCGTTCCTATCCTCTCGAGACTTCTTGATGCAAGGGCATCAACTACAACAATGGCAGAAGGCTTGACCCTATTAACAACCCCCATAATGATTTCACTTGTTTCAATGCCGGTAATACCCAATACACCCGGCGACAAAGCGCAAACGGGCCTTATTCCTTCTTTTGGGTTATAGCTTTCAGGCATGTAGTCTATAAGATGCTTTGTAACAAAAATTTTTTCAATTACCTTAGGGCCTAAGGAATCCGGTGTGACATTCCAGTTTCCAAGACCAATTACAAGGACCATAGAGTCTATTGATAAATTTAACATTTTATTTAATTCCTTAGCAATTACTTCACATATCCTTTTTACAAATTTAGGCTCTTTATTTCTTATACCATCTGTTTCAATGGTAATATAAGTACCTATGGGTTTCCCAATTGCTTTCATGCCTTCTTCATTTAAAACTTTAACCCTGCTTATCCTAAAACTTAAAGTTCCCTCTTTTTCAAACAAAACCCCGGGAACCTCTCCTTTTCCCACCATTTCCCGGGCTTCAATAGCCAAATCGGTGCGAATGTTTATTTTTCATCCCTCCTACCTTAATTCAGTAGGAACAAAGGCATCGATAATGCCTATTACAAATGAAGCAAGTAAGGCGCCCCACCATGTTACTCTCATCGCTGGAACTAAAAACTGGGCAAGGTATATAACAACTGCTGCTGTAATAAATCCTACAATTCCACGGCTTTGCGGAGAAATTTTTTTACCCATTAAGCTTTCTACTATAAATCCTAACACAGCAATGACAATAGCTGCAATCAAAGCTCCCGTAAAACCTGCAACCTGAAATCCGGGTATAAGGAAACTTACCAACATCAATACTAAAGCAGACACTATAAACCTAATTATCATACCTATCATACAAATTTTCACCTCTTTTATTTTATTTTTTTAGCTCTTTTTATATAATAACCTATAAAAATATTAAATATACTAATTTTAGACGGTCTTTTCTCTTGCAATTTAATTTTTGAAATGATAAAATAGGTTTAGTGTTTTCAAGGGGGTGAAAAATTGCCAAATACTGCATCTGCTAAAAAGAAACTTCGTCAAGCAATAAAAAGGACAATTCGAAATAGAATTGTTAAAGCCAGTATAAAAACAGCAGTTAAAAAATTTAACGAGGCTTTAAAATCAAAAGACGTAGAAGCAATAAAAATCGCCCTTAGAAATGCAATAAAGGCTTTAGATAAAGCTGCAGCAAAAGGCGTTATACATAAAAACGCCGCTGCCAGAAAAAAGTCAAGCCTTTACAGAAGATTAAAAGAACAAAATATCGCAATTTAAAAAACGCGTAAGATATGTCTTACGCGTTTTTTATTTCCAGTCTAAAAAAAATTATTTGAGGAACGATATTAATGAAAAACAAAAAAATATTTTTATCTGGAGGTGTTTTCATGGATACGAGGGTTACCCAGCTTCAAAGTCAACTTCAGAATTTACAGAAAAATATTGATAACTTTTCCCAGCTTGTAAATAACCTCCAGCGTGTAGAAAGTTCTCATGTTTCTCAGCTTGCACAGATTGTTAACGAAGAACAGACTGTGGCTCAAAGATTGCAACAGATTCAGAAAGCGGAGCAGCAAGCTACCGATCAGTTAAATCAGATGCAGAGAATGTTCAGCGACATGGTAAGGCAATTACAACAGTTAAATAATTTAACAAGAGATTTAGCTACCCAGATGGGCACTCAGTATCAATACGCAATGCAATATCAAGCAAATCAGTATCAGTCACAACAATATAAAGCCCAAGAAGTTCCTCCCGTAAGGCAAAATTTCAATGAATACAGGCAGCAAGCTTACAACCAGGAATTCGGACAGCATACTGCAAAAGAAGTACCCCCAGCTAAGTAGCAACAGCAACAATGGTATTAATGTAAATATTTCCGATGTTCCTTAATGGTATTCTAATTTACCGCCTTCTAAAAAGGTGGTATTTTTTTATATGTATTTTAATAACTTACAATCGACTTATTAATAGTTCTAAACCGGTTTTATCGTCAATCCTACCCTTTTTTATATCATAATCCAATTGTTGACTTAAATTCAAAGCATATTTTAATTTTTCAACAGAAAAATTGCGGGCTTGGTCTATGAGCTTTTTAACAACAAAGGGATGCAAGCCCAATTTTTCTCTTATTTCTTTTTCATTATCTCCTAACATCTTCACCCAGTATAAATTCATAAAATGTTTTGATATCATATATAAAATTAAAATTCCTTTTTCCCCTTTTTTGAAAAGCTCTGCTAATTTTAACAGTGCAATATTCTTTTTATTTTCCATAATACAGTCTATAAGTTCAAAAATATTTGCTTCTTCATTTTTAGACATTATTTCTTCTATATCTTCTTTTTTAATTAATTTTTTTTCTTCTAACGCAAAAACAATTTTTTTTATCTCATTGTCAGTTTGATATAAATCTCCCGTATTATACGCAATATAAGCCGCTGCGGATTCATCCAAGTTTTTATTGTAAAGCAAAGCTCGTTTTTTTATCCATTGAATTTTCTCTTTATAATTACTTATTTTAAATTCCCTTACGTATCCTACTTTTTCAATTGCTTTGTAGACTTTTTTTCTTTTATCAATTTTTTCTGCAGTTAATATTAAACAGGTGTAATCAGGAAACTCCTTTTCAATAAAATTTGCTAATTTTTCTTCCTCATTTTTCTTGCTGCTTTTAGTTTCACTTAAAAAATTAGCATCTTTTACATAGATAACTCTTTTTTCACTTAATAAGGGTACAACAAGGCATGAATCTATAATATCAGCAAAATCAACCTCTTCTCCATCAAGCTTTACAAAATCCAAATCTGCTGTTACTTCGCTCAAATATCTTAATTTTATCTTTTCTACAGCTTCCTTAATTAAAAGCCCCTCGCTCCCGTAAAGTAGAAACACATTTTTATTAATGTAAATCACCCCCGCCTTTTATTGTAATTTTTATAGGTGATGAAGTAAAGGATTTTTAAAAAAGGGGCGATCCCTGAAAGGATGCCCCTTTTATTTTGCATAATTTCTAAGCCTTCCTATCCCCTCTATTTCAACCTCTACAACATCCCCGGGCTTTAAAACTCCCTTTCCCGGCGGGGTGCCGGTGCTTATCAGATCACCAGGGTTCAAGGTCATTATGCGGGATACGAAGGATACAAGTTTTGACACATTGAAGATCATATCGGAGGTATTGCTGTCCTGTACCAGTTTCCCGTTATGGTACATTTTTATAGCCAGGTTGTCCCCATCGATACCTGTGGATATGCAGGGTCCTACCGGCATAAATGTATCGAAACTCTTTGCCTTAGTCCAGGGCTTTCCTTTTTCCATAAAATCCTTCGCTGTGATATCATTGCCGCATGTATACCCCAGGATATATTCCTTTGCTTCTTCCGGCGATACATTCCTCGCCCTTTTTTTAATTACCACCACCAGTTCCGCCTCGAAATTTACCTCATTAACCCCTTCAGGTATTAAAATTTCCTCCTCCGGGCCTATAATCGCACTCGGCGGTTTTAAAAATATAATCGGCTCCTGCGGTAAGGCTTCACCCTTTTTTTCGACAACCTCTTTATAGTTCGTGCCAACACCTACTACCTTGGTGGGTTCGCAGGGTGCAAGAAGTCTTACCTCTTCAAGGCCATACTCCTCCTTGCTCTTTTCCCAGCTTTCAAAAATACTGCCGCTTATTGCAATAATCCTGTCGTTTTCAAGAACCCCATACATCGCCCCGCTTCCGGCATCAAAGCGAACAAATCTGAACATTTTAATCCTCCTCATCCTTTGAATTAAAAAAATGGCCTGCAAAAGCAGGCATAAAAAATCTAAAAAAGAGGGAAAAGCTACCTTTGCACCCTTCCGGATGCATCTCCTTTCATGAGATTTTTTACCTCGCTAAGCGTCACATGGTTGAAATCGCCCACAATGCTGTGCTTAAGGCATGAAGCCGCCGCAGCAAATTCCACCGCATCTTTCGAAGAATACCCGTTCAAAAGCGCGTAGATTAGGCCGCCCGCAAATGAATCGCCGCCGCCTACCCTGTCGACGATATGGATCTCGTATCTTCTCGACCTGTAAAATTCATTGCCATCGTAGTAAAGACCAGACCAACCGTTGTCAAACGCGGAAAAGCTCTCCCTCAGGGTTATCGCAACTCCCTTGAGCGAAAACTTTTCGTATAATTTTTTTGCAACCTCTTTGTACCCTTCTTCGCTCAAAACTCCCTTTGTCACATCCGAAGATTCAGCCTTTATTCCGAATACCTTTTCCGCGTCCTCCTCATTGCCTATTGCAATATCCACGTATTCCATAAGCTCCGTCATAACTTCCCGTGCCTTTTCCGGCGACCACAGCTTTTTCCTGTAGTTCAGGTCGCAGCTCACTGTGACATTCATTTTCTTGGCGGTTTTTACAGCGTCCAAGCATGCTTTAGCTAAGTTATCCCCTAAGGCCGGGGTAATTCCGGTAAAGTGGAACCACTTTGCTCCATCTAGAATTTTTTCCCAGTCAAATTCTTCCGGCTTTGCTTCCGATATGGATGAATACTTTCTGTCGTAAACCACCAAAGAGGGACGCTGGGAAGCTCCTATTTCGTTAAAGTATATGCCGAGCCTTTCTCCTCCCCTTACTATATAGTCCGTTTTTACTCCGTAACGCCTGAGATGATTTATTGCAGCCTGCCCCACCGGATTGTCTGGCACCTTTGTAACGAAATAGGCTTGCTCGCCGTAATTTGCAAGAGAAACCGCAACGTTTGCCTCACCGCCGCCGTAAGTAACATCGAAGGATTCGGCCTGCACTATCCTAAGATAATTCGGCGGTGTAAGGCGCATCATTATTTCACCGAATGTGACAACCTTGTTTGCCATAAGCATACTCCTCCTCGCTCATTTTTTGCTTATAATTTTATTCTTATTTTTTATTCTTGGCTTGCTTTACGGCTTCCACAAATTTCCTCGCCGTCTCTTCCACCAAAGCATAATCACCCGTCTTTGCCCCTTTTGTAAGCTCTCCACCAACACCCACCGCAGGGCATCCCGCCTTTATCCACTCGGCTACATTATCGAGGCTGACGCCACCTGTTGGTATCAGCATAGCTTGGGGAAGCGGTGCCTTTATCGCTTTTACGAAGGATGGGCCTAAGGCGCTTCCTGGAAAGAGCTTCACGAAATCCGCACCGGATTCCATAACCTTTACTATTTCGCTTACCGACATCGCCCCCGGCATCGTCACCTTGCGGTAACGGTTGCAAAGTCTTACCATCTCGGGATCGAAGCTGGGACTTACGAAGAATTCGGCACCCGCCAGCATTGCCGCCCTTGCCGTTTCCGCATCGAGAACGGTTCCTGCTCCGATAACTATCTCACCACCCGGATATGCCTTTGAAAGTTCCCTTATTACGTCAAGGGCGCCGGGCACGGTCATGGTTATCTCGATAGCATCGATTCCACCGGCTTTTACGGCTTGTGCTATTTTTAATGCCTGCTCCGGCGTTTCCGCCCTGACGACGGCAACAACGCCGCAGTCTATGATCCTTTTGACAACTTCAAACCTTTCCACTCAAAACCCTCCTTTTGTTTCGTATTATAAAACTCTGTTTCATTTCTACACCAAAAAAATATTCTTCATCCAAAAGCAAAATCCTTCTTGATTAAAAATAATTTTTTACTGTAAATTAAAATCCCCACCCCGCCATCCCATCTTGCAGGATATCGCTTTAGCACATTCGATTACCTTTTTTGCAAGTTCCGGAATCCTATTGGGAGTAATGGTAACAATAGGACCCGATATGCTTATCGCCGCTATTACCCTTCCGGTATGATCGAACACGGGAGCTCCCACGCAGCGGATGCCTTCTTCGTTTTCCTCATCGTCCACCGCATAACCCTTAAGCCTTACTTCCTTTAGGTGTTCCTTCAACTTTTCGGGATCAGCTATGGTGTTTTTGGTGTATCTTTCAAGTCCATTATTTATAATTTTTTCCACATAATCGGGTGGAAGAAAGGCTAAAATCGCCTTGCCTACCGCCGAGGCGTGCAGAGGTGCCCGGCGACCTATTTGCGAGTACATCCGTATCGTCCTGTTGCTGTCGATCTTATCGACATAGATCGCCTTGTCACCGTCGGGTACGACAAGATGTACCGTCTCGTTTACCTCTTCCGCCAGATTTTTTAAAAATTCATGGGCTTCCCTTCTTATGTCCATCCGGTCAAGTATCGCTCCACCCAAGTAGAGAAACTTCGTTCCCAAACGATACTTTTCGCTTTTGGGATTCTGCTCCACATATCCCAGTTGCAGAAGCGTATTTAAAATGCGGTGGACCGTACTTTTGTGAATCTTGACCCGGTGGGAAAGCTCCGTGACGCCCATGCCGTCTTTTTCCGTTGCCAATTCTTCCAGTATCTTAATAGCCCTTTCTATTGATTGGACGGTATTTTCCACCTGCAAGATTTCCTCCTCGTTTTTCATTATAATTACAAAACGCCAAGCAACTTCAAATGCTTCCCGATATGCTCTTCTAAGGCGTTGTAATACTCATCTTCAAAGCTGTTTAAAGTGCTATATATTTCGTCCCTAAAAAGATAGTTACCATTTTCATCCTTCGAAGTCAATATGAGACCGTAGGTGATGTGCAATATTTGCCGGGCATCGTCATGGGTAAAAACTTTAACGAGTTTTTCATCGGATATGTCGCCAATTTTTTGAGCCCTATTTAAATCGGTTGTAACGTGGTAATATTTTCTCGCTTCATCGAAGTTTTCAATGGCAAATTCATACATTTTCCTAAAAAGCGCAGGTTTTTTCATGGCTATTACCTTCAGGGTCTCGAGCCAGTTGGTTCCCGCAGTTTTGACATGAACCCTTCCCTTCGTGTACCTGCCTATTATGGGGAAAACCTTAAACTTATCGCTTCCCGAGTGGATGCTCAATCGATAGCCAAAATGATCCGCTATAGCGGCATGTAGCTTAAACTCTTTTCCGAATCGATCAATATCTCCGATATAATCGATTCCCTTTTGAAACTCTCCGCAAAACTTCGGGGCAAGGCTCGTTACTTCCACCTGCATTTTCATGAGTTCCGATGCCACGAAAAAGTGAGCTTCCGGCGTGGTGGGAGTTACCGTCTCATCTATTGAAACCTCAAAATCAATGTTCCTTCCTGCAGGCTTTATTACGCGAAAGTAGATGTCTTTTATAAAAATCAAGGCATCGACATAAATCAGAGCTATCCTTTGTAGATCTTTTTTATTAAAAGAAACGGTAAATTCCCCTAGTGAAAATTCTTTATTTAAATATTCCCCTTCGAACCTCTTCCTTAATTCCTGGGGTAATTTTCCGTATTCTTCTTCGATTTTATCTTTCGCCATGTTAAAAGCTTCATTTTTTATTTTTTCGGAACAGTCCAAGGTTATCATAGTAAAACCTAAATCAAGCGCCTTTTTTATATCTTCTTCGGTCTTTAAATGATCGCCATCGGCAGCAAAACCTTTTTCGTATCCTTCTTGAAACACTGCCCAGGAAGCAGCATCGAGCACATCTTCATAAGTCCTTTGGGTCAAGTTCAGTTCCCTTATGGACTGTTGAGCGAGCACGGGCTTTACCCCCCTATCTTTTATCAACCGTAGGTGCCCGGGTGAAGCTAATCCCAGCCTATCCCCGAGGCCCATGCTCATGCCTTCCTTCCCAAAAGAAACCGGTGCCGTGAAGGGAAACCACTTGCGAAGGGATTTCGAATTTTTATGGTTTAAGGGGGAAACCTTAAATTCCCTGCCGCATAGGATGTTCCTTTCCCCTTCAAAATCATCGAAGATTTCGGAAGGTTGGTTTTCAGCCTTTAAGATTATAAGTTTTTTACCGTCTTCCGTTTTTGCCATAAAAAAGACATGGCCTTCCAAAACGTTGATAGAGTCGGGGTAAACTCGATACTCGCTAAAATTAGCTTCAGCTTATTTTTTCATTTCCGCTAAAGTAAAATTCGCAGTCGCGATTTTTTCGCAAAATTTCTTCCAACCGCTTTGCAAGATTCCCACCTCTTTTATAAATCTTATTTACCTTGCGAGCCATCCCCCATCCACGCATAAAATATGGCCGTTTACATAATCGGATGCTTTGGATGCCAAAAATACCGCAGCTCCCGCTACATCCTCGGGTTTTCCCCACCTTCCCGCCGGAATTCTCGATAATATTTCATTATATCTTTTTTCATCATCTCTAATTTGCTTGGTGTTTGCCGTTTCAATATACCCGGGCGCTATGGCGTTTATCTGAACGTTCTTGGATGCAAGTTCGTTGGCAAAAGCCTTTGTCAACCCCGCCACACCATGTTTAGATGCCGCGTATGAAGGAACGTAGATGCCGCCTTGAAAGGACAGAATCGATGCGATATTTATTATCTTTCCGGAGCCTTGAGCCACCATGTATTTTGCCGCAACCTTTGAAAGGTAGTATACCGCACTTAGGTTTACATTTATCACCTTCTTCCAGGCTTCGTTATCGCCTTCGAGCAAGGGAGCACGTTGTATAGTTCCGGCATTGTTAACAAGAATGTCTATCCTGCCGTAAACCTTAATGCACTTTTCCACCGCCTCCATGGCATCCCTTTCTTCTTCCAGCTCTCCCACCTCATACTCCAGCCTTTTCCCCAGCAGGCTAATTTCTTTTTTCATTTCTTCAATATTTCTTTCGGAGTGAACGTATAAAAAAAGATCCGCTCCGGCCTTAGCTAAGGCAATGGCTATGGCCCTTCCTATGCCCGAGTTTCCCCCCGTTACCATAGCCACCTTGCCGTCTAAAGAAAAATTATCAACTAGAAAATTTAAATCTGCCATCAATGTACCTCCAAATTCCGCCTACTTTTTAAGGTAAAATGTTACAAAGTCACGCCATTTTTGAATATGGCAATCTCCCGAAATCCCATCGCTTCCGATTTCGTTGGCATGCCGGATGCAACCTTTATCACGTACTCCAAAAGTTCTTCCACCAGTTTTTCCATTGTTTCACCTTTAAGTAGCCTTCCCGCATCAAAATCCATCCAGTGGGTCTTCTTTTTAAATATCTCGCTGTTGGTAGATATCTTCACGGTTGGCACGGCTGTCCCCAGCGGCGTTCCTCTGCCCGTCGTGAAAAGTATAATCTGGCACCCCGCCGCCGCAAGCACCGTTGATGCCACCATGTCATTGCCTGGACCGCTAAGTAAATTCAATCCCCTTTCCTTCACCACATCTCCGTAATCCAACACATCAACCACCTGGCTCGTTCCACCCTTTTGCGTGCACCCTAAAGATTTTTCTTCGAGGGTGGTTATGCCCCCTTTTTTGTTGCCCGGCGATGGGTTTTCGTATACCGGCTGGTTATGGCTCATAAAGTATTCCTTAAAGTCGTTTATGAGCCTTATTATCTTTTCGAATACTTCCCGGTTTTTCGCCCTGTCCATCAGTATCGTCTCGGCTCCGAACATTTCCGGCACTTCGGTGAGCACGGTGCTTCCTCCACAGGCGATGAGTCTGTCGGAAAAAGCACCTACCAATGGATTTGCAGTGATCCCGGAAAATCCATCGGATCCTCCGCATTTTAGCCCGACTACCAAATCCGAAAGCGGACATTCCTCCCTTTTAAATTGCGATGCATACTCTACGAGTTCACCGATGAGTTTTATTCCTTCTTTTATCTCATCTTCTACTTCCTGGGCTACAAGGAATTTTACCCTTTCGGGGTCGTAATCGCCAAGCACTTTTTTGAATTCCTCTACATTGTTGTTTTCGCAGCCTAATCCTATCACCAATACACCACCGGCATTCGGGTGGTTTACAAGATCCGAAAGAATCCTTTGGGTATTCAGATGGTCTATCCCAAGCTGGGAACATCCGTAGGGATGCTTGAATTCGTATATGCCATCTATGGCACTTATGCTCTTTAATTCTTCTCTTGCATTAAGGGCGATAAGCTCCGCGTTCCTGTTTACGCAGCTTACGGTGGGAATTATCCATATTTCGTTTCTTACCCCTACCCTTCCGTCCTTCCTCCGGTATCCACTGAAGGTTTTGTTGCATTTTTGGTATTTAAAGTCTATCGCTCGGGGATGATATTCGTATTCGAGGATTTCTCCCAGGTTGGTTTTTAGGTTGTGAGAGTGGACCCATTCGCCAGCCCTTATGTCTACGGTAGCATGACCTATGGGAAAGCCGTATTTTATGACGTTTTCCCCGCTTTTTATGTCCTTTAGTGCTATCTTATGCCCTTTATCTATGTCTTCAAGGGCAATAATGGAGAAAGACCCTATATTTAGGGCCTCCCCCTTTTTTATCCGGTCTAGGGCAACTCCTACATTGTCAGAAGGATTTATTATGAGCGCCTTCATTTACCGGCCTCCTCCCTTCACCAGCCGGTCCACAACCTTCCTTATGCCTATGGTTGCTATTTCATACAAGTATTCGCCTACCTTTTCGGTAAGGCCGTGCACTTCGTTGAGGTCCTCATCCCATATTTTCGTATTGCCGAGCACCGCCCTCGCCACCTTTTCAGCCGATTCGCGGCTGCCGTCGAAGTTCTTCCACGTCTTTTCGAAAAATTCCAGCACGGGAAGGTCGTCCTTCATGATAAATTCTCCCTTTTCCCTCCAGGCTTTCATGGAGCTTCCTTCCACCTTGCCGTCCTTGTATACCGCTATCAGCGCCGCCATCGAAAACGTTAGCTTTTCGGGCAGCTTGCCGTATTTTTTCTGGTATTCGATTATCGAAGGCAGGACCCTTGCCTTGAATTTGGATGCGGAGTTTAAAAGTATGCTTATGAGGTAGTGTTTTATGAAGGGGTTTTTGAATCTCTCTATAACCGAATCGGCAAATTCTGTCAGCATTTTTTTGTCAAGGTCAATTGATGGAATTATTTCGTCATATATTATGCTTCTTACGTATTCGCCCATTACTTCGTGGTCCATCATTTCACTGACGGTTTCAAGCCCGTATAGGAATGCTGCGGGAACCGAGGATGTATGGGCGCCATTTAATATCCTTACCTTGCGGGTCCTGTAAGGTGTCATGTCATCGGTCCATATTACGTTCAGACCCACTTTGGTAAAGGGAAGTTTTTTAGAAAGCTCCTTCGGTCCTTCTATGACCCACAGGTGGAACAGTTCTCCCGTATCTACAAGTTCGTCTTCGTAACCCAATTTTTCGCGTATACTTTCTATTTCGTCCTTGGGATACCCGGTTACCACGCGGTCCACCAGGGTGTTTAGGAAAATGTTGTGTACTTTTAACCATGTTTTAAATTCTTCAGGCAATTTCCAGTCGTCGGCAAGCTGCAATACTATCTTTTTTAGGTTGTCACCGTTCCTGTCGATAAGTTCGCATGGTATTATAACCATGCCTCTTTCGGGGTCGCCGTTAAAGTACTTAAACCTGTGGTAAAGGTATGCCGTAAGTTTCCCAGGAAATGACTGGGGTGGCCTTTTTTCTATGCTGTCTTCTTTGTCGTAGGCTATCCCCGCTTCCGTGGTGTTCGATATTACGAATTCTATTTCAGGGTTTTCCGCGCATTTTATGAATTCTTCCCAATCCTTATAGGGGTTTATGCCACGGCTTACGGAACTTATTATTTCCTTTACTTCCGTGGGCACCCCGTCCTTCAACCCTCTTAATATCAGGGTATAGAGCCCGTCCTGTTCGTTTAGCTTTTCCACGAGACCTTCAGCGATAGGCTGCACTACCACCACACGGCCGTTAAAAAGGTTGTTTTTGTTCATCTGGTGAAACATCCAGTCTACAAAAGCCCTAAGAAAGTTTCCTTCCCCAAACTGAATGACTTTTTCGGGTAAATTCTCGGGATACTTTTGTACCTGCAAATCAGTAGGAAATTTAAAATCACTTTCTAATAGTTTTTTGCAAAGTCTCTCCATGAGGCATTCCTCCCAAAAAATTAGTTGTTGTCTTCCATCGCACTCAAGAGCTTCGGATCATCTTTAGGCGTTAACTTTCTACCATACGGTCCTGCCATTACCCAAAGGTAGTAAACCTTAAATCCTGGTGCTGCCGCTACGGGATGATATCCTTCATTTATGACAACAGTATCGCCATCCTTAACCATGTACGCCTTTCTTAGTGAAAGATCGTCGTTGTATATTACCTGTACGCCGAAGCCCTCTTTTGGGAAAACCTTGAAAAAGTAAATTTCTTCCATTTCGGTTTCTACAGGCGGATCAAACTTATCGTGTTTATGGGATGGATAGCTGGACCATTGCCCAGGGTAGGAAAAGGTCTCGCCTACCACTATCCGATCTACCCTTCCTTCTGCGTTTTCGACCACTATGTCGTGAACTTCCCTTTGGTAGCCCGAACCTCCTCGTTGATTTACTACGATATCTTCGGGATTTATAACAAAAGGAGCGTACTTTTTTTCTGAAAGGGCGTATACTACGGCTATTTCCAGCTTTTTACCCGCTATTTCCCGAACCTCGTACTCGCTTTTTACCGGTACGTACACCGCCGTTGCTTTTCCCAAAAAAACATTTTCCCTTCTTCCGAGGTTTTCGAAAACCTTTTCTCCCACCTTAACGTTGCAACTTCCCGACAAAATGACGAGCACGGCCTCTTTTTTGCCGGTTTCACTCTTATAACTTTCCCCCTCTTCCAAGGTCAAAAGGCCAAAACCAGTGTAGCGGGTACCTTCTCCGACTTTAACTATTTCTCTATAACCTTTTTGTTCAACGAAAGGAATAAAATTTGCCAATTTAACTCCCTCCAATGCGTTGTTTATGGTGGTGTAAAATCTTACCTGATTAATATATCGGGCCTTTTGATCGAAAAACCCCCGTATTCAACTTCCTTGACGGGAAAATTTTCCGATACCGTTAGAATTTCCGGACCACCGTCTTTGACCAGAATCGTATCTTCGGATTTTACCTCTGCAATCGTGGGATTCCACGCGTATACCTGTCCTTTTTTCACTATCTCTTCGGAATCGGAAGTTGCCCTAAATTCCCTGGAGTTATACCCCGCCATGCCACCCTGGTGGTGATTTTTCCATTCGTCGGGGTATCCAACAGCTTCATACGCTTCTTTCCCTTTTGCGAAAATATCCCCTACTTTGGTGCCAGGTAATGTAGAAGCTATGAAAGCGGCATCGACGAAAAGAACGGCTTCGTGCCTCTTTTTTATTTCCAAAGGGATATCCCCGAAATGCAAAAGTCTTGTGGCGGAGGCGACAAGTCCGTGTTTTTCGCCCGATATGGCAATTAGTACGTATTTTTCGATTCTCTTTTGCGTGGGAAGTGGATGGCGGTATTCGAAGGCCCTGTCATCCGCTGCCACGAGGTTTACTATGGGATTTACATCATAATCCGCCGCAACTTTCCTTACTATCCTTGCCACATCTTCTTCGCTTTCTCCCGGCGCAATACTGTATGCGACCCTTTCTAAAATCTTTGCAACACATCCTGCAGTATCGCAAAATCTCTCAAGCTCTTCGGGCAAAAGGTCCCACCTTAACCTTGCAAATCTATCGCCCAAATCCATATCGGTCAAAATATTTCCGCTGTTTGCGATTTCATCCAACAAATTCCTGTATGTTGATGGTTTCCACCACGCATATTCTATTTTTTCAATTGGAACTCCGCTTAGTTCTTCTTTTAAAAGCCTTTCGGCTTCGATATTGTTTGATATGAGGTATACTCCATCCTTTGTAACGAGTACCTCCGCACACGCTCTATCCCCGCTCGTATTAACGTAGGGTCTTGCCCCCGTTAGCCACTTGAAATTTACTTTTGTAGTGACCAGTATTCCATCGATGCATTCTTCGGCCATAAAGTTTCTAACTCTTACAACCTTTTTTCAAATTCCTGCTTCGACCACCCCAAAATATCACCTTCTTTTTTTATTTACCCATCAATAAATTCGGCATGAACATAACGATTCCCGGAACGTAAGTAATGAGCATCAACACGGCTATCATGGTTAGGTAGAAGGGAATCATCGTCTTCGATAATTTTTCAATAGAAATATTCCCTATAGCACATCCCACAAAAAGCGTACTCCCCACGGGAGGAGTTAGAAGCCCTATTGCAAGGTTTAGCATCATTATGATCCCAAAATGCACCGGATCCACCCCGATTTGAACCGCAACGGGCAGCAATATGGGTGTGGTGATCAGTATGAGGGGAGCCATATCCATAATGCAACCTAGGAGAAGTAATATAATATTTATCACTAGTAAGACCACATATTTATTGCTCGAAATTGAAAGCAAAGCTTTAGTGGCAAGGGCGGGCACTTTAAGATACGCCAGCATCCACCCGAAAGCATTAGACGTTGCGATTAAGGCCATAACTATAGCAAGGGTTTTCAAGCTTTTCATCAGGATATGACTCATTTTAGATAACGGAATATCCCTGTAGACAAAAAATGTAACGATAAACGCGTATACCGCCGCGACAGCCGCCGCCTCTATTGCGGTATAAAATCCCGTAATTACACCGCCAACTACTATTATCGCTGTGAAAAGGCCGAGCGCCGCATCTTTTGTAGCAACCAATGCGTCTTTTAACGATACCGGTTCTCCTGCAGGATACCCCCTTCTTACGGCGATTACGTATGAAAGAAGCATGAGGGCAAGTCCCAAAACTATACCCAGTATCATGCCCGCAAGGTACAGCCTTCCCACCGAAACGCCACCAGCCACCTGCGAAGTATATGATCTCATGTTGTGGCTCGGCGTGATTAGTATACCTCACCGTAGGGCATGGGAGTTGCGGAAGCTCCAAGAGCTTCCACAAGGGCTACCATAAGCTCAGATTGCTGAACTCTTATCTTTAAACCCTTAAGATCTTTTGGGGTTTTAACTTCTCTCTTACTGTTATAAAAAGACCTTGCACCAGAGTCATAATAAGCAAGTCCAATCATGTTGGAGTTTTTAAGAGAGTCCAAAATCTCTTCCCCAATGGGGCCATCCAAAACTTTCCACAGATGCTCTTCGTTATCAAAGAGGTATGGTAGTGAGATAACCCTCAACGGTTTTGCAAAATCAGATAAAGGCTAAGCGTTGACTCTTGCAAAATCGATTCCACCCATCTGAACAGCTTCGATTACGCTCTTTTCATCTCCGAGCTGGCCGCCGGCATAAACTTCAATCTTGATCCTACCGTTGGTTTTCTCTTCCACAATCCTTGCGAATTCTTTGTCACCTATGGTTGTCGGATAATCCTCGGGCTGATTTTCCGCAAGTTTGAGAACCAACTGGGGTCCGCTTTGCCCTTGGGACTGCTGGTTTCGGGAACTTTCCGACTTTTGACCGCATCCTGCAAAAACAAACACAACTAAAGCAAGGCATAGGAAAATTACAAGTCTTTTCGAGAAAAATCTTGATACAGACAACCCTCCCTAATAATTTCTAAAATGATTCAAAATTTTAAAAATAATAATTTCCGCAAACCCTGATATCCGCTTTCCCACCCCCTTTAGCCGTATAAAATCCAAAATTAACCGGAAATGTCTTCTTCCCCTACTTGTTTTCGTCTGAAGGCGTTAATTTGAATGTAATCCATTATATCGGTAGATTTAAAAAGCTCCCTCAGCGCTAAAGCGCATGCCCCGATAACGGCGGAATTTTTCCCGAGAGATGAAACTTTTATCGAGGTGGACCTTGCAATTTCAGGAAATGAGTGATTGTAAACCGTTTCTTTTATCAGATCCATAAAAAGTTCCGCTACTTTTGACATCTTACCGCCGATAAAAACCGCCTCGGGGTTGTATAGATTTACCACAACCGCCACAGCAAGACCTACATATTTTGCCATTTGTTTTAAGAGCTCATAGGCATATGAGCCTTCTTCTGAAGCACATCTTATAATATCGTCAGTTCCAACTTTCCCTTTAATCTTCCAAATTTCTTTTAACGGATCACTATCTTTAATAAGCGGAATCTCAGAATTGACTTTTCTCAAAAGAGCCGGTATACCACAAATGCTTTCTAGGCATCCCCGGTTGCCACAATTGCATAGCGGCCCATCTTCTACCATAACAATATGCCCAATTTCCCCGGCATGACCCTGAAACCCCTGTAAAATGCGGTCGTCCATTATTATACCCGCACTAATACCTTCGCCTAGATTTATATAGACCAGGTCTTTGTAAGCCACAGCCCCTCCAAACCATCTTTCCGCAAGAGCGGAAGCATTGGAGTTATTCTCTACAAAAACAGGGAGGCCCAGTTGCCTTTCAATAGCTTCTTTAACCGGGTAACCCTTCCATTTGGGGCTTAGGTTCACCGAACGTTTGACTATCCCCTCTTTAACGTTCAAAAGTCCGGGAAAGGCCACCCCAATACCCAGAAAATTCTTCCCCTCCTTAACCCCCTGTTCTAAAATTCGTTTTATAATTCCTATTAAGAGAGGAATTCCTTCTTCGGGATCTGTCATATCTATGTCTACTGTGTTAAGATCTGCAGGATCATTTTTTAAATCAGCTATGCCTATAGAAGTTTCAAAACGCGTTACCTCGATGCCTATAACGTAGCCCGCTTCAGGATTAAACTTAAGCTTTACAGGTCTTCTCCCGCCCCGGGATTTGGCTAACCCCACCTCTTTTACCAACCCAATATCCAGTAGTTCGCGGATTATTGCCGTAATTGCAGGAGGAGTAAGTCCGGTTAATTTTGCTAGTTCCTGCCGGGATATAACTTCATGTTGTCTAATTAAATTCAAAACTGTCATTCTATTTATTTTTTTAACGTATTTACTATTTCCAGGTCCTTTTGGCATCTCTATCCCCTCAAAATAGGCAATTTTGCCTTTAATTTTTTATACTTTTTTAACTTAATTAACTTTTTTATATCTAATTCGACGCAGATTTTCAAAATTCCTGCTGATCGTTAAATTTTTTTTAATTTAATAGACCAACTCCAGCAAATAAACCACCACCTGAACAGTTAACATCGAAAAAAGGGTTGTGACGAAAATCGTCTTCGCTGCAAAAAGCGGGCTTTTTCCATACCTTGCCGCGAGTATAGCTGTAAAGGTCATAGACGGCATCGCCGCTTCCACCGTGATTACTTTCTTAAAAATTATGGGAAAAGGGACGAAATACAAAATCGTTCCCAATAAAAGAGGAGAAACTATCAACCTTATTAGAGATGCTAACATTAGCTTAATGTCGAATATTTTTTCGTTTTCCAGTGAACGACTTATCGATATTCCTATAAATAATAAAGAAAGGGGAATCGTAACATCCCCAAGCGTTTTAAAAGTTTTATAAAATGCAACCGGCAATTGAATCCCCAAAACCACCATCAAAACGGCTAGGATTAACGCCATCACGGGGGGATTTATTAAATTTTTAAAGGTCGATCCCGATATTTCGTATTCACCCAACGTGGTACCTTTACTTGCAAGATTTACCCCTAAAGTCCAAAGCATTATTCCAGAACCTAAGTCGTAAAAAAATACAAACCCTGATATGCTTTCCCCATAGGCAGACGTTATAATTGGAAGTCCTATAAACACGGTATTGCAAAACGAAACGGTAAGAAGAAAAACGTCTTTTTGCAGCGGATCATCATATTTTAACATTTTCCAGACTAGTGTGCCCGCAATTAGTGAAATAATGGTCATTAACATAGCAAATAATGGAATAAGAAGTGACGATAAAAGAAGTTCTCTCGTAAAATGCGCTGTAACGTTATAAATTATCAGAGCTGGAGAAGTTACGTAAAAAATTAAATTAGAAAAAGTGCTTGTATCGCTTTTTTTAATTATTCCAAGTTTAGCTAATAAAAAACCTATTACTATAAAAATAGTTATTGTAAAAACAGACTCCAGTAATCCATAAAAATTCATAGGCATTGGCATTCCTCACTCAAATTTAAATTTTTGTATAAAAATCTTTCTGGCTTGAACCAGGCGTTTTTATCACCACCGCTTGGCCCATTATACTGTCTCCGGCACATCACAGTATTTTTTTGCCAAAAGCCCATTTTTCATCTTGTTCCATTAGTAAGGCTCCGATTGGGCGGATAGATGATTCCCGGTTGGGGAATATCTTTATGCTTTTTACGCCGGCGAATTTCTTCATTTAATCGTTCTAAGCTATTTGTGGTTCGCAGTCTTTTACGATAACGCTCTGGAAGCTCTAATACCGCTATAGCATCTTCAAATCCGGCTTCTAAAACGTCCATGGCCTAAAAGCTTACTTCTATACTCGTCTAACACCTGATTTAGTAGCATTCTTGCTGTTTTGGCATCCAGGGCTTCGAATATAGCCCTTATCCTTGTATGGATTTTTTTCTGTAAGGATTTCGGGGTTTTGTCGAGAATATTGCGCAAAAAATGAGTTTGGCAGCGCTGCCAGGTCGCACCCTGAAAATGTTGACGAACTGCCCGTATAAGCCCCATTATGATGAAATGCATTTGAATTTCAGCCAGTAAAGAAGTTGTTCGCTTCTATGGTAACGATAAAAAATTTCAGTAGTGAGCTTATAGTTGCAGAGTTTCCTGAGTTTCTTTCATAAGGTTCATCTTTAATTTGTTTGGTAGCATAGACTTTCATTGCTTGATTGAGTACTAATTCTAAAAGCTTGGCCATTTTTTCCCTTTTCTATTTTAAAACTAATAGCCCCTTTTTCATCGGTCCTCAAAATGGTAATTTCTTTATTTTTTAACAACTCAAGCACCTCAGGTGAAGGATGTCCAAAATTATTATATTTCCCTACAGAAATAACCGCGTATTTAGGGCAAACTGCATCAATAAATTCTTCAGAGCTTGATGTTTTGCTGCCGTGGTGACCAACTTTTAAGACATCTGCTTTTAAAGCATTTTTTTCTTTTAAAAGTAATTTCTCCCCTTCTTTTCCTAAATCCCCAGTAAATAGTATTTTTAACCCCTTAAAATCCATTTTTATCACAAGAGAGGCATCGTTTTCATCTTCATAATTTTGGCCTTTAATGGGATTTAATACTTCAAACTTTAAATCTTTATACCCAAAATTGTCCCCGCCATTTAACCTTATTACTTTTACATTTTTTTCTTTTACAGCATCTAAGATCTCCCGATAAAGTACTGTAGCACTCTCTCTGCCGTAAATTAAGTACTTCACTTCGTAATTTTTTAAAATATATAAAAGCCCTCTTGCATGGTCATCATCGAAATGACTTATAATTATCGCTTCAATCTTTTTTAAGCCTTTACTTTTCAAAAAGGGGTCAATAATATCCTTTCCCGTATCAAAATCTCCCTTAATATACTGAGGGATTCCCCCTCCGTCAATTATAAAAACCTTGTTATCTTGCGTTGTAATAACCGCGCAGTCCCCCTGTCCTACATCGAGGAAAGTCACTTCAAAAGGATTTTTGTTAAGATATATTATAAATATTAAACATAAGCAAAAAGCAACAATAGGTGTTTTTAGCTTTTTATAATAATTTTCATAAGAAAAATTAAGCTTTTTCATAGCTTTCTCGGGTAAATTAAATAAAATAGCCAAAATTATATAGTAAAGTATAAAGGGGAAAATGCCCCTCTCCGGGATATATAAAATCGAAAAGGGCATATTTATGGCAAATCTATTAATTATTAATGCCAGATTTAGAAACAGTTTACACATTTGTAACAAAATAGAAGTTAAAAAAGGCAAAGTACTAATCCCTGCAATCAATCCTAAAACAAGACATAAGCTAATGATAGGAACAACTATTATATTTGTTAATATGCCAATAAGGGATATAAAATGAAAATAATAGGATAAAAAAGGTAGTAAGATAATTTGCGCGGCAATAGTAGAGGATATAGTCATATTTAAAAATTTAGGAAGAAAGCTGAAAGTTTTATTAAAAGAACTATAAAATAATACCAAACCCAGAGTTGCTAAAAACGAAAATTGAAAACTGATTGAAAAAAGTATTAGGGGATTTAAAATAAGCAGAATAAAGGCAGAAAAGGAAAGACTATTTAAAGGATCAGATTTTCTACCTATTAATTCTCCAAAAACTACAACAAAAAGCATTATAAAAGCCCTAATGACAGGAGGCGAAAAATTGGAAATTATTGTATATAAAAACACAATAAATAAAGAAATAAATACTTTAATTTTACGCTCAATATTTAATAAATCTAAAAAATAATAAAATGAAACATAGATAATTCCAATATTCATTCCAGATGCTGCAAGAACATGCATTATACCCCCTCTGCTGAACTCCTCTAATATAGCTGAGGGGAGGTTTTCTTTTACACCGAAAATTATACTTATAAGAAGGGATGAAAGATTTAAATCCAAATATTTATTAAAATTGTCTTCGTAATGCTTTTTTATTATAAAAGCGATTTTATAAAAACTTCTCTTAAAAAAACCTTCATTATATTCTCCAATTTTATCTATTTCCCGGGAAAAAACCGTGGCTGTTATGCCTTTTTGAAGCATTAAAGCTTTATAATCCAAATTCCCCGGATTGGTTTTTCCCTTAGGAAGTTTGATTTTCCCTTTAAACCTTAATATATCGCCGTATTCAAAAATTTTTTTGTTTTCATAAGTTGTTAGTTTCACGGTGGATTTTAATTTTTTAAAAGTACCATCATCTTTTATGTAAAAGGTATTTATCTCGTAAATAACCTTTTCATTTTCTAATTGTGGGAAATCCTTTACATATCCTATTATTTCTACTTCCTTCCCATCGTATATGGTAAAATCCTTTTGGAGCTTTAAGCAGTAAAAATGAAAATACAGTATTGCAAAAATGTAAATAAATAAAAACAATAATATTTTTTTACTTTTTATTGTTTGATCTTTAAAATAGAACAATATAAATAAAAGTACAAAAGAAAAAATTCCAGCAAAGTAATAAAAAAATCTCCCGGCGTTTGGGAGATAATAAGCCGTTATAAATCCCATTATTATTAAAATTGTAATGTTTAAAAAAGTTCGGTGCAAATTCCTCAATCCTTTACCTATTATTAGTTTTTAACCCTTTGATAAAGCATTCATTAAAGTTTATATAATTTATAAAGACTGAAAGGATAAGAAATAGCTCAATATAATATTACCATTGATTAAGAAATTTTGCATCGCCTCTTTTTAAAAGGGGCTAAATAGCTTTCAACTTATTTAATCCCCAAATTGATAGGAAACAAACACATAAATATATGGTGAATTGCATTTATTATAATATTGCTGAAAGCTCTTTTTAAAAGCTCCCTATCACCTTTTATACTAACATTTTCAGTAAATGACCAAAACTTTCTATTTTCTTTAATTATATTTACTTCTTAAATTGCAATATTAAATGCGACACATTTTTTGGAAACCCGAATGATGTTGGGTTATTCTATTATAAAGGCTGAAGTTCATAAGTTAGGCGTTCTATTTCCTTGAGAAAGAGTTCTGCTGGTTTG
>Ga0207431_10012_pt1 | contig 90364 bp, 104 predicted proteins | sample YelNats1bottle14_FD_187546 | JGI IMG/M metagenome (GOLD analysis project Ga0207431, IMG submission 187546) | Hot spring thermophilic microbial communities from Obsidian Pool, Yellowstone National Park, USA - site 1 bottle 14 (SPAdes) (version 2) | ecosystem: Environmental > Aquatic > Thermal... | reverse complement strand
TCTTGATTTATTCGATATTCTAATTCTCTAAAACTCTTTATCCCCTTCTTAACTTTGTAAACCAGACAAGCTATTATTTGAAACAAATTAAATTTCCTTGGGCGTCCTCTTCTATTGTGCTTTATTCCCCTTGTCAGAGCTTCAGCAACCTTTTTCACTACAAAAAGTAGCTTTAAAAATTTCTTATTTTGTGCTTTAATATTCATGAGTATATTTTTCCCCCCTTGTGTTTTGTGGTTGTTTTCTCTTAAATTAAATTATAACACAAGGGGCTTTTTTTCATTTGTTACTATGTTTACTTTATATGGTTATTTCTTTTATTCAACAACCTCTTTCAATACTATTGAAATAATTTGAAATAACCTTCCGAAGCTTTACTAACCCTTGTCCATTGTTCCTTTAGCTGTATCAAATAGCTTAGCTTTGTCTGTGACTCTTGAAAACATTAGACTCAGGCAAGAACAACTTAAAAAACTTCTTTGAACATCGAACAAAATTTTAATCTATGAGTTGCTCTCAGACTCTATTGCTCTCCAAATCCTTTTAAATAACCATTACTATTGATTTAGCCTTGGATATTTCCCAATATCTTTTCCCGTTCTAAACATAGTCTATCTATCAATAAGTCTCTCTTACCTCTGTTTCTTTTTTAAATTAGCAGATGAAGTGTTAATTCAAATTTTTTTGTTCCCCGTCAATTGAAATACAGTCTAAATTATTTCTATTTTTAATTATGGTAATACTTGTAGTATATTCCTCAAAGTTGAAAATCTTGTGTTAAGAGATTATTACTGGAGTATTCTTAAGTTATGAATAGTGCTTAGGTAAAGTTGCGTACTTTGCACATCCAAAAGATGAATCTCTGCACCTGTTGAAAACACAAATATGACAAGAAAATGTACTTTGGTATGCTTATTTTGTTAGTCATATGTAAAACGCGGAGTTAACATTAATATTTTCCTTTGTAAAACAATCTTGTAAAAGTTTTTTTAGTAATTTTCCCAAATTTATATATAATCGGCATTACTAATACCATCATATAAATAAAGCCAAATGCAATAGCCCAAATAGCAACCAGTATATACATTTTCATTAAACTTAATAACAAAAAACCACCTAAAAATAAGATATAAAATAATTCATATGGCAACTTATAGAAAAGGCGGTTGAAGCAAAGCAAAGGCGAATTTAGCATTTTCAAATACTCCAAAACCATAAGCATATCTTGGTTATTTGGATATTCTTGCCAAGCAAGCTTAGCATAATTATACGCCTTTTTGAAGTTTCCTCTACTGACTTCAAGCAAAATTAATAACTTATATATACTGCTGATTTTACCTAAAGAAGTAAACATTTTTTTAATTGTCTTGTTAGCCTTTTCAAAATTTCTATTGTAAAGATTTATAAAAAATTCATTTTCTAAGACTAAATCATTCGTAGGTTCCAAAGACTTGGCATATTGTAAAATCTCTAAGCCCTTTTCAATAAAACCTGTTTCAATCAAAAGTTCACTGTAACAAGCTAAGACTTCTACATAAACATTATCTATCTTTAAAGCTTGCAAATAACACCTTTCAGCCTGAGAATAATCTTTTTGATGGTGATAAATTTGCCCTAAAACAGCCCATGCAACTTTATTATTAGAATCAATTTTCAGAGCTTCTTTAACATAATCTTCTGCTTTCTTCAAATTATTAGATTTCAATTCTATAGCTGAAAGCTGAATATATGCTTCTGCATTAAAAGGGTCTTCTTGTAAAATGTTTTGAATAACTTCACGTGCCTTTTTATAATTTCCACTTTCTAAATAATGTAAGACGAGTTCTCTCCACACATCTCATAACCCCCATACTAATTTAACAGCTACTGCTCCTATAGCTAATGCTATGCCTAATTGTATTATAATTCCTATAAACACAACAGTCGCCATTGACTTGTAAAAATTATTTTTTACAGCATTATAATATACAATCTGTTTTCTTTCTAAGATTTTATAAAAAAGCAAATACAGTACATTTAACAATCTTACTATAATTTTCTTGTAAGATTTAATATCATTTCCTTTTTCATTCGCAATCTCATTTGATTGCTTTAACCGTTTCCTGAAGTTTTCAACGTACTGTTTAGTATTTCTTTCTCTTACTGATGTAATTGTTTCATAAGTAATAACACAAGCTTCAGCGGCATAGAATAAAATAGCTAATAATATAAACACATTAATTATTTTCTTGCTGACACCCATTGTTTTTAAGTTTCCAATACAAACAGCTGCTAAAGGTATAATACCCGCAAAAATAGCTACCCACCAAAAGTTTTGAGACTTATAAATTCTTTTAGCCTCATAATCTTCTAATATAGGTTCAAAAAGTTCCTTGTTACCTTCCATCTCTTCTCACCACCTAAATTTATAAATGTTTGCAGTATTTACTAATAAACTTTGCAACATCATCAAACCTTCCATCTTCGTTTGCAAAAGTAATATAGTTTTTCATTATGCGCAGCCATTCAATAGTCGAAGGCTTAACATTTTCAATTGCTTTGAGCAAATCTTCAGTTGTTATTCCTCTTTCTTTTCCTCCATTCAATATGTCATCTATAATCGTTTCTGCAGCAGTTTCTACTACATTTTCGATATCCGCTCCCGAGAAGAAAGAAGTCCTTTGCGCTAATAAATCGTAATTTATCTCACCATCTACAGGTCTTCCAATCAACTTTACTCTAAAAATTTCTTTTCGAGCTTCTAAATCAGGAGGTGGAACAAATATCAACCTGTCAAATCTTCCTTGTCTTAATAAAGCCATATCTAAATCCCATGGAGTATTAGTAGCACCAATAACAAGTATTCCTTCATTTTCAGATTTGAAACCGTCCATCTGCAATAGTAATTCATCTGTGAGTACTCGGAAGGACTCTTGCCTTTGTTTTATTCTGCTATAGCCAAATGTATCAACTTCATCAAAGAAAAGTACACACGGTTTGTGAATGCGAGCATACTCAAAAACTTCTTTTAAGTTTTTTTCGCTTTGCCCAATATACGGATCAAGTATATCAGAAATGTTAACAGCTAAAAAATGCAAATTACACTCACCTGCTAAAGCCCGTGCAAAAAAGGTCTTTCCACAGCCTGGTGGTCCATAAAAGAGAATACCCCCACCTATTTTTTTTCTAAATTTTTGGAAAATAGATGGATTAAAAAGAGGTTTTATAATTCTTATAGTTAGCATATTTTTTAACTCTTCATAGCCGCCAATATCACTAAAAGTAACTTTTTCTTCCCTTTCTTTTACAAATTTATTTATTTCTTTTTTGGTTTTAAAAACTTGAAAATCAATAATATTTCCTAAATATTTATCATTATCGTTTGCTTCCTCGCCATCTTCAAATTCCTCTACCAATTCTTCCTTGTTAGCTTCTTTATATCCCTTTTCTTTCATAATTTCCTTATCTTCATCAAACTCATCATTTGCTTCAACTTCATGACCTACTTCTAAGTACTCTTTTGGAAAATTTGAATACTCTTCAATTTTCACCATCTTATTTTCTTCTTGCATATCGGAAATTTCAGAATTCTCTTTTAAATCCATTTGTGGAACCTTCTCTTTTTTAACAACACTACTCATAGCATCTACAATTAAAAGCTCAAGTTCTTTCTCATCACACCTCTTCAACGCTGCTATAAAATAATTCATAGCAGCAGCACTCTCACCATTTTCCGCATATTCAAGCCCAAGCAAATAAAGTATTTCACTTTTATCAGGCATTTCTTGAAGCAATTTTTGAAGCACTTTTAACTTACTCATCTTAATTTTTTATATCTTATATGTAAAATTTGTTTTAATTATATACTATACCTGGACAACATGTCAATATGAGGATTTAACGCAATAATATCAAGAGTCCGCAGGGAATTCTTTTATTTAAAAAAACTGTATTTATTTTCAAGCAATCTTCAATCCCTAAGACTATTAACATTACAAATGTCAAACTAACTTTATTTAACTTGTTAAAATTAAAACTTTATTCCTTGCTTTCTGCTTTTTGTCTTCTTATTAATATTTTTTCTCATAATTTCTTGTAATATTTTTTCTTCTTTGTTTTCCTTGCTACAAATCTCTTTTAAATATGCTTCTCTTAAATTCGCCTTTATACTTCAAGCTTGATAACTCTACTATCGCTTCTGCTTTTTTTGCTTCATATTATTTGTCTTGAACTCATCCTATTCTGCTAATATATTGCTTACATCCTCTCTCTTATATTCCTATAGCTACTAATAAAATTCGCTGAACAAAGTCTCTGAAAGATTTCCTTCTTTTTCTACTCCTCAAACCTATATACCTGATCTCTTGTAAACTGCCACTCTGGTGTTATTAAAATATCACCAAAGTTTATTGAATACCAGGGATTGTCATCATCACTTGCTGGATTCTTTAAGATGTGAATGTCTTGGGCTGGCATGTAACTTTGAGCAAGCAGGAATATCTTTTCGCCTGTTTTTGGATTTTGAGCCATATCAACTACCACAGCGCAATGTCCAGGGTCGCTCCCTTTTAAAAATACATCTCCAATTTGCAAATCACTCAGAGGTATTTTTTGCATTTCCTGAGAAAGTGATAGTGTTCCAGCATATGCAAATACCATGTCAAGATACTTTCTAAAGCACGCATAATCATCACAGTATCCAGTCTTCTTTACCCAATAAGCTTTATTCACTTCAACTTTGATTCTATAACCCTGCATCCACTTTCTAAAATCAGCTCTAAAGCCATTTGTGAAGTTAAAATGAATTTTGTCATATTGCTTGTTCTTATAAAGATACTCTGAATAGAGCCTTATAACAGCGTCTGCACATTGCTGCAAATCTCTTGTGCCAACATCCATGTCAATTACTGCAACATATACGTTGTTTGGTTTTTCTTCACCATTATAGTACTTCACCTTTGCGCCATGGGGTTTGAGAGGTAGATTCCTTAAAAACTCAGCAAAAGATCCTCTTGGAACTTCAACTCTTTCATATTCTTTTGGTACTTTTATTCTTTCCCCTATCGTTTTACCATGGCTATTTATGAGACTTTCTTTGTAACTTTGTTCTGGTGTATTTGGCAGTGAAGAAATACCATTCTTCTTTTCTAACATTGGCTTTTTTGAAATTTCAGTTTCTTTATCCAATTGGAATTGTTCAGTTGTGCACCCAACCATTAAAGCAAAAATAAGGACAGCTGCTGTCGCTAAACACATTAGCTTCTTTAGCGTAGGCATTAAATCAGCTCCTCATTTAAACAGTTTTTTCAAAAGAGCAAATATGCTAAGAGTTATCTCTGAAACTTTTATTTTTATTAACTATTTTGTCAATCAATATTCCCGCTGATTTTTATATTTTGATCAATTCCTATCAACACACACAAACTATTTCATAAACAGAGAACTGTATTTGTTAAGCTAAACCTTTTCTTTGTTTTATTTTTATCTTTTCAGTATCTTGTAACCAACTTTTAACATCTTATTAGGATAAAATAACACCAAAGATAAGATAAACAGTGGCAAATAATGCACAGGCTGCTGTTAAGTTATTACAAATTTTGTTTAATTTGTACTCATCTTCCCTTTTCAATTTGTTTTCAGCTTCAGCTAATATCTTAATCCTATTTTTGAGCGAAGGGTGTGACTGAACTTTTTCTAAAGCATTCGAAATATCACCTTTTATGTAATTGATAGCATACAAAGTTTTTAGAGCACTTTCATACTCTTCTCTTTTTATACCACTTTTCAAAACAAACAAATCAGCTTCTATTTCGGCAGTTCGGCTAATAAAGCTGGGTAAAAACAAGAATTGAATGGTTCCAACTAAAAAAACTACTATTTGTATGAAATTATAAAACTCACAATTTGAAACAAAATAATTAGCAATGCTTTCAAGACCAAACACAAAACTTAAGTAATAAAGTATTGCAACAAACCAACCAAATAGAATTTTTCGTCCATGTTTTGCTTTAATATGACCAATTTCGTGAACTACAGCTGCTTTAATCTCTTCTTCCTTTAGGTTTTCTAAAGCATATGAGGTTACCAAAAGCTTTTGTTTGAACAAACCTGCTGCAAAAAGATTTGCAAACTTTTGACCAAGTGTATCAAGAACTTCTACCTCGATTGATTCAATTTCAAATTTTTTTAAAGTATCTTTTATTATCTTCCCTTCATTTTCTTTGAGTTTTCTTTTCGGATACTGCAGATTAAAAATTACTAAGTAAAATAAGTAATTACCGACAAAAATGGCAACAGACAAAAAATATAAATATTTGATATCCCCTGTCCTCGAAATTTGAACAATAGGCAAAAAGATTATACCAAACATCAAAACTAAACCCAAAAATCCAGACACAATTTGTCGCAGAAAAAATGCATTTTTTAACTTTTGATTTAAAATTTTAGCTTGAATAGAGGTTGCAAAAAAGATTGAAATTATAAAGATTTCAATAAAATAGATTATGAATAAATAAAAGTGCCTGGAAAAAGTAAATTTATTGGAATTTAATACTATAATAAATATACTACCAGCTACACCAAATATTAAATTAACCAAAAATATTGATCTTATTAAAAATGTGTTTAACTTAGTTGCTTCCTTCTCTTTCTCCACACTTTTTTCATACCTTGACACAATATATATTTTGAGCCCTGTCATAACAGAAAAATATAATATCAAAAATATCAGATTTGCTATGACGTTTTTAATCCACAGCACAAAACTCCACCTCTCATTGTTTATAAACCAAACTTGAATATTTATAACAATAACATTTTATAACAAAAAATCCTTCAGATCAACAACAATAGTTTTGTATTTCAGAAATTAAGAAAAAGAGCAAATAATAGTTTTCAGAAGAAAAAGCCCAAATTAAAGAGCAAATGTCCGAAAAAATCAAAAAAATTTTAAAAAATTTGACTTTTTCTGACCTTGACAAAGTATTAATTTGTAATAATATTTAATATTGGAAGGTGGTACGGTCCTCCTTTAAAGAAAGAAAGGAGGTCACAACAGTTGAAAATAACAAGGCAAAAAGTTAAAGAGATGTATGGCATCAGCCGAAGGCTATTTCCTAAACTGGGAAAAGGAAGGGTTAATAATACCTCTCAAGCTACCTAAGGGAAGGAGAAGGTACAAAAAAGAAGACGTAAAAAACTACTTGGCATGATAGAAGAAAAACCAAAACCAACCGTTGTTTTGTATGCAAAACTCTCCACTAAAAAGCAAGAAGAGTACCTTAAAAACCAGCTCAGAAGACTTGAGGAATACGCAGAGTCTCAAGGTTGGCAGTATTGAGGTTATATCTGAAATAGCCAGCAAAGTAAAATGAAAACAGGAGAGGGTTATTAAAACTTTTGAACAAAATCAAAAGAGGAGAAGTTGCAAAAGTTGTAATAGACTATCCTGACAGACTTGCAAGGTTTGGATTTGAATATCTTAAGTTTTTCATGGAGAATTTTGGGGTAGAACTTGTAGTGTTAAACGGTAGAGAAAATGAAGAAGATATAAAAGAAGGAACTGGCAGAGGATTTAATAGCGGCAGTATACATCTTTTGCAGCAAGGATTTATGGGCAAAGAGGTGCTAATAAAAGACATGATAACAGTTCAAACCAAGCTAATCTTTGAGGGCAGTGAAGATAAGCAAAGAGTATTAGACCTTATGAGAAGATGGTCCTCTTGTATGAGGTATGCATACAAGAGGCTATTAGAAGGACATAAGAGGAATGAACTCAAAAGGAAGCTGCAGGGAATTTTCAATCTGAATTCTCGATACGTTGATGATGCAATAATGAAAGCAAAAAGCATTTTGACCTCATGCAAAGAAAGAGGAGAAAGTCCTAAAAAGGTTATTTTTGGTGGTAGAGAACTTTTTGAAAAACTCCAAAAGAGGCATATAAATGGTAAAGCGTACAGGAAACTTCAACTTAAGTGGCAGGAGAAGAGGAAAGGGAATCTGTACTCAAGGGGAGACAGGAGTAAGAAGGGGAATCTCAACACAAGGATTGAGATAGATGGTTCCTTAACAAAACTCAGAATTAACGTGGGAGAAAAGGAGTATGTATATGCGACGATAAAGCCTGGATGGAAAGTAAAGGGTGGAACGTACACAGACAGAAATCAACTGCTGCAGGCGATAAGCACTTTGGGAGAACCCTATTCTGTTGAGCTGAAACTCAAAAACAGTGTAGTATATGCCTACTTCACCGTTGAAGAGATTTTTCCAAAGTCTGAGATAACAAAATCAAACGGCGTTATAGGGATAGATACGAACGCATATCCAAAACATATAGCATGGGCAGAAACAGACAGCAGTGGTCAGCTTCTAGAATATGGCAGAATACCAATGCCAGAGCTTGAAAGTGGGAGTTCAAGCAAGAGGGAGTACTACAGGTGGCAGTATGCACACATGATAGTACAGATGGCGAAAGAGAAGCAAAAAGCCATAGTGATTGAGAGCCTTAGCATAAAAGACAGGGGAAGAAGAGGAGATTTTTCAGGTAGAAGATCAAGACGAATAAGGCACTACTTTGGGTACAGGTTACTTTTGGAGAAGGTAAAACTTTTAGCAAAGCGAGAAGGGATAGAGGTTATAGAGGTAAACCCTGCATATACTTCTGTGATAGGGATGTTAAAGTATGCACCGCAGTTTATGGTGAGCAAGGACGTGGCAGCTGCATATGTGATAGCCCGAAGAGGGCTTGGCTTGAGAGAAAGGATACCGCACAAATATATGATGTTTCTCAGTAGACTTGATGTAAACGAACTGGAGGAACTGAAGGAGTACGTAAGGAAGGTAGTTAAGAACACATACGTTAGGAAAAAGCAACTCAGAGAGATAGGTAGAGTGATAAAGTTTTTACAAAGCCTTGAGAGTGAGGCAGAGAGGCTATCTGTACCACTGGATGGAACAAGTACAGGTAGTCGTGGCGAAAACCACAATCTCTGGCGAGTTCTCAAGGTAGCGGTGGTAACGCCACTCTCCCCTGACAGAGTCCTGCGTGACATGTCTGTCCTGAAATCACTTTTAGTTTCAGGGCAAGTGGGAAAGACCTATAAAGGCGCGAGTTCCTGTTTCTTGGGACAGGGGCTATGGCTTTCCCAAAAACCGCCTGCTGGGGCTGGGAAAGCCTGAAAGGCGGAATATAAATACCCCAGCCGCCAAACTTGTGCAATTTTGCACAGTTTGGTTGACCAGGTGCAATAAAGTGGCAGCAAAAGAAACCACAGCTCAGAAAACTCAAGATACAGCAGCTCCAAAAACTCAAGAGACAACTATTCTACAAGATGCTGTGAAGCTCAAAGACCTATCAAAAAATGCACCTGAACTTTTTGGTGTAAAGACAGGAGTTGAAGGGATAGACAAGTTATTTTACAAGCTTGAGTTTTCAAAAGACCAGGAAAAACCTGTGATAAAACCACTCGGTGGGATTCCTGCGTACTCGGTCATAAACGTAAGTGGTGTTGCAGACACAGGTAAAAGCCTTTTTGCTGAACAGTTTGCAGTTACGCAGGCAAATGAGGGAAATAATGTATTGTATGTTACTGTTGAGACACCTGCTGAGTTTTTGTATTCATCACTGTTATTTCGTGCAAATGCAATGAATATCGACAAATCTAAAGTGGAAGAAAACATCTATATACTTGATGTTACAAGAGACTTTAACATACGTGGAAACATAAACAATTTTATAAAGACTATTGATAATGCTGCATCAAAGTTTAACATAAAAAATGTGGTTATTGACTCTATTACTGGATTTTTTGAATCAAAGGAAATCTATGCTCGAGAGATCGTAAGAACAATTTATAACTTTTTGAAATCAAAAAAACTTACCACCCTTATGATTTCACAGAAGAGAAGTGGACAAGAACACCTGTCAGCTGAGGCGGCAGGCGGATATGCTGTGAGCCACATTGTAGATGGTACAATTGTATTTTCAAAACAGGTTATCATGAACAAGTTTGACAGCTCTACTTTCAAAAAACCAATTGGCGAGGTTATACGTCTTTTGAGGGTTGATGGCTGCAGAATGTGTGGTCACGATTCAAAAACATATGTCTTTGAAATAGAACAAACAGGACTTATAAAGGTTTTATATCCTCTTACAAGTATTACAAATTCGAATTTAAACGAAAAAAACTAAAAGATTATACAGGAGGGGGTGCAAGCCATGAAAAAAATTGAGCTTTTAAAACAAGATATGGATAAGGTGATAAAAGAAATATTTATGATTGCTATAGACATCTTAGGTGGTCCTAAAAAACTTGTTGAATATAAGAGACTTACATGGCTTGCATCATTGATGGAAGCAATATTTGTGATTTATCTTCATAACGAAGAAAACAAATCAGCAGACGAAATTGCTGAGTTTTTAGGAATAAGCAGCCAAACAGCAAAGACAATCTTGCAAAGCAAACCTGAATATGCTCAAATGAAATTAGAAAACTCAGAAAACAGCGAAAAAACCCATATTGCAGGCGGTATAGCAAAGATCGCATACAAAAAATGGAAAGAAGAAAATGAAAAAGGCTCTATGTCAGTCTAAGGAGGCATAGAGCCTTAATTTCTATTATATCCCAACATCAAACAAATCAGTAGACAAATACCTCTCTCCAGTGTCTGGAAGAAGAACAACAATCATCTTTTTCTTATTTTCTTGTTTTCTGGCAACTTCAACAGCAGCATAGAGTGCTGCACCAGATGATATTCCAACTAAAATACCTTCTTCTCTTGCTAAATATCTCGACATCTCATACGCATCTTCAGATTTTACCTTTATTATTTGATCATATATTTTCGTATTCAATACCTTTGGAACAAATCCCGCCCCAATTCCCTGTATTTTATGAGGACGCGGAGTTTCTCCTGATAAAACTGCAGAATCAAAAGGTTCAACTGCCACAATCTTAACAGACGGCTTTTTCTCTTTCAAAACCTCACCTACTCCTGTGACTGTTCCACCTGTGCCAACCCCAGCAACAAATATGTCAACATTACCATTTGTATCATTCCAAATTTCAAGTGCGGTTGTTTTTCTGTGAATTTCAGGGTTTGAAAGGTTTTCAAACTGCTGTGGCATAAATGCATTAGGAGTTGAACTATAAATCTCAAAAGCCTTTTCAATTGCGCCTTTCATGCCTTTTTCCCCGGGTGTCAAAACTATCTGGGCACCGTATGCTCTTAGAAGTTTTCTTCTTTCAATGCTCATTGTCTCTGGCATTGTTAGAATAAGCTTATACCCTTTAACAGCACAAACCATAGCAAGAGCAATACCTGTATTGCCACTTGTTGGCTCAATTATAACTGTATCTTTGTTTATTAACCCCCTCTTTTCAGCATCTTCGATCATAGCAAGTCCAATTCTATCTTTTACACTTCCTCCCGGATTAAAATATTCTACTTTTGCCACTATCTCTGCATCAAGATCTTTTGAAAGCTTATTTAGTCTTACCAGAGGCGTTTTACCAATCAGTTCTAAAATACTGTTATGAATCATTAATATACCTCCAATTCCAATCGAAATAGTATGTTTTAATTTTATTATAAATCTTTTTTGTGTAAATGTCAAAAAAAAAATGATGTGATTTTTCTACTCATTCTTTTGCTTTGAAAGTTCTTCTCTTATTATTTCTCTTATTCTCTCCTCTGATATAATTTCTGATTTTGTTGCAAGGTTCATCTTGTTTAAAATGTTCTCAACCTGTTTTGCAATATAATCGTTCAGCTCCCTTTTCTGCTCCTCACCCTTTTCTAAAATCTTATTTACCATTTCCTGCACTTCATTTTTGCTAATCTCACCTTTTTCAGCAAGCTCATTCACAAATTTTTCTACTTTCTCTTTTGAGATGGCAAAAACTCCAAGCCCGATGTTGATAATCTTTTCTAATAAATCTTTCATTTTTTACACCTCCATAAATATCATTTTTCTTTCCTTATAATCATAACAAGCATAATGATAATAAGAATAATCAATATTAATATACCCAATCTTAAAGCCCATAAATACCATGCTGATAAAATTGTTTTATACAAGGCTGGAGAAAGCAAACCTCCAACCGTCATACCTGCAATTATTATACTTACCGAAAGAAGAATCACTGCAAGCGAAACTTTGTTTGCGAGCCTTTCCATTTGATGTAAAATTTTTTCTATATTTTTTATCTCAATATTAACTGTAAGTTCGTCCTCTTCAAGTTTTTCTAATATTGTCTCTGTCTTTTTGGGCAAAAACTCAAGTAAACTAAAGTAAGATGACAAGATGTTAAACAAATTAGCAACGCTGAGTTTGGAAAGCCTATTTTTGAACACAAGCCTGTTTACATAGGGCAAAATCGCTTCTAAAATGCTTAAATCAACTTTCAAAAGAGCAATGTCATTCTCAAGAAGGCTGAGCGTCCTGCCAAACAGAACAAACTGCTGCGGAATTTTTAGCTTATACCTAAACGTAAGCTTAAACACATCATTGAACACATCTGCTACCTTAAAACTGATGGGCTGGTTTATATAGTGATTAACAATACTTTCAATATCATTGTAAAATTTGTTGGCATCAATGCCTTTTTGAATTATTCCAAGCTCTTTAAAAGCCTTTAATGTCCTTTTTTTATCATTCAGAACTATTCCCAAAAGTAAATTAGAAAGATTTTCTCTATCCTGCCTACTGAGATATCCTACCATCCCAAAATCCACAAAAGCAATTTCAAAATTGTCTGTAATTAAAATATTACCTGGATGAGGGTCTGCATGAAATACTCCCAGCTCAAATATCTGCGAAAGATACAGATTTACAAGTTTTTTACCAAGTTTCATTCTCTCTATCAAGGGAATTTTCTCAACCTCTATAGTACCTAATGTCTTTGCCTCAACAAAACTTGTAATAAGCACCTCTTCAGAGCAAAGCTCCTAATATATGTCAGGAATAATAACTTCCTTGGCTGAAAGAGCTCTCCTAAGTTTTTTTATGTTGTTTTGTTCAAACCTGAAATCTATCTCTTTTAAAAGCACATTTGCAACTTCATTAACTATAGCCGAAAAACTCACAATATTCCTTACTGGTGAATATTTATCTAAAATCGCGCTTATTCTTTTTAATATCTCTATATCAGTCTTAACCTCATAGTCAACATTAGGTCTTCGTATTTTTACAGCAACCTTTTTGCCATTTAAATAACCTATGTGCACCTGACCAATCGAAGCTGTTGCAATTGGCTCTTTTTCTATATACTCAAACTTATCAAAAATATCGTTTCTGACTAAAATATTCTTTGCTTCATCAAAGGAAAATGGTTTTACCTTTTCCTGAAGATTTTTCAGCTCTGCTATAATATCCTCAGGCACAAGGTCAGGTCTGTTTGCAAGAAGTTGCCCCATCTTTATAAAAGTTGTTCCAAGTTCCTCTAAAGCATTTTTGAGCCTCTGTCCCCTGTTTGCCTTGTTATCAGAAAACCTTTTAAATTTTACAAGCGGTGTGCTGCTAAAGATATAACCAAAACCATGTTTTACAAAGACATTTATTATAAACCTGAGCCTGTTTATCCTTTTTCTTTTTGTGTTTGGCAAACGAACTCACTCCATCAACATCTTTTCTACTTCCTCGCGGGATGAAGCTTTAACTAACTTTTCAAAATCCTCTTCGTTCAAAATCTTCACACCAAGCTGCTGAGCCTTTGTATATTTGCTTCCTGGGTCCTGACCTACAATCACAGCTGTTGTCTTTTTAGAAACACTTTCTGTCACCTTTGCACCAAGACTTTCTAAAATCTCTTTCGCTTCATTTCTACTATACTTTGACAAAGCTCCTGTCAAAACAAATGTGTAGCCTTTTAAAATATCTGATTTTGCTTTCTTTTCAGAAACAGTATTTACACCAGCTGCTTTTAGCCTTTCTATTAGATGTCTTGTCTGTTCCTGCTTGAAAAATGTCACAACGCTTTTTGCCATCTTTTCACCAAAGTCAGGAAGACTTAAAAGCTGCTCTTCTGTTATAGTAAAAAGATCATCTATAGACGATATATGCTCAGCAAGAGTCTTTGCAGCTTTTTGCCCAATGTGCCTTATTCCAAGCGCATATATTAGCCTGTCTAACGGTCTGTTTTTAGATGCCTGTATAGCTTTCAACAAATTATTTGTTGACTTTACACCAAAACGCTCTAAATTTACCAAGTCTTCAAACTTCAAATAATAAATATCAGCAGGAGTCTTTATAAGACCTCTTTCAAACAAGGTTTTTACAATCATTTCGCCCATGCCAGCGATGTCCATTGCATCGCGTGAAACAAAGTGCAAAATTAACCTGTAACTTTTAGCAGGGCATTCAACACCTGTGCACCTGTAAGCAACCTCATCTTCAAATTTTATAACATCTGCTCCACAAACAGGACATTTTTTGGGCATCTCAAAAATTTTCTCTTGTCCTGTTCGCTTTGAAAACACAACTTCAACAACCTCAGGTATAATCTCTGCAGCTTTTTGTACTATAACAGTATCGCCAATCCTAATATCTTTTTGTCTTATATAATCCATGTTATGAAGAGTGGCTCTTGAGACAACAGAGCCTGAAATTCTTACAGGCTCCAAAATTGCGGTTGGTGTTAGAATACCTGTGCGTCCCACATTGACCTCAATATCCAAAAGCTTTGTCTCTTTTTTCTCTGGAGGGAATTTATAAGCAACAGCCCATCTGGGTGATTTTGCTGTTTCTCCTGCAACATCTCGCAGTCTTAGCTGGTTCAGTTTCACAACAGCACCGTCTATCTCAAAAGGAAGTAAGTCCCTTTTTTCTTCAATCTTCTTTATAGCTTCAAATGCTTCTTTAATATCTCTGCAAACAACATAATCAGGTGAAACTTTAAATCCCAGATGTCTTAAAAACTCAAGCGCCTCTGCATGTGTTTCAAGCTCTTTTTCACACCACTGAACATTGAAGACAAATATATCAAGCTTTCTTTGGGCTGTTATTTTTGGGTCAAGCTGACGAAGCGACCCTGCCGCTGCATTTCGTGGATTTGCAAAAAGAGGCTCTTCATTCTCTTCCCTTTCCTGGTTGAGCTTTATAAACTCATCCTTTGGCATGAAAACTTCTCCACGCACAACGATGGAGACGTCTTCTTTTAGCCTAAGCGGAATAGACCTTATAGTCTTTAAGTTTTCTGTCACATCCTCGCCTATATTCCCATCACCACGGGTTGCACCTCTGACAAAAAGACCATTTTCATACTCAAGCGCAACAGATAGCCCATCAATCTTGTATTCAACAACATAGTCAAAATCAAGCGTCCCAAGAAGTTCCTTTAGTCTTCTGTCAAAATCGTAAAGTTCCCCCTCATTGAACACATTTGAAAGCGAAAGAAGAGGCACCCGATGTACTACCTCTTTAAACCCTTCTTTTACCTTTCCACCAACCCTTTGAGTGGGAGAATCAGGTAAAACATATTCAGGGTATTGCTTTTCAAGCTCAACAAGCTCACGATATAACATATCATATTCATAGTCGCTTATCTCCGGATTATCTTCAACATAGTATTTATAATCATGATAATTGATAAGATCAACAAGTTCTCTTATTCTCTTTTTTATAAACTCGCTCATGTGCCTTTTTCACCCTCTTTGTGCACAATTTTGAAATTTAAATTTAGTAAATATTTGTAAAGCTGGTTTTGATTTTGGACTTGTGTATCTTCAGCTCATCTTTTTTCTTAAAGTCCTCAAAAAGGTTGTAAACTATATCCACAAATACCTTCTCACTCTCATAATGACCAAGCTCTATTATGCTCATGGATAGCGACTTTGCCAGCAAAATCCCGTGATGACCAACTTCCCCTGTGATAAGACAGTCTGCACCCTTGAAATATGCATCTTTTATAAGGTCCTTACCAGAACCACTGACAATGGCTATCTTTTTAAAAACATCTTTTTGAATACTTGCTCTTACAAAGTCAAGATTTAGCTTTTTTTTCAGCTCCAAAATAAGCTCTTTTGCTAAAACTTCTCTTTTACCAACAACTCCTAAACTTTCATATGATATTTCATTTTCAAGCCTGTATATGTCATATGCGACCTCTTCATAAGGATGAGCTTTTAACATCGATTTTATCACATTTTTGAGCTTATCCTCAGGTACTATACTCTCAAGCCTCACCTCTTTAACCTTCTCTATCTTTCCTACTTGACCTAAAAAAGGATTTGCACCTTCGTGAGGCTTGAATGTACCTTCACCTTCAACTGCAAAAAAGCAGTGACTATATTTTCCAACAAAACCTGCACCTTCATTTGCCATAGCCTCTAAAACATTTTCAGCATAATCTACAGGCACATACACAACAACTTTATAATACCCATTTTTTTGTTTTATGCTCAAACCTTCAATGTTTTCAAGCCCTAAGAGTTTGGCAAGCCAGTGGTTTATACCGTGTTTTGAGACATCTGCACTGGTGTGAGCAGAGTATATATTTATGCCGTTCTTGATGGCATCTATAATAATCTTTCCTTCTGGTGTGTCATCTTTTATGCTTTTAATTCCCTGAAAAATAAGAGGATGATGAGAAATTATAAACTTTGCCCCAACTTCTAATGCTTCTTTTATAACCTCTTCGGTTATATCAATACAGACTAAAATCGAATCTACCTTGTCTGAAAAACTTCCAACCTGAAGACCGCAGTTATCCCATTCGTATGAAAGCTTCTTGGGAAAATAGGTCTCTAGAAAAGAAACTATTTCCTGAACACTTACCACTTTTTCAATTCCTCCTCAAGCATAGTTAAAATCTTTTCTTCATGCGAGGTGTCCAAAAAATTTATTGTTTTCATCTTAAATATTTTTTGCATTTTCTCCTTAATTTTCAAAAGAAATTCATAACCTTCTTCTGTTCTGTCAATAATGTATCTTCCAATGTAAATATCTTTGTCTGTAAAAGAAATTTTATCCGGCAAGAAGGTGGATTTTATAATAACATAAAATCTGTTTTTATCTTTTACAACCTTTTCTTTCAATATGTCAAAACCATTTTCAAACAACCATTTTCGCAAAAGTTCAATATCTTTCATTGGCTGTAATATCAAAGTAGTATTAGATATTCTATCTTTTGCTTCAGATAAAATACTACATATGTTTTCCGCTCCCATTCCTGCTATAACAGCTTCATCAACTTCTTCTTCAATTGGGTCAAATCCGTTGCCAAGCAAAAACTCTATTTTATCATCTACATTTTCTTTCTTAGAAAGCTCTTTTGCTTTCAAAAGAGGATGAAAATTGATGTCAACTGCAAAGACTTTATTTGCAATTTCTCTTTTGATAGCTTCTACCGCAACATACCCGTGGTCACATCCTATATCAGCAAGAGTATTGCACCTATCCAAAAGATTTATGATTTCTTCAATTCGCTTTGAAATCACTAAAACCTTTCTCCCCAAAATTTATCTTTTTCTTTCTAATAACAATTATAATTTTTGTCAATAATAATATCAAACACTTTCTGGCAGGAATAAAAGAAATGAAAAAGCCAAGTGATATTGAAAGAATAACTGAAACACTGCAAAACTATTTGAATCTTAGCAAAGAAGATAGTCAAAGCGATCTCAAAACAACCATAGAAAATCAAAATACACCAATTTTTAAAAAATTAGAAGAAAAAAAGAGGTTGTGAGAAACTTACACAACCTCTTTGTTCTTTTCCTCACTTTTAACAAGCTCTTCAATGAAAAGCCGTGCTAAGAGGTAGCAAATGGTAGACTCTGCACCTTGGTTCTGATTAATGCCATCCTCTTCAATACCATCTTTGCATCCTCCTGTTTTTTCATCATACAGAGGCGTTTTGTGAATATTTTCTCCTAAAAACCACTTGAAAGCTTTGAGAGCTTTTTCCTTGTATTCTTTTTCTTCAGTGATTTTATAAGCCTCAGTATAGGCAATCACACAATCACATGCATCAATTGGTTGCTCATCAAAATAAGGACGACTTTTACCTTTTTCGTACCATCCCCTGTTTCCTATAACTCTTAGAATTCCATTTTCAAATAAAATACCAGACAAAAAATCAAGAGCTTCTTTTGCAACTTTTAAATACTTTTCTTTTTCTGTAACTGCAAAAGACCTAAACAAAGCATAAGGAATTATTGCATTGGCATATGTGAGCTTGTCAGAAAACCATTTCCAGTTCTCGTCTGAGTGTTTATGGTAAAAGTTTAAAAGTTTTTCAGAAAGGGCTTCTAAGTACATCTTTGCCTCACTTGAAAACTCCTTTATGTCATGCAATATCGAAAGTGCAACTACTGCATATGCAATGCTAATTGGATAGCTGAGGTGCAAAACATTTCTGAGTGAGCGTTTTAACATTACATATGCAAGTTCCTTAATAGAGCTATCAAGTATCTCAGAGCTGTAAACATACGAAAGAGCAATCAAAGACCTTGCAAAACAATCTTCTGTGCCTTTTTCGTCCAGAAACACCCTTGAATAATTCATAAAATTTCTGAAAAAGCCATCTTCAGTATAAGCATTATATAGAAATGCCATGTATCTGTAAACAAGGTCAAGGTAAGATTTGTCTCCTGTCTTTTCATACAGCCTCAAGGCAACAATCAGCGCTCTTGCATTGTCATCTGTTGTATATCCTTCTTTGTAGTTTGGGACTGAGAATTTAGCGTGCTGCAAAATTCCCGTTGAGTCTGTCATTCTAAAAAGATGTTTTGTGTTCAAAGAAGGAAGGGCAAGACGCTTTATTCCTCTTTTCATGCTATCACCCCAACCTTCTTGTTTATTTCAACAACATCATAGAATATATCTATCATTCTCTTTGCAACATTGTGCCAGTACATGTCTTTCCCAATCTCTAAGGTTTTTCTTTCGATCTCTTTTCTGAGATTCTCATCTCTCAAAAGCATTAAAATACCTTCTGCAATGGACTGTGCATCTTCAAACTCTACAAGAACACCTCTGCCATCTGAAAGCATCTCTTGAGCATAGGTGTATGGTGTCGAAACTATAGCCTTGCCAGAACCGATAGCATATGCGAGCGTACCTGATACTGCCTGCTCCCTCCCTATGTAAGGAGTCAGGTAAATATCGCTCAGGCGCAAATACTCCATTATTTCTACTTTTGTTAGATATTTATCAACAAACTGGACGTTGTTTTCTAACTTTAATTCTTTTACCATATTCATAAGTTTTTCTCTATATTCTTCACCTTTTATTCTTTTAATATTTGGATGTGTTTGACCTAAAATCAGATACACAGCCTCTGGAAATTCTTTTCGTACCTTGTTCATTGCTTCAATTGCATACTCTAAACCCTTGCCAGGGCTAATAAGTCCAAACGTGGATATCACTTTTCTACCTTTTAATCCATACTTTTCTTTCAAAGTCTCTCTATCTTCTAGTTCCATATATGGTACACCATGGTGAACAATTTCAATCTTTTCTTCTTCTATGTCATACACTTCCATGAGAATATCCTTGGTGGTTTTAGCCATTGTAATGACCTTGAAACTTGCATCCGCCAACTTTTTCAGTACCTCAAATTGTTTTGCAGTTGGATTTTTCAAAACTGTGTGGAATGTTGTAATGATTGGTTTTTTGATAAGCTTCACAAATGGGATTATATAATCTCCATCCTCCCCGCCAAATATCCCATACTCATGCTCAATTACCACAACATCAATGTCCGACATATTAATAAGATTAGCTGCTTTTACATAATTTGAAAATTTATCCTGATTAATATCATATAGCACTCTATTGTCATAAATATGCTTGTCTTTGCTCAGAGCAATTATATAACAACGTCTTACATCATTATATTTTTCAATTGCATTTACCAAATCCTGTGTAAAAGTGGCAATGCCACATTCTCTCGGAGGATATGTGCTTACAAACACTGGCTTTATAGCCATTTCAATCCCTCCTTCTCAAAAAATATTTAGTTTGTAGCTAAAATTATTTTTCCCACTGCCACTTTTACTTATACCTTACCCACAAAACCGCTGGAATCCCACAGACGACATGAGACTTTGACTTTATACCCTGATTTGTTTTACTTTGACCTTCCTTGATTTTAGATTATATCATTTTGTGAATACTTGTCAATTTTTAATGAAGTTTATTTTCGACAGTTTTAGCTCAAATTTTAATAATATTGCCTATTTTTCCGAACAAAATAGATTATATCTTTAATTATCTCCTAAAATCTAATGTTTATTAGAAAAATCTTTTTTCAAAAATTACTTTTAAAATCATGTTGACAAAATAAAAAAAGAGGGTATAATAAATAAGTGATAGGGGTATATGGTATAGGGAGGGTTTGAAAGTGGATGAACTGAGCAAGGAAAAAGAAAATCTACTCTTGAGACTTCGAAAGATTGAAGGACAGATTAAGGGTATCCAGAAGATGATTGAAAATGATAAGCCTTGCAACGATGTTTTGACACAGATTGCAGCTGTAAAAGCTGCACTCAACAAGGTGGGTGCAATCATACTTGAAAAGTATTCAAAATCATGCATTGCTGAGTACAAAAATACTGAAAATGAAAAAAGCATTGATGAGCTGATTGAAACCTTATTAAGGTTTATCAAATAAACAAAAATGGGTATATATAAAAATTGAAAGGAGATGTGATTAAGATGGCAGATAACATTGTAACTTTGACAAGTGAAAATTTTGAAAGAGAGGTCTTGCAATCAGATATTCCTGTTGTTGTTGATTTCTGGGCAGCGTGGTGTGGCCCGTGTAGAATGGTTGCACCCGTTATAGAAGAGCTTGCTCAGGAATATGCAGGAAAAGTAAAATTCGCAAAGCTCAATGTTGACGATTATGGTGACATAGCATATGCTTTTAGGATTATGAGCATTCCGACAATAATGCTGTTCAAAAACGGCAAGGCAGTTGACAAGATTATCGGTGCAAGACCTAAAAGTGACTTTGTAAACTTTATAAACAGAAATCTCTAAAGCTCTTAAAACTACTTGAAAAGGCGGCAGTTTTGTACTTGCCGCCTTTTTACATATATTTTAGAAAATCTTAATATACCAATGTTACCTCTGCCTTTATCTCAATTGTTCCAGGCTGAATTTGGGTTGATCTTGAAGAAGTCATAGCTTCTGCCTTGTAGTAGACAATAGGAGGAGTGTTCACATAGCTATTCTCAGTAACAGATTTTGGCTTGCCAAGGCTTATGCCAAGTCCTTTTGCAATTGTTGCTGCCTTTTGTTTTGCATTTTCGAGTGCTTTTGATAATGCTTGATTGTAATAAGGTGATGAGTTTGATATATCAAATGTTAAATTGCTGAATGTATTTACACCGTTTTTAAATGCAATATCAATTACTTTGCCAACAATAAAAAGATTTCTTACAGTTATTGTTAAATCAGTTGAGGCATAAAATCCAACTATCTTTGAGGTACCGTCATCTTTGTTGTAAGAATATTTTGGATAAACATTTATCCTTAGCGTCTTTATATCCTTTGAGTCAATTCCAAGTCTTTTTACTGCTTCAATAGTTTTGTTAATCTTTGCTGAGGTCTGAGAATATGCAACATCTGCACTGACATCTTCACTCAAAACTCCAAATGTCAAAATGGCTATGTCAGGTTCTACATACACTGATGCCTGTCCTTTTACAGTAATCTCTGTTTTTGGTTGAGAAGATGCTGATGATGCATCAACTTTAAATGTGAAAAATACCAAAAAAGTTGATAGTAATAGTAAACTTGCTAAACCCCCAGCCATAATTTTTTTGTTTTTTATTTTCAATTATATCCCCTCCTACATAGCATCTTTTTTATTGTTTTTAAGCTCTATTTTATATAACGCTTCACTTTTCCAAATGTTATGTTGCCTTTAAAAAATTTTTATCCAAAAAGCCTTTTGAATTGCATCGGAGTTATCCCCTCCAGCTTTTTGAACATATAGCAAAAATAACTTGGATTTTTGAATCCAACATCATAACACACTTCTTTTATTTGAACCATCGGGTTTTTTATCAAAAGTTCTTTTGCTTTCTGAATTCTAATTCTTATCAAGTACTCGTAAGGGGTTGTTTGAAAAGTCTTTTTGAAAACTGAACAAAGATGCTGTGGTGAAAGACCAATCAGCTTTGAAAGCTCATCTAAGGTGATGTTCTTGGAATAATTTTCTTCAATATATTTCAAGATTGGGAGTAGCTTTAAATAGTTGCTCTCAAAATTTCTCTCAATTTTATTTTGCAGATTTAATGCCATGTGAAGGATGAAGCTATAAATGAGCTGTGAACACTCAATTGACACAATATAATTGTAAAATGATGCTTTATTTGAAATAGCTTCTAAAATGCCTTCCAAATACTGCTTGCTTGAGAGTTTAAATATTTCAAAAGGTTTTATTCCCATGGTTTTTAATATCATCTCAGAGGCAGGTCCATTGAAAGTAAGCCACACTGTTGACCATCCGGAAGATAAAGCATAATATTCATGAGGAACACCTGGCCACAAGAAAAATGCCACAGACTCATCAACAATGTATTCCTTCCCATCAACAATCAAAACTCCACTACCGTGTGCGGTGTGAAGATAATGAAAATCCGGATGCCCATTCTTTCGAATAATATGTTCTTGAGACCGGTTGTATCCTACACTTTTGAGATAAATAGGAAGTCCCTTTTCCAAAGAAGTGTTGACTATAAAGCAGGTTTTCATAATGTTGTCTTTCCCCTCTTAAAAGTCTCAAAGCTTGTTCTCTAAAATCTGTAAAATGATATTATATTGAATAATCTTTTATCCCAGCGCAACAAATATAGAGCCTGCGGCAATTAGCAGCACTCCAATTGCTGTGTAAAATGAAATCTTCTCACCAAGAAAAATAGCAGCAAGTACAATTGCAAACACAACCGAAAGCCTGTCGATTGGCGCAACCTGCTGAACCTTTCCATTTTTAAGAGCCAGAAAATAGAAAAGCCATGACATAGCTCCTGCAACACCACTTAACACAATAAACAAAATAGCCTTTTTATCAGTTAAGATCTCCCCAACCTTGTTTAGTCTCCCCTGGAACGCAACTACAACGATTAAAAAAAGTGCCATAATCACAGCTCTTATAGCTGTTGCAACGTTCGTATCAATGCCTTTTAGACCAATCTTTCCAAATATTGCAACAAGAGAAGCAAACAGAGCTGATAAAAGTCCGAATATTAGCCATAAATAGTTCATTTCAACATACCCCCAAATCAACCAAATGTATAGCTAATTACATTTTAGCCAATAATCAAAATGATAGCAATTAAAATTTTTAAATAGAGGGAGAGGTATTGAGGTTAAATGAAAGGGTCAATTGATATTTTATCTCAAATTTCACAACTCAAAGAGGTTGACTATAAGACTACTTTGATGATAACCTCGCTGATTGAAGTTTTGGTTGACAAAGGTATTATCGCACGAAAAGAAGTGTTTGAAAAATCTATATTCTTAGATAGGCTAATTGAAAGCGAAGCAAAGAGAAGAATTGAAAAGAGCACATAAAAGTTGTGCTCTTTTTCATTTTTTGTGGTATTATTTTAATATATCGCACTTTTTAGAAAGGGGAAATGAAAGCTTGAAAGGAACTGTTGTTTTAACCTGGCTTGAAACAATTGGAAATATATGGGGAGAGGATATTAAAAAGTATGCAAGGCAGGGTATGGGACTTGACGAATCAGCGATAATTTCACCCACAGATGATATCGATGATGAGCTTGTTCACAAGATGATTGAAAAGGCGTGCGAAAAGGCAAACATCACCCCTTCGCAGATGTGGAGAGAGATTGGTAAAAATAATATAAGAACTTTTAGTAAATGGTTCCCTTCATATTTTCAAAGGCTCTCATTAAAAGGCTTTTTAGAATACATGGATGATGTCCACAGCCAGCTTACCAGAATGATAAAAGGTGCAAAACCACCCAGAATAATTTTTGAAGAGATATCGCCAAATGAAGCCTACATAACATATATATCCAAAAGAGGATTTTATGATTATTTTCTTGGTCTTCTTGAAGGAAGTGCTGAATTTTTCAATGAAAAACTGGATTTTGGAGAGCTTGAAAGGTACAAAGATGAAGAGGGATTTTATCACTTAAAAATCAGGATTAGATTTGAAAAAACAAATCGAAAGATCAAAAAAGCTTATTTTAACATAATAGCAGGCTTAGGGTTTATAAGATCCTTAGAGTTTAAAATTTCTATATTCTCAAGTATTGCTGTAATTGTTCTGAGCTTTATACTTGATTCGAATAAATCTGAATATGCTAATCATCTTCTTACGGCAGGTCTCACATTTGTAACAACATTTGTTGCTGCATTTTTTATACTAAGACCTCTAAAACCTATTTATGATGAGTTAAACGCTCTCAAGAACTTGGATTTTAGCGGTTCACTGATTATAAAGACAAATGACAAATTAGAAAACTTTGCAAAAATGTTGGCAACCACAAAATCTTCTGTTAAAAAAGATTTGCTTTTGCTCAAGGGTGGAAGTGACGAGATATATAACTTCTCCAAAAATATAAAAGAGATTGCTGACAAGATGAAAAGTCTTTCAGATTCAGTCTCTGGTATCGTAAATGATGTTGCACAAGGTGCTGTCCATCAGGCAGAAGAGATTGAAAAAGCTGTAACAACTTTAAATGAAAACATTGAAAATTTAAAACAAATTGTATCCCAGCAAACTCAGACAAAAGATATTTTGACGGATGTCAATCAAACACTAAATAATTCTGGAAAGGATATTAGTGAGGCTGCAAAAGATATAAACATAATTAGCACAGAGTTCTCTGAGATTGTTCAAAAAGGCAGCAAACTTTCTGAAGAGGCAAATGAGGTTATGAAGATAACATCAACAGTTGCAGAGATCTCAAACCAGATTAACATGCTTGCACTCAATGCATCAATTGAAGCTGCAAGGGCTGGAAATGTTGGTGTAGGATTTGCCGTTGTTGCAGATGAGATAAGAAAGCTTGCAGATAGCACAATGTCATTCGCAAAGACAATCAATAAAAATCTTAAAACTTTTGTTGAAGAGATTGAAACTCTTTCAAGCACTTTAACTCAACAGTTTGAAAAGCTTACAAAGAGTGAATCTACTTTAAATGATGTTGTGAATAGAAACAACCAAAACATTGAAAGAATATCAAATGTAGTGGAAACTTTAATTTTGCAAATTGAGTCATTGTCTCAGGAAGCAGAAAGAATTTCAAACGTATTTGAATCAATTACATCACTTTCAGCAATATCTCAAGAGAACTCTGCATCTGCCCAGGAGATGGCAGCTTCAATCTCTATGTATGCAGAGAGTATAAAAGAACTTTTGAACAAGGTTGCTGACCTTGAAAATCTTTCAAACGTGTTTAAAGAAGAGCTTTCAAAATATCGATTATAAAAATAAAGGGAGGTTTTTTAAAATGTGTAAAACTTTTATTGCTGCAATTTTAGTGGATAACAGACTTCATGATGCTCCAAAACTTCAGGAGATTTTAACAAAACATGGATGTATTATCAAAACAAGACTTGGAATTCATGAAGCAGGTGAGAGCTGTTCAAACCAGGGACTTATCATCTTGCATATGCAGGCAACAGAGGATGAGATAAAGGCATTTGAAAATGATGTAAAACAGCTTGATCATGTGAAACTTCAATATATGAATCTTGAATGTTAAAGTTTTTAAAATAAAATTACATGAGGGGATTTTGTTATGACAATTTATAACGTTCAGGATTTAATTGCACAGAAATTTTCACAAATAGCACAACGAATATCAAACAAAACTAACCTCCCTCAGAATTTCAAGGAAATTTTTGCCCAAAGTTTTGAAAATGCTATTCAAACAACTAATGTAGAAAGTAATATACCTATTTCTGGAGCTTCTTTGCAAGTTTCAAATATTAGAATCCAGAACAGTTATAATCTGAAAAGTTCAAGTTATTCTTTTCGAAATTCAATTAATAATTTGAGCAAAGATGATATAATACTTATTGCAACACAAAAGGCAAAACAATATGGAGTTTTGCCAAGCCTGGTTTTAAGTGTTATCGAAGCAGAATCAGGTTTTCGCCAAGATGCAGTCTCTAAGGCTGGCGCAATTGGTCTTATGCAGCTTATGCCTCAAACCGCAAAATCTCTTGGTGTAAATCCATATGACCCTATTGAAAACTTAGATGGTGGTATAAGATATTTGAAGGAAAAGATTGAACAATTCGATGGTAACATTGAACTTGCTCTGGCAGCTTACAATGCAGGTCCAGCAAATGTTTTAAAGTTTGGGGGAATTCCACCTTTTGATGAAACTGTAAACTATGTGCAAAAAGTGCTAATGAATTTGCAAAAATATAGAGAATATGATAATGTATAATCCCCCTCTTGATTTGTACAAATTAATAGTAATGAGGGGGAGATTAAAAATGGTCAGAAAAAGAAAGCTATATAATCCTCAAAGGGCTAAATTCCACATGCTCAAGGCAAAAAAGAATATGTTGTGTATGCTTAGCTCTTATCTTACAGGACTTTTCAAGGGTATGATAATTGGAATGATAATCGGCAAAAAACTTAAAAAAGATTAACTTTTTTAACTATATGAACACCACCTTAAAAAAGTGTTAAAGTTTATTTACAGGGTGGTGTTTTTATTTTGCACAATATCTAAATTGATTTTTGACAAAAATTATTCTATACTGTTTATTTGTAAAAAACAAAAGATTTTCATAGGGGGCAAAAAATAAAAATGCGACTTGGTATTGTTGGACTTCCTAATGTAGGCAAAAGCACTCTGTTCAATGCAATAACAAAAGCAGGTGCAGAAGCTGCAAATTATCCGTTTTGTACAATTGAACCCAACGTTGGTGTCGTTGCAGTACCTGATGAAAGATTAGATATACTTGCCAGAATATATAATCCTGAAAAGGTTACACCTGCTTTTATTGAATTTGTTGACATTGCAGGACTTGTAAAAGGTGCAAGTAAAGGTGAAGGCCTCGGCAATAAGTTTTTGTCTCATATAAGAGAGGTTGACGCAATTGTTCATGTTGTTCGCTGTTTTGATGATACTGATATAGTCCACGTGGAAGGAAGCGTGAACCCAAGAAGAGATATTGAAACAATCAATTTAGAGTTAATATTTGCCGATATGGAAATGCTGGAAAGAAGGCTTGACAAGACAAGAAAACTTGCAAAAAACAACAAAGAAGCAGCACATGAAGTTGAAATCATGGAAAAGATTTATTCTACATTGGAAAGTGGCAAAATGGCAAGAACGCTCAAATTCGATGATGAAGATGATTTGAAATTTGTAAACTCTTTGAACCTTCTTACATTCAAACCCACAATCTATGCAGCAAATATCTCTGAAAATGATATTGGAAAAGAAAACGAATATGTAAAAATAGTAAAGGAAATTGCAGCAGAAGAAGGGTCAGAAGTAATTGTTATCTGCGCTAAAATTGAAGAAGAAATTGCTGCGTTGCCAGATGAAGAAAAAAAGGAATTCTTAAAAGAACTCGGAATTGAAAAATCTGGACTTGACAATTTAATTCAAGCAGGATATAAACTGTTAGGGCTGATTTCGTTTTTGACAGCTGGTGAAAAAGAAGTAAGAGCATGGACTATCAAAAAAGGTACAAAAGCGCCACAGGCAGCTGGTAAAATCCACAGCGATTTCGAAAAAGGATTTATAAGAGCTGAAGTTGTGCCGTTTGAAGTGCTGGTAGAGTGTGGCGGTTTTGCCCAGGCAAAAGAAAAAGGGCTTGTCAGGTCAGAAGGAAAAGATTATGTCATGCAAGATGGTGATGTGGTAATATTCAGGTTCAATGTTTAAAAATCTCAACAAAAAAGGGGCTTTCCAACTCTGCTCTTTTGGATTGCCCCTTTTTTATTCAGTTAACTTTTTAATATCTTCAAATTCTAATTTGATTCTTTTAATATCTTCGTAAGAGCTTATCTTTAATCTTAGTTCAGGGTTGTCTTGAATTATCTTTTCATATCTTTCCATCTCTATTCTCTGCATTTTTACAAATCTCACACCAATCGTAGATGTCCAGCGAAAGATTGCATAGACAACATTATCAAAGTTATTTGCTTTTGTAATTACTCCAATCTTGTAAGCAGGTCTACCTTTTTTCATATAAATTGGAGTAAAATAGACATCCAAAGCTCCGCTTTGCATTATCTTCTCAAGTGCAAGCGAAAGATGCTCACCTGTCATATCATCAATGTTTGCAAATATCTCAAAATAATCACCATCAAAATTCAGTTTTTTTTTCCAACTATAGCTCTCACAACATTAGGAATAGGAAGTTCTTTTGTTCCTGCCCCATACCCAATCTTTTCGATGGTTATACTTGGCATTTGAGAAAAGGAGCTTGCCACTGCTGCTGCAATCCCAATGCCTGTTGGGGTTATGAGCTCAGATTCAATATCATTTGTAGAAATTGGAATGCTATTTTGCCTTGCAATCTCTAAAACAGCTGGTGCTGGCACAGGAATAATGCCGTGCATTGATTTTGTAAATCCTCTGCCGTCACAAAGAGGTGAAAAGATTATCTTTTCTGGTTTTAAATACTCTATGCAAAGAGAAAATGCAACAATATCAACTATTGAATCATCTGCTCCAACTTCGTGGAAAGAAACATCTTCCATTTCTTTACCATGAACTTTTGCTTCTGCTAAAGCTATCTTCTCAAATATTTTTATCGACATCTCTTTTACAGTCTCTGGCAAAGAGCTTTCTATCAGCATCTTTTTTATATCTTTAAAAGTTCTGTGATGATGGGTGCTATCGCTGAGATGTTCATGGCTATGTGAATTAGTATTTACTATAAACCTTTTTGCCTTAATACCATTTACAAACTTCTCCTCAACAGAAAGCTCTACGTCAAGCTTTAAAAGTGAAATATTTGATTTTATATATTCAAAATCAACTCCGCAATCAATCAGTGATGCAACAAGCATATCACCTGCAACACCTGAAATTGCATCAAAATAGAGAATCATAAAATTTATCCTCCTCTTTTTCTTCCTTCTTTACAAGTTCTGATTTGCAAGTGAGTTTATCATATGTGCAACAATGGCTGCACCAAATCCATTGTCAATGTTGACAACACAAACACCGTTTGCACACGAGTTTAGCATGGTAAGAAGGGCTGAAAGCCCCTTAAAATTTGCGCCATAACCAACAGATGTTGGAACAGCAATAACAGGTTTTGAAACAAGCCCAGCAACAACTGACGCAAGTGCACCTTCCATACCAGCAACTGCAACAACTGCGTTGGCTGACTGAATCTCTTCAAGATGGGCAAACAGTCTGTGTATTCCTGCAACACCAACATCGTACATTCTCTTTACATTGTTCCCTAAAATCTCCAAAACTATAGCTGCTTCTTCCGCCACTTTTAAATCGGCAGTTCCAGCAGACACAACAGCAACGTGTCCTTTCGGATTTTTGATAATCTCAACCCTCTTTGCACAGATAATTTTACCTGTTTCATAATATACCACATCATCTTTTAGATGTTCTCTCAAGTATTCATACTGCTCTCTGCTTGCCCTTGTGCCAATAATGTTTACTTCTTCTCTTTCAATCATCCTCTCAAAAATTTTTAAAACCTGCTCTTTTGTCTTCCCTTCACAAAAGATGACCTCAGACATACCCTGTCTGAGCTTGCGGTGATGGTCAATCTTTGCAAAGTCAATGTCTTCAAACGGCATCTTGGCAAAAGCTTTCAGTGCCTCGTCAACCGAAATTTTGCCCTCTTTGACATCCTCAAGTATTCTTCTTACATCCATTTTCTACCTTCTTCCTTTCGTGTCAAATCAGTTCATGCTTCCTGTCCTGTAGCCAGAAAGGTCAAGCGTCACATACTTAAATCCCAAAGCTTTTAAAACGTTTGAAACTTCATCAAGTAGCTCTGTGTCGAAAAATTTTGAAAGTTCCTCTTTTGCAACCTCAATTCGCGCAACAGCTCCGTGATGTCTTACTCTCACCTGTGAGAATCCTTTTTGAACCAAAAAATCTTCCGCCTTTTCTATCATTTGAAGTTTTTCCAATGTAATTTCATCACCATATGGAATTCTTGTAACCAAACATGCAGAAGAATGTTTTTGATATGTGGAAAGCCCAAACTCTTTCGACAAATACCTTATCTCCTCTTTTGTTAGTCCTGCTTCAAACAGGGGGCTTTTGATACCTTCTTCCTCAAGTGCTTTTCTTCCAGGCCTGAAATCCTGAAGGTCATCTATATTTGAACCTTCAACTATTTCGTTTAGATTTAATTCCTCTTTCAATACTTTTAATCTTTTTACTAAATCTTTCTTACAATAATAGCATCTTAACCTGTCATTCCTCATAAAATCTTCATTTGAAAAAACGTTTCTTTCTATAACAATTAACCTTGCACCAATGTCCTTTGCAAGTCTTGCTGCATCTTCCTTTTCCCTTTGCGGGCTCAAAACTGAACTTGAAAATACTGCGATGGCTTTATCGCCCAGAACATCAAACGAAACCTTTAACAAAAATGTAGAGTCAACTCCACCCGAAAACGCAACAAGCACACTTTCATAGCCCTTTATAATTTCTTTTAGCCTTTCAAGTTTTTCATATGCAATTTTTTTATCGACCAACGTTTTAATCCCCGCCTTTTTTAATCACTCATTTGCAAGTTTAATTGCAAACCATCCTTCAAAGATTGCTCCTGGCTCTAAGTAATAAAACTTGTTATTGATATATCCTTCATGCTCGCCCATCCAAGGCTCAACACATACAAAGTCAAAATCTTTTAAAGACCAAACTACTATGTTTTTGAAATTCTCATCTTTCAAAAGCACTATTTTTTTATCTCTGTCAAGAGTAATTTCAACTTCGCTACTTCCTACATCCAAAAAGTCAAGATTTACCTCAGGTTTTGAAAAATCAATCTCTTTAAAATCCTGAAGATCAATAAACCTTTTTTCAACATCGTCAAAGCACTTTTCACATTCAAGCTTGAGAGTAAACTCGTCTTTATTGCATAAAAAATAAGGATGAAAGCCTGCATAAAAAGGCATTATACTACTATCCTCATTCTTAACAATCATCTTTACTTCAAACATTTCATCACTCAGTAGATATTGCATCAACAGCTCAAAGTCGTACGGATAAAACCTTTTTGTAAACTCGCTGCTTGAAAGCCTCAAGGCTATACCATTTTTATCTGGCATGTCAATGTACCCTGCTATGTTGAAACTGCTGTCTCTTGCAAACCCGTGATTTTTCATCTCAAACTCTTGACCTTTGAAAAAAATCTTGCCGTCCACAACTCTGCCACATATCGGGAACAAAACTGGTATTCCGCCTCTTATGTTTTTTGTTCTGTCAAAAAGGGTCGCTTCATTCAAATAAAGAATCTCTTTGCCGGAAAGATTGAGTAAAACAACAATTGCACCCCGCTCGGGTGCAACTGTAAAATATGAACTTTTTGTCTTTGAATATATCTTAACAAGCTCCAAACCATTTTCAAGATATTTTTCTACAAACTCCAAAACAACTTTCCTCCCCTATTCAAAACTTCTGACTACTCAACATGAACGGAATAGTTTGGTGCTTCTTTTGTGATATAGATGTCGTGCGGATGGCTTTCTCTGACACCAGCCTGAGTAACCTTGACAAACTTTGCCTTCTGCTGAAGCTCTTTTATGGTTCTTGCTCCACAATAACCCATACCAGATTTCAAACCGCCAATGAGCTGGAAAACAGTGTCTTCAAGCGGACCTTTATATGGAACTCTACCCTCAACCCCTTCAGGAACAAGTTTTGAAGCATCTTCCTGGAAATATCTATCCTTGCTTCCTGCTTTCATTGCTGAAAGCGAACCCATGCCTCTATAAACCTTAAACCTTCGTCCCTGATAAATCTCACACTCACCAGGACTTTCTTCACATCCTGCAAAAAGGCTCCCTATCATAACAACATCAGCACCAGCTGCCAGCGCCTTTGTTATGTCCCCCGAATACCTAATTCCACCATCAGCAATAACAGGAATGCCATATTCTTTTGCAACTTTAGCCACATCCATTATGGCAGTTATCTGCGGCACACCAATGCCTGCAACAACCCTTGTTGTACAGATAGACCCAGGCCCAATTCCAACCTTCACACAGTCAGCACCAGCTTCAATCAAATCACGGGCTGCCTCAGCCGTTGCAATATTGCCTGCAATAACCTGAATGTTTGGATACCTTGATTTAATTTTCCTTACCGTTTCAATTACACCTTTTGAATGCCCGTGAGCTGTGTCAACAACAATCACATCAACCTGAGCTTTAACAAGAGCATCAACACGCTCATCTGTGTCTCTTGACACACCCACAGCAGCAGCACACAGAAGCCTGCCTTTGCTGTCCTTTGCTGCATTTGGGTACTTTACTGCTTTTTCAATATCTTTTATGGTGATAAGACCTTTTAGATTCCCATCATCATCAACAATAGGAAGCTTTTCTATTTTGTGCTTTTTCATGATCTCCTTTGCTTCTTCTAAGGTGATGCCTTCCTTTGCAGTGATAAGGTTACTTGCCGTCATAACATCCTTGATTGGCTTTGAATAATCTGTCTCAAATCTGATATCCCTGTTTGTAATGATACCAACAAGTTTGCCGTTTACAGTTATTGGAACACCTGAAATGCGATACTTTGCCATCAGCTCCATTGCTTCATATATTTTATTTTCAGGAGACAAATAGAATGGATCAACTATTACACCATGTTCAGACCTTTTTACCTTGTCTACCTCGCTTGCTTGTTCTTCCACTGTCATATTCTTGTGGATAACACCAATTCCACCCTCACGGGCAATGGCAATTGCCATGCGTGATTCTGTCACAGTGTCCATACCGGCTGACATAAGAGGAATGTTGAGTTTTATCGTCTTTGTAAGATAAGTTGACACATCCACATCCTTTGGCAAAACCTCACTGTACTGAGGTACAAGCAAAACATCATCAAATGTCAGTGCCTCTTTGATTATTTTATCTTCAAATGCCATCTCAATCTCAATCTCCTTTGGAAAATTTTTTATCTATAAATTTGGTAAGGCTTTTTCTGGAAGAACTTGTTTATTGCCTGAACTATCTCTTCGTTCGGCTCAAACAAAATTCTTGTTTTTTTGCCTTCTACATTGGCAACAATGGCATATACATTCTCATCGCCGCTGTTTGATGTGCAGTCAAATGACTGGACAATACTCTTGTCGTTTTTTTGAGCGTTGAACATACTTGAGTCTTTCGAAGAAATAAAATAGTCAATCTTTCGGATGTCCAAAGACACCACCCTACTTCGTTTTCTCTGAGCAATTATCTTGTCTATGTCAAGATAGTGGTTTGTTACTGCGTATTCGAATTCAATGTTATAGTTTCTCGAAAGATAAACTGCACCCCAGATAGCAAGAACTAATAAAACTGGTCCCAAGGTATTTAAAACTGGGATTAAAAATGTGATAAGTCCAACCAATACCCCGCCAACAATAATCAGTACTTGTTTTGCCTTTTCACCAGAGGTCTTTTTTCTGACAATCAGCTGTTCATGGAAAACATCGTTCATAACTTAAAATCAACCCTCCGAAATCACTTAAATTTTTCAGAAATCAATTTATTAAAATATATTAATTACGCTCATAAATTTTTGATCTTTATCTATTTCAATACTCCTGCGCGGCTGAGTGGCCAAACTCTGAAAACTACCTTGCCTATAATATCATCTCTTGGAACATACTTGTGTTCCCAAAACCGGCTGTCGTGAGAGTCGTTCCTGTTATCACCCATCATGAAATAGTGTCCGGGCGGAACTTTGTAAGGTCCAAAGCTTCCTACCATGGGTTCTTTCAGATAATTTTCTTTGTAGACTTTACCATTGATGTACAAAACACCATCTTTTATCTCGATTGTGTCGCCAGGAAGTCCTATAACTCTTTTGACATATAAAGTTTTCCTATCGTCTGGATACTTGAAAACTACAATGTCTCCTCTTTTGACATCTTCTATATGAAGAACATACCCAAGCTTATACACAAAAAGCTTATCATTTAACTGAATTGTATTAAGCATTGACCCTGTTGGAACAATTACAAGTGAAAAGACATATGCGCGCAGGACAAGAGCAATAAGCACTGCTCCGCCAATCCATAAAATCCACTCAACTGCTTCTTTTACCACTTTGTTTTGAAGTTTCAGTGTTTGATGCTGTTCCATCATCAATATTCGTCTCCTTCTTTTCTGAAGTTAAAAAATAGAAGCTTAAATATAAGTTTAATTGAATTTATCTGCCAAGTCAATATCAAGAAAATCATTAGTCTTTCAGCTCAACTACTGTGACACCCTGTTCACCTTCACCATATGTTCCATCTCTGAATGATTTTACATGTGGATGCCGCCTCAAAAAACTCCTTATCGTCTGGCGCAAAACCCCAGTGCCTTTCCCATGGATTATTGTCACTTGTTTTAATCCTGCTGTGTATGCATCATCCAAGTACTTGTCAACCTCTAAAATGGCATCATCGCTTGTTTTGCCTCTCACATCAATTGACATATCAATACTCTTTTGATTTACTTCAATTGTTTTTTGAGAAGAAACCAAGTTTTTGGCAGCCGTCTCTTCTTCTATTTCAAAAATGTCTGATATATTTACAGAAAGCTTCATAATGCCAATTCTAACAGTAAGATTTCCTTTAGAGTCAGGCAGTGACTCAACAAACCCTTCTGCATCAAAGCTTTTGACATATACCTTTTGCCCCAGTCGAAGGTTTTCAGGCAGTTTTGACTGTAGTTTTTCTTCTTTTCGTGATGCCTGTTCTATGCTCTTTACAAGGTTTTCATATTCTCTTTTCTTTTCTTCAAGCTGTTTTAACATCTCTTTTTCCTTTAGGCTCTCTGCAATCTTTTTAAGCTCTTTGAATAGCTTTTCAACTTCATCTTCAACCTTTCTCACAAACTCACGTGCCTCTTTTGATGCTCTTTCTTTTATCTTCTGCTTTTCTGCCTCAAATCTTCTTCTTTCTTCTTCTAAGGTTTTCTTTAATTCTTCAGCTTCACTCTTAAGTTTATTTGCACTTTCAAGAGCCTCTTCCAGTTCTCTTCGTTTTCTCTCCATCTCGTTTATTATATCTGTGAGCTCCAGCGTTTTTTTAGACATGTAGCCTTTAGCAAGCTCTATTATCTCTTTGTTTAGCCCCAAATTAGAAGATATATAAAGTGCATTACTCATACCGGGAATTCCAATCAAAAGCCTGTATGTTGGTTTTAAAGTATTTATATCAAACTCGCAAGAAGCGTTTTCGAACCTCTCTTCCTGCTGAGCAAATGTTTTAAGCTCTCCATAATGTGTTGTAGCAACAACTTTAGCACCCTTATTGTGGAGAAATTTCAAAATTGCCTTTGCAAGTGCTGCACCTTCTTCAGGGTCTGTACCAGAGCCAATCTCGTCCAAAAGAACAAGTGTTGAACTGTCTGCATTTTGTGTTATTTCAATTATATTTTTCATATGCGCTGAAAAAGTTGAAAGGCTCTGAATTATGTTCTGTTCATCTCCAATATCTGCAAATATCTTTGAAAACACACACACCTCAGACCCATCATCAGCCGGGATAAATACTCCACTCTGAGCAAGAAGACAGAAAAGCCCAATGGTCTTTAAAGTTACAGTCTTTCCACCTGTGTTTGGACCTGTAATTACAAGAACATCAAATTCTTTACCCAGATGCACATCAATTGGCACAACCTTTTCTTTTTCAATCAACGGATGTCTTGCTTTTTTGAGATTAATATATCCAGCTGTGTTGAGGATTGGCTTTGAAGCCCGAAATTGATGTGCCCACTGTGCTTTGGTAAATAGAATATCAAGTTCAGAAAGACTCTCGAAATTTTGTTTTATCTCATTATAGCTATCTGAAATAAGCTGGGAAAGCTCCTGCAATAGCTTCTCTATCTCTTCTTTTTCTTCTGACCTTGCAACCCTTATCTGGTTTGAAATTTCAACACACACAAACGGCTCAACAAAAAGCGTGGCACCTGTTGCAGACTGGTCGTGAATAATCCCCTTGATGCTGTCTTTGTGTTCAGCCTTCACAGGAAGCAAAAGCTTATCCCCTCTAACTGTTATAATCGGCTCTTGCAAAAACCTCTGGATTTTAGGATCTCTTATCATCCTGTTCAGTTCATCTCTTATTCTTGCTTCAAGACGTCTTATCCTATCTCTTATATCTTTTAACCTTGGCGATGCAGTGTCTAAAATCTCTTCAGGCGTCAAAAATGTCTGGTCAATACGGGCTGTGAGTTCTTTGAGATTAAATAGCCTTTCTCGACTGCTTTTCAGATAGTTACCATCTGCATTTGCAAGATATGACCTTACCTCTTGTGAAAGCTTTAATATTCTGTTCACTGCTAAGATTTCGTGCGGTGTCAAAATTGCCTGTGCTTTTGCTTTTTTTAAAACTAAGGAAATATCTGAAAACTCTAAAGCAGGTGGCGTTCCATATTTTAGTATATAGATATAACACTCTTCAACCTTATCAAGTTCTTTTTGGATAAAATCTTTGTCGGTTGAGGGTATAAGATTTTGAAAGTATTTCTTTGCAGGTTCAGAATGTGCAAAATTTATCAGCATCTCTAATACTCTGTCGTATTCTAAAGCTTTAAAGGTTTTTTGATTCAATCTTATCTTACCCCTTTTTATTCAGGTTTTTTAGAAGACATCCAAAGTGTCTTCTCTGACTATTATAGCACACAAGACTTTTCCTTATAAAGAAAAAAGGACAACTTTGTGTCGTCCTCAAAACCTTTATTTTCTCACCTGTCCGCTGCCATAGATGATATATTTTATGGTTGTAAGCTCTTTCAAACCCATTGGTCCTCTTGCATGAAGTTTTTGAGTTGAGATTCCAATCTCTGCTCCAAAACCAAATTCAAAGCCGTCTGTAAATCTTGTTGATGCGTTCACATACACGGCGGCAGCATCTACAAAGTCTAAGAACTTTTGAGCGTTGAAGTAGTCCTTAGTTACAATAGCTTCTGAATGTTTAGAACCATATTTATTGACATGTTCAATTGCATCATCGATGCTGCTAACTACCTTAACACCCATTATCAAATCTAAATATTCTGTATACCAGTCATCTTCAGTGGCTTCTTTTATCTCAATTCCGTTTTTTCTGCAAATCTCAACTGTTTGAGAACATCCTCTTATCTCAACATTTCTTTGCATAAGCTCTTTTACAACCATCGGCAAGAACTGCTCTGCGATGTTTTTGTGAACTAAAAGCTTTTCAGCAGCATTGCAAACGCCTGGTCTTTGAGTCTTTGCATTTATCACAATTTCTTTTGCCATATTAAAATCTGCGCTTTCATCAACAAAAACATGACAGTTTCCAACACCAGTTTCTATCACAGGAACTGTTGCGTTCTGTACAACAGTTTTTATAAGGTTTGCACCACCGCGTGGAATTAAAAGGTCCAAATACTCATTTAATTTCATCATGGCAACAGCAGTCTCACGTGATGTGTCCTCCACAATCTCTATGCTACCTTCCTCAATCCCTGCTTCAAGCAAACCCTCTTTCATTACCTTTACAAGAGCAATATTTGAGTTTATTGCTTCAGACCCGCCTCGCAAAAGAACACTGTTACCTGCCTTTAAACACAGCACAGCTGCATCAACAGTAACATTTGGTCTTGCCTCATAAATTATTCCTATTGCACCAATTGGCACTCTCTTTTGACCAATAATAAGCCCATTTGGACGCTTCCACATAGAAATAACTTCGCCTACAGGGTCAGGAAGCTTTATAACATCTTCTATCCCTTTGCAAATCTGTCTTATTCTATCTTCTGTTAGTTTTAGTCTGTCTAAGAGCGCACCTTTTATCCCTTTGCTTTGGGCATTTTCCATGTCTTTTTGGTTTTCCTGCAAAATAAAATCTATCTTCTCTAATATCTTTTGAGATATGCATGAAAGTGCCCTGTTCTTTTCATTTTCAGAAAGATTCATGAGTTTTTTTGACGCTTCTTTAACCTTCTTTGCTTTTTCTATCAAATCACTCATGTTTAAATTCTTCCCCCTTCTGTATTTACCTTGAAATAGCATTCTTGCTTATAAACAAAGTTCCTATCTCTTTACCTTCTAAAATTTCCTTCACAACTGTTGGATTCTCACCATTTGCAATTACCATAGGAATCCCATGTTGCATTGCAATCTTAGCAGCTTCAATTTTGGTCTGCATACCACCTGTTGAGTTTGCAGTACCAGCACCACCCGCAATGCTTTCTATATATGAGTCAATCTCAAATACCTCAGTTATAAGTTTTGCACTGCTATCAATTCTCGGGTCACACGTATAAAGCCCATCTATATCAGAAAGAATTACCAAAAGGTCGGCATCAATTATTGTTGCAACATAAGCAGACAAAGTATCATTGTCGCCAAACTCAAGCTCTTCAATTGCAACAACGTCGTTTTCGTTTACAATTGGAATTGCACCATATTTGAACAAATATTCAAATGTGTTCTTAACATTTAGCATCTTTTTCTCTTCATCAACAACATCCTTGGTAAGAAGCACCTGTGCAACCACAACTCCATATTCACCAAAAAGCTTTTCGTAAATCTGCATCAAAATTCCCTGACCTATTGCTGCAAGCGCCTGTTTTTCCTGGGTTGTTTTGTGATTTTTAGCAAGTCCAAGCCTGCCCAAGCCCGATGCAACAGCACCAGACGTGACTAGCACAACGTCCCTTCCTTCGTTCTTTATGTCAGAAAGAACCCTTGCAAGTTTTTCTAACCGTGAAAGATTTAATTTCCCCGTTGGATATGTTACAGTACTTGTTCCAACCTTTACAACAATCTTTTTCACATCTCCAAAATCTCGCATTTTTCACTTTCTACTCCTTTTCTATGGTAAAGTTATTCAAACTGTCGTTAAAGACAACTTTATATTTTGCATCTCCTTCTACGATATATAGCTGAGCTTGAGTTGTAATATCAATATTTATTCTCTTTAAAAGCTCTTCTTGTATGATGGAAGCAATATTTTGCATAAATTGTTTTGGGTCATTTTCATCAAGGCTTTTTATGTATATTGGCAGTTTTCCCTGCTGAGGTTTGTAAATTTCAACGTTTATTACACCTGGTGATACAGGAATGTCTGTTGGATATAAAAGTTTTACGCTATAAAGTACTTCCATAATGCCTTTCCCCCTGATAAAATTTAAGATGAAAACTGTTTATATTTATTCTACCAAATATAATGTTACCATTCAAAGATTTTTATGAAAAATATGTATTGAAAGGAATGAAGATTTACCATGCGAACTTTTATTGGTATTGATTTCCCAAAAAGTTTAAAAGAACAGATTGTTGAAGTGCAAAGCTTTTTAAAGTCTATCAGCAAAAAAGGCAGATGGAAATATATTGATAATTTTCATTTAACCCTCAAATTCCTTGGTGAGATTGAATACGAAAAGGTCGAAAAAATTAGACAGGCGCTTGAAAAGAATTTAAAAGACTTTTCCCGTTTTTCATTGAAAATCTCATCGTGTGGATACTTTAAAGGGCATGGGAACTTGAGAGTTGTATATTTAAAGCCAGATGGTAATCTGGAAAAACTCAATAATCTTTTTACTCTCGTTGAGAACGCAATGGTAGAGATTGGGTTTGAAAGAGAAAAAAGAGAGTACACACCCCATATAACAATTGCTCAGGATGTTGTATTAAATGAGCCTTTTGAGAATTTTCAAAAGTTTGTTGAGAGCTTTTCTTTTGATGAAATTCCTGTTGAAAAGGTGATTCTCTTTTTGAGTGAGGAGATAGACAGAAAAAGAGTCTATACACCTATATTTGATATTGAACTTGTATAATTTAGACTTAAATTCTCCAGAAAGGGATGAAATATAGTGTCACAGCTTAATTCAAAGCAAGGTTTAAAAGTTGTTCTCTCAAGTCTTTTCTTATTTATTTTAGCAAATGCTTTTATGGGAATTGGTGGAGGAATAAATGACACAATATTCAACAACTATATTGCTGCAACATACAAGATATCTCCTATGGCAAGAGGAGTTCTTGAGTTTCCACGTGAAACCCCCGGTTTTTTAATTATTTTTCTTATTGGCTTTTTATATTTCCTTGGCGACCTGAGGGTAAGTATAATTGCCACTTTTCTTTGTTCATTCTCGCTGATTGGTCTTGGATTTTTAGCACCGAGCTTTCTGCTTCTGATTGTCTGGACAGCCATATACAACACAGGCACACACCTTAACATGGTTCTAACCTCAAGCATTGGAATGGAACTTTCGAAAGAGGATGAATATGGCAAAACCTTAGGAATAATTGGTTCTGTGGCAACAGCGGCATCTATAATTGGATATTTTATAGTAATGGTAGGTTTTAAGTTTTTAAATTTTTCTTTTCAAGCTGCGTATGTTATTGCTGCTGTGATGTATCTTTTTGCGGCCCTGTTTCTTGTGCCAATAAAACTTCCAAAAAAGACACAGCATAAGGGATTTAAGTTTGTAATAAAAAAAGATTACTGGCTTTACTATGTGCTTTCAGTCTTCTTTGGAGCAAGAAAACAAATATTTATCACCTTTGCACCATGGGTGTTAATAAAAATCTTCAAACAACCTGTTGCAAATTTTGCGCTTGTTGGAATTATCTGTTCATTTTTAGGAATTGGCTTTAGAAATATAATTGGCAGGCTCATTGACAGGTTTGGTGAAGAAAAGATACTAACTTTTGACGCTATAGTAATCTTTCTTATATGTCTTGGATATGCAGCAACTGAGAACATAAAGATAAAATGGCTTGCACTTGGCCTTGCTTATGGTTGTTATATCATCGACAACTTGATGTTTGCAACATCAATGGCAAGGTCAACATACATAAAGAAAATTATAAAACATCCTGACGACCTTACTCCTACTCTTTCAACAGGCACAAGCATGGACCACGCAGTTTCAATGAGCCTTCCAATGCTATCTGGTTTTCTGTGGAACAAATTTGGGTATGAGTATGCATTTTTATTAGCAGCAGTTTTTGCGTTGGGGAATTTGTATTTTGTAAGAAAAATAAAAATTGAAAGCTAATTTTTGCTTCAATTTATTAGATGTGAATTTAAACGAAAATTAGATTATAATTTTTGCTGGATTTGAGGCAGAAGTTAATATTCTAAATGTTACTGATGAGAATCAATCCTTTAGTTTGAAAACTATTGGGGTGATTGATACATGATGGAATACTACCCTGAGATTGTGCAGGTTATTCCGACTGAAGATTACAAGGTGTATATATATTTTGACGATGGTAGCATAAAACTTTTTGATGCTTCAAGTCTGCTTGAAAAAGGTGAGTTTCAAAGACTCAAAGATAAAAAATTCTTTATGGAAAGATGCACTGTTTTAAACGGAACACTTGCGTGGGATGTAAGTGGAAACTACGATGAGACAATTTGCCTTGACTTAGACCCGCTTGTTTTGTATGAAACTTGCCCTGAGGTGGAAGAGCCTATCTGGCTTTTTGAAAAAATTGAAAATGAATTTAGCCAAAAGACAAACAAAGAAGGGGCTTTTTAAGCCCCTATTCTTTCCTGTCAAAGCCGGATGGAAATTGGGTTTGTTTGTACTGGGAATAGTCTTTCAGAGCTTCTTTTTTGTACCTCATGCTTTTCAAAGCCCTTTTTATCTCATCAAATTTTGCTCGAATTAGAATATTGTTCTTTTCGTCTATGTCCTTTATAACCTGAAGCTTCTGCAAAATAGATGATGTGAGGCTTTTGAGCAAAATGCCTGTCTCTTTGTCAATATCTGTTATCTCATCAAAACTTTTTATTCCCTTTTGTGTTTTGATGCTTTCAAACTCCTCTAAAAACTCGCTGTCTATTCTATTTATTCTCTCAATCAAATCCCCTTTTTCATCAACAATCTTTGACAGCTCATCAAAGTTGTCATTTAAAATATACTCCTGTTGCAAGGTCGTAAGAGTCAAAAACCTATCCACAAGCTTTTCTTTTTCTTCAAGAAGACTTACAAGCTTATTATACATAAACCCCAGCCCTTTTTACTTATTCTTTTGTTGGCGGGCAATCTTTATTGCCTCTGCCCATGTGTTTCGCAAATCCTGCACAATCTCAAGCGCTTCCTGCAAATATTTATTATCCTTCTTGAGGTTTGCCTGAATGAGCCATCTGTAAACAAAATCATAAAGGCTCATCAAATTTTTAGATATCTCATAGCTCATATCAAGTGTTGACATAAGTTCTGTGATGATATTCTCAGCTTTAATTATGTTCTCATTTGCTTTATCAAATTTCTTTTCATCAATTGCCTGCATTGCAAGTTTAATAAATCTTATGCATCCATCATAAAGCATAAGAGTTAACTCTTCCGGCGGCTTTGTCATTATCATTTCTTCTTGATACCTTGCTGCTGCATCCATAAATTTTGCCCCCTCATATTTTTTTACTCTTTATTTATTCAAAATTTACCATATCCCTATTTACTACTAAACTGCTGTGAAAGCCACGAACTTTGAGTACTCATCTGTGCCATTAAACTCTCAAGCTGGGAAAATTGTTTATAATATCTATCCTCTACTCGTTTTAGCCTATCCTGTTCAGCATTCATTTGGTCAATTATGCTTCTGAGTTGTTTTCCTATAGAACTATTCGGATCATAAGAACTTGTAAAATATGGTTTACCAGCTTTATCATATATTTTCTTTAAAGTATCATTGGCAAGATTATAAAATCTTTGAAGAATACCATCATCATCAACAGAAGTTGTATCACTACCACTGTTTGTAAACAGTTTTACAAATGCGTCAAAATTATTTGCTATCGCGTCTCTGAGTTTGCTTTCATCTTTTATATAAATCTTACCTTCTTTGCTATCAAAATAGCTATATGTTTCAATTCCTGCTTCAGATATTGTATCCAAGTTAGAAGGAAGCCCTGTGACCTGTTTATATAAGTAGTTTCGCATGTTACTCAAATAGCTTGAAAGTATTGAATCACCATACAAAAGTCCTTTTTTAGCAGCTTCCTCCCACTTTTGAATGTCTGTATCTTTCATCTGGGATTTTTGCTCTTCTGTCAATGGTAAATAATCTCTATTTCTTTTTTCAGTGATCTTGCTGTATATTTTGCTTACAAGGTCATTATATTTGTTTATAAATTCTTTAATATTGTTTACAATAGCATCCACATCTTTGGAGATAGAAAATGATTTATACTGAGCAACATTTGAACCATCTACTGTAGTTTTGTTAAGTGTAATGCTCATTCCATATACGTTTATTGTATTTGTTGGTGACGAAATAAATGATTCATTATTGAAGATATCTTTAATATAAACTATTGCATCAGTTCCTGTAGCATTTGCTATTTGAGAATTATTATTCAAATCCTTTACACTAAAGCTTACATTGCTCCCCGTTTTTTGAGAAGATATTATAAGTTTGTGTATAGTTGCATCATAATAAGCTCTCAAACTCTTATCACTGCTGAAAGCTGAATTAATTTCTTTTGCTAAATTTGCTCCAAAAGTATCCACACTATCTGTCGGATTCCATACAAGCGTTATATTTTTTGATACAGTTGAACTGCCAATTGTTAAATCAATCTTGAGGTTTACTTTGTTTTCAGAATCTTTGGTAATTGAACTTAGATCACTTACCACCGCATTTGCCTGTGTTGCAAGCTGTTCAACCTTTATTTGATAATTCCCTTCAAGAGCATTAGCAGTACCTGTAACAGATACATACCCACCATCTACTGCCTCACCAGTAGTTTTATATTTAGTGAAGTTACTGGAAAGTTTGAGACTGAAGACATAATCTTTAAAGCTTGATATGGCACTTGCTATGTCCATATAATCCTGTCTTTGCCATTCCAAAAGCTGTTTTTGTTGATAAAGCTTATTATATCGTTGTTTTTCTACACTCATCAAACCCTGAATTATAGAGTCTGTATCAAGTCCACTTGCAAGCCCACCTATTCTTGTGTAATATTTATAAGCATCATAGGGATTTGTATAGCTTGTAGAGCCTGTTGAATTAACGTTCATCTTTTTTCACCACCTTATCTTCTCTCATCTACAAAAATACCTGCAAGCTCCCACAGCTTTGCAATTATATCCAAAATCTTTTCTGGTGGTATTTCTCTTATTAGTTCATTTGTCTCTTTGTCATACACTTTTACAACAATTTCATGTGTCTCTTTGTGAATAGAAAATTCAAGCCTTGTATATTTTGCCTCAAATGCTTTGTTTGCTTTATTTATCATTTTAATAAGTGTATCTTCATCAAGTTCATTTTTATTCTTTTCTCCAAACTTAGAATTGACTTCTTCTTTATTTATACCCTTTTCTGACTGCAAATTAACTTCTACATCTTCTATTTTGCTTTTGCTGTCTTGAATTCTGGATACAATGTTTGATATGTCAATACTTTTGACTCCAATGCCATCAACAACCATACTGCTTCCCTCTCTTTTTGGTTTTCTTTATATATTATCGGTTGGGAAAAGGGAAAAGTTTAATGAATGCTTTTTGCACTTTAGATTTGTGGTAAAATATTAGTAAGAAAGAACATTATAGATTTTGTGAGTGTGAGCGTTTTGAAAAAAGAAGAAATAATTCAGTACTGGATTGATTCGGCACTTGACGATTACAAGACCATGAAGTATTTATTTGAAAGTGAGGACTATCTTTGGTGTTTATTTATGTGTCATGTAATTGTAGAGAAATTATTAAATTTTTTCATGTAAGTTTATTATGGTAATTTAATGTTAGTGAATTTTCTCATCTATAGTATAAATAAAAAACCTGCGGTATAAACGCAGGTTTTTATAGCCTCAGTATTGCTAATTTCTGTAAATTCTTCATAAGAGACAAAGTTTATTTCAAACTTTAATCTGAAATCAAATCTTTCTAAAAGTCTATCATTTATACCCTTTAATATTCCATTATAACCAGTCAATTATTTCTACAATATCATTATTCTCATATGCATCATTTAAATAAAAGATATAATAATCAATTATTGCTTCAAAATTAGGTAGAAACAAGCTATACGTTTCAACCACCTCTATCAGAATTAATAGGTAGTTCTTACCTTTTTCTTCAAACCACTCTCTTAATAATTTCTTTTCTTCTTCTGATACTTCAGAACTTTTCTGAACGAAACAAATCATTTTAAAATAAATCTTTAAAAACTCAATTAACTTAAGAAATTTTTGATTATAATTTTTTTAGTTGCTCTAATCGATAAATTATATCACTAGAAAAATCATAATTTATTTTCATTCTCTATCACCTTCTCAAACCTAAATACTCACGGAGATATTAAACAAATACTGTTCACATTATATGCATAAAGATAACACAATGTTAATCAAAATTTACTTTTGGTTATTAACAGCGATTTAGATATTATATTTCTCTGTATTTTATTCACTTCTATATTTAATTATACCCAAAATCTTCTTTTTTTAATCATTTGATTAAAATATTTTCTTGTCTTCTACAATCAATGGTTTATGTAATCATATTGAGTAAACACAAGCATCAATAGTGAAGTATTAAATGTAATGGAAGAATTTCCTAATTTTTGGCTTTAATCATATCTATGTTTCATCCTTAGTTTTAACTGTTGGCAATAGATTAATAAATCTCCCTAAGCACAATAGCGTCATAAATAAGCCTGTAATATTTTCAAAAAATATTAGATTAGCTATACTTGAATTTGTTTTATTTACTATTTTTTCTATTTCACCAGTATTGAACGTTGCCACATTTAAGATATTTGCACGAATATATTCCCAAATAGATCTCTCCTGAGAAAAGCTACCATCAATTTTTAAAATACAGATCATCATAACTGAATACCAAAGCATTATTTCAGCAAAATTATGAAGTAACAAAATAACCATTCTCGTTGCTGATCTGATTGAATAATCTTGATTATTCTTCTGTGCTCTTATTCTATCAAAAAACAAAACATTTAATTGATATACTAAAATTTCAAAAACTCTCACAATACTATAAGCTAAAATTATCCAAAACAAGAATCTCATTCGCCTATCTATGTAGTAGGTTATTATAACAGATAACACTGAGAAAATTAAATTCCCCAATACCCACGCATCAACAAAAAAATAACTTTTATTTTTAGTAATCCTCCTGAGCCAATAGAATATTGAAACTTTTCCTAAAATGTTAAATATTTTTTCATATAAATTTACAATAAAGGTATCCTTACTATTACTATTCATCTATAACACCCCACGTCAGTTCATTTCATTATTTATGTACTTAGTCAAATTTTAATACCTTTAAACATAACTAATCCTGATAAGCTTTAAGAACATTCATTCTTTTAGTCTGGCAATATTTATCAATTTACCAATTACTATTATTTTTCTTGATTAAATTTTTTATTTTTTCTTTAAACTCATCGTACTTCTCATTTATTTCTCTTTCTATTTCAGGCTTTTCAATATTAGCATTATTGTTTTTTTCTTTTCGTAAACGTTGTAACTCTCGATAATATGTTTCAATTTCATTCACCTTATTATCGTCATCTTTTTCTAACATCCAATAAACTCTAAAATTTTTCTTAGGGATATCTTTATTTTCTATCTCTCTAATTATAATCCCATATTCACCAACATTGCCAATTATGTCTAATAAATCATTGCTTAATTCATTTAATTTACAAATAAACTCCCCACCCACAGCAAAATTTTCGCACAGTTCAAAAGCCTTTAAATAACCCTGTCCATAAATAAAGTTTTTTTCAACATTTTCATGCTCCAATCTGTTTTGATATACAAAGTCACCATAATAAACTCCTACGGATAACAATTCATTTTGTTCCTCCCAAAACCTTCGGCAAATATCCTTTAAGCATAAAAGTAAATCTTTTAAAACCTCTTTTAAGATAGTTTTCTTTTTCGATGGTTCTTCAATATATCTATATCCTTTGCAAAAATTCACATATATAATACCACAATCAGAGATAAACATTCCATTTAAGGAATAACATTTTGGCAAATTAGTAGAATTAAAGTTCTTCAACTCTCTATAGCCTATAGAATAAAACGAGTTTAAAATTTTTTCTGCTTTGTTCTCATTTTTTAATAAAACCTTTTTAAAACCACTTATATCAGCAAAAGCCACAAAAGTCTTTCCCTTAAAATCTTTTAACAAATTAATCAACCTCTACTTCCTTTATTCTATTTTCTTAATAAGTGTTTATGTTGTTCTTAACTATGTATACAAAATAAGGTAGTACGTGACTCAGATTAAATTTCTTTAGTCCTTCTCCCCTACTCCTTTTTTTCTTTAATCCCAAGGCTTTTATTACTCTCTCAATTGCGATAAAGATTTTTAAAATTTTTGTTTTTATATTTTAATAACTAGTTATTGCCATCCTCCTTGTTGTGGGTTTTTGCTTTTTTACTATCTATAACTTTCCCTCAATGAAGATAGCTTTTTATCTATATTTTTCAGTTGCCTTTTTTGCTAATTTGTTTTATTCAGCAAGCTATTAAATTAAATTATAACACAATGGACTTTTTTCATTTGTTACTATGTTTACTTTATATGGTTATTTCTTTTATTCAACAACCTCATAATTTATATGTACATTTTGTGCCCCCAATAATAAGCTATATTTTTCTAAGTATAACTACTTTTTCTTTTAGCATAGTATTGTCTTTTTGCCCTTGAATATTAGATGGACTATTTTTTAAGGGCATTCGTTTGTTAATAATATTACGTTCTAATGTATCAACCCAAACAAATCCAAAAAATTCAAACATTTCTTTAGTAATTTCATCTGTAGGAATTTCTATACCTCGAACTTTTCTATTCGCAACTACATAAACTGCATATCCTTTTTTTCTAACTAACTTAGTTAACTTCTTGATTGAATAAAAATAATCATGAAAAAATCTTAGAACTTCTTCGGCTCTTTTACTATCCAATTGTAAAATTTTATTGAAAACAGAATTTAAAACAGGCAATTGGAATAAAATCGGATCAAATTCTCCAATTTTTTTCTTTCCACCTAAACTTTCTTTATCAACATCATACTCCCATAAATTAAGCCACTGCAAAGAGAGTCTTGAAAATTGACCATAAGCAACTGTTGTCCTAGCATCTCCATAAGGCGGAGAGGTCAATATTAAGTCGACTGTTTCATTTTCTACTTCATCCAAATCTAAAATATTTTTGTGAAATATTTTTACATAATTAGAATTATTAGTAATTTCTCTGTACAAAAGTTTTTCCTCTGTTACTTTAAAGTCTCGTTCAAAAGTTTTCCAAACATCAGGATTATGTTGCTTCAATTTTTCTTCTTCGAGTCTGTATAATTTAAATTCTGAATTACGAGTATTACTTACATTTCTTACTGTTTTAGCGAATACAAGTTTAAAGAAAAGTTTATATATATCTTGATCTACTACTTCAATAGCTGTTTTTAATCTTTGTAAGTTTATCTGAACTTCTTTTTTAAACCAAAAATCAATATTTTTAAATTTAGGTAGCTCAAACTCTTTACCTTCAAGTTGCTGGTAAGCTTTAAAGATTTCTATAAAGAATTTTTCTAATTTAGATAATTCAATTTTCCCTATGTTAATCTTAACATTGCTAATTAATATCGCCAAAGGATTTATATCAACGCCAATAGCATTTCGCCCATTTTTTAAAGCTTCATAAAGTACAGTTCCAGACCCACAAAAAGGATCAAGAACTATATCGTTTCTCTTTGTAAAGCTTTGAATCAAAAATTCTGCTAATGGAGCTGGCATCATTGCTGGATAAGAATGAATACCATGAACGGACTCTTTTATCTTGTAATCTTTAAAATCGATATCTACATTACCTAAAAATAAATCAAATTTCAAATTTTCCATTTTATTTCACCTTGCTTAATTTTTTAAATCAGTTACTAATTCGCCTAAGGGTCTTATATAACTCACATTGATAGGTTTTTTACTATCTTTGCTTTCCTTAACTATTTTATTATAACTTTCTGTTGGAAGATAAATAATTAATTTCTTTTCTTGAAATTCACATATTTTATTAAGTGGAACGTCTAAATCCAATGTAACAAAATAAAATCTTTGATTAACTGTTGCTTGTGGTACTTCTTGACGCCAACGTTCTCTTAAAGTTCTTTTACACGTTATAAAAAAACATTTGTCAGGTTTTGTAAAAGCTTCAGCCACAGAAGGAACAACAATATCAATATAACCAAGTCTTTGTTTATCTTCATTATTTGTTGGAATTTCTGATTTGATCCCATACAAACTAAGCAAAAATTTAATACTTTCCTGAAACTGCACACCAGCTCTTGCTTTTCTCATCTGTCCAATACTTTTTTCTAATAATCTTATAATTTCAATTGCTTCATTAAGTTCTTTAGACAATAATCTAATAAATTCAGCTGTTCCTTTTGTTTGAATAATATTTTTCCACTTTTCCAATACTTCTTCTGTTTTTTGTTTATCTTTAAACTTATTTTCAAAGAATAATTGCAAAGCTAATAAAAAAGCCTTCTGTTCATACTTCCTAAACATTTCAAGTCCGCGTTCATCAATAAAGCGCAATAAATACTCAAAATCTTTTTTCTCTTCAAACTTTTTTCTACAGTCCTCAAATAGTTGTGCTCTCAAACTTTTTGGTTCGGGAATTACACTTTTTGCTTTATTAATTATTTTTTCAAGTTTCATTTTTTTAACACCCTCTATCTTCAGCATATATTATATCAGAACTTATATTCGAATATCAAGAAAAAAGATTTAATTTTTTGTTTTTGTTGATAAATGCTGAAATCTCCCTATTTTTTATATAAAAAAGCAAAAAATCTTGAGAACAGAGAGCAAATGAAATTAATTGTCTTTATAAAAGTGTCTTCTAACTTACAACTAAGTATTTTACGCCTATCTATCTATCTATCTATCTATCTATCAAAAAACGATAAATTCTCATAGTGATTAGACTGTGATTTTTTTGCCCTGTTATAAAGCTCAATAAATAATTTTTCATATGTTTTATTACTTATTTGTTTCTGATTTAATAAATATCTGAGTCTTTTTATAGGCAATTGGTTTATAATATAATTTCTCATAGTACTTCTTAATTGTATGCTGGAAATAATTTCAATACTATTTTCGTTCAATATTCTTATCATTTCCTTTTCAATACCTTCAGCTTCTTCCAATTCGTCAAGACAAATATAAACAGGAATATCGACCTTTTTGAGGTATTCAACCATAACTGCTTTGACTTGCGACCAAGGCAACTTTCCTGCATTTGTTCCCAGTTTGGGAAATGCTATAGATTTTATATTCCACTCTTTGTAATGCTGAACAAAATACTCAAGTCCCATCTTAATCCATTCAATTTTTGAAGGATATCTCCAGTGATATTTTGTCGGAAAATTGATAATTTTTGTTCCATCATTGGCTATAAACAAATAAGGTTCACCTATTTTTACTAACTTTTTTTTGCATTTGTTAATATAGTCTTCATACATTTCAGGATATCTAAGCTTAAATTCCAAAGCTAAACCTGCTCCCATAACACCCATACAATTGACTGTATTTACTATTGCATCAGTATTTGCGTTGAAAACAGTACCAGGAAATAATATGATATTCTCTATTATCTCTATGGATTTCAAACTCATAGTATTATTCTCCTTTGCTAACAACTATACTCTTCATAATTTTATTATCTACCATATAGTTTATTACTTCAACATCTTCTTTTTGAATATTATAATATGTTTGCATTAACAATATCTTTTCAAAAGAAATATTTTTCGTCTCTTCACAATCAGGATATATTCTTTCGTCATTTGAAGTATACAGCCAAGCGCTGTGTTTACTAAGCAAAAGACTTATATCTACAATCATTACCTCGAACAGAATCTGAATACCATTCTCACATGAATTTAAATTAATTTTTATATCTTTTACTTTAAATCTATCTAAAAACTCTTCCACACAAACAACGTTATTCATCAATACTTCTAATTTTTCTACATAAGAAAAATCTCCTTTTACGTTGTACAAATCCACGTATAAAAACATTCTATCGGTAATCGAAATATTGGTTGATTTTTCAACTCTAAAATTGTCAAAAGGGAGAACACATCCTCTTTTATCGAGAAACCTTACCTCAATTTTATAATCTTTATGACGTTTCCAAGAACATAGCTCCAATTTTATTGAACTAATTCTCATTTGTTTATTAAAATAGACATCGATGTTTTAATCCACAATAAAATTCACCATTTTCCTTTCTTCTGAGTAATAATTTCTACTTTTGTCCGAAAAATAATTTATGTTTACACAAAACTTTTTATTCATACCAAACAAATTACATGCTCTTTTAAAATCTGCTTTAGTTCGAAAAATCACTTTCTTCAAATATTTCAATGATACAGGTTTAGTACTTAATAATTCAGCATTTCTTCTGTTAACTATTTTATTCCTTTCAAAAGATTCAAAATATCCTTCATGAAATATCAAATCCCATTCCATTGATTTAAAAAAAGCATATGTAGAACCAATCCGGCTGTACTTAATACTTGTTGCATTACCATTTGAAAATTCTGTGGTGTCAAGTAAAATTAATTCATCATCAAATAACAAACACACAGGAATTGGCATATGAGCTCTATCAATGTAAGCTGGAAGTTTTATACCCTCATTTTCAAAAAGAGTTGGTGTATTGGGTCTAAAATAAAATCTAACCTTGTTTTTCACATCATCAGGTGCAATACCTAATACATCATGATCTGCACCGTCTGTAAATTGTAATCCTTTTTTTATACAGTCCACCCTGCTATACAAGAAACCTTCTTTAAAAATGGATTCTAAATTAGTAAAATCTGTATAATGGTAAATTCCAAAGTAGTTGTATCGCTTTCTAAGCTGATTAATAAAAGTCTTAAATAAAAAACGTCCTGGTTTATAACCCTCTTTCTTTGAATAAAAATATCTCCCCTTATATCTTCTTGAAATAGATATTTTCCTTGAAAAAATGATAGAAGATTTCTTTTGCAAGCATTTGTTTATCATTTTCAATTTCTTACGAGGAAATTTAACCGATTGAAAATATATATCAAAACTTTTCATGCTGAAATTAAAAACCCCATCATTCAAAAACTTCACAGTTATTAAGAAATCACCCGCATTCTTTTTAAATGATTGTATTTTTCCCCATCCAAAGTTTTTATTCTTAACTTCTAAGCCTATGAAAATATCGTTGAAATACTTAAACCTTTTAAAAATCTCATAAAATTCTTTGGCAGATATTTCTTTAACAATCTCAGCCACTTTTATTTTCCTCCCAAACGCTCTTTATCTCCTCTCTCATTAAGATATTGATAAAAATTCTTTTTCGTACTCATTCAAATCTATATTACCTTTTCTATAGTTATCAAGTAACTCTCTTGTAGGAACAAATTCTTTCTCATGAATATACTTAGCATTTAAAATCATTTTTAATATGGTTTATCAAAAAATTATATCTACTTTTTCTTTAGAAAACTTACAGCTTTATAGTAGATTTTGCCTAACTCAATTGAAAGTTCTCTTACCAAACTTTGATACTCTTCTGGAACAGGTAGAATATATGTCTTATCCATCTCTTAACACCTTCTTAATTATTTTTTTAATTCATCCCCACACTAAAAAACAAGGCTTTCTGCAAAATATTTTGTAAAGAGCTTTTTAATTTTCCTTTAAAAAAATCTCTTAAAAATAAGAACTGTGGTAAATCGTCATATACTTTAAATACAACCTATACTTTTGTATTTTTTATCCTACCCCCTTATCAAAATAGCCATATATGCTAATGTATTGACATTGTTTTTCTCAAGTATCTGAAGCAGGTTTGCAAGGTAGGCTGTGTTATGCTCAATGGTTTTTGAAAATGACTGAATAAGGTTTACTGCTATATCTTCTGTGAAATCAGATTTAAAATAATTGCAAAGCCCAACAAGAAGAAGCTTGATTGTTGCTAAATGTGTGCAAAGGAGCATATAGCTTTCAAAAGGTGTATTGCAATCAAATGGAAAGAGATTTTTAAATACATGATTTACAGCATAGTTTTCAAAAATGTACTGACGTTCATTGAAAAATGGAACAAAATATTGGTTAAAGGCATTTTCATAGTTTTGCAGAATCTGAGCATTTTCTGCACCTTGGACTATGCCAAGTCCCTGTAAAAACTTTGCAAAGAAATCCAAATACTTCTGGTTAGGAAGACCAGCTGAAAAACGCATATCGGCAATTTCTTTTGAAAGTTTTAATTGGAGTTCATAATTTACAGGCACTTTTGAAAGTTCTTCTGTAAAATAGCCGCTTTCAATATATCTTGTATATGTATCAATAAGAATTTTAACCTCATCTTTTCGCTCTGAAGATGAAAAAAGCTCATTTAATTTTTGAATAAAAAAGCCTAAAATCAAGAGCCTGTCCCAAAAAGAAATCTCCCTTGTTTTTAAAAGATTTATGCAAAATGTTCTAATGTCCCAAAAATATCTTTTTATACTGTTTCTTGTCCTTATATCATTTTGGTCAATAACGCGGTTTACAATAAATCTTGGTGAAATATCAAGGTTAATTATGTCAAAGTCTATTCCGCCTTTTTCAAGCAAAACGCTTTTTGCAACAACAGGGCACGAAAGAGTTGCAGACATTTCAAACACGTCGTTTACAAGGTTAATTGTCCTTGGATAAAAATAGCATGTATTTGACAAATATTCTTCTCCGTGTAATTTTTGAATTTTACAAAGATTTTGCTCATCCAAAAAAGGACATCTTCCATCCTTTTGCATAACAATCTTCCCAAAATTCTGACTTGACTGGTTAGAGCGATTTTTCTTTATATACTTTTCAAACTCAGATTTTAGAGTTGAATTTTTTGATTCTTTATAAAGCTTAAAAGTTTTCTCATCCAAAGTAACTCTCCAGCCAACACAGCAGCTATCAGGGCAGGCTGAGGCAATACATTTAAAATTTTTCATATACTTTGGCACTACAAATTGAAAAATCATAATATACCCCTTTCTCTTATTAATTAATACTAAAAGAGTCAGGGAAATCAATCCCTGACTCTTTTTTAAACTCTTATTGTTTTACCCTCTTATCTTAAAAGCTGGAGAACAGCCTGTGGAAGCTGATTTGCCTGAGCAAGCATTGCTGTTGCAGCCTGCATCAAAATGTTGTTCTTTGTATAATTCATCATCTCTTTTGCCATATCAACATCTCTGATTCTGGACTCTGCAGCTGTCAGGTTCTCAGCAGCTGTTCCAAGGTTGTTGATTGTGTGTTCAAGCCTGTTCTGATATGCACCAAGTTTAGAACGTTCTGCAGATACTGCCTCAATAGCGCTTTGAATTTTTGTAATTGCATTTGAAGCATCTGCAGCAGAAAGAACACTTAATGCATATTCTATCGCATCGTTGTTTGTTCCATTAGTTACAGTTTGTGTAGATGTAAAACCACTTCCTCCTTTTGTTGATGATACACCAAGAGCAGATGCTCGCATATCGTTTATAGCAACACTGATAGTCTGGCTTGCATTTGCACCAATCTGCATAATCAATGAATTGTCTTTATCAACAACAGTTGATGTGGTTGTAGTAGTTTCTGTTGTAAGCTTAGCAACAAAATTACTTATATCCAGTTTATTTGTTGTAAAAGTTGTGATTACAGTGCCACTTGAATCGTTTATTAACTTAAACGCAAAGTTAATTCCATTTTCTTCATATTCGAAAGTATCTCCTGCTTTTGATGGAGCTGTTGCTGGAGTATAAGTATCTGAAAGTATTTTTGTTGTGCCATCTGCAGCATAAACATCAACTGTTATCTTTGTACCATCAAATCCTACTTGAATATATTTTGCACCAACAAGCGCAGGATTTGTGCCATCAATTGTAAACTTAGTAAAATTTGCAGCCTGTGTTGAATTTGTGAAGTCATGTACAAGCCCATATGTTCCAGTTACATCTGCATCATTAGAAGTATTCCCTTTTGCATTCTGCAAATCAATGGTAACACTTGTATTATTGTCAACATTTTTAAATGCATTTACATCCAAATTAAAAGTTACACCATGGAAATTTACTTTATAAATCCCACTTGAATCTGCACCAGTCTTGATTGTATCTGCATCCAATAAAGTAGAATAACTAAATGCATTATTATTTTTATCAGTTGCTGCAATATCAATTTGCAAATCTCCATTTGATGTTTTTGTTACTTTAACAGTTGCACTCTGTTGCAAATCAATATGTTGCCAATCAATTTTTTCATCAGCAGTTGGATCTGTCCCAATTGTTATACCGCCACTAATTGCTTTTTGCCAGTCTGCATTGTCACCCGATATTGTAACACCAAAAGAATAATTTACAGTCAAACTTCCACCTGGTCCATTTACTATCTTGTCAACCGAAGTTGTAGAAGTAACAGTTTTCATTGTAATAGTCCTGGAACCATCTAAAAGCTTCATTGTATTAAACTCTGTTGTGTTTGCAATTCTGTTAATCTCAGATGTTAGCTGGTTAATTTCTTTTTGAATCTCGTTTCTGTCTGTTTCAGTATTAGTATCGTTAGCCGCTTGAACTGCAAGCTCTCTCATTCTCTGCAGGATTGAATGAACTTCGTTTAAAGCACCTTCTGCAGTCTGGATAAGCGAAATAGCATCTTGAGCATTCCTCTGAGCTTGATTAAGACCTCTTATCTGAGCTCTCATCTTTTCAGAAATTGCCAAACCTGCTGCATCATCGCCTGCTCTGTTGATTCGCAAACCTGAAGACAGCTTTTCAACAGATTTTGATAAAGCATCATTGTTAATTGTTAGCCTATTGTAAGTATTAAGAGCCTGAATATTGTTATTAATACGCATCTTAAAACACCCTCCCTGTTTTAATTTTTTAGCTTCACGTCCCTGTGAAGCTTTATTTTGTTTTCATTAAGATTATCGGTAGAATGGTTTTATGAGTTTAGAGGTGAAGGAAATTTTTTTGAATTTAACCAATTAAATTTTTAAGATGCATTGCTAATTGTTTATCAGTCACATCTTGAAATTCAGCCTTTTTAAATAGTTTTATTTCATCTTCTAAATTTATAATCCTAATTATCTCCTTTAATCTGATTTCCTTTGGAAGTATCTTGTGGTGAGGATTGATTTTTAAAGCTTTTTCTATCCATTCAACATCTTTTTCTATAAATTCAATCATTGAATAATAATTTAGAGCTTTCAAAGAAGAAATAACTTCTTTGCAATAACTTTTATTAAATTGCACTAAAAACGGATTAACAGCTTCAATAACCTTTAAATCTAACATCCTCATTAATAATTTTATAAAAATCTCCCTTTGTGTTGAACCTAAATGAAAGACATAAACAAAATTATCCTGTATGATATAAGGAAAAGTTTTATCCTCTAATCCCAAGTAAGCCCTTATTGCATAAGGCTGCATGTTAAAAAACATAGTTTCATATGGAGCATAGTTCAAAACGCCACCATCAAGCTTATCAGATGAATTTTTCACAATTATACTGTTTCTTTGAACATCTATTATCTCCTTATTTTTAGCTGTTATTTTAATCCTTTTGCTTTGAAAATCTTGCACATTTGTCGCTAAAACTTTGTTTTTTTCTAAATCATAAACAGACATACCATTTGTGAACCTTATGGTTGAATGTATTTGCCCGCTTGAAAACTTATCTTGCCAATCCCTTTTTACTGTCAGTTTGCCATCGTTTGCTTCTACAAGGTGGCTACTTAAAATTAGATTGTTTATAATATCATCTGCAAATGATAAATCTTTAAAATGATACTTTAAACAAGATTCAATTAAGCTTTTCAGTGCTTCTTTGCTTCGTTTCAAATCTTTTGACTGAAATATGTATGAGATTATCTGCTGAAAAATAACATGAAAAATATCACCAGATGCTGTACCAGAAAGAATCCCATTTTGTGCACAAAAAAGCATAGCTTTTTGAATTAACCTTTGAGCATCATTTTCAGCGCACAAAAGTATATCTATTTTCTCACTCTTTCTGTTTCCACGCCCAATTCTTTGAAAAAAGCTGTTCATATCAAGCGGCGGTTCTGCCAAAACAACCAGAACAATTGAACCAATATCAATTCCTATTTCAAATGTAGCAGATGAAACTGCTATAACCCTTTCATGTTTTTTTAAAATTTCCTCGGCTTCTTCTCTTTCAGACTTTGATAAACTGCCATGATGGGATACAATCTGGTATTTTGAACTATTTAAAACCTTTTTTAGCTCTGCTGTTAAATCATCAACTTTATTTCTTGAATTACAAAAAATCAGTATCTTTTTAAACCTGTTTTGAAAATCAATACTGCAAAAATACTTACTTATTGCCTCATAAATTGAAGGAACTTCCTCTGATATTAGATTTATTTCCCTTTTCCCTTCAACTTTAATTATCTCCCCATTAGGAATATAATACTTTAATATATTCTCAGGCTCTTTCATTGTTGCACTCATTGCAACAATCTGAATTCTTTCATCTTTACACCACTTTTCTCTAAATGCCTGAGTTTTAAGCCTTCTTAACCTTTCAAGCAACCATCTTACCTGCTCGCCTCGTGATGTGCCATATAAAAGATGCACCTCATCCAAAACAACCGCATAAACACAAGACAAAATATGTCCAAAACCATTTCGAATCCTTCCTCTGCAAAGTAGACTGTCAAACGACTCAGGTGTTGTAATAAGTATATTGGGAATAGTTTTAAATTCAGTTTGATAATCCCCTGTTTTTCTTAAAATATTAACATCATAATAGATAAGCCGTGAGTAAAGCCTTTCATAGATATCGTTAACCAGTGCTCTTGTTGGACATACATATAAAATTGTCCAAACTTTGAAATTAGATTTCAGTCTCTCAACTAAAGGTGCAACCGCAGCTTCTGTTTTACCACTTGCAGTAGGTGAGCATATTAAAATGTCTTTTCCATCAAGTATCTTTGGAATTGCCTTTCTTTGAACATCTTTTAGCCTTCCATAGCTTCCAAAAAACATATCCCATGTTGATGAAAGCCTATTTTTAATATTGATATCTTCTAAATAGTCATTATCCATATTTCTCATCTCCTCTTTATTTCTGGTGGTCCATACTGCAAATCCAGCAGTGTTATATACCATTTTATAATCGAACGAATCTGCCTGCTCTCACTGTTAGAAAGTTTATTTTCCATGAGCTTTGTTAAATTTTCACCTGTGCTTACGCTAAATTCAGCCCACAATTGATAAGTCTCACAGTAAAGGACATGTATTTTTTTTAAAAGCTCTACCTTTTGAGATTCACTCCACTTTGTCACCTCAAATATATTTTCAGGTGTTTTTGAAATATATCTTGTGATGTCTGGATCACCCTTTTCGCCACCTTGATTTATTGCCGAAAAGATTATACAAAGTGGAGCTTTTGGAAGATTCAACCCACCACTTAAATATTGTCCGATTACGTACAACATATCCTGAACTATTTTGTAATTGCTGGGATTTTTTATTCTTTCAACTTCATACTCGTCAATTGTAACAATAAGCCCTTTATAACCTGCAGCAGCAACTAAAACAGCAATACCTGCCAATGCTTCAATAAAATCCAGATATCTGTCATCTACTCTCCTGCTAATAAGAGGCTTTAATTTCAAATTTTGAAAGTCTGAATATCTCAAAACACTTGATAGTATTTTATTCGCATCAGTTGCACTTATCTCATCAGAGCACGAAAGAAGAGATTCAATAATATAATAATATTCATCTATTAAACCCTGCTTAACCAAAGCTGTTATAACATTCAGGTATTTTTGGAGTGTTTCAAATTTTTTTAATTTTTCAAAACTGTCATTTTTCAACAGCAAAGCCTTTAAAAACAGACTTACCAACGGGTAGTCTGAATATATATTATTGTCTTGAACACTAAAAAATAGCATGTTCAAAAGTTTTGATGGATTAGAAAGGCTTATACCTTCACCATCAACTTCAACTTTTAAAGTAAAAAAACCTTCCTTTCGTGCTATATACCTCATAACAGATAATGTATGACTTTTTCCACAGCCATATTCTCCACAAACTTGAAACCCAACTGGCAAAAAAGATTCGCATTTTCTCAATATCTTTTCTGTAACATTTTTGATATTATCAAAACCTATTGTAAGCTGGTCTATGTAATACTCTGGCACCAATCCAAATCTAAGCGATTCAATAACCCTTAATTTTTTAAAAATGGTATCTTCTTTCGCCATGTCTTTCATACCTCGTCTTCATACAGGTTTTGTGTATTTATCTTTTTTAAAATACCATACTCAAGCTCTCTGTCCTCAAGAATTTCTAATAAGTATGTGCAAACAGCCTTCGTTATTTCGCGCTTGTTTGAACTCGAAACACCTCTTTTTATAATTCCATCTGATATCTCATCAGCCTTTTTTAGTATCTCATCCCTTGAAATGGTAAGCTGGTCTTTGAAAGTCTCATAAAATACATCTGAGATCTTAATAGCAATCTTCTTTGACAGATCAATAGAATCAAGCCGCGTAAGATCTATAACTGGAGCTAAAACATTTCCACTAAAAAAGTCCCTCTCATACGGGCTTGAAAGCCTTTGCTGCAAAGCTGGGTATTTATTCATTTCTTCATAAACATCATTTGTCATAGCATATATAATTAGTGCAGAGGCATCTTTTAAGTTGATAACAGCATCTAATAAAGAACGCAATGTTGAAAAAATTTTGGCAAGTTTTTTCCTATCCACATTGAAGCTCTGCTCAGCCTCATCAAAGCCAACAATTATTCCTCTATAACCAATATAATAAACAAACTGGAAAAGAGAAAAAAGCATATCCTCTGCACGCTTATTTTGAGCTGATTTCGTCACTTTGGATACACCCAATTCTTTACAAAGTTTATTGTCTGAGATATTGCCTAATAAATAGTCACAGCACAAATCAAAGGTTGAAATATCATTGTTAAGATAAGAAACTAATGCTAATTTTATCACCTTTCCAAATTCTCGTGATTTAAATTTGCTATCATTAATATCTCTTGAAAATCTTTCTTTCAAATAGTGAGGATTTTTAGTATCATTTATCATATTATCAAGTGTATATCCTAAAAATTCACTTAAACCCTCATTTTGCTGTAATGGTGCTTTTATGTTTCGCACAACTTCACTGTATATCAGTAGCTTATCAGAAAAATCTATATCCCGATTTAGGGCAATTTCAGAAGTAACACAGTTTTCATCTCTTGCAATTTCCATTAAATGGCGCAAAAAATGCGTTTTGCCTGAGCCATATGGTCCTATAACAAATTTTTGTGCACAAAGGTTTCGACCAAACTGCTCATAAAAATATTTTTGTTTAATCGCCTCAAAAATATTTTCATATCCCACACCAAAATACTTACATCCTTCAGCTGGTGCTGTTCCGTTTTGTGCCATAGTATATAATCCTCTTAAAAATAAGTCCTTATCCAATTTATCTCATCCTTTCTAACATCATAGTAGCAATAGTCTTTGCCAGCTCTCGTTTGTAACCTGAGCTTATATTTCTTCTGAGCACCATATTACATGTCTCTATGACTTCTTTTTTAAAATCACTATTTAAGATTCCAAAATTTTCGGCCAATCTCAAATAAGCATTAACCATTTCATTCATAAAATTTTGATGGTCTTCGCTCAATGTGTTAACAAAGTCAACTTTCTGAAGTTGAAGGCGCCAACCTATGCATTTATTTTCACCTTGAACTATCTGCAAGCGCTGAGCTAAAGCCTCGTATTTATTTGCAACCCGGGATATGAAATCAGGCAAAATCGAAAATACTATCAAAACCCCTTCTAAAGAACCGTTTGAGCAGCTATCAATTAACCTTCGCATAAGGTTTGCTGCAAGCTGAACGCGTTTTGAAACTTTTTCTCCAAAACTCGAAAGAGTTCTTTCATTTTCATCAAATAGCAATACAATACCTTTAAACCCCAAAATATGTAAAGATGATAAAACTGTTTTCAATATGTTTTCAGCATTTGACTTGCTCAAACTTGCCCTTATATTATTAATTCCTAAACTTTTAAAGGTTTGAACATTGACTTTTCGACCAACCAGGTACTCTTTTACAACTTCCCATACCTTATTGTTCAAATTCTTTTTGTTAAGAGCAAGCAAAATGGCATTTTTAAAACTTGAAGATGGCAATTTTTCTCTCATTAAATTCTCCTTTTGGCTGTTATCTACCAACCTTTCCCCTGCAAACGCCAGAATCTCTGGCAGTGATTTGTATGTTATTCCTTCATACCTGTATTCGACGTTTTCCAAGATGTACTCAACCACCAGTTTCCAATCAGTCAACGAAATAGCACTGTCCAGAGTTGTAAATGCAACCAGCATGCCTTTCAATAAAGCTTTTTTGTAAATTAGATTTAAAAGATGAGTTTTTCCAGCACCATATGCACCTTCAATGAATTTACATGTTGCTCCGCCTTTTGCAATAAGATTCTCAATCACTTCGTTTTCCAAATAGTTTATGTAATCTTGATTCCCAACATCAATCAAATCTGCAATCTCAACATCATCTGTTCCATTCTGAGCAATTTTACCAAGTGAGGTTATTATACTATCCTTACTTATCGCTTGCATTTTTTAAACACCTTCTTTTGCTTCATACACATAACACATTATCTTGTAGTCATCATCAGGATTAAGCCCGTTTACGTACATCCCTTTTCCTTGCATTATTTCTTGCATACTGCCAGTTTGCAAAGCAAGTCGTTTGTCTTTAGGTATCTCATCCCATATACTTCTGTAAATATCTAAATTATACAAAAACGCCCATTTGGGAAACTCTGTGTACTTTGTTATCTTAGCATCAGGTTTGTTTTTTTCCAAATATCTTCTTAGTTGAATTAGTCTAACTTCTGTATAAAAATCAAAAATATTCACAACATCTTTGCCACTTTTAAACTTTGCAAATTTATAAGCATCCCAGAATATATCTATAAGTTCATCCTTAGGCATCAGGTATTGAGATAGTAACTTTTCTGCCTGTCCTATCAGAGATTGAATATCTTCTTTAGAATTGATTCTTGTCCAATCAATGATTGTTTGATTATTGTAAGAAATGCTAACAGCCGATGATTGAGGTTTAGTTTTTAACTGAATACTTTTTATTCTCCAACCATCGCTGCACTCTCTTAGTGGAACTCCTTTTTCTTTTAATTCCATTATTAGTTCAGATTCGATTAATTTAAAATTGTAAGACATTTTTTCCCTTTCTTCGGCAATTATGTCCTTTGCTCTGACTATAATATCATTCAGTGTTTCAAAAACACTGCTAAGATTTGAAGCGCTAACTATAAATTTTTCTAACTTTTCTAAAACATCTTTGTCATTTGGCTTTACCTCTATTATTTTATTGAATACCTTTAAAGCATCTTTGAGTTCTTTTATAACAACTTCAAGTTCCGAAGTTTGTTTCATTTTTAATCTGCCCCCTCATCTTTAGTGTTTTTTACAAAATTAATTGCTTTTAATTTATTTATACCACCTTAGTTTTATTTTAATTAAGATAAAAGCAATTTTTTTGATATAAACTTTTGCTAAATATAAAAAGTCATCAGCAAAAATATCTGCTGGTAAAATCTAAAAAACATATTTTTAAATTACCTTTTCCCAAACAAATACATAAACACAAACGCAGGAATCTTTATTATTGGAACCTTTGCAGTAAGCTCAAGCCTGCCATAATCTTCTGTTCTCTTTGTAATAAGCACTGCTGAAATTATATCTTTTTCTTTTTGGCAGATCTGCACAATTGCATCATTTTCGGCAGGTGTGCTATCCTCTCTAAACTTCACCTCAATTAGGCTCTTACCATTTGGAAACTGAGCAACTATATCAATCTCTTTTTGGTTATCAGTCGGTTTTCTAAAATAGCCTATCTTTACATTCTCTTCGCTATAAAAGCTGTATATATGCTTAAAAACTGCTGTTTCAACTGTAATTCCAAGTTCTTTGCTATCGGTGAAGAGATTATCTATCATTAAAACTGCATTTCTAATAGCTGGGTCAGATATATATATTTTCGGTTTTGCTTTTAAAATCTTTTTGCCACCTAATTCGATTGGAAGACTCCTATAAATCAAGTTTGTATTTTCAAGCAAGTGAATATAATTTTCTATTGTGGTTCCTGATACGTTTTCAATTTGTTTACTGATGGTTGAAATATTAATTACACTTGAAGAGTTAAAACACAAGTACAAGAAGACTTTTTCTAATACTGTCAGGTTTCTGACATTAAAATTTGAAAGCTTTCTTAAATCTAAATGTGGTAAATCCTTGGGTCTTTCCTCAGCACCAAGTATTTCACAAAATTCATAAAACGAAAGAGTCGGAACACAAACCACTGTCCAGCGACCAACACCGCTTTCCTTTACTCCTTCAATAAGTTTTGGTGAAGCAGACCCTGTTGCAACAACTTTCCATTTTGGTTTTGTATCGTAATATACTTTTAACCACCTGTCCCAATCGCTTGCGTATTGAATTTCATCCAAAAATATATAAGCTTCCTCTGATTAGTTTACATTTATCTCATAAAGACTCAAAATTTGATCAAACGAACAAAGTTTAAACAAAGGATGATCAAAAGAAACATATAGTATCTTTTTTGGATGAACTTTATCTCTTAAGAGCGACTCTATTAATTGGTATAATATGGTTGTTTTGCCTACTCGACGTGCACCCGAAAGTATAAGATACCTTCTGATAGTTGGGTGATTTAGCAAACTATAAACCTTATAATATGCCATTCTTTTTACAGGTTTAGATAAATCTTGTGGAAAATACCCTTCTCTCCACCAGGGATTATAAGAGTATAAAATTCTTAATATGTTTTCTGAGCTTGTGATGGTCAATTTTTTCACCTCACTGTTTGATATTATAACACATACTTTTAATTTTTAGCCAAAAAATATAAAGTATACTTTGCATTTTTAAGTTAATTTTTTAAAGTATACTTTAAATTTTTGAGTGCATCTTAATAAAATTATCCCCCAAAAAATAAAGAAGGCAGGTTTTGTTCCCGCCTTCACTGGCACTATTAATACTTCTAAATTTTTTCAATTTCATCCTTGCTCATCTGACAAAATCTCTTTTAAATCTTTAATCTTGCTGAGTCTCTCTTTACCCTGCAAAGCTTCAACATTTTCGTTTTTGACCTCTTGAAGTAGTTCATATCGTAAAACCTTCACATTCTTTGGAGCATCTATTCCAAGTTTTACACAGTCTTTTTCTATGCTGATGACTTTTATGATTATATTTTCTCCAATTAGAACCTGGTCACCTTCTTTTCGTGAAAGTACAAGCATCTTCTGTATACCTCATTTCTGCACGTTTGAATTTGAATTTTCAAAAAGGTAATACTTAAGTGGGTATTTTTCATCATCTAAAAGATATTGCATTCCCTTTCTCTTGTTCACATTTATAATAATTGGAGCTTTTAGGTTTACTCTTGTTTGTTTTACATCCTCTGGAATTACAACAATGCAAAAAACTGCAACATCTTTTTCTGATTCTATCTCAAGCTTTTTTAAAACTTCCTCGCTTATGTCAAATTCATAGTCAGGTTTTATGTCAAATGGATTGATGATAACAAATGCGATGTCTTTATCTTCGATCGACTGTAACCACAAAAATGGACTGTCTTCTTCTTTGACAATTACAAATTTTTTCAAATTTTCAAACGCAGGAATTCCTTCTTCAAAGGTTATTATATTCTCTTCATTTACTTCAAGCTCTCCAAATACCCTTGACTGGACCACTGACTTTTGAACTACCATTTTTTATTCTCCCTTTTTATAGTTTTAAATAATCCACAATTTCCTTTAGAACTTTATTAATTCATACCCTCACATCAACCTTACCCATCTCAAAAGCTATATAAACCTTGCCACCTTCAAAATAGATTTCTGGACGGCTTTTGGGGATTATATCAACGTTGTAGTCATAGGTTGGGAAAGCCTCTTCTATGCAGATGTCAATTATAGGCTGACCACCATCTTCAATTCTGGCAAGCCTATTGCCATTTTCTGCTGTCTTTTGTATATATCTTAAAACCTGTTCATAACCCCTTTGTGCAGAACTTCGAACAAGGTAGTCTGTTGAACCAAGGTTTACCTCTTCCCAACACCTGTCCTGGTTTATCCTTACCTTTACATGCTCCTGAGAAAGCTTTACTCTAACAAATTCCTGATGAATTTGAATTCTTTGGATCTGCATTTTCAGCACTTCCTCAATACAATCTTGCTAAACGCTATTTAAAATCTCAAAAAATCCAAAAGTGTTGGTGGCAAAATCTGAGCACCTGTCTGAAGTGCTGCCCTGTAAACATTTTCTGCAGTTTTGAGCTGCATTATAATCTCTGCCATGTCAACATCTTCGTTGTTTGATAGCAATGTTGTAAAGTTAACATTGTCGTCGCTTAGCCTGTTTTTAATAAGCTCAAGCCTGTTCTGAAGTGCTCCTACATCGCCACGCTGTGCAACAACGTTGTCAATGTGCCTGTCAATATCGCTCAAAAGTGAGTTTACTGTAGTTGCATCCCCGTTTTGAAGAGCATTTACCAGATTATCCAGAACTTTAAACAAGTTTCCTTTGTTTTCATCTGTTTCACCCTGAATATAAAAAACCTGATTAGCTGTCTTGTTAATATTTATATAGTTTGCTTTCATAAGCTCAAATTGAATAATGTTATTGCCAGTTGACAAATCAATAGAATATCCACCAGAAGAAGAAAAATCACCCGTGTCTGAAAAAGAACCGTCAGAATTTATAGGTGCTGTGTCTGTTTTAAACCCAGAGAAGATATACCTTCCTGCATAGTTTGTATTCCCAACCTGAATTATATGCTGTTTTATCTGTGCAACCTCTTTTGCAATCTGAGCCATGTCTTCTTTTGTGTTTGTTCCGTTTGCACCACGCACAGCAAGTTCTCTTACCCGCTGAAGACTTTCATTTATATCCGCAAGAGCACTTTCTGTAGTATCAACCCACGATACCGCATCATCTACGTTTTTTTGAAGCTGTTCTATTTCAGATACGTCTGTTCTTAGCCTCAAAGACCTTGCAGTGATTACTGGGTCATCTGATGGATAGCGAATTTTTTTGCCTGTTGCCATTTTGTACTGAATATCATCTAATCTTTTTAAGTTCTTATTAAGATTTATCAAAAAGTTGTTGACCATCATATTGTTTGTAATTCTCACGAAAGCTTCACCTCACAAACTTCTCATTCTTTAAAAAGCCTGCTATCTTCCAACAATACCAAGCCTGTTGACTATAACATCGAGCATCTCGTCAAAAGCGTTTATCATTCTTGCTGAGGCCTGAAAACCATGCTGGTACTTGATAAGATTTGTCATCTCTTCATCTATCGAAACACCTGATACTGCCTGGCGTCTGTTGTCAAGCTGGGTAACCATTACTTTTTGGTTTTCTGCAAAATTTTTTGCCCCCTGAGAGTCAACTCCAAGGTTAGAAATCAAAGATTTTAGAAAATCTTCAAACTTTCCTTCTTTGAAAATTGAGGTGTCATTTCTTAGCTTCAGCATATCAACAACAAGGTCATTTCCACCTGGAAGATTACTTGCATCATAAGTTGTTGCAATGTTGTTAAGGTTGTTCATAATAGCATCAGAGACTTTTATATACCTTGCATAGAAAAATGTCTGGCCAACAGGTGGTTCGAAAAAGTTTATACCTGTATTTTGTCCGTTGAGTGACCAGCCCTGTGTGTGAAGTTCATTGAACTTTTCGATAAGCTTTTGTGCAAATTCATTGAGTCTGTTCAAATAATAAGGAATACCTGTAAAAGAATTTTTATTGGGAACATCAACTGGCTGACCATTTACAGACACATCTTCATCCAGACCACCAACACCGTCTCGCATATCCAATAGTCCTTTTAGCTCACCTGACTTTATATTCAAAACCTGCCCTGTGTCCTTCCACATAACAACAAAAAGTCCTGGAACGTCATAAAGATTTTGTTGTGAAAGAGGATCATCTGGTTTAAATCCCGTTGGCTGACCACTTGAGTCAAACCCGCTTTTTCTCATAATCTTTGATTTGTCTGTCTCAAGCTCATAGACTGTAAAGTGATTTACCAAAGTCTCTCCTCCAGCTATCTGGACAACGAACCTGCCATCTTTATCTTCATAAGCGGTTGTGTCAACAATCTTAGAAAGCTTGTCAACAAGAAGATTTCTCTGGTCGCGAAGATCGTTTGCTTTTTCGCCTCTGAGCTCTAAAACAAATATCTGCTGGTTTAAATCTGCAATCTGGGAAGCTATGCTGTTTATTTCCAAAATTTTATCATATACCTGGTCATTTAGCTCGCTCTGCAAATCTTCAAGCTGTTTATACATCTTATGTATCGCATCAGTTAAAGCTTGAGCTCTCTGGCGAACAAGCGCACGAACTGTTAAGCTTTCTGGATTTTTTGAAAGCTCCTGCAAACTTGAGAAAAATTGGTCTATAACAGCCGACAGTCCCGTGTCGCTCGGTTCATTGAATATGGATTCTATAAAATTCAGGTTATCAGCTTTTATTTCGTACTCTCCCTGGCGTGAATATTCGTTTCTATATTGCATATCTAAAAACATGTCTCTTATCTGCTCAAGGCTTTGCACATCAGCACCCATGCCAACTTGAAACTTTGGACTGTAAAAACCAACCTTGCTGGATGGCGGATTTGACTTTACATTTAAAACCTGTCTTGTATACCCTGGGGTTGAAGCATTGGCAACGTTGTGCGATGTCACCTCAAGCCCTTTTCTGTTGACAAATATACCTGTCCTTGCAATTTCAAGTCCGTAAAACGACATTCTATTTCAACTCCTTTTTTCTACAGCTTAACATCAAAAAGGTTTTTCTTTTGCGCACTTGTTTGCCCATCCTTTTGATATGTAGTGTTGTCCGAAAAATACGATGAAATTACATTTGTCATAAAATCTATATACTCAAGCGCACTTGAAACTAAAAAAGCGTTAAGGTCATTTGCTTTTTTAAGCTTAAAAATAATTTCGCCAAGTTTTGCTTTCAAATCATTTATCTTTTGCCATTCATTAGGTGTGGCGATGAATGCAAGGTCATTTAGATTGGCAATAGCAATATTTTTTTCTTTTGACAAGGCATCTAAAATTTCCTGTCTTTCTCTTTCAAGCTTGCTGATTGTCTCTGCCTCTTTTTTCTCCTGATTTGAAAGTTCAATCAGGCCTGAAAGATTGTTTTCTACAATGTATTTTGTTTTTTCATTACTGAGGTTCAACACCTTTTCAAACACCTTATATTCTTCTTCTAAAAGTTCAATTATTTTTTTTACATAATTCATTTTCCTGCTTCCTTCCCACTCTTTAATATAAAAAACTACTGACTGACACCTACAAATAAACATTAAGGCTGCTATCAATTTAAAAGCAGCCAGAAAACTTACTCACTCTTTTTTGAAACTTTGTATTCTCTTATTAGCTTTTCAACAACATCTCTGCCAGATATATTGTATATGCCAGAGTCAATCTTCTTTTTTATTTCATTTACCTTCTCTTCACGAACGTCAGGTGTGAGCTTTATTGCATTCAAAATTGCCTGAAAATCTCTTGCTTCGCTTGATATTTCAATCTTGTCAGTAAAAATTCTTTCTTTCTTTTTTTCTACTTTAGATGTGTTTGCAGTCTGTGTGTAAATCTGAAATATTCTCATCCTATCTTCTATTCTCATTTTATATCCCTGCCCTAACCTTTCCAAAGCTTCTTCTAAAGTATATATCGTGAGAAATTCAAAAAAGTTTAACAAATTTATATCATTAAATTTTCATCTATCATCATTCTCTTCAATGTCCTTTGAAAGATACCTGTAACCTGCTTCTTTTCTTTTAGCAAACTCTTCATTTTTCTTTTTCGACTCTTGAAGTTTTTTGTCGTCAAGATAGCTCAAAAACCTTGCCCCAACTTCTCTTTTGCACTCATCGCAAAGCCTTCCTGTCTTAATTGCTTTCCCACACCTTTCACACTCTAAAATAATATTGCTCTCACCGACAATCTCAAGCCTTTCTTCCTTTAAAAACCTTAAAATCTTTTCAGGTGACACGCCTGTTGCGTTTGACACCTCTGGCAAGGTTGCACCAGGATGGTCATAAAGATACTCTTTCACTTTTTTGAAATCCTCTTCTTCCTCTTTTCTGCACTGAGGGCAGATAGGACTTCCGTCGTAAATATAAATTTTACCACATCTTCGACAGTTTCTGACATCCATATTTTAAAACCCCCTTTTAAAATTTTAAATTGGCACTTTATCTTGTAAGCTTTGTTATCGCAAGAACAGAGACAAAAACGCATTTTACACCATTTTCAAGCAAAACTGTTGAACACTCATTTGTTGTTGCACCTGTTGTGAAGATGTCGTCAACAAGAATAACCTTTTTGCCTTTTATAATATTTTCATACCCTTTTTTAAGCTTAATTTTACCCTTTATCTCTCTTTGCCTTTCCTGGCGTGAAAGGTTATAAAAAGGTTTTGTATGACCTACTCTTGTAAGAAGGTCAATCGTTGGAATTTTAAGTATCTTTCCGATATTTTTTGCAAGCAAAAAGGAATGGTTAAAACCCCTTTGCAAATATCTATCACGACTTGTTGGCACAAAGGTCATTATATCGGCATTTATATTGGCTTCAAGAATCTTTTTAACCATAAGCCTTGAGAAGGTTATTGCATTTTGATAAAAACCTCTGTACTTGAAAAGATGAACTCCTTTTCGCACTACCCCTTCATAGTAGAATACTGGAAAAACTCTTTCAAATGCAAAGTTTTCTCTCAGACAAGAAGGACAAAACGGCAAAGCAGTATCACCAATAGGTATTCCGCATTTTTGACACGTATTGCCTGAAATAAACCTTATATTTTTCTCACAATCCTCGCACGGGCTTTTGCCAAGTTTGCCGCAAAATGCACACCTCGGCGGGAAGAAAAATTCAATTAGTTTTTCCATTGAAGTCTTTAAAAATTAAATAGGGAATTTTACTTATATTAAATCACAAAAGGGAAAAAATTTCTATATAAAAATAAAAGACACGCTTTCTCAATCACAGCGTGTCAAACAAACTCCCTTTTTATCCTCTCCAAAGCTCTTTTTTCAATCCTTGATACATGCACCTGGGAGATATTGAGCTGTTTTGCAATCTCAGATTGTGTTTTGTTTTTAAAGTAGCGCATAAATATTATGTAGCGTTCCCGTCCTTTTAATTTCTTAAGCCCTTCTTTTAGTGCCATCAAATCCAAAAGTTTTGTTGAATAATCTTCTTCGTCAGATGCAAGTTCCATAAGAGTTATAGGCTTCCCTTCTTCTTGATTTATAACCTCACTCAACGACGCAACTTCTGACGACGCATCCATACAAAGCAAAATCTCTTCACTTGAAAGTCCTGTCAACTGTGAAATTTCTGAAATTGTTGGTTCTCTCCCATTGTCTGATACAAACTGGTTTCTCAGTTTCTTTATTTTACTCTGATTCTCTTTTATCTTTCGTGAAACCTTTATCCTGCCATCATCACGCAAATACCTTTTTATCTCACCAATTATCATAGGAACAGCATATGTTGAAAACCTTACATTAAACGACGGGTCAAACCTGTCAACAGCTTTTATAAGCCCTATGCAACCTATCTGGAACAAATCTTCAAGCTCTACTCCTTTTGCTGCAAACTTTTTTACAACACTCCACACAAGCGCAAGATTACTTTCTATCAGCTGCTGGCGTGCAACTTTATCGCCGTTTTTAGCCTTACTTATCAATTCCTCCTGGGAAGCCTTGCTCAATTTTCTACACCCTCGCTCTTTCGTTTTTTAATAGCTTTAAGCATCTTGACACATGTGCCTTTACCAACCTCTGATGTAACCTCAAGCTTATCCATGAATGTTTCCATCACAGTAAATCCCATGCCAGAGCGCTCCTGATCAGGTTTTGTTGTAAAGAGTGGTTGCCGAGCAAGTTCAACATCTTCAATTCCTTTACCAAAGTCAATTACTTCAATCTCAACAACATAATTTTCATAAATCTTTCCTTTTATTATTATTTCCCCAATTTTATCCTCATATGCATGAATTATTGAATTTGTTACAGCTTCAGATACAGCAGTTTTTATTTCAGTAATTTCATCCAGAGTTGGATCAAGCTGGGCAACAAACGCAGCAACAGCAACTCTTGCAAATGATTCGTTTTGAGCTTTTGACGGAATTTTTAGTTCCATATAATTCAAAACCTTCATTGTTAAAAATTCACACCCTTTCAATTCTTTTAATTTAACTCAATGCCTCTTCAATAGTTGTATATTTCTTTATCAGCTTTTCTATTCCACAAGTTGATAAAAGCTTGTTGATATAGTTTGAGTTGCAAACAAGAACAAGTTCTTTTGCAAATGCTTTTGCTGTCTTAAACCTTCCTACAAGAAAACCAACACCTGATGAGTCCATAAACGAAAGCTCTGAAATGTCTATTACAACCTTTTGAACTTCTGGACTTACAATTTTCATATCAAATCTGAGTCGGTATCTGTCTGCGTTATACTGGTCAAGCTCACCTTTTATCTTTAAAATCAGTGTTCCTTCCATAATGATTGCTTCAAAATCCATTTTATTGCACCTCGATTTGAAAGTTATATTATTTCTAATTCTATATTACCCCAAAAAACCCTTCAGTATTTTATGTAATATTTTGTCGAAATAGAATATTTTGTTTTTAAATAGAAAACAAAAAAACCCTCACCAGCTTATTTGCTGGTGAGGGTATTATATTCTTTTTGGAGCGGGTGATGGGAATCGAACCCACGCTGCCAGCTTGGAAGGCTGGTGTTCTACCATTGAACTACACCCGCTCATTTTTCCCCTTTGCACAGTGAATATTATAATACCTAATTTTTTAGTTGTCAATAGTTATTTGGTCGAGAAAAATCAGAAGGGCTTAAGAGTTTTGAAAATTTCGTACCATAAAGCCATAATTTCACGTATAAAACCTTTGTATTCTTCATATGAATACTGCTGTACATATACACCCGAAACTGATGCATTTATTTTCAGTTTTTTAGCAATCAAATACGCTCTTTCCAGATGAAACATGTTTGAAACTATTATAGCACTCTTAAAACCTCTTCTGTTCATAATCCTTTTTACATTGAGAAGATTTTCATACGTCGAAAAAGATCTATCTTCCTTTAAAATAAACTCAGGCAAAACTCCTTTACCTATAAGATACCTCTTTCCTGCCTCAGCTTCAGAAATGTTTTCACCCGCACCTTTTGCACCACAGACAATTATGTACCTTGCATAGTCTTTTTTATAAAGTTCAAAAGCTTTGTTAAGTCTTTCTCGAAAAAACGGACTTGGGAAATTGCCATAAACTGCACAGCCCAAAACAATTATACAGTCTGACTTTTTAGGTTTTGCAGAAATGCCAAAAACGATTATTGATGCTTCTGTAATTACAAATATAAAAATTAGAATAACCATGCTGTAGAGTAAAATTCTCGAAAACTTTCTCATTTAACGTACTCCCTGTTACCTTATTTATATTTTCCTTTATGTTCAACGGTAGCCTTTATTTGATACTTGCATTTTACAAAATATATGTTATAATACATATTGCAAAAAGTAAATAGTTAAGTGGTGGGGATATAGCTCAGTTGGTTAGAGCGCTTGCTTGACATGCAAGAGGTCATAGGTTCGAGTCCTATTATCCCCACCATTTATTTTTGTCAATAAGCCACATCCACAAGGTAAAGCCCCCAGGGTGGCAAGGTCTTTCCTGCCAGGGTTCTATCTTTGCTCTCTATTATAAGCGGAATATCCATTGGTTTTAATTTTCCTGCTCCCACATCCAAGATTGTCCCTGCAATAATCCTTGCCATGTTGTAAAGAAAACCATTGGCTGTTAAATATATGGCAATACACTCATTTTCAAATGTCAAATATGCATTGTATATCCTCCTTACGGTTGTTTTTGACTCAGAATCAACAGAACAAAAACTTTTAAAGTCGTACTCTCCTATAAAATATTCACACGCTCTTTGCATAGCGTCAACATCAAGCTCGTATGGATAATAATACGCATAGTTTCTCAAAAGCGCAGGACGACTTTTTTTGTTATAAATGAGATACTTATAAGTCTTCTGCTTTGCACTGTATCGCGCAGAAAAATCTAAAGACACTTCAATTGCGTCTTTTACAGATATATCGCCAGGCAGCACAGAATTTAAAGCAAGAGGAAACTTGTCTGTTGGTATTTTGCTACTTGTTTTAAAATTAGCTTTTTGATTCAAAGCATGAACACCTCTGTCTGTCCTTCCAGAACCAATCAAGTTTACCTCTTCACCTGTCAACTTTTTTATAGCCTCTTCAATTGTTCCCTGAATGGTCTTTTTATTGGGCTGTTTTTGCCACCCAAAATATCCTGTTCCATCATATTCTATGGTCAAGAGAATGTTTCTCAAGTCTTTCACCTCACAACAATTGCAAGTATGATTAAAATACCACATACAACAAACGAAATATAGTCAGAAAGTCTAAACTCAAGTTTTTTGAGCTTTGTACGACCTTCTGACCCTCTGTAACAACGCGCTTCCATCGCAATTGCAAGCTCATCTGCTCTTTTGAAAGCTGAAATAAAAAGTGGAATTAAAAGCGGCAAAAGTGATTTTGCTTTTTTTATTAATCCTCCTGTTTCAAAGTCCGCACCCCTTGACATTTGAGCCTTCATAATCTTGTCTGCCTCTTCGTAGATGGTTGGTATAAACCTTAAGGCAATTGACATCATCATAGAAATTTCATGAACAGGAAATTTCACCTTTTTTAGAGGTTTTAATAACACTTCCAGAGCATCTGTTATTTCAATTGGCGATGTTGTTAGAGTAAGGAGGCTTGTTGCAAAAATGAGCAACAAAAGCCGTATTACCAAAAAAACAGAAAGTATTATTCCTTTGTCGGTTATAACAAGCCCTGATATCTTTATTAGAGGCTTTCCCTGGGTCATAAAGAGATTAAAAACTACTGTTATAAGTATAAATACAAATACAGGTTTTGTTCCGCGCAAAAGTATAAGCGGGTTTGTTTGCGAAAGAAAAATCCATAAAAGTATAAAAGCAAATAAAAATATATATCCATAAAAATTGTTTACTACAAATATTGAAATACAAAAAAAGAAGAGAACTATCACCTTCGTTCTCGGGTCAAGCCTGTGAACAAAAGAGTCTTTCTTGATATATTGTCCAATTACAAAATCAACCATCAGAATCCATCACCTTCTTCTACAAATGGCAAGTGTAGGTTTTTTACAATCATATCAGCAACTTTTTCAATACTATATTCAAATTTATCAATTTTAAAACCCTTGAGTTTTAACCTGTGCTGAAGATAAAGAATGTCAGGCGGTAAAAGTCCACTTTTTTCAAGAAGTTCTACATTCTCGAAAGCCTGATGTTTTGACCCGTCAAAATTAATTTTTCCTTTGCTCAGAATAATAACCCTTTCGCAGAGCATTGCAACATCTTCTAAGCTATGAGATATCAAAATTATAGTCTTCTTTGCTTCTTTGTGAAGCCTTTCTATGATATTAAAAATTCTTTTCCGACCACGCATATCAAGCCCGGCTGTTGGCTCATCAAGAATTAAGCACTCGGGGTCCATTGCAAGTATCCCTGCTATTGCAACCCTTCGTTTCTGCCCACCAGAAAGCTCAAACGGCGACTTTTCTAAAAGTTGATGAGGTATTTCCAAAAGGTCGCAAACCTCTTTTACCTTTCTTTTTATTTCTTCTTCAGAAAATCCAAGGTTTTGAGGACCAAACGCTATATCTTTGTAAACAGTCTCTTCAAACAACTGATATTCAGGGTATTGAAACACAAGCCCTACCTTTTTTCGAATCTCTTTTACCTTTTTTTTGTCTCTTGTATTTATACCATCGACAAAAACATCACCTATTTGCGGAACTAAAAGCCCGTTCATTAGCTGAACCAAAGTAGATTTGCCTGAACCAGTTTTGCCAATAATTCCTATAAACTCACCTTTTGTTATCGAAAGGTTTATATTTTCAAGCGCTTTTTTTTCAAATGGTGTTTTGTAGCCATATATGAACTCTACATTTTTCATTTCAATGAACATAAAAATCTCTCCATTTCGTCAACTGACCAGATTTCCTTATTTGTTTTTACACCTCTTTTTTTGAGCTCAATTGAGAGTTTTAAAATTTGCGGCATGTCAAAGCCCATATCATAAAACCAGTCAAGCTTTAAAAGCTCAAGCGAAGGTCCATCAAACTTTATATGTCCTTTATCCAGCACAATGCTTCTTTGGCTCAAGAGCATCTCATCGACATTGTGTGTAACCAAAATAATTGTCTTTTTCTCTTCCTTGTTTAACCTTTCTATAGTTGAAATTACTTCTTTTCTTCCCTTTGGATCAAGCATGGATGTTGGTTCATCAAGTATTATGCAATCTGGCTTCATCGCCAGAACACCAGCAATTGCAACCCTCTGTTTTTGTCCACCAGACAGTTTGTACGTAGGATGGTTTTTGTACTCCATCATCTCAACAGCCAAAAGTGCACTATCAACAGCTTTTCTTATCTTTTCTCTCGGCATTCCTAAGTTTTCAGGCCCAAATGCAACATCTTCTTCAACAATCGATGCAACAAGCTGGTTGTCAGGGTTTTGAAATATATATCCACACTTTCTTCTGATATCCCAGATTTTTTCTGTATCTTTTGTGTTCATACCATCTACAATTACGTAACCTTTTTCTGGAATTAAAAGACCGTTTATTAGTTTTGCAAGGGTTGATTTGCCAGAACCATTCAGTCCCAATATCGCAACAAATTCTCCTCTTTCTATCTTAAGATTTATATCAATCAAAGCTGGTGTTCTTGTCCCATCAGAGCTTACATACGAAAAGCTCACATTTTTAAACTCTATAAAAGCGCTCATTTTACTTTTCTCCTTTTTGCCAAACTATATTTAATTATAGCAAATATTTTGGGATTTAAATATACATGTATTTTTGAAGTATCCCTGCATACATCGAACATATTAACGAAAAAGAGGGTATAATATATATTGGAAGGGGGGATTTGAAATGTTTTCTCCCAGGTGTGACATCTATTTTGATTACAACTTGATAAATTTAAAAGAATTCAACCTGCCAGTTGAACTTGAGAATCTTGAAGCAGAAGAGTTTTCAAAAATTGAGGAGACACCAAAGAAAATCAGTCGGCTTTTGAAAGAAAGTGAAAATACGGAGGCTTCTGTAAACTGAAGCGTAGCACGGTAGGAAGGTGAAAATATAAAAAGGGGATGTTTTCGCATCCCCTTAAATTTATTTGTCTTTTAGACTTTCTGAGATTTCTTTCAAAAAATCTTCAAGTTTGTCTTTTCCTTCATCTATCTTTGTGATTATTGCGCTTCCAATAACAATACCATCTGCAAGGTCTTTAAATTTCTCAACATCTTCTTTACTCTTTATACCAAATCCAACTGCCAAAGGTGTTGAGGTAACGGTTTTTAGTTCTTTTAGAAAAGTAAAAATCCTATCATCAATCTGCCCTTTAAAGCCTGTCACACCTTTTCTTGAAACGCAGTACAAAAAACCTTTAGCCTGCTTTGCTATCATCTTAGCTCTATCAAGAGAAGATATTGATACAAGGTCTATATAGACAATACCAAACTTTTCAGCTACTTCTTTGAACTCAAAGCTCTCTTCAAACGAAACATCGGGAATTATCACGCCATCCACACCGCAAGTTTTGCTACTTTCAAAAAATCTATCAATTCCCTTTTTGTAAACTGTGTTTGCATACAGCATTAGCACAACCGGCTTATCTTTTTTAAACTTTTCAATACTTTCAAAAAGGTGGTTCAATTTAACACCTTCACTGAGAGCTTTTCTTGAGGCTTTTTGAATAATCTCACCATCTGCAATAGGGTCAGAAAAAGGAAAACCAATCTCTAAAATGTCTACATATGAATATACAAGCTTTATATAATCAAGTGTCTCTTCAAAAGAGGGATACCCAAACGTAACATAGCCTATGAAGGCTTTTTTTCCCTCTTTTTTTAGCTTTTCAAATCTTTCATCTATTAAATTCATAGCTCATCATCCTTCCAAAGCTCAAGTACTGTATTTATATCCTTATCACCTCTTCCAGAAAGGTTCACAACCACAATGTCACCGGTTTTGAACAGTCCCATCTTTGCCCTTTTAATAACCTCTGCAAGGGCATGGCTCGACTCCAGCGCTGGAATTATCCCTTCAAGCCTTGTGAGCAGCAAAAATGCTTCCACAGCTTCTTTGTCAGTAACCCCTACATACTCAACCCTTCCTGTCTCTTTCAAATATGCATGTTCTGGTCCAACACCCGGGTAGTCAAGCCCTGCTGAGATTGAATGTGTGTTTTGAATTTGCCCTTCCTCATCCTGTAAAATATATGTCTTTGCACCATGCAAGATTCCGACAGACCCACTACATAGCGTCGCAGCCGTTTTGCCTGTATGTATTCCCTCTCCTGCACCCTCAACGCCAATAAGTTTTATCTCATGATCTTCCAAAAACGCTGAAAAGATGCCAATTGCATTAGAACCACCACCAACACATGCAAAGATATAGTCAGGAAGTCTTCCTTCAAGCCTTTTTATCTGCTCTTTTGTCTCTTTCCCGATCACACTTTGAAAGTATTTTACAATTGTTGGGAATGGATGAGGTCCTGCAGCCGTGCCAAAAAGATAAAAGGTGTATTCAAACGTCTCGCTCCAGTCACGCATTGCCTCGTTTATTGCGTCTTTCAAGGTCTTGCTTCCCTTATTAACTACTCTTACCTTGCTGCCAAGCATTTTCATCCTCTGCACGTTATGAAACTGCCTTTTTGCATCTTCTTCACCCATAAATATCTCGCATTCCATCCCAAAAAGAGCAGCAACTGTAGCCGTTGCAACACCGTGCTGACCTGCTCCTGTCTCGGCAATAAGTCTTTTTTTGCCCATATGCTTTGCCAAAAGTGCCTGGCCAATGCAGTTGTTTATTTTATGTGCACCGGTGTGGTTTAGGTCTTCTCTTTTGAGATATATTTTAACTCCAAGATGCTCGCTCAAGTTTTTGGCAAAGTAAAGTGGCGATGGTCTCCCAACATAGTTTTTAAGATAGTACTCATATTCAAGAATAAAATTTTCATCTTTCACAAGCTTGCAAAACTCTTCTTCTATCTCCAAAAGAGCTGGCATAAGAGTTTCCGGTGCATACATTCCACCAAACCTTCCAAAATACCTATCCATTTTTTGTTTCACCAACCTTGTATTTATTTACCTTATCAATAATCTTTTTCATCTTTGTAAAATCCTTAAAACCATCTGTTTCAATTCCTGAACTGATGTCAATCCCAACTGGATTTAGATTTAAGAACTTATCTATATTTTCAGGCGTTATTCCACCTGCAATGATATAATCAAAGTCAGCAAGTTTTGCAAATTCTGTGATATCCAAACTACTGCCTTTAGGTCTGTCAAGAAGCACAAAGTCAGCTATTTCTACATAGCGTTTAGCTCTTTTTATATCTTCCTTAGTTTCAACTTCAATAGCCTTTATAACCCTAAATCCAAGATCTTTCAAATGCTTTATACACTCATAATCTTCTTTGCCGTGCAGCTGCACAAAGTCAAGTTGAAGATAAGTTGCTATTTCTATAACCTCTGATATGTTCTGGTCTTTAAAAACTCCCACTGATTTTATTGAAGGACTCTTTGCCAAAACCATATCTTTTGCAAGGTCCTTTTCAACCTTTCTCGGACTTGGTGCAAATATTAAACCTATCATATCAGGCTGAAGTTTATTGCACATCTCAACATCAACAAGCCTCTTTAGCCCGCAAAACTTTACTATCATATCCTATCACCAATTATTTCAAGCGGATTTTGCGATTTCATAAAAGATGTCCCTATCAAACATCCATCAACACCGAGCATAAGAATATATTCAAAATCTTCTTTTGTTTTAATTCCGCTTTCGCTTATCACAGCAACTTCTTTTGGAATATACTTCAAAAGCCTTTCTGTCTTTGTTATGTCCACCGACAAATCATCCAGGTTTCTGTTGTTGATTCCTATGAGTTTTGCACCACACTTCAAAGCTTTTTCAATTTCGTATTCATTTTCAACCTCAACAAGCGGTACTATGTCAAGAATTTCCAAAATTTTGATGAATATTGTAAGCTGTTTTTCTGACAAAGCTTTCGTAATAAGCAAAGCTGCGTCTGCGCCTATCATCTTTGTCTGGTAAAGCTGCCAGATATCAATGATAAAGTCTTTTCTTAGCACAGGCAGAGATACAGCTTTTTTTACTTCAATCAAGTCTTGTTCCGAACCCTTGAAAAAAAACCTTTCTGTCAAAACTGATATAGCAAAAAACCCTAAATCTTCATACATCTTTGCTATTGCTTTTGCATTGGCCTCCTCTGATATTACACCCTCCGAAGGTGATGCTCTTTTTATTTCACCAATTATACAGAATTTTTCTTTTTTGAATATTCTTTTGAACTTGTTTTCTGAACACTGACTTTTAATCTTTTCAACTGCAAGTTTTTTTATTTTTTCAACAGGTATGAGATTTTTACACTTTTCTACCTCTTCTTTTTTATAGCTCAAGATACGCTCAAGCACACTCATTTCCAGTTACACTCCCGATTTATAAAACTGCTTAAGCTCTTGGAGTTTTAAATAAGCTTCTCTGCTCTCGATTGCTTTTGAGGAAAGCTTAATTCCTTCTTCAACATCTTTTGCAACCTCGCAAATGTAAAGTGCAAATCCACAATTTAAAACAACAGCCCAAAAATAAGGCGACTTTTCTCCCTCAAGCACACTTATTAAAATCCTTGCGTTTTCTTCAGGCGAAAAGCCTCTGATTGAGCTTGTATCAAATTCAATTCCATAGTCTTTTGGGTCAATATAATATTCTTTGATATTGTTGTCTTGTATCTCAAGCACCCTTGTCTTTTGAGAAACTGAAATCTCGTCAAGCCCGTCAAGGCTGTGTATGACAGCGGCTTTCTTTCTCTTGCCTCTTAGCACAGAAGCCACTTTCTCCTGCGCATCAAAGCTGAATGTCCCAACCACTTGATATTTCAGTGGTACAGGGTTCAAAAGCGGACCTAATATGTTAAAAACTGTTCTGATACCAAGCGCTCTTCTTAAATTTGCAACTTTTTTCATGGCAGGATGATACAGCGGTGCAAACAAAAATGCAAAGTTCAGTTTCTCAAGCCCTTTCAAAACTTTATCTTCCTCAGGCTGGATATCTATACCAAGTTTTTCTAAGATGTCGGCTGATCCTGAATTGCTTGTAATACTTCTGTTACCATGTTTTGCTACTTTTACGTCAAAACAGCTAAGAACAATAGCAGCAGCTGTTGAGATGTTAAAAGTGCCTTTTCCATCGCCACCTGTTCCACATGTATCAATTGTTCTTTGGTGGTCAAAGTTAATTTTTCTTGCCCTGTCATAAAAGGCATCAACAAATGCTGAAATCTCTTTTTCTGTTTCACCCTTTGTTTTTAGCGCTGCCAAAAATGCACCAAACTTTATCTCATCAAGTTCTCCTTCCAAGATACTGTCGAGAAGATTTTTTACCTGATCATATTCCAAATCCTTTTTGTTTGTGACAGCCTCAAGCACATCGATGAGCATCTTTTCCCACCCCATCATAGCATATTTCTAAAAAGTTTTGAATAATTGTCTCACCATCAGGAGTCAGGATTGACTCAGGATGAAACTGAATCCCATAGACTCTCAAGCCATCATTTACCAGGGACATGACCTCATCATCTTCGCTCACAGCAGCTATATCAAGCTGTTTCAAAGACGAAGATTTCTCAACCACAAGTGAATGGTACCTTCCTGCAAAAAACCTCTCTGGTACACCTTTAAAAAGTCTGCTTTTCTTTCCGCTTTCAAGTAGGTCAATCCTCGATCTCATTCCATGGTAAATTGTTTTGGCATGAGTAATTCGTGCTCCGAAACACTCTCCAATCACCTGATGACCAAGACACACACCCAAGATCGGAATACTACCAGCAAATGTAATTACAACCTCTTTGCTCACACCTGCATCTTTGGGGCTACCGGGACCTGGAGAAATTATTATGCCAGCCGGATTTAACTTTTTTATTGTATCAACTGTAACCTTGTCGTTTCTGAACACAGCAACCTGTGTTTTGCTTGCAATCATTTGGTAAAGATTGAACGTAAAAGAGTCATAGTTATCTATTAACAATATCATTTTCATCCACCTCCATTATTCTCAAAAACGCTCTGAGTTTGGTCAAACACTCTTGATATTCATTCTCGGGCACTGACAAATTCACAATTCCCGCACCGCTTTGAAGCTTGATAATGCTTTCCTTTTTGTCCTTTACAGCCATTCTTATAGCTATAGCAAGGTCAAACTGGTCTTTGAAGATATACCCGATTGCTCCTCCGTAAAGGTCTCTTCTCTGCCTTTCGTACTTCTCAATCAGCTGCATAGCTCTTATCTTTGGTGCGCCGGTCAGCGTCCCGGCCGGGAAAACAGAAAGTATGGTTTTTGTGAGGCTTTTTTCTTCAAGTTCACCTGTAACAATTGAATATATATGAATGAGATTATAAAGTCTTTTTATTCTCAAGTACTCTTCTACTTTTACAGTTCCGGGTTTTGAAATCCTTCCAAGGTCATTTCGCGCAAGGTCAACAAGCATGACATGTTCACTTATTTCTTTCTTGTCTTTTAGTATCTCAATCTTTTTCTGGGCAATATCATCGCCTTCATTTATCCTGTATGTTCCTGCAATTGGAAATGTTTTTACTGTGTTTCCTTTCTTCTTTATAAGAGTCTCTGGCGAAAAACAAATCACTTGGCTTTCTTCATTGTTTATCACAATGCTGTACTCTGAAGGATTTTTCTCTTTCATTGTGTAAAAAAGATGGCTGGTTAGGATATTGCTCTTGACCAATATTATCTGAGACAGAACAATCTGAAAAATCTCACCATTTCTGATATCCTCTTTTGCCTGCTTGACTGTGCTGATAAAGTACTCTTTTGGAGTTGAAAAAACCACATTGCTCTTTACATCAAACAAAGTTCTTTGATACTTCTTTAAATTTATTGCAGCAGCTTTTTCCAATTCTTTGCTCACCAAAAGAGTTTTCTTTCCTGTAAGTTTATCAATAAGCACATTTTTTCTGTAAACATTTAGAACTATATAAGGACTGTCAGTAGAATATATGTCTTCTAACAGATTTACCGCATGGTAGCTAAACTGACAGGTGATATAAGCATTCTTTTGAATTAGACCTTCCAATATGCTATCAAGCATTGTACAAATATCGCCATAGAAAACTTTTTTAGTACCTTCAGAATCAACCTCGATCCTGTTACGATAGACTGTGACGCACAAAAGCCTATCAAAGCAAAAAGCCACCATTTGGGAATTTTCAAAGAAAAAGAAATCCCCCTCGATTGAATCAAAATCTATATTTGATATGTCAATTGAATCGTTTGAATATTCTTCAAAGAAAGGTATATTGATTCCAATATCATGATAACAAAAAAGCCCCGATGAGCTCTCGGGGCGCACGTTTGCCACCTTTTCCATTTTACAGCTCATCTCCTCTCATCTAATTCTGTTCTCTTCTCATCTCTTCTCAGCTTTTTTAAAAGCTTAAAAAACTTAAAAATATGCTCTTTCTAATCTCTCTAAAACTCTCTCTAAAACCTAAGACTATTCTGTACTTTAAGTATATCAGAAATCTTACTATCTGACAATACCAAATTTTTAAATTACCATCAAATCTTTTGATGACTTTGTTAAAATCTCACATCCACTTCTTTTTATAACTACTATATCTTCTATCCTCACACCACCAAAATCTTCAATATAAATGCCAGGCTCTATTGTGACAACCATATTTTCTTCTAAAACCGTCTCAGATTTTGGTGAAAGTCTTGGAAGTTCGTGAATTTCAAGGCCAACACCATGTCCTAAAGAGTGTCCAAACTTTTCCATATAGCCAAAAGAGCCTATATAGTCGCGGGCAATCTTGTCAACTTCGTTTGCCTTTAAGCCCTCTTTTATAAACTCTTCTGCCTTTTGCTGAGCTTCCTTTACTATATGGTATATCTTTACCATCTGATTTTCTACTTTCCCTACAAATACCGTCCTTGTTATATCAGACATGTAGCCGTCAAAGTTGCATCCAAAGTCAATTGTAACAGTATCGCCAGCTTCAATCTTTTTGTCTGTTGCAACACCGTGTGGCAAAGAGCTTCTTTTGCCGGAGGCAATTATAGGTTCAAACGAAAAACCTTTTGCACCGTTTTTTAATATAAAGTAGCTCAGCTCTGCAACCACGTCGTTTTCTGAAATACCCGGTTTTATGAGTTTTAAAATGTGTGCAAATGCTCTGTCAGCAATCTCAACAGCTTTTTTTATTTTCTCTATCTCTTCATCGTCTTTCACACACCTTAGTTCATCCAAAGAAAATGAAAGTGCATATACCCTGTTTTCAAGCTTTTCTTTCATCTCATTGACAACCGAAAATGGCAGGTGATAACCTTCAATAAAAATCTCTGAAATATTATGTGATACCATCAAGTCTTTTATAGTATCATAAAGTTTTCCTTTGTAGTCGATAACTTCAAATTCAGTTGCTTCTTTTTTTGCCTGCTCGGTATACCTAAAGTCTGTCAAAAGATACTTTGCTCCTTCTCTTGTAATAAGCAGGAAGCTTTCATCGCCTTTGAAATTGCTAAGGTATCTGACATTTTCTTTTTTGGACACAAAAACTGCTTTAATACTCTCATTTCTTTTGAACACTTTCTCGATTCTTGTGCTAATCATTGCCAAAGTTTTGCTCCTTTCTACATTTTAGAATGACAAGTACAGCGCTGATTAGTCTAAAATTTCTTTCAAAGCATAAAGTGCTATTATATAGCTTTTGATGCCAAAACCAGAGATTTGCCCTGTGCAAGCAGGAGCAATCACACTTTTGTGTCTGAACTCCTCTCTTGCATGAATGTTGGAAATGTGCACTTCAATCGTTGGAATGTTTACAGCTTTTATCGCGTCATGGATTGCATAGCTATAATGAGTAAAAGCACCTGGGTTTATTATAATAGCATCAACCTTCTCATTATATGCACTGTGAATTTTGTCTATTATACTGCCTTCATGGTTTGATTGGAAAAACTCAACTTCAAATCCAAGTTCCTGTGCTTTTTGTGAAATAGATTTGAGGACATCTTCGTACGATACGCTGCCATATATATTTTTTTCTCTTATTCCAAGAAGATTAAGATTTGGGCCGTTTATGACCAAGACCTTTTTCATTACAAATACTCACATCCTTTTTTCTAAAGTTTCTTGATAGATCTTTTTCAGAACAAGAGCATCCTCTGCCATGTAGTCTTTTGACTCACAGATTATCACAGGTTCAAGCTTTAACTTGTAAAGAGCCTCTGCCAATGGTTCAAAGTCAGGCTCAAACTGTTTGTCTTCATAGTTCCAATGTTTTTTTTCACCCTGTGATGTGTACTCTATCCTGCTAAAATGGCTGTGAAAGCATTTCATCCTCTCATACCCAAGCTGGTCAATAAATTTTTTGAGTAAATTTTCAAAGTCCTCTTCTGTTTTTAAGCTCCCTCCTTCGAAAGCATTTATGTGTCCAAAATCAATGGTTGGAAGCAGCATCTCGTCCATTTTGCAAATCTCTATTATCTCATCGCTACTGCCAAGATTGTTTTTTTTACCCATTGTCTCTGGGCACAAAAAAATTCCATCTGCCTGCATCTCTTTTACCACATTTACAACTTCCAATATTGCCTTTTTGGCTGTTTCAAAAGCCAAACTCCTTTCTACCTTTGTGCACGAACCAGGATGGAATACAATCCTTTGAGCTTTCATCTCCTTTGCAACTTCTACGCATTCGTAGATGTACTCTTTTGACTTTTGCAGCTTTTCTTCTTCCTGGCTTCCAAAGTTTATATAGTAAGGTGCATGAATGGAGATAAGTATATCATATTTCTGTGCTTCCTGACCGATTTGTCTTGCCTTTTCTTTTGAAATATTCACACCTTTGTTACACTGGTACTCATAAGCAGAAAGCCCTATGCTATTTAACCACTTTGGCGCATCAACGCTTGATTTATAACCAGCATCGTAAAAACTCTGGGAGTTTCCTGCAGGACCAAATCTTATCATCTTTTACTCTCCTTTGCTAAATGAATTGAGATTATCTTTTCTGCTGCAAGCTCTGGAGTAAGTATGTCTGTATTTATTTCAAAATCGCAGTTCTTATAAAATGGCATTCTCATGTTCAAAAGCCTGATGATGTTGCTGAGCTTATCACCATTTTTTAAAAGAGGTCTTGTATCATCGTCTTTTAGCCTTTTGAGAATGCTTTCGGCAGAAGCATACAAAAAATATATTACTCCGTTTTCTCTCAAAAGCTTTACGTTTTCAGGATTTAAAACAACCCCTCCACCTGTTGAGATGACAACATTTTCAAGCTTTGAAACTCTTTCAATTACCATTGTTTCGACCTCTCTGAATTTTTTCTCACCATACACTTCAAATATCTTATCAATTGTCATACCTAACTCTTTTATTACCTCTGAGTCTGTGTCAATAAGCTCTATATCGAGTTTTTCGGCAATTAATTTTCCTATGGTTGTCTTTCCACTTCCCATAAAACCTGTGAGCACAATGTTTTTCATTTTTTGTATCTTTCCTCTTTCATTTAAGTTTTGCTGTGAAAGTTTGTATCTATTATATCATAAATTTTTGCCATTGAAAAAATAAAAGACCATTCTTGTGAATGGCCTCTTTGGTTATTAACTTTTATTTTACTGCCCCTGAGCTTTCTCAATGTCAATGCAGTTTATAAAATCTTTCAACATTGCCCACCCAAGCAGACCTTTTTCGGTCTTGATCATGTACCAATCGTACATCTTGTTATTTTTCTTAGATTGGTCCTTAAACCAGTTAGAAGGATCGCATTGTACTATCTCTATTTTTTCACCCTTTTTTGTGGTTGTGAGCTTAGTTTTCTGTTCCCTGTACGAATATAGCACGAAAGGTTTTTTAACATATGCAAACACCCCAACATAGTAAAGCTCTTGCGGAGAAAACTTTAAAGTTCGCACGCCAGATGCAGTTTGCTCCAAAACGTATCTTTCTTTTTTTACCCAGAAATCCATATTCCTTTCAACAATAACCTCTTTATTCCCATCGATGATTGGTTTTGAATCAGTATTCAGAAGCTCTCTTAAAGTTTTCCCATTGTATTCTAATATAACATACTTTTCGCCTTTATTTGATTTGTAATGAAACAAAACTTCCTTGTATTCATCACCGCTGTCTATATCTACAACATCAGTTCCAATTACCTGCAAAATGTTTTCTTTTGGTTGATAAAGCGCATTGTTTACACTCAGCACATATTTTTTCTGGTTCTTATCAAGCCAAATGCTTACTGTATCTACCTGCGCATCTGAGTTCAAATCTATCTGCTGCTGGAAAACCAATTCTCTCTGGATATTTTGCTTTGCAGATTTTGAAGCTTTTTGAACTGAAGCCGGCAATTTGTTTAAATTTTTAGCGCTTGCTGCCATAAACAAGCTTTCGATAATAAAGGCTATTACTAATGAAATTATAAGTAATATCAGAGCTTTTGTTATTATTCTTTTAAGCATTCTTACTCATCCTTTACATAATGTCTATCCTTCTAATTATAATCATACTGCATCAAAAAAGGGGTATCAATACTGATAAGCAAATTTACAAGATTTTTTAATATTTTTGTAACTAAAATTACTTTGAACCTTTTTACTATCAATAGCGTTTAATTTACAACAGGAGTGATAGAGAGTGGATGAAAAAAGTTTAATAGAAGAGGCAAAGAAAGGAAACAAAGAAGCCCTGTACACGCTCATTGAAAATAACTTAAATATCCTCTCAGGTTTTGTGATGAAGATGACTCAAGATTATCATTTTGCCCAGGATGTTGTTCAAGAAACCCTTTTAAAAGCTATAATGAACATAGATAAGTTCTCACCAGATGCAAAGTTTTCAACATGGCTTATAAAAATCTCTATAAACGTGTACAAGGATTTTTTGAAAAAAAATAAAAGATATGCCTACTTGGATGACTCATACAAAGATTATGTGCAGGACGTAGAACATGTTGCCATATCAAATAGTGAATACAAGGACATCTGTAGCGCTGTTTTGTCACTTGATTATAAATTCAGGGCTGTTTTTATTCTAAAACATTTTTATGGATATAAATACAAAGAAATTGCCAAAATTTTAAACTGTCCTGTCGGGACAGTAAGGTCAAGGCTTCATTTTGCCATAAAGTTTCTGATAAAAGAGCTTGAAAAGAAAGGAGTGCTGGAGAGTGAAAGCAAAGAAGAATGAGAAAATTCAAGATTTAATTATTGATAAATATTACGGAGAGAGAAAAAATGAGGCTTTAGAAAAATCAGATTGTGATAATGCTTTGCTTGAAAAAAAGCTAAAACTTTTAAAGAACAAACTTGAGCCTATGAATAAACTTCCTTTAGTAGAGATAGATATCCAGAAAATCATTGAAAATGCAATAGAGGCAAAAACTAAAAAGCAAGAAAAAGTTAATTTTATATTGTTCTTCCTTTTGAGCTTTTTTGTATTTTTTATTTATATATTGCTAATTAATATCAACGGTTTTGAATTTTTTATAAAGCTTCAGGTTCTTATCGGAACCTTTATTCCTTGGCTTTTAATTCCTGTATCATTGATATTCTCCAAAGGAAAGGTGTGATAAAATGAAGGCTAACAAAAAATTTATACTCTTTCTCGTAACTTCTATTATTTGTGTGAGTTTTTTATTTTTTTTGGTACAGCAGTTTTCTGATGAGAAAATACCACTGGGTCTTTTAATAATTTTATTTACCCTGTTGATGGCTCAGGCTGTATATATATTCTTCGATGCTAAAAACAGTGGCGAAAAATACTACTTCCTCTGGGGGCTATTTGGACTTCTGAACTTCCCCAGCAGTCTTATAATTTACCTTCTTATAACAAGGGTAATTTTAAAAGATAAAAATAGATAAACTTACTGAAAAGGAGTGTTTTGGAATGCTCGGAAATATGGATATGGAAGAAATGCTAAAATTACTTGCACCTGTAATTGTTCTGCAGTTTGCTCTTATGATTTTCTGTCTTGTCAAGTTGAAGAATGACAAAGTTAAATATCTTCCAAAATGGGTATGGGCGCTAATTATAATTATTTTTAATTTTATAGGTCCCATACTTTATCTTTTAATTGGAAGAGAGCGTGATTAGTTTGCTGAAAGTGATAAATCTTCATAAAAGCTTTGGAAATGTAAAAGCTTTAAAAGGCATATCATTTGAAGTAAAACCTGCTACTGTTTATGGCTTTCTTGGACCAAATGGAGCAGGTAAGACAACCACAATGAAAATTCTTTCTGGACTAATTAGTTTTGATAAAGGAACAATCTTATTTGAAAACCTTAATTTTAAAACAAGCAAAAGTGAAATAGTGAGGCAAATTGGATATCTCCCACAAAATCCTACATTCTATGGTTATCTAACACCAGTTGAGTATTTAAGCTTAATAGGACAAATTTGTAATTTTGAAAGTAGAACTATTAAAAAGAGGACTGAAGAAGTTCTTGAGATTGTAAAACTTTCAAACGTTTCTAAAAGAAAAATCTCAACTTTTTCGGGCGGAATGCTTCAAAGACTTGGAATAGCTGTCGCAATATTTAATAGGCCTAAACTATTGCTTCTTGATGAACCAACCGCTTCTTTAGACCCAGAAGGAAGAGCTGAAGTGTTAGAACATATAAAATCTTTGAAAGAAGAAGGAATCACTGTTTTCTTCTCAACACATATATTGAGCGATGTAGAGAGAATATGCGACCATGTCTCTATATTACATGAAGGCAAAGTAATTGTCAGTGACAGTTTAGAAAACCTTCAAAAGCGATACATACGTCCTGTTTTTTGTGTTGAGTTTGAAAGTATCCCTGATAAGCTGGAAGAAAAATTGTCTCAGTTTCCTTATATTCGAAAAATCGATATTGACAACTATGGGAAAGTCTCAATTTATGTTAACAATGTTGAAATAGCAAAAAGAGAGTTAATAAAAGTACTGGCACAGATAGATAAACCCATTTTATCCTTTTATTTAAAAAAGCCCTCACTGGAAGATATCTTCATAAGGGTGGTAGATAAAAATGATGACATTTAAAGCATATCTTAAAAAAGAATTCCTTGAAGGGATAAGACAGTACAAATACATTGCTCTTGCAACCGGTATAATATTGTTCTCTATATTAGATCCAGTAATGTTAAAGCTCCTTCCATCTTTTGTTAGCAACAAGATTCCTGCCAATTTAATACACCAGCTATTTGAGTTTAAACCCAAAGACGCATTGGCAAATTATATCAAAGATCTTTTCCAGATTGGTACGCTATTTATAATATTCACTGCTGCAGGCAGTATAAATGAGGAAGTATATTCTCAAAAAATAGTTTTTCCTCTTACAAAAGGTGCAAGTAAATCTCAAATTGTTATGGCAAAGTTTCTACATTTTTCTGCTGCAGTTTGCTTGTTCTTGATTGTAGGGTTGTTTTTAGACCAATATTACGCCAATCTTCTTTTTGAAGGACAAAAAATTGCTGTCTCTGACATAGTTCCTGTTTACTTTCTTTTGTGTATTTACTACCTGTTTGTAATTTCGCTCACATTACTTCTTAGCAGCTTTACAAAGAAAAATATCTCAGCTGGAATTTTGGCATGTACAGTTGCATATTCTACTGCTCTACTCTCTCAGTTTGAAAAACTTAAGAAGTTCAGCCCATATAATTTGATTTTGCTTACAAATAATTTTGGCTTACAAGATGCAAAAACAACGCTGGTTATTACCATTCTGCTGACTGTTCTATTTTTAGTGACAACCGTTTTTCGATTTAATAATTTAGAAATAAATTGAGATTCCATTTCTAGTAATTTTTTGGATGCTCCTATCTCAACTCTCTTTTTTATTGCAGATATTGTTAAACATTTAACATATACACAAAAATAAAAAATCCGGCAGCCACCTACTTTCCCGTGCCGTCTCCAGCACAGTATCATCGGCGTTGCGAGGCTTAACTTCCGTGTTCGGAATGG
>Ga0207431_10007_pt1 | contig 127238 bp, 135 predicted proteins | sample YelNats1bottle14_FD_187546 | JGI IMG/M metagenome (GOLD analysis project Ga0207431, IMG submission 187546) | Hot spring thermophilic microbial communities from Obsidian Pool, Yellowstone National Park, USA - site 1 bottle 14 (SPAdes) (version 2) | ecosystem: Environmental > Aquatic > Thermal... | reverse complement strand
AGAGCAAATTCCCGAGGGGTATATGGCAATTCTAAAAGATTTAGATGCTGACGAATTGGAGGAATTAAAAGAGCACGTAAAGAGAACGGTTAAGAACAAACAACTAAAGAAAAGGCAACTAAAGGAGGTAGACAAAGCAAAAATGTTATTACAAAGCCTTGGGAGTGAGCCGGGGAAGGCACTAAGACCTCTGGGTGGAACAAGTCTTGGTACCTGTAGCGAAAGCTATAATCTCTGGCGAGTTCTCAAGGTAGCGGTGGTAACGCCACTCTCCCCTGGGAAAGTCTTAAGAGACATCTCTGTCCTGAGGAGTGTATTGTTCTCAGAGCAAGTGGGGAAACCCGGTTAAGGGCGTGAGTTCCTGCTTCTTGGGGCAGGGGCTATGGTTGTCCCAAATACCGCCTGCTGGGGTAGGGACAACCTGAAAGGCGGTAAAAAATACCCCAGCCGTCTAAACTGGGAAGTTTGTCACAGTTTAGATGACCAGGAATTATTTCTCTATGTTAGTAGGTTATGAATTGATAAATATTTTGAAAGATATAAAAAGTGTAAGAGGGAATCAAAATGTTATAATAGAAGATGTGCAATATGATTCAAGAAAGGTAAGAAAAAATAGCCTTTTTGTGGCTATCACAGGTTTTAAAGATGACGGCCATAAATATTTAAACGATGCTATTGAAAAAGGCTCTTCTGCGGTAGTTGTTGAAAAGGAAGTTGATGTTAAAAATAATGACATTTTATATATTCTTGTAGAAAATTCAAGGAAAGCCCTTTCCACTATTTCGGATTATTTTTACAAAAGCCCATCAAAAAAAATGAAAATAGTAGGTGTTACGGGGACAAATGGCAAAACAACAACTACTTATCTTGTAAAATCGATTTTAGAACACTCGGGATTATCAGCAGGTGTGATAGGAACCCTTGGCATATACATAAATGGGGAATTATTTCCATCTGAAAGAACTACTCCTGAGTCGTTAGAACTTCATAAAACCTTTTACGAAATGCAAAGACGGGGTATTAACTTTGTTAGCATGGAAGTATCATCTCATTCTTTAAAACTGTCAAGGGTAGACGATGTGGCTTTTGAAGTAGGTGTTTTTACAAATCTTACTCAGGATCATTTAGATTTCCATGCAGATTTTGAAGATTATTATTGTTCAAAAAGAAAACTTTTTGACCTTTCTAAAAAAGCCGCTATCAATATAGATGATTTGCACGGTAAGAGGTTAATTAAAGAAATAAAAATCCCTTATGTTTCTTACGCCATAGAGAATAATGCTGATATTAAAGCTGAAGATGTAAACATATCAGAAGATGGGGTCAGTTATAATATAATTTACAATGGCCAAAAAATTAAAGTTAATTATCAGGTGCCTGGAAAATTTAGTGTATACAACTCCCTTGCAGCAATTTCAGCAGCTCTGCTTTTGGGTATAGATTTAAAAACTTCGGTAGAGGCCATCGGAAAGGTTAAGGGAGTGCCTGGTAGGTTTGAACCGATAAAGGAAGGTCAGGATTTTAGTGTTATTGTTGATTACGCTCATACGCCCGATGGTCTTGAAAATGTACTGAATACCATAAAAACCTTTGCAAAAGGTCGTATTATAACCGTTTTTGGTGCTGGAGGAGATCGTGATCGCGCAAAAAGACCTAAAATGGGGAAAATTGTCTCAGAACTTTCGGATTATTTTATTATAACTTCGGATAATCCAAGAAGCGAGGATCCCGAAAAAATAATAGAGGATATTGAAGAAGGAGTAATAAAAACTAAACCTTATGAAAAGATTGTAGATAGAAGGCAAGCCATAAAAAAGGCTATAGAGATGGCAGAAAAAAATGATGTTGTTCTTATTGCAGGAAAAGGGCATGAGAATTACCAGATAATAAAAGACAGAGTTATTCCCTTTGACGATAGAGAGGTTGCAAGAGAATTTTTAAAAATGAGGGGAGATAAATGAGGTGAAACCTTTAAAAATAGAAGATATAATTAAAGCAGTAAAGGGGAAGGCTTTAAAAAATTATTCCTTCGAGGTTTATGGGGTTTCTACGGATAGCCGGACAATAAATAGGGGGGAACTCTTCATACCTATTAAGGGAGAGAATTTTGACGGCCACGATTTTATTCCAGATGCTTTTGAAAAAGGTGCTATTGCAAGTTTCTGTGAAGAAGAATGCATCAATAAAGTTAATAACCTTGTAGAAGAAAATTTTCCGATAATTTTTGTCAAAAACAGTAAAAATGCTCTTCTTGATCTTGCAGGGTATTACAGGAATTTATTTTCTATACCCTTTGTCGCAATTACCGGAAGTGTGGGTAAAACTACAACAAAAGAATTTACCGCTTCTGTTCTTTCAACTGAGTATAATGTTTTAAAAAATGAAGGAAATTTTAATAATGAAATAGGCCTTCCTTTAACGCTTTTTAATTTGGATGATTATTATAACTTTGGCGTTGTAGAAATGGGTATGAGCGGTTTTGGTGAGATAAAAAGGATGTCTTCAATAGTAAAACCTGAAATTGCGGTTATTACTAATATAGGGGTATCTCACATTGAAAAATTAGGTTCAAAGGAAAACATAGCTAAAGCAAAGTTGGAGGTTGTTGAATTTTTAAGAGATGATGGCATACTGATTTTGAATGCGGATAGCCCCGAATTATTAGCTAAAAGAGGGAAATTTAATAAAAAGGTTTTTTATTTTGGCTTGAATCAAGGAGATATTAGGGTTAAAAATGCCTTTTTTATGGAAAATGAAGGAATGGAGTTTGAAATTGAAGGGATTTTTGGCAATAGTAGATTTAAAATACCTCTTTTTGGCTTACACAATGTTTACAATGCATTAGCAGCTATAACTGTAGGTTTTACAGTGGGTCTTGATAAGGAAAAAATTCAACAAGGCCTTCTGAATGTTTCTAAAGCTAAGAGGCGTCTTGAGTTTAAAAAAACATTTACAGGTAAAATTATTATAGATGATTGTTATAATGCCAGTCCTGATTCCATGAAAGCTGCACTGGAGGTATTATACAATTATGGTATGAATAAAAGAAAAGCAGCTATTTTAGGAGATATGTTAGAACTTGGAGAAATATCAGCAGATGCCCACTTTGAAGTGGGGGTTTTTGCAGCGAAAAGGGTTGATAAGCTGATTGCAATAGGAGAAAAGGCAAAGGATATTGCAAAAGGGGCATTAAAAGGCGGATTACAAAAGGAGGATGTCCATTATTTCAGCAGTAAAAACAGTATAAATGAAGAAGAACTTTTCACGTTATTAAGGGATATAGATATAGTGCTTGTTAAGGCATCAAGAGCAATGAAATTTGAAGACATTGTCAATATGTTGTTCAGGAGGTTTTAAAATGATTTATCTTTTTTTTGCTGCAGCAACCGCTTTTATGTTCGTGGCAATTGCAGGTAATTTTGTAATACCTCTATTATCCTATTTAAAATTTGGTCAAACGGTAAGGCAGGATGGTCCCAAAAGACATTTAAAAAAAATGGGCACCCCTACAATGGGTGGGATAATGATAATCCCTGCTATAATTATCACAGCAGTAATATTTTCAGGTATTAATAAAGCTTCGAATTTAGCCGTGATTGCTACAACAGGCTTTGGATTAGTAGGATTCTTAGATGACTATATAAAAGTCGTAAAAAAAAGGTCATTAGGATTGAGAGCCAGCCAAAAAATTTTAATGCAGTTAGTCCTTGCTATAATACTTACATTATATGCTTATATGATATATCCGGGAGATTCGCAAGTTTATATTCCATTTTTCGAAAAAGCTGTAGATTTAGGGTTATTTTACATACCCTTTAATGTATTTATTATTTTGGGTGTAGTAAATAGTGTTAATTTAACGGATGGATTAGACGGCTTGGTTTCTGGCATTATGCTGATTATTAGCTTTTTTTACACTTTAATCGGATTATTTTTCGGTATTCATGAAATCTTGTTTTTTTCAGCAGCTATTAGTGGAGCAACCTTAGGGTTTTTGCTTTATAATCATTATCCAGCCAAGGTTTTTATGGGTGATACAGGTTCCTTGGGTTTAGGAGGAGCATTAGCTTTTTTAGCACTCTCTACAAAAACTCAATTTTATCTTTTATTTTTCGGTTTTATTTTGGTTGTAGAGACTTTATCGGTAATTATTCAGGTTCTTTATTTTAGGGCAACGGGCAAACGAATATTTAAAATGGCTCCTCTCCACCACCACTTTGAGCTATGTGGCCTTAGTGAAGTAAAAGTTGTTTTATTGTTTTGGATTATAGCTTTAATTTCCTGCTTTATTGGGTATTATATATTTAACCTGTCGTTTTCGTAACTTGGGGGGATATTTTCATGGATGTAAAAGGGAAGAGGGTTTTAATTGTAGGCCTTGCAAGAAGCGGCACTGCTGCGTGTGAAGAGCTTGTAAAGTTAGGAGCAAAGGTTACCGTAACGGATGTTAAAAAAGAAGATGAATTAAAAGATGCTATCAAAAAATTAGAGGGCAAAGATGTAAAATTCGTGTTGGGCAATCATCCATTAAGCCTTCTTGAAGATGTAGATTTAATTGTCACAAGCCCTGGAGTTCCTATGGATATTGAACTTTTAGAAAAAGCACGGGAAAAACGAATACCAATAATTAGCGAATTGGAATTAGGTTTCTGGTTCAATAAGGCTCCAATAATAGCTGTGACGGGAACTAACGGTAAAACTACTACTACAACGCTAATAGGAGAGATATTAAAAAATGACGGAAAAAATATTTCTGTTGCGGGCAATATCGGAATTCCTTTTATTCAAGAAGCAGATAGAATAGGAGTGAAAGATTATATCGTTTTAGAAGTTAGCAGTTTTCAGCTGGAAAATATAATAAATTTTAAACCCAAAATTGCTGTAATTTTAAATATAACTGAAGACCATATTAATTATCACAAAACCTTTGAAAATTATATAAAAGCAAAATCAAGAATCTTTGAGAACCAAACCGAAGAAGATTATTTAATTTTAAATTATGATGATCCAATAGTATTTTCATTATCAAAATTCGCAAAAAGCAAGGTTGTATATTTTAGTAGGAAGACTGAATTAAATCAAGGGGTTTTTGTTAAAAATGGTGTGATAGTTATTAAAGAGCACGATAAAATTTTACCTATTTTAAAAGCAAAAGAAGTAGGGATAAAGGGATTACATAATTTAGAAAATGCACTGGCTTCAGTTGCGGCTTGCTGGGCGGCAGGAACGAATTTGAATGCTATGGCTGAAACTTTAAAAGACTTCAAAGGAGTAGAACATCGATTAGAATATGTGGATACTGTAGATGGGGTAAAGTTTATAAACGATTCAAAGGGAACCAATCCGGATGCTGCAATAAAAGCATTGGAAGCTATTGATGATCCAATTATTCTTATTGCAGGCGGTTATGACAAAAATGCGGATTTTAAACCCTTCGTTAGGGCATTTTTTGGCAGGGTAAAAAAGGTAATATTAATAGGGCAAACTGCGGATAAGATAGAAAGAACTGCAAAAGAAGAAGGGTTTTACCAAATAGAAAAAGCTTCTTCAATGCAAGAAGCTGTAATTAAAGCCAAAAATTCAGCAATAGCGGGTGACACAGTATTGCTTTCTCCAGCATGTGCCAGTTGGGATATGTTTAAAAATTTTGAGGAAAGGGGAAAGGTTTTCAAAGAAGCTGTATATTCATTAAAAGAAAAAATTTAAGGAGGTAAAAAAATGAAATACAAAAGGCCTCCTGATTTTACGGTATTAATTTGCGTTCTTATTCTTCTTTGTTTTGGAATAGTTATGGTATTTAGCTCGAGCAGTGCATGGGCTTATTATGTTTATAAAGATAGCATGTATTTCTTAAAAAAACAGCTTCTTTGGTCTTTGTTTGGAATAATAGCCTTGGTTTACTTTTTGAATTTTGATTATAGAAGAATTAAAAAAATTGCTTTTCCTTTGCTTATAATAAGCTATGTTTTGTTAGTTTTAGTTTTGATTCCAGGTATCGGAGTAAAAATAAATGATGCAAGAAGGTGGATTGGGGTAGGTTTTTTTTCAGTCCAGCCTTCAGAAGTATCTAAGTTAGCGTTAATTATATATTTTTCATATTTTATGGAAAAACGGATAGACTCTATTGATAATTTTTTTAAAGGTATTCTGCCGGTTTTATTAATTATGGCTTCTACATGTGCACTGGTTCTTATTGAACCTCATCTTTCTGCAACGGTTGTCATAGCTATTTTAACATTAATGTTACTCTTTGTTGCCGGTATGAGATTTACACACATATTAGTTTTAATAGCAGGCGGTGCTGTATTGGCTGTTAAGTTGGCTTTAGGAAAAGAATATAGGGTAAGGAGGCTGACATCCTTCCTAAACCCGTGGGAAGATATAAGGGGAAAGGGTTATCATATAATACAATCCCTTTTTGCATTAAGTTCGGGAGGACTTTTAGGAGTAGGATTGGGTCATAGCAAGCAAAAATTTTTCTATCTTCCAGAACCGCAAACAGATTTTATTTTTGCTATAATAGGAGAGGAGTTAGGTTTTCTTGGTGCAGTTTTTGTTATAGTTGTTTTTGCGATTTTAATTTGGAGGGGTTTTAAAATTGCTATAAATTCGCCCGATGCTTTTGGAAAATTTTTAGCTACAGGTATTACCTGTCAGATTGCAATTCAATTTTTGATTCATGTGGCTGTAGTAACGGCATCATTGCCGGTTACTGGTATGCCACTGCCCTTTATAAGCTATGGTGGTTCTTCCCTTGTTATGACCCTTGCTGAGGCAGGAATTCTTTTAAATATCTCGAGGTTTACGGAGGCATAGTTATCATGAGCAAAAAGGTACTGTTTGCAGGAGGCGGAACAGGAGGACATATATATCCTGCTATTGCAATTGCAAAAGGTTTGAAAGAAAAGATGAGAGATGTTGAAATAGTTTTTGTAGGTACCGAAAGAGGAATGGAGATGGACCTTGTACCTAAAGCGGGATTTAGATTAGAAAAAGTAAGGGTAAGAGGGTTCAAAAGAAAACTTTCTTTTGATACCTTTTTATCTTTTAAAGAAATGTTTGTTGGAGGTATTGACTCTATTAGGATTTTAAAGAAAGAAAAACCCCAACTGGTGATTGGTACGGGCGGTTATGTTGCTGGTCCCGTTGTTTTTTTTGCAACCCTTATGGGTATACCCACATTAATTCATGAACAAAATGTTAAACCAGGTATTACAAATAGAATTCTCGGAAGGTTTGTGGACAAGATAGCTATAAGTTTTATAGAATCGGTAAAATATTTTCCTTCAAGCAAATGTATTTTAACGGGTAATCCAGTCAGGCCTGAAATAATTTCTGCGGATAAAAAGGTGGCTTTAAAAAATTTAAATTTAAAACATAGCATCCCTGTGGTGCTTTCTTTTGGAGGAAGCCAGGGCGCAAAAAAACTCAATGAAGCGGTAATAGAACTTATAGAATTAATAAAAGACAGGGAATATTTTCAACTACTTCATATTACTGGTCAAAAAAATTACGAAAGATTTTTAAAGGACATGGAATTAAGAGGAATAAATTGGGAGAGGTTAGGGTACATTAAAATAAAGCCATACCTTTATAATATGCATGATGCATTGGCATGTGCTGATTTGGTTGTATCTCGGGCAGGAGCCATAACAATTTCAGAAATAACTGCATGCGGCAGGCCTGCAATTTTAATTCCTTTGCCTACTGCTGCAGATAACCATCAAGATTTTAACGCAAGATATTTAGAAAAAAATAATGCAGCATTAGTGATAGAAGAAAGGCTTTTAAGCGGTAATATATTGTACGAATATATAATGCAAATTCTTAACGACAAAGAAAAATACAGGATTATGTCAGAGGCCAGCAAAAAATTAGGTAAACCCGATGCCTTAAACAAAATTGTTGATATTGCTGTAGGACTTTTGTCCTAAAAAAAGGTATTTTATTTCCTATACTTAAAAATGCTCTGTTATGGTAGTATAAATTAAAAAAATGTGCATTTTGGCAAGGTTTTTTAATGGTAACAAGAATAAAATTTGAAGCATATTATATTAAATATAAAGTTTATCAACTGAACAGCGGAAGGAGAGAAGGGTTTTGCTTGGCAATTATAAACGTATTCATTTTATAGGAATTGGCGGTTCTGGCATGAGTGCTATAGCAAAAATACTTCTAGAAATGGGGTATGAAGTATCAGGTTCTGACATTAAATATTCTGAAATCTTAAATAAACTTCAGAATCAAGGGGCAAAGGTTTTTATAGGGCATAATTCGGAAAATGTCATTGGCGCAGAATTAGTGGTAGTATCTTCTGCAATTCCTACCAATAATCCTGAATATATTGAAGCTATAAAACAAAATATTCCAATACTTCATAGAGCAGATATATTGAGTATACTTATGAATCATAAGAAAGGTATAGCCATTTCTGGAGCGCATGGAAAGACAACTACAACATCAATGATTTCTTTAATGCTTGATAAAAATGGGTATCAACCAACTGTGCTCATCGGCGGTGAATTGAATGACATAGGTGGTAATGCTGTTTTAGGAAGCGGCGAGTATCTTGTCGCTGAAGCTGATGAAAGTGACGGTTCTTTCTTAAAGCTAAATCCTTTTATAGCCGTAGTTACAAATATCGAGAACGACCACTTAGACTATTATAAAAACATGGATAATATGAAAAAGGCTTTTGTAAAATTTATTGAGAATATTAAGGATGATGGTTTCGCTTTTTTGTGCATTGACAATGAAAATGTAAGGGATATTATACCTAACATAAAAAAGAAAATTTTCACTTACGGAATAAAATACAATGCCGATTATATGCCGAAAGATATTGTACTTAAAGGCATTTCTTCAATATTTGCAGTTTATTATAAAGAAAAGTTTTTAGGAGATATAGAACTAAATGTTCCTGGGATTCATAATGTATATAATGCAACGGCAGCTGTTGGAATTGGCCATCAGCTTGGAATAGATATTAAAGATATTGCATCTGCTTTGAAAAATTTTAGAGGAGTTCAGAGAAGGTTCCAAAATATTGGGGAAGTTAATGGAGTAAAAATTTTTGATGATTATGCCCACCATCCTACAGAGATCAAAGTTGTGTTAAAAACTGCAAGGCTTTTAAACCCTAGAAAGATATATGCAATTTTTCAGCCTCATAGGTATACAAGGACTAAATTATTAGCAGAAGAATTTGGCACTGCGTTTTTTGATGCCGATGAAGTTATCGTTACAAAACTCTATAGTGCAGGAGAAGAACCGATTCCCAATGTATCTTCCGAGCTGATTGTAAGTGCGTTAAATAAAAATAATGTAAATGTAAAATATATTGAAAAAAAAGAAGAAGTGGTTGATTATTTGTTATATAAATTAGTTCCTGGCGACTTAGTTATAACGATTGGTGCAGGAGACATTAACAAGGTTTCTCATGAACTTTACAAAGCCATGAAAATGACCATACGGGATGTAAGTTAATTTTGGTTTCCGCTTATATGCGGAGGTGAAAATAAATGGGGGCCTTTTTGATAAACGGGGGCAACAGATTGGAAGGAAAACTAAAAGTTCAGGGTTCAAAAAACGCAAGTCTTCCTATTTTAGCTGCAACAATATTGAATTCTAATAAGAATGTTATAAAAAACGTACCTGATATAATAGATATTTCGGTAATGATGAGTATTTTGAGGATACTTGGTGCAAAGGTTTTAAGAATAAACGAAGGAGTGTTTGTAGATACATCGGATGTAAACAACTGGGAAGTTCCGGAAGTTCTAATGAGGAAAATGCGTTCTTCTATTGTATTGATGGGTCCTCTTCTTGCAAAATTTGGCAAAGTAAAAGTATCCTATCCGGGAGGATGCGAAATAGGTCCAAGGCCTATAGATCTTCACTTAAAGGGCCTTGCTGCCCTGGGTGTTGAAATTCAAGAAGGTTATGGTTTCATTACAGCTGAAGCTAAAAAACTTAAGGGAAACGATATTCATCTTGATTTTCCAAGTGTAGGAGCTACAGAAAATTTAATGATAGCAGCTGCTCTTGCAGAGGGCAGAACAGTTATTAGAAATGCAGCAAAAGAACCGGAAATTGTTGAATTACAGAATTTTCTGAATAGAATGGGTTGCCAGATAAGAGGGGCTGGAACAGATACGATAAAGATAGTAGGTTGTAAAACAGAAGATTTGAAACCTGTTGATGACTACACAGTTATACCTGATAGGATTGCTGCCGGGACATATCTTATAGCCTGCGCAGCTACAAAGGGGCATATACTATTAGAAAATGTTATTGTTGAACACATCGAACCCCTTTTGGCAAAAATGAAGGAGATGGGATGCAATATTAATGCTTATGAAGATAAGGTTGAAATTTTTATCGAAAGACCTCTTAAAGCCTTGGAAAATTTACGGACCCTTCCTTATCCCGGATTTCCTACTGACTTGCAAGCTCCTATGATGGCTCTTTTGTCAATAGCTGAAGGCACTTCAGTAATTATTGAAACTATTTTTGAGAACAGGTTTAAGCATGCAGAGGAGTTAAGGAGAATGGGCGCTAATATAAAAATAAATGGAAATACAGCGATAATTACGGGGGTAAAAAAACTAACAGGAGCAGTGGTGGAAGCAAAAGATTTAAGGGCTGGAGCTGCTTTAGTAATCGCAGGCCTTTGTGCTGAGGGGAATACAATTGTGGAAGGCGTGAGCCATATTGAAAGGGGTTATGAAGCTTTTGACAGAAATTTGCAAAACTTAGGCGCAAAAATTACACGGATTGATTAAAATTTCACCCCTTTTTTGTAAAAGGAGGAAGGACAAGCCTTTTTATGGAAAGGATAGATTACAATCTCAAAGGCAAAAAAAAGAAGAATAACCTTAAAAATCTATTGAGACTGATGGCCTTTTTTTGTATAATTACATTAATTTACTGGGTCTCTAATCTGTATTTGAAGATAGAACAAATAAAAATTACAGGAAATCATAATGTAAAAACCGAATTCATTGAAGAAAAATTATCTTATCTCAAAGACAAAAATATTTTAACCATCAGGCCTAAATTAATTGAAAAATCGTTAATAAATTCCCTACCTTTTAAAGAGGTAAAGGTTTCATTAAAACTTCCAAATACGGTTATTGTAAAAGTTACTGAAAGGGATGTAAAAGCAGCAATACCCTTTAACACTGATTTTTTGCTTTTGGATGCTTATGGCAATGTAATAAAAATAGACTCTGATATCAAAAACTATTCAGTACCCATCATAACAGGTATTGCAATAAAGCAAGCAGAAATTGGGAAGATGCCCATAATTCAAGATGAACAAACTGTGTATACTAATACCCTTTATGTATTAAACGAAATTTTACCTATATTGAATCAGATTGCCGAAATTCATGTTGAAAAAGGTAATGATGGCACTGATTTTTATATTTATACAATAGATGGTATAAAAATTTGTTTTAATCAAAATAGGTTAAAGCCCGAAAATTTAACAATGATTGCAAATATATTAGAAGACATTAGAAAAAACAATAGGGGGAAGGGAGAAATCGATTTAAACCAGGATATACCTGTTTTTAGACCCTATTAATTTCTTTTTTTTAAATCTAAGGAGGAAGTAAAATGAGAGAAAAGTTAAAGGCAAATATTATGATTGCAATTATTTGTTTTATATTGGGTTTTATGCTGGTAACTCAGTTTAGAAGTACAGAAAAAAGCGGGAGTGCTATTACATCTCTTCAAAGGGTTCAGGAATTGACTGCCCAGCTGAAAACTTTAATGGACGAAAAAGAAAAATTACAAGGGGAAGTTCAAGAGTTAAGGAATCGTCTTGCAGAATATGAAAATTCTGCATCAAAAATCAGTGGTGTTACTGAAGCAATGAAAAAAGAACTTTTGAGAGCAAGAATGGTGGCAGGTCTTGTTGGAGGGTATGGACCGGGTATTAGTATAATTTTAGATGATAGCAATGTACCAAGACAGCCTGGAGAAGATCCAAATTTGTTTCTAATTCACGATGAGGATATTTTAAAGGTTGTAAATGAATTATTTGCAGCGGGGGCAGAAGCAGTATCAGTGAACGGACAGAGGATAATTGCTACAACTGAAATAAGATGTGTAGGGCCGACAATTATAATAAATTCAATAAGAATGGCACCTCCTTTTACAATAAATGCTATCGGCGATCCTGAATATCTCGAAAGTTCAATGAAAATGAGGGGAGGAATAATTGAATCCCTCCAAGTTTTTGGAATTCAGGTTACAATAAAAAAGCAGGAAAAAATCTATATGCCTGCTTATACCGGTCCTATTCAATTCAAGTATTTTGTACCTGAGAAAGCGGGTGAGTAAAAAATGTTATTGCCTCTAATTGGATTGATATTAGGAATCGTAATTGGCCTTATATATCCCATTTATATCCCTGTGTATTATGCACCTTATGTTTCAATTGCGGTCCTTGCAGCGTTGGATTCGGTGTTTGGTGGCATAAAAGCTGTAGGGGAAAATAATTTTGATATTTATATTTTTATAACTGGATTTTTTACAAATGCTTTACTTGCCGGTTTTTTAGCTTATTTGGGAGATAGATTAGGTATTCCGATATATTTAGCTGCTATTTTTGTTTTTGGTGTTAGGATATTTCAAAATTTGGCAATTATTCGCAGGGATTTTTTAGATAAATTTTTTAAAAATCAAAAATAATTATTTTAAAAAAAGGAAAATACGTTTAAATGTGGAATTAATTTAATATGCCTACCCAAAAAGGGGAGGTGAAGGTTTGTCAAAAAATGAGATAATTACGGGAATTGATTTAGGAAGTTCAAAAGTTTGTTGTTTGGTAACAGAAATAACAGACTCCGGTAATATAGATATTTTGGGTTATGGGATATCTCCATCTTCTTACTTAAAAAAAGGCAATGTAGTCAATATTGAAGGCTTAACCAGGTCAATTTCCGATGCGGTAAATCAAGCTGAAATTATGTCGAATGTTAAAATAGAGGAAGTAATAGTAGGACTTTCACTGGTAAATGTAGATATATTGAGAAATAAAGGTGTAGTTGCGATACCCAAAAGCACTAGAGAAATTACCGGGCAGGATGTGGATAGGGTTATACAAGCAGCTAAAATTCTTGCAATTTCCCCTGATAGAGATGTTGTTCAAGTGATTCCCCGTGAATTTATTGTCGATGGCTGTGAAGGTATAAATGATCCAATAGGAATGATTGGGACAAGACTTGAAGTGGATTCGTATATAGTAACTGCCCCTATAACTGTGCTGCAAAATATTCAAAGGTGTTTTCAAAGAGCAGACCTATCTATTCAAAGCATAATATTAAAACCTTTTGCACTTAAGAAAATTCTTTTATCACGGGATGAAATTGAAATGGGTGTTGCTTTGATAGATGTTGGTGCAACAATTACAGAAGTCACTGTTTTTAAGGGGAATGATATTTTAAAATACGCAACTATACCTATAGGAGGAGACTATATTACAAATGATATTGCTGTAGGTTTAAGGCTTCCCTTTAATTTAGCGGAGATAATAAAACGAAGGTATGCTTGCGCTCAGGAGAACTTAGCTTCTGAAAAACAAGATATAGAAATACAAAGTATCGGCGAAAGCACAACAAAAAAGATTAATCAGAAGGAGTTAGCCTCAATAGTAGAACCAAGGGTACATGAAATAATTAGCTTAATAAAAAAGGAATTGGATTTTGAAGATCAGAAAATAAAATTGGCTGCAGGCGGAGTAATATCAGGAAGTGGCTTGCTGCATATTAAAGGAGCAATCGACCTTGCCCAAAAGATTTTAGGAATACCACTAAGAGGTGGTAAAACTGAAATGTACGGTTATGACCAAACCTTTAATGTTTGTCTCGGTTTAGTTAATAGTGTAGCTTCACAGAGACATTATGAAGGTAGAAATATAGAAAAAGCTAAGATGGGTATTTCTCTAATTGAAAGAGCAAAGAGGTTTTTAAGAGAATATTTTTAGCAACACAAGGGGGTAATAAAGTGCTAGAGTTTGATGTTCCTTTACAGCAATTTGCAAATATTAAGGTTATCGGGATAGGTGGTGGTGGGAATAATGCGGTAAATAGAATGATTGATGCGGGCCTTAAGGGTGTAGAATTTATTGCAATTAATACGGACGCTCAAGCTCTTTATTTGTCTAAGGCTGATAAAAAAATACAAATAGGCGAAAAGTTGACCAAAGGACTTGGTGCTGGTGCAAATCCTGATATTGGTAGAAAAGCGGCAGAAGAAAGTAAAGCCGAGATTGAAGAAGCAATTAAAGGAGCGGACATGATATTTATTACTGCAGGAATGGGTGGAGGTACCGGTACCGGAGCTGCACCTGTTGTTGCGGAAATTTCAAAAAACTTAGGAATATTGACAGTGGGTGTTGTGACAAAACCTTTTACTTTTGAAGGCAGACGCCGAATGGCTCATGCTGAGATGGGGATAAATAACTTAAAAGCATGTGTAGATACACTCATTACCATACCGAACGATAGGCTTTTGTCCATTGCGGAGAAAAAGACATCTATATTAGAAGCCTTTCGAATTGCAGATGATGTCTTAAGACAAGGTGTACAGGGCATATCCGATCTTATTGCAGTTCCTGGATTAATTAATTTGGATTTTGCTGACGTTAGAACTATAATGATGGATACGGGTCTTGCTCATATGGGAATAGGTAGAGGAACGGGAGAAAATAGGGCGATAGAAGCTGCAAAACAGGCTGTATCGAGCCCCTTACTTGAAACGTCAATTGAAGGAGCGAAGGGAGTATTATTAAATATTACAGGCAGCAGCAACTTGGGTATTTTAGAAGTAAATGAGGCAGCAGAATTTATATCGGCAGCTGCTGACCCTGATGCAAATATAATTTTCGGTGCAGTAATCGACGAAAAATTACAGGATGAGATAAGAATAACGGTTATTGCAACGGGTTTTGAACAAAAAGAAAAATTACAAAAATCAGAGGAAGTAGAAAATATTACTTTTGATGAGGGTGATCTTGAGATACCCGCTTTTTTGAGGCGGGGGAGAAAAAGATAAAAAATGAGCGCTTTATGCGCTCTTTTTTGTTTTGGACAAAATTAAAACCGACAATTTTTTTTAAAGAATGTTGATAGAATTTATCATAAATTAAACCCACAGTGAATATAAATTTTTTATAGCCGGGTATGGTGAAAAAATGATTGTTTACTTAGATATCATTTTTTTAATAAATTTATTTATGAATTTTATAATTTTATGGTCAACAGCAGTTCTTGTTCAAAAAAAAGTTGTTTTTTGGAAACTATTTTTTGGAGCTTTACTGGGAAACTTAGCTTTGATTGATATTTTTTTATCTACTAAATTCAAGTTTTTAAGTTTGATATTAAAAGTAATTTTACCTGTGATTTTAATAATTGTTTGTTTTAATCCCGCGAGTTTTTCAGAGTATTTAAAATTTGTTTCAATTTTCCTTTTTATGTCCTTTTTAGCAGGAGCCATAACCTTAGCTTTTTACTATTTAATTAATGTCAAATTTTTATTAGATTACTCTCTAATAAATAATATTTCAATAAAATGGTGGTTATTACTGCTATCTTCGATTTTTCTCATCTTTTTTTTAAAAGAAGTTTGGCCAAAGTTTTTAAGAAAAGTAAACAGGGAAGAAATAATTGTAGATATAGAGTTTTTTTTGGGCCCAAAAAGTAATTGGACAAAAGCTTTAATTGATACAGGCCATGAATTAACGGACCCTATTGAGGGATTTCCGGTAGTTATAATTGAACTATTTCTGTTAAAAGAACTATTAGATTATCAAGACTATATGCTAATAAAAAAATTTTATGGTTATCGCGATTATGATAGTTTAATAAACAATTTAAGTGAAGATATTAAAAAAAGGATAAGAATAATCCCTTATAAAACCATAGGGAATTTAAATGGCATTATGTTAGGTATTAGAATAGATTTTTTAAAAGTTTATAAAGACGGAAAAACATCAATGTTAGATAATGCCATACTCGGTTTATTTGAAGGACGCCTTTCATCGGATGGGAGTTACCGGGCTTTAATAAATAGTGAATTTATATAAATAAAAAATAAAAGCTATGGGGGGTAGTTTATGTTTAAATACATAATAGATTTTTACAAAGGATTAGTGTATAGAATTAAAAAATTTATTAAAATAAAATTTATTAAATTTTATAAAAAACCGGTTTATTATATTAGTGGTGCTGAAACTTTGCCTCCGCCTTTAACAGTAGAGGAGGAAGCTCAACTTTTAAAAAAATTAGAAGATGGCGACAATTCAGTAAGGAATGTGCTTATTGAAAGGAATTTAAGATTGGTGGTATATATTGCCAGAAAGTTTGAAAATACCTATTGTCCAATAGAAGATCTCATTTCCATAGGTACTATAGGGCTTATAAAAGCTATAAATACCTATGATCCTAAAAAAAGGATAAAACTTGCAACTTATGCTTCAAAATGCATAGAAAATGAAATATTAATGTATTTGAGGAGAAATAATAAAAATACGGTTGAAGTTTCTATTGATGAACCGCTAAATACGGACTGGGATGGCAATGAGCTATTGTTATCAGACATTCTTGGCACTGATGGAGAACTAATATATAAAAGTATAGAAGAAGGTGTGGAAAGGGAATTGTTATGTATAGCTTTGAATAAACTTCCTAAAAGAGAGCGTTCGATTATGGAACTTCGCTATGGGCTAAACGGGGGTAAAGAAAAAACACAAAAGGAAGTGGCAGAGATCCTTGGAATTTCTCAATCTTACATTTCCAGGTTGGAAAAAAGGATTATAAAAAGGTTAAAAAGAGAGATTGTCAGGATGATGTAAATTTTTAAAATGTGCATAAAAACTTCCCCCTCTGGCAAGAATTAAAATAAGAGAGTGGAAAGATAGGGGGAAGTTTTATGAGTTTAAATAAAGTGGAAATATGTGGGGTGAATACTTCAAAACTGCCTGTTCTTTCAAACAGTAAGATGAAAGAACTTTTTATAAAGGCCAAGAATGGAGACAAGGAGGCACGCGAAAAATTAATATATGGCAATTTAAGATTGGTTTTAAGCGTTATACAGCGCTTTACCAATAGAGGAGAATATGTGGATGATTTATTCCAAGTTGGATGTATTGGCCTCATGAAGGCTATTGATAATTTTGATCTAAATCAAAATGTAAAATTTTCAACTTATGCTGTGCCTATGATTATCGGAGAAATTAGGAGGTACCTGAGGGACAATAATCCCATTAGAGTAAGCCGTTCATTAAGAGACGTAGCTTATAAAGCTTTACAGATAAGGGATAACCTTGTAAACAAAAATTCAAGGGAACCTTCAATTAATGAAATAGCAGAAGAAATGGAAATACCAAGGGAAGAAATAGTTTTGGCTCTGGATGCAATACAGGAGCCCGTTTCGTTATTTGAACCAATATATCATGATGGTGGAGATCCCATCTTTGTTATGGACCAAATAAGTGATGATAAGAATACGGATGAAAACTGGTTAAAAAGTATAGCCATTAGAGAAGCAATGCAAAAGTTAAATGAGAGGGAAAAGATGATTTTGATGATGCGCTTTTTTGAAGGCAAAACTCAAATGGAAGTTGCTCACGAAATAGGTATTTCTCAGGCACAGGTTTCAAGGCTTGAAAAATCTGCGCTTAAGCATATGAAAAAATATATTTAATCGGGAGTGATCAGAAATGGTAAAAAAATTAATAGCATTGTGCTTGATAATATTTATAATGGCAATATATTTTCTAACACCAAAAACTATGGTTGCGTATAATACTAAGAATTTAACGATTGATAACAATAGAACGAATACAAAAGTCGTAATGCAAACAAATTCAGAATAATAAGCCCTGAAATTAGGGGCTTTTTATTTTTTGCTCATTTTATAATGATAAGTTTAATAAATTTATATATAGAATATTCAAATGGGGTGAAATTATATGTTAAAAGCAACCGATTTAAGGCAAAAGGAAGTTATTAATGTTTGTGATGGTAAAAAAATGGGCTTTATAGTCGATATTGATATTGATACCGATGTAGGAAAAATCAAATCCTTGATTTTACCTGCAATTTCTAAAGGGTTTAATATTTTTCTGAGGAGTGATGACATTGAAATTCCTTGGGAAAAAGTAAAAAAAATAGGGCAGGATGTAATACTTGTGGAATATCAGGAAACATTAAAAAAAGGATATTAAAAGGCTCTAAAAGCCTTTTTATTTTTTTTGCTAAGGTTTATAATTTAAATGGAAACTAAAAGGGGGAATAATTTTGCGCTGGGAATTTAAAAAAAAGCTGCAGCAATTAAAAGATGAAGAAATACTCTTGATTCCAGTTAAGGAATTTGGGTCGACTGTAGTTAATGTAGCTTTGGTTTTTCCAAATAATTATAGCGTCGGGATGACAAATTTGGGTTTTCATTCTATTTACCGCGAAATAAACAAAAGAAGGGACTCTTTATGCCATAGGGCTTTTTATTACGGTAAAGGTATTGAGCCATTTACAATCGAAGCGCAAAAAGAGCTTTCTTCTTATGATTTAATAGGATTTTCGATTTCTTATGAGTTGGATTATTTAAATATACTTGAGGTATTAAGTGCTGCTAAAATACCTCTTTTGGCAGAAAATAGAGATTTTCCTCTGATAATGGCAGGTGGGCCTGCTGTAACATTTAATCCTGAACCTTTATCTTTGTTTTTTGATTTTTTTGTGATAGGGGAAGGGGAAGAAGTTATTCATGAAATAATGGAAGTAATGGAACAGAATATAGGAAAAAATAAGCAGGAAATATTAAAATTATTATCAGAGATAGAAGGGGTTTATGTTCCTTTACTTTACAAAAAGGAACAAGGCAAAATAAAGAAGCGCTATATTAAAAACCTGAATGATTTTTTAACCGAAACAGCGGTATTTACAAAAAATAACGAATTTAAAGACATGTTTTTGATAGAAATTTCACGAGGATGCGGGAGAAATTGCAGATTCTGCATGGCGGGTTACTGCTATAGGGTCCCACGTGTTAGAAGTTTGGAAGTGGTTTTAGAAAGGGCAGAATTTGCAAAGAAAATTACGAACAAGATAGGCCTTGTAGGTGCTGCGGTGTCGGATTACCCAGATATTGAAAGGCTGTCAACGGAGTTAATAAAAAGAAATATAAAATTTTCAGTTTCTTCTTTGAGGGCAGATTCCTTGGTTTATCCTCTTCTCGAAGGGCTTTCCTTCAGCAAACATAAAACCCTTACCATTGCCCCAGAAGCTGGTTCGGAAAGGCTTAGGAAAATTATCAATAAAGGAATCAGCGAAGAACATGTTTACAAAGCAGTGGAGGATGCCTTTAAATTCGGTATTCAAAACTTGAAACTCTATTATATGCTGGGTATCCCTACTGAAGAGGATTCCGATATAGATGAAATGATTAATTTTTTAATTAACCTAAAATCATTTATGGTGAAAATAGGCAATAAAATGGGAGACCTCACAATAAGTTTAAGTCCTTTTATACCAAAACCCTTTACACCCTTCCAATGGTTCGGTATGGAAAAGGAAGATATTGTAGGGGGAAGAATAAAAAAACTGAAAAGCGCTTTGAAACAATGGGGTATAAATGTATTGAATGAAAGCCCTCGGTTATCAATATTGCAAGCAGCTCTTGCAAGAGGCGATAGAGAAAGTGCATTTTTAATATTAAAAGCTTATGAAAAAGGAGGAAAAACTTCGGATTTTAAAAACATCAGCATTAACGTGAAGGACATATATTACTACGCATACAAAGTTTTCGATTTGGACGAAGAACTTCCATGGGATTTTATTAATATGGGTTTTGAAAAGGATTTGCTCAAAAGAGAATATAAAAAAGCATCGAAAATGGAAAGTACATTACCCTGTACCCCTAATAAATGTGCTGTATGTAAAATATGTGAGAAATAAATTCAACCGGGTGGTGCAAAAATGCCTTTTGAATTAAAAGAAAAAAAGGGAATAAATTACTTTATTATACCTTCTTTTGAAGAAACAGGAATTGTAAGACACGGTTTTTCAACAAAGCCGTTAAACTTTGCTGTTAAAAAACTGGAGAAAAGAAATGAAGCTGTTTTAAGTTTTAAAATCTTTTGCGAAATTTTAGGAATAGATCCAGAAAACCTTGTGCTTTCTGACCAGATACATGGCGATGAAGTATATTTTGCAACTGAAGAAGACAGAGGCAAAGGAATTTTTAAAGAGTCGGATATTAAAGGGAAAGATGCCCTTATTACTGACAGAAAAAATGTTGCTCTTGTTACTTTTTATGCCGACTGTGTTCCTTTGTTTTTTCTTGACAAAGAAAGACCTGCTATAGGCCTTGCACATTCGGGTTGGCGTGGAACAGTTAAGAGAATTGGTAAGAAAACGGTTTTAAAAATGATGGAGCATTTTAGAACAAAACCTGAAAACCTTCTTGTGGGAATAGGCCCCTGTATTGGGAAATGCTGTTTTGAAGTGGATGAGCCTGTTATAAAAGTTTTTGAAAGGGAAAATTTCAACTGGAGTGATTTTTCTTATTATAAAGGCAAAGACAGGTGGATGGTGGATCTTGTTTTAGCAAACAAAATCATCCTTTTTGAAGCAGGTGTAAAAGAAGAAAACATTGTAGAAAGCGGTTACTGTACTTATTGTGAAGAAAATCTTTTATTTTCTTATAGAAGGGAAAAAGAGAAGGCTGGGAGCCTCGTAGCTGTGCTTGAATTGCGATGATAGGGGGATTAATATGGCTAATGAAAAGATTTTAGTTGTCGATGATGAGCCTAATATATTGGAACTTATAAAATTTAATTTAGAAAATAACGGATTTAAAGTAATCACAGCTTGCAATGGGGAAAGAGCCCTTGAAATGATAAAAGCGGAAAATCCGGTTCTGATTCTTTTGGATGTTATGCTGCCGGGGGTTGATGGATTTGAATTGTGTAAAATTATTAGGAGAAAAAACGAAACTTCTGATATACCAATAATTTTAATCACTGCAAAAAGCGAAGAGATAGATAAAATTCTTGGCTTAGAAATAGGTGCCGATGATTATATAACAAAGCCTTTTAGTGTTAGAGAATTGATTGCAAGGGTAAAAGCTGTGCTTCGTAGGGCTGACAAAAAGGATAAAAACGAAAAAATAATCAAAATCTCAGACATTATTATAGATGTGGATAAACATGAGGTAACCGTAAAAGGGAAGAAGATAGAACTTACACCAAAGGAATTTGAACTTTTAAAACTTTTTGCGTTAAATCCCGGCAGGGTTTTTTCGCGGGATTATCTCTTAGAAAAAATTTGGGGATATGATTACCTGGGAGATACGCGAACGGTAGATGTTCACATCAGGCATTTAAGGCAGAAAATTGAAGAAAATTCGGATGAGACAAATTATATTGAAACGGTCAGGGGGGTAGGATATAAATTTAAAGAAGAAGAATAATATTTTAAGGAAGGGGCATTAAATGCTTTTAAAGGGGTCAAAATTGTTTTTTATAATAGAAGGTATAATTACTGTTGTCTTATTCTTAGGATTTATTTTCTTTGAATACCCTTTAATCAGGAATTTTTTAGAAAGTTACTATATCAGTAATAATAGATTATTTTTGCTCATTATTTTGCATTTTAGCTTGGTAATAATAAATATTTATTATTTAATTCGGATGTATTCTCAATTTAAAGAAAAAGTTATATTTCCCATCAACAAGATTACGAATATTTTGCAAAAGTTTTCTTTGGGAAATTTTGAAAGGACTGTGCACTATCCATGGTCCAATGAAGTGGGAGATTTAAGCAATGCTGTCAATTTAATAGGAAAGAGATTTCGAGAACTTTTTGAAGAGCATTCTTTTCTCAAAGAAAATTTTTATAAGGTTATAAATTCCATTGATGAAGGGATTTTACTGCTATATAACGGTACAAAGATTTTTTATGTTAATAAAAAGGCATCAGAATTTTTAAGTGTTTCACAAGAAAATGTTAAAGGGAAAAACCTTTTAAGTATCTTAAGAAATTATGAGCTCATAAAAGAAGTAGAATGCTCACTAAATTCGGGAGAAATAAAAGAGGTAAATTTAAATTTTATTCGAAAAGAAGGGTCATATAAGGTAATTATTATTCCGGTTAAAGAAAACCAAAGGGTTTTAAGCTGCATATTGTTGATTAAAGATTTGACTTTTATAAAGGGTTTGGAAAAAATAAAAACTGATTTAATCGCAAATATTTCCCACGAGCTAAAAACACCCATTACTTCTATTAAGGGTTTTACGGAGACTTTGCTAGAAGGCGCTTATAAAAATGAAGAACTTGCATTAAAGTTTTTAAATATCATAGATTTTGAAGTAGGGAGGCTTTACAGGCTAATCATCGATTTATTAAATCTTGCAGAAATAGAAGCAGGTAAATTAAAAATAAAAAAAGAAAAAGTAAGTTTAAAAGATGTTTTTGAAGAATTAGGTTTTCTCTTTAAAAAGCGCTTTGAAGAAAAAAAGCTAAAATTTTATTATAAAAGCTCTGTAGAAGAAATTATTACTGATAAGGATAAACTTATGCAGATTCTCTTAAATCTAATAGATAACGCTGTTAAATACACTCACGAAGGGGGAAGTGTCTGGATAGAAGCTGAAAATAAAGAAGGAGAAGTGTTAATAAAAGTCTGTGATACAGGGATAGGAATACCTGAGGAGGATATACCGAGGATTTTTGAAAGGTTTTACAGAGTAGATAAAGCCCGAACAAGAGAAAGCGGTGGGACGGGAATAGGCCTTGCCATTGTAAAGCACCTTTTGGAAGCTCTTGGCGCTGAAATAAAGGTCGAAAGCGAATTAAACAGGGGCAGCAAATTTATAATTTCATTTAAAAACTCATCACAAATAATTAACAATCAGTAAAATCTCAATTAACATACTTCAATTAAAATGTAATATATACTATTTAAAGGGAGGAGATTAAAATAGAAGACAAAATCAAGGTGGAAAATCTAAATTTTTATTATGGGAAGTTTCACGCTTTAAGAAATATCAATTTAACTATTAAACATAAAAAAGTAACTGCTTTTATAGGGCCGTCAGGATGCGGGAAATCAACTTTTTTGAGGACTTTAAATAGAATGAATGATTTAATAGAGGGGGCCAAGGTAGAGGGCAAGGTCTTACTGGATGATACAGATATTTATAATCCTAATGTGGATGTGGTGGAGTTGAGAAAAAAGGTGGGCATGGTATTTCAAAAGCCCAATCCCTTTCCAATGTCTATATACGATAATGTAGCCTATGGACCTCGAGTTCACGGTATACGAGATAAAGCAAGACTTGATGAGATAGTAGAGAAAAGCCTGAAAGCAGCTGTTCTCTGGGATGAGGTGAAAGATAGACTTAAAACTTCTGCTTTGGGCCTTTCGGGCGGCCAGCAGCAGAGGCTTTGTATTGCTCGGGTTTTGGCCGTTGAACCTGAGGTACTTTTAATGGATGAACCCTGTTCGGCACTTGACCCTATTTCTACAATGAAAATTGAAGAATTGATAGAGGAATTAAAAGAAAATTATACTATTGTTATTGTAACCCATAATATGCAGCAAGCAGGAAGAGTTTCCGATTATACAGCTTTCTTTTTAAGTGGCGAACTTGTGGAATTCGGGCAAACAGAAGAGATTTTTTATAATCCAAAAAATAAAAAGACTGAGGACTACATTACGGGTCGTTTCGGATAAATACGATGGGAGGTTGGCAGCAGCTACAAGAAACTATACTATAATTGACTATATTTAACTATTTTGCTACAATAGAAACATGGAACTCTTATCCATTGGAGAAGCAGCAAAAAGATTAGGTGTACACCCGAACAGGCTTCGGGCATGGGAAAAACAGGGACTAATCAGGCCTGTGCGGTTGCCCAGCGGCCAACGGAGATACCCGGTAGAGGAAATCAACCGCATTTTAGGAACGGGAGGGATAAAGGCAGAGCTGGATGCGGTTGCCCTCTACGGCAGGGTGTCTACGAAAAAACAGGCTGATGCTGGAAATCTTGAGCGTCAGATGGAGAGGATGCGGGCATACGCACAGGAGAAGGGTTACCGTGTGGTGGCGGAGTATTCGGATGTGGCTTCGGGTTTAAACCAAAACCGCCGTGGTCTGGAGCATATGCTGAAAGCAGCCGAGAAGGGCGAGTTTAAGAAATTGCTCATCGAATACCCCGACAGGCTGGCAAGATTCGGGTATGCCTATTTGGAACGCCATCTTAAGTACTGCGGTGTGGAGATAGAAATCACTTCGCAGAAGGAGCCCGAGGATACACATACGGAATTGGTCCAAGACTTGTTGGCCATAGTGACTTCCTTTTCAGCCCGGCTGTATGGCGCAAGGGGTGGCAGAAAAGTCCGGCAGGGTTTTCGGGAGCTGATAAAAAATGCCAAAGAAACACAAGAAGGACAAATTTAGCATGACAGTTTGTGGAGAGTTCTTTCCTGAAGTTTACCCAGCCTTTCGTTCACAGAAATGGGGCCGTGGGGAGGAAGACCCTCTTGAGACGGAGATGCGCCTTTTCTGTGCCTGCCAGCGTTGGGCCTTCAACCGGCTACTAGAGGGTGCATCCCGAGATGAAATAAAGAAATTGGGGCAAGACCTTTTCGGAATCAACTCCCGGTATGTGGACGACGCCAGGCTTAAGGCACAGGCCGTGCTGGGCTCCCAAAAAGAGCTGCTGGAGCTGGAGATTGAGGAAACAAAAAACAAGCTAAGCCGGGCGAGGAAGAAGCTCGGCATAGCTATGAAGAAGTTAGCGAAGGCAGAAGAAAAAGGCGATGCCCCGGACATTGTTGGAAAACTCCGCCTGGTGGTCAAGGGACGGAACAACCGGGTAGCATCTCTAGAAAAGAAGCTGGCCGAGCTTGAGTCTTACCGGGAAAACGGGACCGTACCCAAGGTAGTGTTTGGTGGGAGAAAACTCTGGAAAAAGGTCTGCAAGGGGCGGGCCACGCTGGAGGAGTGGCGAGCATCCCGCAAAAACCGCCTCTACTCCCGGGGAGACGAGACAAAGGGCGGCAACCCTAACATGAAGGTAACTTACCGAGAGGGGGAGTTCTATCTGGCGGTGACCATTTCCCACCTCTCGGAAAAGTTAGGTGAAGACGCCCTGGGCCGCCCGAAGATGAGCCGTGCTCCCAGAGTAGAAGGGAGATTGTGGCTTCCGGAGAAGCACCGGGACCTAGTGCGGATATGGCTGGCCATGGAACTGCCGTACACAGCAGAGCTGGTTCGCACCGTGGACGGCCGTTACCTTGTGCACCTCACATTTGACCTGGGTGAGGAGCGGGGACCTGATTTTACGAAAGGCTGCCTATCTCTGGATACGAACTCTGACGGTGTGTCCCTGTGCAATGTTGGCCCTTCGGGTCAGCCGGAGCCGTGGCCGGGAGGCTTCAGTGTTCCATACCCCAGTAATCTGGGCAAGTACGAAGGGGAGTTTCAGGTCATCACTTACCCGAATGGCTTTCTGTACATCAGGGTACCTGACCTCGCATACGCTTCAGGTGACCGGCGTGACTACCTGATCGGCGTTTTGGCCAAAGTAGTCGTGGACATTGCCTTGTTCTTGGTTAAGCCGGTCGTCATAGAGGATCTCGACTTCGGTAAAGACAGACTGGATACTAACAGGAAGTTCAATCGCATGGCCTCCAACTTTCCCTTTGCGAAGATGGTAGAAGCCGTGTGCAGGAGGTCCGTCAAGGAAGGAGTGCCCTTCAAGCTTGTGCCCGCCCGGCACACATCCACCATAGGTTTCTAGAAGTACATGAAGCGTTACGCCGTTCCGGTGCACTGTGCGGCGGCGCTGAGTATAGGCCGCCGGGCGCTGGGCTTTAAGGAACGGGTAACAAGGGAAATGAAAGAACTGATAGCTTGCATCAAGCAAAACCTGACTCTAAAGGTCAATCCTGATACGCCGAGGGAAGGAAAAGGGATGACCCGTGGGGTTAGGGCCTGCTTGAGGCGGCTGGATGAGAAGATTGTCCTGCACAATGGGCTCGCCCGGTGGCAGCAGGAGGCGTATTATTCCATCTGGCATGACCTCAAGGAGCTTGCCCTGTCCTTACGGTGACCCCGTTTAGCCGGTGTCGGACAAACCGGTAGGCGTCCTAACAGGACGGTGCCTGCGGCGGTGAGCACACCGCCTCTACTCCAGTTCACTCAGACCTGCGGGTGTTGAAAAACACCCCGCCAGTCCGTGCAGGCGAGCCTGGGGTTCGGGAGTGGAACAAACCATTCCGTAGGTGCTCCGGGTGGGACTCCCGGGCCGAGGCCCCCTGTCGCCCTGCCCCTCAGAGGGCAAATCAAATATCCGGAAAGGAGGCGAAATCCTGGTCCGGGGGCCGACTTGGCTGAAGATAAAAACAGTCAGGTTTTTTGAACCAGGAAAATTATTATGACGAATTTGAGGTCGGGATTCGATAAGGAATTGGAAGCCCTGCAACATGATATTTTGAAAATGGGTAGCATGGTGGAGCAGCAAATTTATAATGCAGTAGAATCATTGGTTAGAAAGGACGAAAAATTGGCAAGAAAAGTAATTGAGGATGACGATATTGTTGATAACATGCAGCATTCAATAGAGGACAAATGTATCAAGTTAATTGCAAGGCAGCATCCGCTGGCAAAGGATTTGAGGGTTATTTTCACAGGGGTAAAGATAGTGACGGATTTAGAAAGAATGTCGGACAATGCTGTAGATATTGCAAGAACCACTATCAGATTATTAGCTGAAGAATATATAAAACCTTTAATAGATATTCCGCGTATGGCTCAACTTGCTAAGGGTATGGTAAAAGATGCTTTAGATGCATATGTAAATGAGGATGTTGAGGCTGCAAAGAAGGTATGCGAAGCGGATGATGTAATTGATCATTTATATTCCCAAATATTCAGAGAATTATTATTAATAATGATACAGGATCCAAAGACGATTTCCCAAGCTACATCCCTGCTTTTTGTGGGGAGATATTTAGAAAGAATTGCGGATCATGCGACTAATCTTGGAGAGTGGATAATTTTTATGGTTACAGGGGAAAAAAAAGAGTTAAATAATTGATGCGCCGAAAAGGCGCTTTTTTTATTTGTATAAATTATTTTCCCTGTGAAAAACTAAAAAAGAAAAATTTTTGTATATAGAGGTGATAAAATGCCTTTTGGAATTATTTTACTTGTTGCAATTGGGGTGCTAATTTACTTTGGAGTGCTTCACAGGGTTCTTGACAGAATGAAGTTGAACGACAAAACTGCATTACTGTTTTTAGCAATGATGGTTGTTGGTTTTTTCCTTCCAGCAATTCCTTTAAGCAGAAGTTTATCAATTAATATCGGCGGAGGAATAGTACCTATAGTATTAGCAGTGTATTTAATAGTAACTGCGGATGAAGCTGCGGAAAAAATAAGGTCGATTGTTGCATCTATTATAAGCGGGATTGCGGTGTTCTTCACAGGTAGATTATTACCTGCAGAACCAGAAGTTATGATAATCGATCCCCTTTTTGCTTTTGCAATTATAGCTGGGGTAGTTGCCTATATTTTTGGCAGATCAAGGCGTGGAGCTTTTATTGCAGGTATTTTGGGAATATTAATAGGAGACCTTTTATATGCTTTTGGTGTTGCTGGTAGGCCTATTGGGACAGTAATAGGAGGAGCTGGTGTGTTTGATGCCACAGTAATTTCCGGTGTAATTGCGGTTTTGCTGTGTGAAATAGTTGGTGAAACCAGGGAAAGACTGCAAGGGGGAACGGCCAAAGCTGATTTAAGTGCCCGGAAGGAAAATAAAGTTTCCAATATAGATGTAGAAGAAAATAATTCATTAAAAGGGGATGAAAAGGATGAAACATAAAATTAGAAATATATTCTTGGTGAGTTTTTTGATAGCACTTTTTGTTTTTTCATTTTTTTCAATAGTTCATGCTGAAGAAGAAAAAAAGGACGGGTATTTTACGGTTTATGAGGAGGGTACCAACCGTATAATTTTCAGAACAAGCATTTTTGTTTCAGTAGGAGATCAGTATTTGGATGAAGAAAACAGATTATATGAGGTTACTGAAGTAAAAGGAGATATGGCTTATGCAAAATTTAAAGAAAAAGTAGATATTGAAAAGGCTTTGCAAGCAAATGAGAATGACAATATCCAAGAAGCATTCAAAGAAGCAGGACAGAGGGTTATAGCTATATACCACACCCATAGTGATGAATCTTACGTTCCTACTGATGGTAAAGCCAGCATACCCTATAGAGGTGGAATATTTAAAGTGGGTGAAGCTTTAAAAAGGGCTTTAGAGCAAAAAGGGGTAAAAGTTATACACTCGGAAAAACCTCATGATCCCCATGATGCTGGTGCCTATCATCGCTCAAGGCGTACAGCTATGGAGCTTTTGAAACAGAGACCAGATGCTATTTTAGATGTTCACAGGGATGCGGTTCCCGCTGAAGAGTATATCGGTAGCGTAAATGGAAGGCCTGTTGCCCAGGTTAGGCTTGTTGTAGGAAGGCAGAACCCACAAATCAAAATGATAAATAATTTTGCATGGCAGATAAAGGCAATGGCTGATAAAAAGTATCCCGGCCTTTTAAAAGGGATTTTTTACGGGAAGGGAAGTTATAATCAGGATTTGTATCCAAGAACTATATTAATCGAAGCAGGTACTTATACTAATCACAGAGAAAAAGCTGAAGAAGGAATTCAACATTTGGCAGATGTCATAATGGCTACTGTCTATGGAGCTGATTATCAAAAAGAACCTACACCTATGGGCAGGGTAACACAAATACCTGGAGAAAAAAGGAGTTCAGGAGGAACTATATTTTGGATAATATTTATTGCCGTGTTAGGGATAATAGGGTATATGATAATAAGCACAGGAGGGTGGAATGAGTTTAAAAGTAAAATTAAAAAATTTGGAAGCTCCGAGTTTTCCAATTTCCTGGGAAATATTTCGATTTCAAAAAACAAGAAATCTACTTTCGAAGAGAAATCAGAAGATGGTAACGATGAAAATTTCGATGAAGGGTCAGGATGTGCAGGGGAATCAGAAGAAAATAAAAAAGAGATTAGGTGAGATATATGAAAGTAATATATGCTGATTACTGGGGCAGCTACATTTCGGTAGTAGCTGCTTCCATTCATTTAGGGATTTTAGAGGAATATGATGAGGAAAAAATAAGGAGTATAAAAGGATTTGGAGAAAATAACTTTTCAAAATTAGGAGAGCTCATCTTTTTTGCGGAAGATCAAAAAAGTAGAAGAATATATATTTTAGGAGTCAAAAAATCAGGAAGAATAGCTGAAAGGGCACTAAATGGAATTTCTAAAATTTTTGGGCTTGGGAAAAATGATGTAGACTTTGTTGATTTATATATATATGAAAACGTCTTTACAAAAATGGGAGGCTTTCTTTCGCAAAAATTATGTTTTAAAAGTGCAGGAGAAAAATTAGTTCTTATAGGTATTAAAAGGAATTTTAATAAATTAAAAAATCTTGTTCATAAAATGAAAGAGAAGCCTTTAAAATAAATTGGGGGATTAATATGAAAATTTTTTATTATTGTTATGGCAGTGCACATTCTTCTGTAATTGCTGCTGCTATTCATGTAGGGTATTTGCCGAAGGATAGAATTCCTAAGGATGAAGAGTTTTTAAAAATCCCATATTTCGACAAAACTGATAATTATGAAATAGGCACTCCTTTTTTAATGGGTAAGGATGAATACGGTAATGAGGTTTATATAATAGGCATGACTAATGAAAGGGAAATGATAAAAAAGACGATTATTTCTTTTTTAAAGGAGAGCGGAATAGATTTAAACCAGATACACATGGTAGATACTTTACACCTTGTGAACCTCAAAACAAAAATAGGGGGGTTACTTTCAAGAAGGTTTAAGCTGGTTAATGTAGGGAGGCCCCTTACAATAAGAGGTATTCAAGAAAAATATTTTGATTTTGTAAATCTTGTTATGAAAGTTAAAAGAAGAATGAGTGAAAATTAATTTTCTTGACTTGTTTTATATTTTGTTTAATAATAAAGTTTGTAAAGTTTTAAGATGGTATAAAGGAGTAAATAAATTGGGGAAGGCAAAGGTAATTTTCGTAAAGGAAAATAGTTTAGCTCAAAAGGCAGGTATAAAAAAAGGTGATGAAATTATTTCGATAAACGGGAAACCCATAGAAGATATTTTAGATTATAAATTTTATACTACTGATGAAAAATTAGAAATATTAATAAAAACAAAAGAAGGAGAAAAAAAAGTATACATTGAAAAGGATTTTGATGAGGATTTAGGATTGGAATTTAAAAGTCCTATTATCGATAGCATAAAGGTTTGCAAAAATAAATGTGTCTTTTGTTTTGTAGATCAAATGCCAAGGGGATTACGCCCTTCATTATACGTCAAAGATGATGATTATCGTTTATCCTTCCTGAAAGGCACCTATATTACTCTCACAAACCTTACCGTAGAGGATAAGAAAAAAATATTTGAAATGCACTTAAGCCCTCTTTACATTTCAGTTCATGCTACTGATTTAAACATTAGAAATTTCATGTTAGGTGTTAACAATAGCCAAAATGTGCTTGATTGTTTAAAAGAATTTAAAGAAAAAGGTATTTCCTTTCACACCCAAATCGTACTTTGCCCTGGGATAAATGATGGCGAAGTGCTTAAAAAAACTATTTTAGATTTATTAGAACTTTTTCCCTCTGTGCTATCTATAGCGGTCGTCCCTGTGGGACTTACCCGCTTTAGGGAAAATTTATTCCCACTAAGGGATTTTACAAAGGAAGAAGCCGTAAGGGTAATTGAATTAATTAAGTATTTCCAAGAAAACAATTTAAAGAAATTTGGTAAAAGGCTTGTTTTTGCAGCCGATGAGTTTTACGAAAAGGCGGGGATTAATTTTCCTTCTTATAAAACCTATGAAGATTTTGCCCAATGGGAAAATGGAGTGGGAATGGCTGCGCTTTTGAGCCATGAGATTCGTTTATATAAAAATAAGATACCTAAAAAATTGGATAAAAAAAGGCATGTTGCTATTATAACGGGTTTATCTGCATTTAGATTGCTAAAAAAAGAACTTGATTTCTTAAAGGACGTAGAAAATTTAAAATTAGAAATTAACGCAATAAAAAATGAATTTTTTGGTGAATCGGTTACGGTTGCAGGGCTCATAGTTGGTAGGGATATTATTTCTCAATTAAAAGGAAAGGTATTGGGGGATGTAGCACTAATTCCTTCTGTAATGGTAAATGAAGGAAAGCTTCTTGATGATATTACAGTAAAGCAACTTTCTGAAGAATTAAATACAGAGGTAAAGGTTGTCCCTGTAAACGGGAAAGCCCTCCTTCAAAGCATATTAAATATAAAATTGGGGGGAAAAAGATGGGATTTACAGTAGCAATAATTGGCAGACCAAATGTAGGAAAATCTACCCTTTTTAACAGAATAATTGGAAAACGAGTTTCAATTGTAGATGATAAGCCGGGGGTTACGAGGGATAGAATTTATGCTCAGGTTGAATGGAGAAACAAAAAATTCACTTTAGTAGATACAGGTGGAATTGAACCCGAAAGCGAGGATATTATTTTTTCGAAAGTTTTACGACAGGTAGAGGTAGCTATAGAAAATTCTGATGTCATTATATTCCTTTTAGATGCTAAAGAGGGTTTAACTCCTACTGATGAAGATGTTGCTCAAATTTTAAGGAAGAGTAAAAAACCTGTAATATTGGCAGTAAATAAAGTTGATAATTTTGAAGCGCAGTCGGAAGCGGCTTTTGAGTTTTTTAAATTGGGTTTCGGGGAGCCTGTATTGATATCAGCGGCTCACGGAATAAACATAGGTGACTTGCTTGACAGAATAGTTGATTTTATCCCCGAAGAAACAGAGGCTGAATACGAAGAGGATGTAATCAAAGTAGCAGTTGTAGGTAGGCCTAATGTAGGAAAATCTTCCCTTGTAAATGCTATTTTAGGAGAGGAGAGAGTAATTGTCAGCGATATCCCTGGTACCACAAGGGATGCAATAGATACTTTATTTGAGTATCAGGGGAAAAAAATGGTGCTAATAGATACAGCCGGTTTAAGAAGAAAAAGCAGGGTAAAAGAGGATATAGAATTTTACAGCAATTTAAGGGCAATTGGCGCTATCGAAAGGGCAGATGTGGTATTAATGGTTATAGATGCCACTTCAAAAATAGCGGAACAGGATAAAAAAATTGCCGGACTTGCCCACGAAGAAGGCAAAGCAATGATTATAGTAGTTAACAAATGGGATGCGATAGAAAAGGATGATAAGACTATATATAAATTTACCGAAGAAATAAAAGAAGAGTTTAAATTTGCAGAATATGCTCCTGTAGTTTTTGTCTCAGCACTGACAAAAAAGAGAGTACCTAAAATTTTGGAGCTTATAGAATTTGTCATGAATTATTACACCTTCAGGGTAGAAAAAAAGATGTTAAGGGACCTTTTGGAAGAAGCGACAACAATTGTACCGCCACCGGTTATTAAGGGAAAAAGGTTAAAAATATACGAAGCCGAGCAGGTTGCAGTAAAACCGCCAACTTTTAGTTTTGTTGTTAACGAACCGGAACTTTTACATTTTTCTTATCAAAGGTATTTAGAAAATAAGTTAAGGGAAAAGTTTGGTTTTGAAGGTACGCCTATATTTTTCAAAATAAAAAAGAAGGAAAAGAAGAAAGATTAGTGAAGGAGAATTTTTATGAAAATTGCTGTTTTAGGTGCGGGAAGTTGGGGAACGGCACTTTCTAATGTTATTTCTGACAATAATCACAGGGTTTTTTTATGGGCAAGAAGAAAAGAACTTGCCGAGGAAATTAATCAAATTAAGGAAAATAGAGAATACCTGCCGGGAGTTAAAATAAATCCGAGCATTTTTGTTACTCATGATATGGAATATGCGGTGAAGGATTCGGACATTATTATCCTTGCTACACCTTCACAGGCGCTTCGCTTTATTGTGAAAGATGCAAAAAAATATATTTTAAAAAAGGATGCAATAATAGTCAGTGCTTCTAAAGGAATTGAAAATGACAGTTTACTGAGAATGTCTGAGGTTATAAAGGAAGAAGTGCCCCATATATCACAAATTGCAGTTATATCCGGACCAAGCCATGCTGAAGAGGTTGTTAGGCGTTTTCCCACCGCTGTTGTTGTTGCCTCAAAAGATAAAAAAGTTTTAAAAATTCTACAAGATGTTTTTATTAACAATTATTTTAGAGTATATAGAAACAGTGATATAATAGGGGTTGAGTTGGGTGGAGCTTTAAAAAATGTAATAGCTATTTGCTCAGGAGTTTCGGAAGGATTGGGATATGGAGATAACACTAGGGCTGCTTTGATAACAAGGGGCATTATTGAGATAATGAGATTGGGGAAAAAACTTGGTGCAAAATCTTCAACTTTTTCAGGCCTTTCAGGGGTTGGAGATGTTATTGTTACATGCAACAGCATGCACAGCAGGAACAGAAGAGCAGGAATTGACATTGGCAAAGGTAAGGAAGTTGAAGATGTGATAAAATCAACAAATATGGTTATTGAAGGGATATATACAACCAAAGCCGCGAAAAGGCTTTCGGACCTTTATGAGGTGGAAATGCCAATAACTCAGGAAGCATATAAAGTCTTATTTGAAGGGAAGGATCCGAAAAAAGCCGTTGAGGATTTAATGTCAAGAAGCGGAAAAATAGAAATATATTAATTTTAAAAACGGTAGAGACATTCTCTATCGTTTTTTTTAAACAAGTAATAATATTATTGACATAAGTTCATAATAATATTATAATAAAAGATGATGATAATGAACATATGTCAAAAATAATAAAGGAGAGATAAGAGTTGCCAAGGCCACCTAAATGGCGGAGAGTGCAGTTTTTGCCGGAGATAACGTATTTTAAACCTGCAGGAGTTCCTCTAAAGCAGCTTGATGAAGTAAAACTTACCATAGAAGAATTGGAAGCCATTCGATTAAAAGACTTAGAAGGGTTGGAGCAGGAAGAATGCGCTGAAAAGATGGGAATTTCAAGGCCTACTTTCTTCAGGATTATAAATTCAGCGCGCAGTAAAATAGCGGACGCTCTGGTTAACGGAAAAGCCATACGCATTGAAGGAGGAAATTTTAAAATTTCACAGCTTGTAAGATGTTTAAAATGCGGCAATATCTGGCAGGAAATCAGTATCGATGATAAAAAGGAAGATATTAAATGCCCAAGCTGTAATAATAAAGAGCTGATTTTAGATGACAATTACGGAAGATGGTGTCACAGACATAGGAGAAGAGGAGATTTTGACAAATCAGATTAATTTTTTTAGAGTGGAGAAGAGTAAATATGAAATCGGCAGCTGTTAAGAAACAAGAAAATCAAGATTTTAAGTGGACTCCTCAGCGAAAGGCTATTATTACAGCTATTAAAAACAGTAATAAAAAGCATCTTTCAGCTGAAGAAATATATCTAATTGCGAAAAAAATTTTACCTAAAATAGGTTTAGCAACAGTATACCGAGCATTAGAGCTTTTTTGCGAAAAAGGGATACTTCAGAAATTGAATCTGCCAAATCAACCAATAAAATATGAGATTTTAAAAGATGATAGTAACAGTCATTGTCATTACGTTTGTTTGGGATGCGGGAAGATTTATGAGGTCCCTATACAAAAAGAATTAACTTTATCTGAAAATGAAAATCTTAAAGATTTCGAAGTAGTTAACAGCTCATGCTGGTATTTTGGGTATTGTAAAAATTGTAAGGATAAGGTTAATAAAAAATATAAAGGAAAGGGTGTAACTAATGAAACAAAATGAATCGGATATCGAAAAAAACAATTCAGAAACTTTTACAGAAAAGGGTGTAGAAAAAATTCCAACCTATGAGTTAAACCGCATAAAAAACGTTGTAGCTGTCATGAGTGGAAAGGGTGGAGTAGGCAAATCCACTGTTACCGGGCTTTTGGCAGTTAGTTTGCAAAGGGAAGGATATAAAGTAGGTATCCTCGATGCTGATATTACTGGCCCTAGTATACCTAAGATGTTTGGTGTAAAAAAACGTCCCGAAGATATAGGTTTTGGACTTATGCCACCGGAAAGCTCCTCAGGGATCCGTATCATGTCTTTAAATCTTCTGCTTGAAAATGAGGATGACCCTGTTATATGGAGGGGACCTCTTATTGCCAATGCTATAAAACAGTTCTGGACCGATGTGGTATGGGGAGATCTTGACTACCTTTTAATTGACCTTCCACCGGGTACCAGCGATGAGCCTCTTACAGTAATGCAGTCTTTACCAATAAACGGACTCATTATAGTTTCGTCGCCACAGGATCTTGTTCTAATGGTTGTAAAAAAGGCCATAAAAATGGCGGAGATGATGAATATCCCGGTATTGGGTATTGTGGAAAATTATAGTTACTTAGTTTGCCCCAAATGCGGAGAGAGGATAGAAGTCTTTGGTGAAAGCCGTGGAGCAGAAGTAGCACGTCAAGCAGGGATTCCCTTTCTTGGGTCGTTGCCGGTAGATTATAAACTTGCACAGCTATGCGACAGAGGAGAGATAGAATCATATAAAAGTGATGAAATAAAAGGTATTAGTGAGTGGTTAAAACACACGGAAAGGAGGTGAAAAATATGCCGAGAGGAGATGGAACGGGTCCCACCGGGCGCGGTCCCATGACCGGCAGAGCTGCGGGCTGTTGCGCAGGATTTCCCGTGCCAGGATTTATGAACCCCGTGGGAAGGGGGCACTTGCGCAGGGCTTTCGGTTCTGGTTTTGGGATTGGTAGTTTTGGATTTGGCAGGGGCTGGAGGCACTGGTACTATGCCACAGGTTTGCCCTTCTGGGCAAGGAAATTTTATCCTTTTGACTATAATGCAGTATATACTGCTGAAAATGAACAAAAGTATGAAGAAGAAATCCTTTCCCAGGAGGCCAAATATTTAAAAGAGCAGCTAAAAGCGATAGAAGAAAGGCTGGAAGAACTTAAAAAAGCAAAAAAAGAAGGCCTTAATGAAGAAAAAGGCCAAGAATAATAAAAGGGAGTGGGAAGCAGGGGCGGTTCTTTGTCCGTCCCTGCATAAAAAATGCTAACATCTACATTATATTTTATATTATACTATTAAATTCGTAATTTAAAAGGTTAACTCTAATTAAAAACTTAGTGAGGGATGTATAATGAAGGTTGCGGTCACATCTACAGGCAATAATTTAGATTCCATGCTGGATGAGAGATTTGGGCGCTGCAGATATTTTATTTTTATCGATCCCAAAACTAAGGAATTCGAAGCCGTAGAAAATGAATATGCAAATAGCACCCACGGCACGGGTGTTCAAGTGGCCCAGTTTATAGTAGATAAGGGAGTTTCAGCCCTTATAACGGGAAATATAGGTCCCAATGCAATGAGCGTATTAAAAGAATCAGGAATAGAGGTGTATTCTGCAAGTTCAATCAGCGTTAAAGAAGCGTTGGAAAATTACATTCAGGGAAAATTGACTAAGGTTTTTGGCCCAACATCAAAACCTAATCATATTTAAAAGGAGGGATTTTTTTATGAAGGTAGCTATAGCCACTGATGGAAATTTAGTTTCGGCTCATTTTGGACACTGTCAGACTTATACTATATATGAAGTAGATGAAAGTAAAAAGAAGGTAATAAATAAAGAGGTAATTGAAAATCCTGGTCATCAGCCGGGATTCCTTCCTGGGTACCTTGCAAAATTAGGGGTAAATTGCATAATAGCTGGGGGAATGGGGCCAAGAGCTCAAGAACTGTTCGCCCAGAATAACATAATAACCATAACCGGCGTATCTGGCTGTGTGGACGATGTAATCCAGGAATATCTTAATGGGAATATTGCCGACAGAGGTAACCTTTGTGATCACGGTGAAGGAGAACACGGTGGACATTGCTCCCATTAAAGCTCAGAATATTATTTTCTTAATGGCGGTGAAAACATGATAATTGCCATTGCCAGCGGAAAAGGTGGGACCGGAAAAACCACGGTGGCGGTAAATCTTGCCCTTACACTAAAAGATAAGATGTCGATTACGTTATTGGACTGTGACGTGGAAGAGCCCAATGCCCACCTTTTTCTTATGCCTGAATTTACGGAAAAGGAATCGGTTACCCTACCGGTGCCTTCCATAGATTCTGATAAATGTACCCATTGTGGAATTTGCACCAAAATATGTGCATATCATGCCTTAGCCGACTTAGGCAAAAAGATACTGGTGTTTGAGGAACTATGTCACGGCTGTGGAGGGTGCAGTTTGCTCTGTCCTGAAAAAGCCATAACGGAAATACATAAAGAAATAGGAATTGTAGAACAAGGCACAGCAGATGGTATAGAATTTGTCCAAGGAACCTTAACCATCGGCTCAGTTCTTGCCCCAACCGTGATCAAAAGGGTGAAAAGCAAGATTAAAAGTGGTCTTGTGGTTATTATTGATTCGCCACCAGGCACATCATGTCCAATGGTTAATGCCGTAGCTGGGGCAGATTACTGCGTGTTGGTAACCGAACCTACACCCTTTGGTCTTAGCGATCTTAAACTGGCTGTAGAAGTGGTCAGAGAGCTTAAGATTCCCTTTGGTGTCGTAATAAATAGGGCAGGTATTGGTAATAATGAGGTTGAACAATATCTCAAAGAAGAAGGGATTTCCCTGCTTTTAAAAATACCTTTTGACCGAAGGTATGCATCCTGTTACGCTGATAGGCACCTTTTGATCGAAAAATTTCCTGAACTTAGGCAGTCTTTTATAAATTTATGGAAGGCTATAGAAAGGCGTGTCAAAGCATGAAAGAAATAGTTGTACTAAGCGGGAAAGGCGGGACAGGAAAAACCACAGTTACAGCTTCCCTTGCAGTTCTTGCAAAAAAAGCGGTCCTGGCTGACTGTGATGTAGATGCTGCTAATCTACACATTCTTTTAAAACCTGAGATAAAAGAAACCTTTGAATTTTGGGGGAGCCAAAAGGCGAAAATAAATGGCTATAAATGTAGAAGGTGCGGTCAATGCGAAAAAGTTTGCCGCTTCAATGCTATCAAAGATTTTAAAGTGAATTCTATTTTTTGTGAGGGATGCAGGGTTTGTTATAATATTTGTCCTGAAAAAGCTATTGAGATGATAGATACTCTTGCGGGCCACTGGTATATTTCTGTTACAAAGTACGGACCAATGGTTCATGCCAAGCTTGGAGCTGCAGAGGAAAATTCGGGCAAACTGGTTTCATTAGTTAAAAAAACTGCAAGAGAAATAGCAGAAAAAGAAGGGAAAATTATAATAACAGATGGTCCACCAGGCATAGGATGCCCAGTGATTTCTTCCCTTTCTGGGGCTGATTCAGTATTGATTGTAACTGAACCTACTGCGTCAGGGTTTCATGATTTTGAAAGGTTATTAAATTTGGCAAATAATTTTAAGGTAGATGTCAAGGTAGTGATAAATAAGTTTGACATAGCGGAAAAAAAGGCTCGAGAAATCGAAAAATACTGTATTAATAAAGGAATTGAGGTCATAGGGAAAATTCCCTTTGACGAAGAAATAATAAAATCGATATCAGAAGGTATTCCACCTGTTCTATATTCTTCTGGACCTGCTGTACAAGCTTTAAAAGATATAGCATTATTATTATTTAATGATTTTGAGAAATAGCGTCAAGGCCTTCCGCTAATTTTGACGGCAGAAGGCCTATTTTATATTATTAATTATTTAATTATCTTTACGATTCTCTAAGTAATCTTCTATTGCAAGATGCAGGGCACCTGCACCTAAATTGGAACAGTGAGTTTTTTCTTCCGGAAGTACTCCTATAGCCTCAAGAATATCATCATCGGTTATTTTTAGTGCTTCATCTATGGTTTTGCCTATGGCTAATTCTGTCATGATACTGCTGGTAGCAATAGCTGCGGGACAGCCTTGAATGAGAAATTTAACATCTACTAAACGTCCATCTTTTACCTTTATATAAACCCTTAAAAAATCGCCACAAGAGGGGTCACCATATTGTCCTATACCATCAGCATCAGGGATTATACCTACATTTCTTGGATTTAAAAAATGGTCAATGACTTTTTCTGTATACATAATTTAACCTCCTGACTTTATTTCTAAAATATAAATGATTTCTACTTTCAATGTTAATATCATAATGAACATATGTCAATAATATAGATTTTTTATTTAATAATTGCATACTAATTTGCTATAAATTCTCCGTTTTTTCAAGGAAAAGCTTTTTTCGGTAATATCCTTCTATCCTTAACCGCTAAGACTGTAACCGGTACTTCGGAATACTTTATGAAAAGCGCATCATGTCCAACACATAGGCCTAAAATTATGTTTAAATCGGTTTTGGCTTTATTTAAAAAGAAGGCTTGACCAATAGGGTTGCACATTGGCTCATAAGTGTTCGGATGAACTTTTTCATTTTCTTTTATATTTATTTCTTCTTTAGGAATTGCTACAGTTTTTGCATATAACCGAATTAACCTCTTTAATATTTCGTCCTTATCATTTTCGAGGCATGGACAGTTTTTTGGAGCTTTTGATATATCACCAGTCCTACATGAATGAATAACACATTGTGCACAAGAATACATTTTTTTCACTCCTTTAATGTTACATTTAGATTTATAAAAATTGAATCTGTAGAAATATGCAGAATTATTTTTGTATGGCGATTATTACGAAAAAATCTGTGAATAGTATTCAGAATAACCCCAACACCGCCTGCCAATTTTCTTTAAAAATTTCTCCGAACTGTGAAAGAAATCATTCTTAAACGAGGTAAAAACCTTCTAATTTTTTCAATAACTTTGAAGTATTGCAATAATCTTTTGTAATATTCCCAAAGGGGTGTCCATATAAATATATTAATTATAATATAATTAGTGATAAATTAAAGGGAATAAATTATTTACGAAAAATCGACTTTTGTTAAAAAATTTATGGAGTTTATGGTATTACCGAATATTGACAACCCAAATGCAATTTGAAAAAATTTCTGATTATTTGGATAAGGTAATTTACTAAATGACAATAAAGTATAAAAATTTTTTGCATAAATGTAAAAAAGTCGCGCAAAAATTTTTGCATTATAGTTTTGCAAAAACTTAGCATGTGTTTATTTCATGACAAATAAAGTATATTAAAAAGGCTACAACATGGCATAAAAGCTGCTTATAATAACCACCGTCTACATATATTTCTTCACAACCAGTATTTTGTTTTACGATAGATATTCTTTCTTTAGCAAGTTCTACATCACTTTTTATGTTCTTTTCTACTGTATAATCCGTTATGAGCTGGAAGGGATTTTCCTCTGAACAGGTTTCAGTAATATTTAAAACGTATCCGCTTTCAGCTTTATTTTCCTTCTTGCGGTAAGTTTTTATTCTCGTATCCATCCAGTTTGTGCTTTCAAATAAACATTCTTGTAAATGATCATTGTTTTCCCTAAACAATTACTACACCCCATTCGTTGTGATTTTTAGCTTTGCTTGTAAGTATTTGGGGTGTTTGTTCTTTTTTTTGTTTAGTTTCATCATTTTTATAATGAAAAATCTGGGGTTTTACACCAAAATCATTCATTTATTCAGTAATATTTATAGTAAACATTTTTCAAAAAACTAAAAATAATTAAAAGATCCAACCTTAAAAATACCATAGACAAACAAAAAGTTTGTATTATAAGAATTTTGTAAAAAGAAAACGATTATATTAAATAAAAAATAATAAATAAATTTCAAAAATATCTTTGACAAATAAAATGTTTGTAATGTAAAATAATTACGAAAAAAGAAAACGATTACGATATATGTAAAATAAAAAATCAAAAACGATTAAAATAAAAAAATCCGGAGGTAATGGTATGATCAAAAATTCCAAAGAAGGAATTCTCGACTTGACACTGGACCTTGTAAGGGTTCCCAGCATTTCTACATCTGCCGGCGAACTAGAGATGGCCAGGGTGATTTATGATAAGTTGTCAGAACTAGAATATTTTAAAAATAACCAGAACAGTCTCAAATTGCTTCCTATCAAAGGAGACGCATTGGGCCGGAGCCTGGTGTTTGCGTTAGTCAAGGCTACCCACCGGACAAATAAAACCGTAATTCTAACAGGGCACTATGATGTGGTTGGAGTGGAAGACTTTGGAGCGTTGAAGGAATTGGCCTTTGACCCGATAAAATATACACAACAGTTGCGCCACGTTGATTTGGATGACGATGCTGCGAGGGACCTGGAATCCGGGAATTACCTGTTTGCCAGGGGAATCATGGATATGAAGGCCGGTTTAGCTATACAGATGGTGATGTTGGCTGAAGCTTCACAAAATCCTCATGCCCTGAGCGTAAATTTGATATTTTTGGCAGTACCCGATGAAGAAAATAACTCAACAGGTATGCGGGGAGCTATTCCTTATCTTGTCAAATACCAGGAAGAGATGGGTTTCGACTATATTGCCGCCATTAATTGCGAACCATCAAGCCCCGTAGCTCCCGGCGACTCCAGACGATATGTTTTTTTAGGTACCGTGGGCAAGATTATGCCTGTTTTTTACGTGGTCGGGAAAGAGTCTCATGTTGGAAACTGGTTTGAAGGGCTCAACTCAAATCTCCTTTCATCGTATATAAACATCCTGCTGGAAGTGAGATCGGAGCTTTCCGATGTTAAGGGAAAAGAGGTTCTTCCACCGCCGGTATGTCTAAAGCAGAAAGATCTAAGAGACGCTTATTCAGTTACACTGCCCGGAAAGGCTGTAGCTTACTACAACTATCTGACTGTCACGAAATCACCGGCAAAGATACTAGAAGAAATGAAAAAGATAGCCGAGCAGGCCTTTTCGATGACCGTTAACCATCTAAAAGATTCTTCAAAAGGCTTTTCTAAAAGGTCCGGACGGAGCGTAAATATTTCATGGAACGTAAAAGTCATAACTTATAAAGAGCTTTTCGACTGTGCAAGACAAAATTTTTCAGGAGATCTGGAAGAATATATTAGAAAATACTTAAAAACGCTTCCTGGCGAGCTGGATGAACGCGACAGGGCTATAGCCTTAATTGGAGAACTGCTGAAATTTTACCCGGACAAAGCCCCCAAAATTGTCGTCGGTTTCCTTCCGCCTTATTATCCTCATCGAGGAAATCTCAGGCAGAGCCTTAAAGAGAAAAACATCATGGAAGTTGTAAATGAGATTATAGATTTGGCGAAGATAGAATTCGGCGAGGAATTAGAAACAGTAGAATATTTTTCCGGCATCACCGATTTGAGTTATTTTGGCTTTCAGGGGACTCGCCAAGAATTGCTGTCTTTATCTGAAAATATGCCTGGGTGGGGCAGCCTTTACGATATTCCAATCGATGACCTGGTAAAACTAGATATACCTGTCCTTAACATTGGACCCTCGGGTAAAGATGCCCACAGATATACGGAGAGGATCGAATTGGATTACTCATTTAATGTGGCTCCCAAGCTTTTAAAAATGGCTATAGAAAAGTTAGGCCAAAAATATCAGGAGGGGGGGTAAGAAAAGTAAAATTAATCGAGTCAAATTTTTAAAATTATATTAAACTTTTTTAAGAGAGGAGGATTTATTTATGACTATCGAGAAGTTTTTGGAAATGCTTTCAGGTTATTTGTGGGGCAAACCACTAATTTACACAGTATTATTTGTGGGACTGTTTTTTACAGTCGGTTCAGGCTTCTGGCAGTTTCGCTACATTGGATATATTCTTAAAAATACCTTTGGGAAAATGTGGAGCAAAGGAACTTCTAATGAAGGAATTTTAACTCCATTTCAGGCGGTAAGTATAGCTCTGGCAGGAACTATTGGTGTAGGGAACATAGCCGGCGTTGCCAGTGCCGTAGCGGTAGGAGGACCTGGGGCTGTTTTCTGGATGTGGGTCTGCGCCTTGGTTGGCATGATGACCAAAATGGTCGAAGTGACACTGGCAGTACACTACAGAGATAAAAATCCTGACGGGTCTACTTACGGCGGTCCCACGTATTATATGGAAAAAGGGCTCGGTATTGAAAGAGGTTTTAAGTTCTGGAAAATTCCTGCTGTGATTTTCGGTGCGGGAATTTTTACAACCTTCTTTATTACATTGCAGAATTATACCGTAGCTGAAGCTGTCAATAACACTTTTAAAATTCCCATGGTAGCTGTTAGCCTTGTGTATATTACGCTGACGTATTTAGTCATCTTTGGAGGCATTAAAAAAATTGGAGAAGTATGCAGCTACGTGGTGCCCTTTATGGCCCTCTTCTATGTGCTGGGAGGAATTTTCATCATAGTGTCCAGGTTCCCAGACGCTATTAAAGGGCTGGCGCTGATATTCAAAAGTGCTCTTTCGGGAACGGCCGCAGTAGGTGGTTTTGCCGGTGCTGCCTTTTCAAAAGCACTGCAGATGGGCGTGGCGCGTTCAATATACAGCAATGAAGCCGGCTGGGGAACTGCACCTATGGCTCATTCTACTGCTAAGACAGACCATCCTGTAAGGCAGGGTTTATGGGGAGCTTTCGAAGTATTTATGGATACTATTGTAGTATGCACTATTACCGCACTAACGATAATTACAACAGGAGCATGGACTTCCGGCGCATCCGGTGCGTCTTTAACTCTTAATGCCTTTGAAATCGGCTTAGGATTTTTTGGTAAAGTAGTTGTTACTGTTGGCATCTTCCTTTTTGGTTGGACCACCACTACAGGGTGGTATGCTTACTATGAAATAATACTCAGACATTTGATGAGGGGCAGAGAAAATCTCCAAAAAGTGATATTAACCTTATATAAGTATTTATATCCAATACCTGGCTTTTTAATGGTAGTTTTTGCCGTAACTACCGGCTTGCCGCCGGCCATTATCTGGCTTCTAGCTGATATCTCAAGTGCCGTACCTGTTTTTGTGAACCTTATTGCTATTCTGATTCTAGCTCCAAGGTTTTTTGAGCTACTTCGCGATTTCAATGCCCGGGAATTCGGGGAAAAAGACGGCACATACACCGGGAATGTCAAGTTGTTCTACGAAAGCTGATAGAACACAATTAAATGAGTATAGCTGCTGTCAAACCCATTAATCTCTAATTGTTGTTTACTAAAAAAATTTCAGGGAAAATAGATCGAAAGGGGGGTGTGTATGTGCTTGATATAATTATTCACAATGCTACGGTAATTACGATGGCAGGAAAAGGTACGGGAGTCCGGGAAAATTTTGCGGTAGGTATTAAGGGTGACACGATATCGTGCGTAGGTGACACTCATGATGTTTTAAAAAGATTCAAAGCTCACCGATATATAAACGGTAGCAAAAAGATTGTTATGCCAGGTCTTATAGACTGCCACATACATACGTCAATGGCCCTTTACCGGGGTGTTGCTCAGGATACTGCTGCTTGGCTACAAAGGGGAATTGTACCGTTTGCAAAACATATGAGCGAATCCGATGCGACAATAGGTTCACTGTTGAACATTGTGGAGGGAATAAAATCCGGAACCACTACATTCTGCGATTACGATTACCCCATGGATGTTATTGCGGAAAATTATAAAAAGGTTGGGGTTAGGGCACGGCTTGCTACATTGATTAACGAGCTTCCCGACAACATCGATGAACTTGAACTGGGAGAACTTTACCCCTTTGATCCCGCCAAGGGTGAAAAAAGATTAAAAGATAACGTTAGGCTACTCGAAGAATGGAATGGAAAAGACAATGGACGCATCACGTGCATGCTGGGCCCTCAAGGTCCGGATATGCTGAGCAAAGAGCTACTGCTGGAGATAAAAAATCTTGCTGAAAAATACGATGTGATGCTTCATATGCACGTAGCTCAGGGCGATAGAGAAATAAACCAAATGACTAAAAGATACGGGAAAAGGTCTGTGGAATACCTTGACGAACTGAACTTATTAAACCGCAGATTGCTGGCGGTTCACCTCACTGAAGCCACCTCGGAAGAAGCACAGCTGGTTGCAAAAAGAGGGGTATCCATGGTTTACTGTGCAGGTAGCATAGGCATAATAGACGGCATCGTGCCGCCGGTGGCGGAGTTTATAGCAGCCGGAGGGATTGCGGGGCTGGGTAGCGACCAGGCTCCAGGCAATAATTGCAATAACATGTTCAATGAGATGAAATTTGCGGCCATTTTAAATAAAGTAAAATTCAAAGACCCGACGGTATTTCCGGCGTGGAAAGTCCTACGGATGGCCACGATCGAGGCTGCTGAAGCCATAGGCCTTGGAAAGGAAATAGGCAGTATCGAGCCGGGCAAAAAAGCAGATATAATAATACTGGACCTGATGAATCCCAACTTGTGTCCTTTCCTTTCTCATCCCATACGAAATATTGTGCCAAATCTGGTATACTCTGCGCGAGGTCATGAAGTGGAAACCGTTATAGTGAACGGCCAGGTGATTATGGAGGACCGTAAGATACTCACCGTGGACGAAGATGAGATCCTTTTAAAGGCTTCTGAAGCGGCAAAAAATCTTGCAGAAAGAGCAGCCCAAAGCGTAAAGGATTCGGGGACCAACACTGTTAGTATGATGGAAGAAGGATACTTATGAAAGTAGAAATTACCATGGATTTAATTCTCTATAATGGCAACATATTTACTATGGACAAAAAGTATCCAAAAGCTGAAGCCGTGGGTATTATCGGAAATAAAATAGCTTTTGTAGGAAGAAACGAAGAAGTTTTTGCTTTGAAAAACTCAAAAACCGAAATCATCGACCTGAATGGCAAGGCTGTAGTACCTGGATTTAACGACAGCCATATGCACCTTTTAAGCTACGCTATGAGCCTGGAAAATGTTGATTTAAACAGCGCAGGCAGCGTTGACGAAATAATAGAAAAAGTGTAGGCATTTATAAAAGAAAACAATATTCCGGAAGGACATGGGTTCAGGGCCGTGGATGGAACCAGGAACTGTTTTCGAAAAAAATCATGCCCACAAGACACAATCTGGATAGGATTTCCCAAAAACATCCGATAGTGCTCACCAGAACCTGCGGGCACATATGCGCCGTCAATACCCTCGCTCTTGAGATTTGCGGTGTCTTAAAAAACCCGCCTGCTGTAGAGGGCGGCAGTATTGATTTGGATGAAAACTGCATTCCCAACAGCATCCTTATAGAAAACGCTATGGAGCTGGTATATAGGTGTCTTTTACTGCCTGGAAAAGAGAAAATTAAAGAGATGTTGCTGAAAGCCACCGAAGATTGCCTGAGCTGTGTGGCCTTACTTCAATTCAAACCGATGACTTTGGAGCCATTAAAGGCGATTTTAAAGACATATTGGACGCCTATTTTGAACTGGATAGAGAAAATAAACTCCCGGTCAAAGTCAGCTTGCAGCTCCTGCTTTCCAGTATAGAAAAACTGGAGGCCTTTCTGAAGTTGGGACTCAAAACCGGGGATGGTGGCGAATTCTTGAAAATTGGTCCCCTTAAGCTTTTGACCGACGGTTCTCTGGGCAGCCGGACTGCTGCCCAGAGAACCGTATGAAGACGATAAAAACAACCGAGGCATCGCAATATATTCTCAGGAAGAACTGAATAGGATGGTGGAAAAAGCCTATATGAGCGGTCTGCAAGTAGCGTGCCATGCGATCGGCGACAGGGCTATGAAGATGGTCTTTGAGGCTTATAAAAATGCTATGGAAAAATGCCCTAAGGATGATCCCCGTTTTAGGATAATACACTGCCAAATTACCACGGAGGAGATATTAAATAAATGCAAAGAATATAACGTAATTGCCGATATTCAGCCCATCTTCGTTTCATCGGATCAATCGATAGTCGAAGAAAGAGTGGGCAAAGAACGAGCTCGATGGTCGTATAATTGGAAGTCTCTGCTGGACAGGGGTGTGCATATGGCGGCAGGATCAGACTCGCCGGTGGAATCCTTTAACCCGCTATGGGGTATATACGTTGCTGTTACTCGAAAGAATTTGAAGGGGTATCCCGAGGGCGGATGGCTTCCGGACCAAAAACTGACGGTTGAACAGGCGGTGTGTATCTATACTATAGGTCTGACCTATTGCACTTACGAAGAAAACATCAAGGGATCTATTACCCCTGGCATGCTGGCCGATATGGTGGTCCTTTCTGAAGATATTTTTAGTATTGACCCCGACAATATAAAAGAGGTGAAAGTGGAAAAGACTTTTGTAGGCGGCAGGCTGGTATATGCGCAAAAATAAAAAATCTGCCTCGCTGCCTTCTTAACTTCTTGTCTAGATAAGGCAAAAATTTTATAACTAAGTGCAAAAAAAATGTCGTTATTAAAATTTATTTTTCAGACCTGCAGGTCTATTTTTTTATGGTTTAAAGACAATATTACCAGTATTGGCTTCACAACGATTTTTGGTATGTAAATTGCAATAAGAAAATAGCAAGAAAATTTCTGGAGGAACAAATTGAATAAAAACTCCGAGAAAACCATAATTGGCGTTTTGATAGGCAGGTGGATTGTGGCCGGTGAGGTGCCTTCGATAATATATTACGGCCTGGGGCTACTAACTCCCAGGATATTTCTATTAGTTGTAATGCTGATTTGTTCAGTAGTATCGCTGGCCACCGGAACCTCCTGGGGAACGATTGGTACTATTTGGTATATAGCTCTTATGGGTGTCGGACAAGGTCTTGGCATGCCTACGGCTTTAATCACCGGTACAATAGTTTCTGGAGCTTATTTCGAGGACAAGATGTCTTCGCTTTCCAATACCACTAGCCGGGCTCTGGCAGTAGCAGGACCGATGTTTTTACCCATGTGAAGCAAATGGTATACACGACTGGAGTAAGCTATATCATTGCTACTGTCCTTTATACAGTAATAGGCTTCAGATTCAGTAGTGGATCCCTGGATGTCAGCGCAATAAACGTCATAAAAAGTGCTTTAGCTGCTCAGTTTAATATAAACTATATCAAAAATTCCTACTTCCTGGAGAAAAAATAATGCAAAGTATTGAGCGGTGACATAAATTTCATTGAATTTCAAATAGAACTCAAAAAACTACTTCAGAACCTTGCCTTGGAAATAACTACGGAAATAGCGAAAGAGCTTGAAGAAAAGATTAAAGAGAAACCAAAAAAGTAATGATGGACAGTTCTCCAAAAAAGACTGTTAAAAGAGTATAAGGACAAAATCCATTAATATACATTTACCATCCATAGGATTGTAAATGGAAAGGTCTTTTTTAAATAATTTAAATAAAAAAACTTAAAATACTTGATACTTGACGTGAAACCAAATAAGATTTTTTATTGAAATATCTGGTAGATTAGTCTTGAAAATAATAATAATAAGAATAGCCGCTTGACTTATTACTATAACATAGCGGATATCGGATGAAAAAACGTTAAAAACTATGGAAGCGGCATACCATATCTTGGTTACTCTTTTAATTCTGAGGAAAAGCATGTAGATGATAAACAAATAAAAGAATAGTTCTCTGAGCGATGAGATCATAGGAGACGAAGGAGAATGTACGGTTACATAAAACTAATAATTTGCTTAAAGCGAAAATATAAGCTTAATATAAACAGAAAAAAGGTATACTGCTTTGGATAATTATACTGGCTTAACAGGATTCCCCTCCAGCTAATTCTCTTCAATATTCTTCAATAACTTTGAAGTTTTGAGATAATCTTTTGTAATATTCCCAAAAAGGTGTCCATATATATATTAGTGATAAATTAAAGGGAATTATTTACGAAAAGGGAATAAGGGCAAGGAGGGGAGATGATGGAAAATTTTGATCTTTTTAGGGATATTGCCGAACGAACAAAGGGAGATATTTACATTGGTGTAGTAGGACCAGTGAGGGCAGGAAAATCGACTTTTGTTAAAAAATTTATGGAGCTTATGGTATTACCCAATATTGACGACCCAAATGCAAGGCTCAGGGCAAAGGATGAACTGCCTCAGAGCGGAGCGGGAAGGACAATAACGACAGCAGAGCCGAAGTTTATTCCAAGCCAGGCGGTAGAAATCACGGTAAAGGATAACATCAAGTTAAGAGTAAGGCTTGTAGATAATGTTGGATTCACTGTAAGAGGGGCCTTAGGTTATGAGGATGAAAACGGTCCAAGGATGGTAAGTACTCCATGGTATGAAAAGGAAATACCCTTTCAGGAGGCAGCAGAAATTGGAACCCGTAAGGTAATTGAAGAGCATTCTACAATAGGTATTGTGGTGACAACTGATGGTTCCATTACGGATATTCCAAGGGATAATTATGTTCAAGCAGAAGAAAGGGTTATAAAAGAATTGAAAAACATCGGCAAGCCTTTTGTTGTTGTATTAAATTCTTCTAAACCGGAAGACGAATTGACAAAGGAATTAAGGGAGATTCTGGAGGAAAAATACGATGTACCTGTGCTTTTGTACGACTGTCAAAATTTAAGACAGGAAGATGTATACGAAATCCTTGAAAGGACGCTGTATGAATTTCCTGTTATGGAAATCAACATTAAGATGCCGAGATGGGTGGATGCTCTCGAAAAAGAGCATTGGGTGAAAAAGAAGATTGAAGAAACAGTGAAAGAAAATATTAAAAATGTCTACCGCTTGAGAGACGTGGGTAAAATGATAGAAACTTTTAAAACCTGCGACCTTATAGATAGTGTCAAGATAAAAGAACTCAATCCTGGAACAGGAAAAGTTGATATTGAAATGTCTACACCCGATAAACTTTTCTATAAGGTATTAAGCGAAATTTCTGGTGTAGAGATAGCGAGCGATGATAGTTTAATTAGTATAGTGCGAGAGTTTTCAAGGGCAAAAAAAGAGTACGACAAGGTTGCAAAGGCTTTAGAAGATGTAAAGAGGGTTGGATACGGCATAGTTCCACCTCAGCTCGATGAGTTGACTTTAGAAGAACCTGAAATAATTAGACAGGGATTCAGATTTGGAGTAAGATTAAGGGCGGTAGCACCATCAATTCATATGATAAGAGCAGATATCCAGACGGAAGTATCACCTTTAATCGGCACAGAAAAACAGAGTGAAGAACTGTTGAACTATTTAATGAGTGAATTTGAAAGAAACCCTGAAAAGATATGGCAAACCAATATTTTCGGTAAATCATTGCAGGAGCTTGTTCGGGAAGGTATACAAAATAAATTACAGCATATGCCCGAAGCAGCTCAGGTAAAGCTTCAAGAAACATTACAGCGAATTGTCAATGAAGGAAGTGGGAGCATCATATGTATAATTTTATAATTAAGACCCAGGGGATTATGATAGGTTGGTTGTAAGCCAACCTTATATTTTTATAGAGTTGTTTTATAGGGATTGACAAAAGATTTATTTGTATATTATATTAAAATAAAAAAAATATAAATAGTCATACATAAATTGCTTTTCTGTTTATATAAAAAATTAAATTCATGTATACAATATACTATATTCAATAATGCTACAGGAACTATAGTATAAACTGCAAAAGCGAACGAAATTTGAACAATTTAAAAGATGAATTAATAAAAACTATTTATAAGCAGAAAGGAGGCAATTATATGCAAAAAACTGTTGTTTTAGGTGTTATTGGAGCTGACTGCCATGCTGTAGGGAATAAGATTCTTGAAAGAGCTCTTTCAGAAGCAGGATTTAATGTTGTAAACATAGGAGTTATGTGTTCACAAGAGGAATTTATTAATGCTGCTATTGAAACAAACGCGGATGCAATATTGGTTTCGTCCCTCTACGGCCATGGTGAAATAGACTGTAGAGGTTTAAGGGAAAAGTGCGATGAAGCAGGGCTTAAAAATATTTTACTTTATATAGGTGGCAATCTTGTGGTTGGAAAACAAGATTGGAGTGATGTTGAAAAAAGGTTTAAAGGGATGGGCTTTAACAGGGTTTATCCACCCGGAACATCTCCGGAGATAGGTATAAGAGATCTCAAAAGAGATTTAGGGATAGAGGATTAGGTGGTATCATGGATGCAGCACTTTTGATAGATTTTGGAAGCACGTACACAAAACTTACTGCAGTTGATTTAGAAAATGAGGAAATACTTGCAACGGCAAAGGACTTAACAACAGTTCAAACAGATATAATGATAGGATTTAAAAATGCCTTTGAAAAGTTAAAGGAAAAGATAAATTTAAATAAGGTAAACTTTGTGGAAAAATTGGCCTGTTCTTCTGCTGCAGGTGGACTAAAGATGGTAGCTATTGGATTAGTGCCTGAATTAACAGCTGAGGCTGCAAAAAGGGCTGCCCTTGGTGCCGGTGCGAGAATTCTTGGCGTATATAGCTTCGAACTTACAAAGTTTGAGATTGAGGAGATTATAGATAAAAAGCCAGATATAATTCTTCTCGCAGGTGGGACGGATGGTGGGAACAAGGACTGTATAATCCATAACGCAAAACTTATAGCAAAATATATTATAAAAAATGTTCCAATAGTTGTTGCTGGGAATAAAAATGCGCAGGATGAGATAAGTGATATATTCAATAAATACAATATTTATTATAAGATTACCGAGAACGTTATGCCAAAGCTTAACCAAATAAACGTAGAACCTGCGAGGAAAGTTATAAGAGAAATTTTCATGGAAAAAATAGTCGAAGCCAAAGGGATGAAAAGGGCAGAAAAGTTTATTAACGGCATATTGATGCCAACTCCTGCAGCAGTATTAAAGGCTGCAAAGATACTCGCCGATGGAACAGATAAAGAAGAAGGGATAGGAGAGCTTATTGTTGTTGACATTGGAGGGGCAACTACAGACGTTCATTCTATAGCAAGTGGAGAGCCTTCAAAGGCCGGAGTAACTTTAAAAGGACTTCCAGAACCCTACGCAAAAAGAACGGTTGAAGGAGACCTTGGTATGAGGGTTAGCGCAGTATCTCTTTTGGAGACTGCAGGAATTAAAAGAATTAGTAAGTTCATACCTAATAGCAAATACGATATTGAAGAAAGATGTAAATTTCTTCAATCCAATATAAGTTTTGTCCCTAAGAATGAGGAAGATTTGGAATTTGATGAAAGTCTTGGAATGGTAGCAACAGAAATTGCTATGGAAAGGCATGTGGGAACAATCGAGTGCTTATATACTCCTTTGGGGACAATTTACTCTCAGGTAGGGAAGGATCTTTTGAATGTGAAATATTTGATTGGAACAGGAGGAGTTATAGTTCATAGTAAGAACCCTAAAAAAATACTTTCAACAGGCAAATTTGACCCTGCAGCTCCGAATTATTTAAAACCGGTAAATCCTGAAATATTAGTAGATAAAGAGTATATATTGTCTGCCATGGGATTATTAGCTGAAAAGTATCCGGACAAAGCTTTAAGGATTATTAAAAAGTATATAGTAAAGGTTTAAGGGGGGAATAATGTGGAACTTAAAAATAAGAAGTGGACTGAAGATGAATTTTTTAGAGTAAGAGAAGAGGTATTAAACCAGTGGCCAACGGGAAAAGGAGTGAATTTAGAGGAGGCTGCAGAATATTTAAGGAAAGTGCCAGAACATAAAAGTTTTCCTTTTAAGCTAAAAAAGGCTAAGGAACAAGGAATAACTTTAGCACAGCCAAGGGCAGGTGTTGCATTGATAGAGGATCATATAAACCTCTTAAAATATCTTCAAGATGAAGGGGAAGCAGACCTATTGCCGACAACTATTGACAGCTACACGAGACAAAATAGATATAAAGAATGTGAAATAGGGCTTGAAGAGAGTAGAAAGGCCGGCCGTTCGATGCTAAATGGATTTCCTGCGGTAAACCACGGTGTTGAAGGATGTAGAAAGGTCTTTGAGGCGATTGACCTTCCACTTCAAGCAAGGCATGGAACACCGGACGCAAGGCTTTTATCTGAAATAATACATGCAGCAGGGTGGACTTCAAACGAAGGCGGTGCAATTTCATACAATATTCCTTATGCAAAGAACGTGAGCCTCGAAAAGTCAATACTTGATTGGCAGTACTGCGATAGATTAGTTGGACTTTATGAAGAGATGGGAATTTCTTTAAACAGAGAACCATTTGGTCCATTAACAGGAACTTTAGTTCCACCCAGTATATCAAATGCAGTTGCTATAATAGAAGGATTACTTGCTGCAGAACAGGGTGTTAAGAATATCACCTTAGGATATGGACAGTGTGGAAATTTAATTCAGGATGTCGCAGCAATGAAGGCTTTAGAGGAGCAGGCTAATGAATACTTTAAAGAATACGGATATGATGTAGAGCTTACAACTGTATTCCATCAATGGATGGGAGGATTCCCACAGGATGAGGCAAAGGCCTTTGGAGTTATTTCATGGGGTTCGGCAACAGCAGCCCTCGCAGGAGCTACAAAGGTTATAGTAAAGACTCCTCATGAAGCTGTTGGAATTCCAACCAAAGAAGCTAATGCAGCTGGAATTAAGGCAACAAAGCAGACGTTAAACTTATTAAGAGGTCAGAGGCTTCCTATGTCAAAGGAATTAGAGGAAGAAATCAAACTTATTAAAATGGAAACAAAGTGCATACTTGATAAGGTGTTTGAGGTTGGGAAAGGCGATCTTGCTGTAGGGGTTGTAAAGGCCTTTGAAATGGGAATTTTAGACATTCCCTTTGCACCAAGCAAGTTCAATGCAGGTAAAGTACTTCCTGCAAGGGACAACAATGGTGCAGTTAGAATACTTGAATTTGGAAACCTCCCATTTACAAAGGAAATTAAAGATTTTCATAGAAGCCTTTTAGAGGAAAGGGCAAGGTATGAAAAGAGGAAAATAGGATTCCAAATGGTGGTGGATGATATTAATGCTGTCGGGAAGGGATTCTTAGTAGGAAGGCCAAATTATTAATTAAACATTGTAGGAGAGGTTGGGGATTTTTATGAAAATTGTAGATGTGTTAATATCAGCAGGAAGGACGGGATTTTTCTTTGATGACCAAAGGGCTATAAAAAAGGGTGCTCCACATGATGGATTTGTTTACATAGGGGAGCCTGTAACTGAAGGATTTAAGACCATAAGAATGGCTGGAGAGTCTATTTCTGTTATGCTTATATTAGAAGATGGTCAAATTGCCTTTGGTGATTGTGCAGCTGTTCAATACTCAGGTGCAGGTGGAAGAGACCCTCTGTTTTTAGCTGAAGAGTTTATTCCAGTTATTGAAAAATACATTTCACCAAAGCTTATAGGAAGGGAAATAACAACCTTTAAAGAAATGGCCCAAGAAATAGACAATATGGAAATAGCGGGGAAAAGGCTCCATACTGCAATAAGATACGGAGTAACTCAGGCTATATTAGATGCAGTTGCAAAGACAAGAAAGGTTACTATGGCGGAAGTAATAAGAGATGAATATAATACAGGCGTTAAATTTAAAAAGATTCCTATTTTTACACAATCCGGCGATGATAGATACATTAATGTTGATAAGATGATTCTAAAGGGTGCAGATGTATTGCCGCATGGCCTTATAAACAACGTAAAGGAAAAGCTTGGGGAAAAGGGAGAGCTTTTAAAAGGGTATGTAGCTTGGCTTAAAGATAGGATTCTAAAATTAAGAACTTCTCAAGGATATAATCCAATTCTTCATATAGATGTTTACGGAACCATTGGAATAGCTTTTAACATGGACTATGAAAAAATGGCAAATTATTTGGGCGAACTTGAGGAAATAGCAAAGCCATTTAAATTAAGGATAGAAGGGCCTGTGGATGTTGAAAATAGGGAAGGGCAGCTTAAAGCACTTAAAAAACTTAGAAACCTTTTAAAGCAAAAGGGAATTCGAGTTGAAATCGTTGCGGATGAATGGTGCAATACCTTGGAAGATATTAAACTATTTGTTGATGAAGGTGCTGCTGATATGATTCAGATAAAGACTCCAGATCTTGGGGGAATAAACAATGTTGCGGAGGCAATACTTTACTGCAAAAAGCATGGAATAGGAGCGTACTGCGGAGGAACTTGCAATGAAACCGATAGATCAGCACAGGTTTTAACAAATATAGCTATAGCATGTGATGCAGACCAGTGCCTTGCAAAACCGGGAATGGGTGTTGATGAAGGATTTATGATAGTCTACAATGAAATGCAAAGGGTATTAACATTATCAAAAAATAGGGAAAGAATAAACAAAAAAATGGGAGGGGTGCTATGAAAATAACTAAGCCTGCTAAGGCAGGCACGATGGAATCAAACGATATCTACATCATGGTATATCCAAACGAAAAAGGAAATGAAATTCAGCTTGATAGCATAGTTTTAAAGCAGTTTGGAAAGCAGATTGAAAAGGTTATTATGGATACTTTAAAAGAGCTTGAGGTTGAAAACGCCCTTGTGGTGGCAAAGGATAGGGGTGCTCTTGATTATACAATAAGAGCGAGGGTAGAAACAGCGATAAAAAGAGCAATGAAATAGCGTCAAGAAGTCAAAGTGGATGGCACTTTAGGAGGTGGTACCTTATGAGAAGGAGTATGCTTTTTATTCCTGGGAATAATCCGTCTATGATTCAAAATGCGCCTATACTTGGTGCGGATAGTATAATCTTAGACCTTGAGGATGCGGTTAGCATAGATGAAAAGGATTCGGCAAGGTTTTTGGTCAGAAACGCCCTTTTAGAGCTTGACTTTAATGGGTGTGAAAAAGTTGTGAGGATAAATTCTATAAATACTGAGCTTGGGTATGAGGATATCGATGTTATTGCAAAGGTAAAGCCCGATGCCCTTTTGGTTCCAAAGGCAACGGAGGATGCAATCAAGGAGATAGATGAGCTTATTTCGACTATTGAAGGGGAAGAAGGCTTTAAATTAGGAAGTATAAAGCTTATTCCCCTTATAGAAACTGCCTTTGGGGTTGAGGATGTATTCAACATTGTTAAATCCTCTAAAAGGGTAGCTGCGGTTTTGCTTGGTGCTGAGGATTTAACAGCTGATATGGAAATAAAAAGGACAAAGGAAGGAGAAGAAATTTTTTATGCAAGAAGCAGGATCGTTTCTGCATGTAAAGCTCTAAAAGTTGATGCAATAGATACTCCCTTTACGGATATAAATGACTTTGAAGGATTAAAAAGGGATTGCCAAAGAGCAAAACTTATAGGCATGACCGGAAAGGCTGCTGTAAATCCAAGGCAGATAGATACAATAAACGAAGTTTTCTCACCAAGCATGGAGGATATAGAGTGGGCAAAAAGGGTTATTGCAGCCTATGATGAGGCACAAAGGGAAGGAAAGGGAGTATTTTCCCTTGATGGTAAAATGGTAGATGCTCCTGTACTTGCAAGGGCTAAGAATGTCTTAGAGAAGGCAAAGGCCATAGGCCTTATAAAGGAGTGATATCATGATAAATGCAGTAAAGAGGGAACTTCCTGAATACATAGAAGGCTACGGAAAGGTTAAACCCTTTATAGGAGCTTATGAAAATATTGGTGAAGTTAAAAAAACTTCAGTAAAAATAAAAAGCGTAAAGCCTGGTGAAAATAAAGTTCTACCTTCATTAAGGGATGCACTTTTAAAGTGCGGCATAGAGGATGGAAAGACTTTATCCTTTCATCATCATTTAAGAAACGGGGATTATGTTTTAAACATGGTTTTAGAGGAAGTTGCAAAGCTGGGGATAAAAGATATAAAGGTTGCGGCAAGCTCAATATTCCCATGCCACGCCCCGTTAGTTGAACATATTAAAAATGGAGTTGTAACTCAAATTTATACAAATTATATGTCGGGACTTGTCGCTGAGGCTGTATCTTATGGATTCTTAAAATATCCTGCTATTATGCACACCCACGGAGGAAGGGCAAGAGCTATAGAAAGCGGAGATTTACGTATAGATATTGCATTTATTGCAGCGCCAACCTGTGATACTTACGGAAACATAAACGGAGTTGAAGGAAAGTCAGCCTGCGGAAGTTTAGGCTATGCTATTCCCGATGCGATGTATGCTGAAAGGGTTGTTGCTATAACAGATAATCTTGTTGATTATCCAGCATGCCCTATTGAAATAAGTCAGGAATATGTTGATTATATTGTGAAGGTTGATGCAATTGGGGATCCTAAGGGTATTGTTTCTGGAACTACAAGGATAACAAAGGATCCTGTAGGGCTTAAAATTGCAAAACTTGCTGCACAGCTTATTGATGAATCTGGTTTGTTAAAAGATGGTTTTTCCTTCCAAACAGGTGCGGGAGGAACTTCCCTTGCTGTTGCAGCCTATGTAAAGGACATTATGAAAAGAAAAAATATTAAGGGGAGTTTTGCAGCAGGTGGAATTACAGGATATATAGTGGAGATGTTTGAGGAAGGATTGTTTAAAACCTTATTTGATGTTCAGTGCTTTGACCTTAAAGCAGTAGAGTCTTACAAAAACAACAAGGCCCATCAGGGAATGTCAGCATCAATGTATGGCAATCCCCACAATAAAGGTGCAGTTGTAAATAACCTCGACGTTATGATACTCGGTGCAACGGAAATAGATACCGATTTTAACGTTAATGTTACAACAGGATCAAATGGAATTATAATGGGAGGATCTGGAGGTCATTCGGATACTGCAGCAGGAGCTAAGCTTGCAATTGTTGTAACTCAGCTTACAAAGGCAAGGCTTCCTATAATCGTGGATAGGGTAACTACAGTTACAACACCAGGTGAAACCATTGATGCCGTTGTTACCGAAAGGGGAATTGCAATAAACCCAAAACGAAAGGACCTTTTAGAAAGACTAAAGGATTCAAATCTTCCGATATTCACAATAGAAGAGCTTAAAAACATGGCAGAAAGATTAACAGGTGTTCCTGAAAAGATAGAGTTTGATGAAAGAATAGTTGCAGTTGTTGAGTATAGGGATGGGACCGTCATTGATGTTGTAAGGCAGGTGAGGTAATTATGGAAATCTTCGAGACAAAGGATTTAGAAGAGGTGAGAAACTTTTTAAAGGAGTTTAACTTCACTCTAGATGAAGATGTTGAAATAACCTTAGTTGCGAAGGAAGATGGTAAAGTAGTTGGAACTTGTTCTGCAGCAGGTGATATAATAAAGGATTTTGCTGTTTCAAAAGAATTCCAAAGCGAAGGAATTGCAGCAAAGCTTTTAACAAGTATTCAAAATAAGCTTTTTGACAAGGGTATATATGAAACTTTTATTTTTACAAAACCTGAAAATAAAGCTATCTTTGAAGGATTAGGCTATAGGTTTGTCGAAGGGAATGAAAATGTTGTTCTTCTTGAGGGAGGGGCTGCAAATATACAAAAATATGTAAAGAATAGTTTTTTAAAAAGTGGATTAAGTTCAAATGAAAAGGCAGCCCTTGTTGTGAACTGCAATCCCTTTACATTAGGCCATAGATACCTTATAGAAACCGCATCGAGGGAAAATTATGAGGTTGTAGTTTTCGTAGTTGAAGAAAATAAATCCTTATTCCCTTTTGAGGTTAGATTAAAACTTGTAAAAGAAGGGGTTAAGGATTTAAAGAATGTAAAGGTTTTGCCTGGAGGAAAATATATAATCTCTTCAGCCACCTTCCCAAGCTATTTTTTAAGGAGGGAAGATGAAAGATTAACAGCTTTTGCAAGGCTTGATGCAGCAATATTTGGAAGGTATATAGCAAAGGAATTTAATATAAAAAGAAGATATGTAGGAACAGAACCTTACTGCAAGGTAACAAATGCATACAATAATGCCCTTAAGGAGATTTTACCCTCCTTTGGAGTTGAGGTAAAATTAATTGAAAGATTGAAAATAAAAGATGCTCCAGTTAGCGCATCCTTTGTAAGAAGTCTTATAAAGCAGGGAAGAATTGAAGAAACAAAAATTTATCTTCCTGAGACAACATATAGTTTTTTAGTGTCAGAAGAAGCAAAAGGAATAATAGAAAAAATAAAAAGGAGCGATAGTCCCCATTGATAAGAATACTTGAAGATAGGGAAAAAAGGTTTTTAAAAATATTAAAGCTTTATGAAGAATATAACCTTCCTGTTCTTTGCGGAAAGATAAATTACCCTGGGAATAACAAAAACACATTAGAGGCAAACCTTGCCTTTAATGTGTTGTATTCTCTACTCATTAAAGAATTTAAAAAGTTTATAATCCATAGGGAGACGGATGAAGGTTATGATGGAAAAAGCTTATTGCTCGTATTAAATATGGACAAGTTTGAGGCAAAAAAGTTAGCTGTTGAAATAGAAGAAAGTCACCCGTTAGGAAGGATTTTTGATATAGATATATACGAAGGAGAAGTTCCTGTGTCAAGGAGAGAACTTGGATTTGACGAGAGAAAATGCGTCTTTTGCGACAAAAACGTTAGGGAATGTTCAAGGGAAAAGAGGCACAAAGTAGAAGAAGTTGTCAGGGCTATTAATTTAAAAATACAAAATTTTATAAGTAAAGGATAATAATTTCAATAAAATAGTATTAATTTAAAATTAGTAAAGGAAGATGCGGTTTGTTACAAAGTCTTTTAACAGATGAGTTTTCAAAAAATGTTGGCAGGATTTTGACTGAAGGAATGCTTGTTGAAGTTAATTCCCATCCATCCCCGGGATTAGTTTCACCCTTTTCAAAGGGAAGCCATAGGGATATGGATTACAATACCTTTTTAAGAAGTACAGCTGCCCTTTCTAAATATATGCCCTATTTTGTTCAGATAGGGCTTGAATACGATGATGATATTTTAAAAAGAATAAGAAAAATAGGCTTATTAGCTGAAAAGGATATGTTTAGTGTGACCTCTGGAGTGAATACGCAAAAGGGACTTATTTTCCTTTGTGGGCTTATAGGGGCAAGTGTGGGAAGGTGCAGAAAATTAAATCTTTCTATTGATAGAAAAAATATATCAAATATTATCAAAGATATAACAAAAGGAATAGTTGAAAGGGAGCTAAAGAATATTGATGTGAATAAATACCTTACAAATGGAGAAAGGCTTTATTTAAGGTATGGGATTGAGGGTATAAGAGGAGAGGTGGAAAGGGGTCTTCCCACGGTTCTTGAATATGGACTTCCTGCTTTCGAGGAAGGATTAAAAATTGGACTTAATTTAAACGATTCGTCAGTCCACTCTTTAATTCATATAATGGCTGAGGTCGAAGATACAACTGTGATAAACAGAAAAGGCCTTAAAGGCTTATATCTTATGAAAGACCATGCAAAAAATGCAATTTACTTAGGTGGAATGTCAACCAAACAGGGACGATTATATATAGAGAAAATGGATAAGTATTTTATAAGGGAAAATATAAGTCCAGGCGGAGCTGCGGACCTTTTGGCAGTTACTTATATTATTTACAAACTTGAAAAAATGGAAAATAATAATGAAATTTAACTTCTTTTTTACGCCTATTATTAGAAAAATTAGGCGTTTTTTTATTTTAATTGAGAAAAATTGCTGTAATTTGTCTCTTGTAAAAATTTAGTATAAAAATTATAAATTGATTAAAGAAACATTATGTGATATAATGTCTATCAATTATAGATAAATGTATATATACTGTAGACAGGGGGTGTAGCTTTGACCGATACTAAAGGCCTTTACATTATAAAAGAAGAAATCCTACCGGAAGTGTTAAAAAAAACTGTTAAAGCAAAGGAACTATTAAAAACAAAAGCAGTTAAAACTGTAAACGAAGCCTGTGAAAGGGTGGGGATTAGCAGGAGCGCTTTTTATAAATATAAAGATTATATTTTCCCTTTTTACGAAGCAAGCTTAGGCAAGATTATTACCCTTTCTTTTATTTTGGAGCATAAGCCAGGTGTTCTATCAGGTATTTTGGAAGAAATAGCTAAAGCAAGAGGGAATGTTCTTACAATAAACCAAAATATTCCCATACAGGGTTCTGCGAGTGTTACAATTTCCTTCGACACAAAGGAACTGTCCAAAAATATTGAGGAACTTCTTGAAATATTAGAACAAAAGCCTGGAGTTCAAAAGATCGAAATATTAGCCCAGGAATAAAAATAAGGAGAAGGGGGATAAAATTGGCTAAAATAGGAATTTTAGGCCTCGGAACAGTTGGAAGCGGAGTAGTAGAATTAATTTTAAAAAACAGAGACATTATTGAAAGAAAGTGCGGCTTTCCGATAAATATCAAAAAAATATTGGTAAGGGACGAATCAAAAAAGCGCCCTGATTATTTGAAAGAAATAATAACTTATAAGCCTGAAGAAATTATTAACGAACCCGAAATCGACCTTGTGGTGGAAGTAATGGGAGGAGAAGAACCAGCTTTAACTTATATAAAACAGGCTTTAAATAATAAAAAGCATGTAGTTACAGCAAATAAAGAGGTGATATCAAAATACGGCAAGGAATTACTGGAACTTGCTCAACAAAACAAGGTAAACCTGCTGTTTGAAGCAAGTGTTGCAGGCGGAATTCCAATAATTATACCCTTAAAAGAAAGCCTTATTGCAAATGAAATCAATAATATTATGGGGATTTTGAACGGCACCACAAATTTTATTTTAACCCAAATGGAAGAAAATAAAATGGAGTTTTCAGAAGCTTTAGATTTAGCTAAAAAGCTGGGTTATGCTGAAAGCGATCCTTCTGCTGATATTAAAGGCTTTGACGCTGCAAGAAAAATAGCAATATTATCGTCGATTGCATTTAATGTTAGGGTGACACCGGATAAGGTGTATACTGAAGGGATAGATGGGATTTCCTACACGGATATAAAGTATGCCCAAGAAATGGGCTTTACCATAAAACTTGTTGCAGAAGGACAGAGGACTGATGATGGAATTTTTGTGCTTGTTGCACCAGTTCTTTTAAGGAAAGAGCATCCTTTAAGTTCGGTAAAAGATGTCTACAATGCCGTAATAGTTGAAGGCGATGCAGTAGGAAGGCTTATGTTTTATGGAAGAGGCGCAGGGAAAATGCCAACAGCCAGTGCGGTGGTTTCCGATATAATAAAGGCATTAAAAACTGATGAAAAAAACAGGTTAAATTGTACCTGCTTTAGAGAAGAGGAAGTTTTGCCCATAAAACTTTTCCGCTCAGCATATTATTTTAGAATCAAAGCCTTGGATAAGCCTGGCGTTCTTTCTAAGATTTCGGGAGTATTTGGACAAAATAATATAAACCTCTATATGGTAATACAGAAAAATTCTGTAGACAATATTGCGGAAATAGTGATTATAACTTATGAAACCTCGTTAAAAAATATTCAAAGGGCTGTAGATGAAATAAAATCCTTAGATGAGGTGTCGGAGGTATCAAGTGTAATTAGAGTGAAGGAGGAGGTATAAATCTTATGGCAGGGATAATTGAAAGGTATTTTGATTACCTACCGGTAAAGGATAAAAAAAATATTGTTACTTTAAATGAAGGCAACACTCCACTTATAAGGGCGTATAATTTAGAAGAGCATTTAAAAACCCAATGCGAGATTTACCTAAAATACGAAGGTTTAAATCCTACAGGCTCTTTCAAAGACAGGGGAATGACGGTTGCCATATCAAAAGCTAAAGAAAATGGCAAAAAAGCAGTTATATGCGCATCTACAGGGAATACTTCTGCTTCAGCAGCTGCTTATTCTGCAAAGGCAAAAATAAGCTGCACCGTTTTGGTGCCTCATAATGCGGTAGCCTTGGGGAAATTGTCTCAGGCGGTAGCTTACGGTGCAAAGATAATAGCTGTTGAAGGCAATTTCGATATGGCATTGAAGATGGTAAGAGAAATTTCTGAGAAGTATCCTATCACATTGGTTAATTCAGTAAATCCGGACAGGATTGAAGGGCAAAAAACAGCAGCCTTTGAAATATGTGATGAATTAAAAGATGCACCCGATTACTTGGCAATTCCTGTAGGTAATGCAGGAAATATAACAGCTTATTGGAAGGGCTTTAAGGAATATTATTCATTTAAAAAAGTAGAAAAACTTCCTAAATTGCTTGGATTTCAAGCAGCAGGAGCAGCACCTATTGTTGAAGGGCGAGTAATAGAAAATCCAACAACAATTGCTACAGCTATAAGGATTGGGAATCCAGCGAGCTGGGAAAAAGCAGTTAAAGCAAAGGAAGAATCGAAGGGCATTATTGATAAGGTTACCGATGAAGAAATCCTGGAAGCTTATTCGATTTTAGCCAAAGAAGAAGGCATTTTTGCAGAACCAGCATCCTGTGCATCTGTTGCAGGAGTTATGAAGCTATGCAAAGAGGGTTATTTCAAACCAAAAGAAAAAGTAGTTTGTGTGTTGACAGGTAATGGTTTAAAGGATCCGGAGACAGCTTTGAAATTAGGCAAGGATATCACTGTATCACCTCCTGAAATAGAAAGATTGGTAAAAATTATATTTGAATAAACGATTTTTGAATAATTTTGTCTGCTTTTAAATTATTCAATTTGATTTAAGTGAATTTTGTTTAAAGGATGGGTGATGATGGTAAAAGTTAAAGTTCCTGCGACAATAGCAAATGTTGGGCCTGGTTTTGATACCTTAGGCGTTGCGGTTTCGCTACATAATATTATAGAAATAGATTTTTCGGAGGAATTAAATATAGAAATATTTAATGAAGGACAAGGTTTTTTACCAAATAATGAAACAAATTTGGTTTACCAATCAGCTAAAAAGGTTTTAGAGCGTTTTGATGTTAAGAAGCAATTACACATCAAACTAATAAACAACATACCACTTGCAAGAGGGCTTGGAAGCAGTGCAGCAGCAATTGTTGGAGGTATTGTTGGAGCAAATGCACTTTTAGACAACCCTCTTTCAGAAGAAGAAATAATATCTTTGGCTACAAAAATTGAAGGTCATCCCGATAATGTGGTTCCTGCATTTTCTGGAGGTTTCACTGTTTCCCTTCAGGAAGGTGGAAAAATATATTATAAGAAATTTGATTTACCTGAAGAAATTTGTTTTGTAATTGCCGTCCCGGAATTTCACCTTAAAACTTCGGAAGCAAGAAAAGTGCTACCAGAAAAAATATCCTTAAAAGATGCAGTTTATAACCTCAGCAGGGCGGCACTTCTAGTTGCCTGTATTGCCCAAAAGGATTTTTCCTTTTTGAATGAGCTTTGCAAAGATAAGATGCATCAGCCTTATAGGAGTAATCTTATTCCAGGGATGGAGGAAATCCTTGAAAAAGGCGTAGAAAATGGACTTATAAGTGTATTTTTAAGCGGTTCGGGGCCTTCTATAGCTGGGATTTGTGATGAAAAAGATGCAGAAGAAGTTGGAGATTTTATGGTAAAAACCTTTGAGAAATATAAAATTAAAGCCCATTTCAAAGTGTTATCGCCTTGCAACGAAGGGGTAAAAGTGGAGTAAAGAATAATTTTTAATAAAAAATTTAAAGGCAGGTTTTAAAACCTGCCTTTAAATATATGTGTGCGCGGCATGCTCGCGACCTTGATGATGAAAGTCCATTTCAGGCCTGGTAAAGGAGCACATCAGCTATAATGGCAGCGACGGAACATATAAAACAAGGCAACAACTGGGTGGTGGATATAGACTTAGAAAAATTCTTTTACAGAGTAAACCATGACAAGCTGATGTCATTAGATAACAGGATGGGTAAATTACTTTAAAATAGCGGATATGAAGAACACAGCAAGAGAACTGGATGGATAAGAAGGAGACTAAGGATGTGCTACTGGAAGCAATGGAAGAAGAAGGCTTATTCTGATGAACCGCCGTATACCGAACGGTATGTACGGTGGTGAGAGAGGACGGTAGGCGAAATAATCACATACCTCCTACTCGATCTAAAAATTTCTTCCAAAAAAAAATGGTCGGGCTGGCGGGACTTGAACCCACGACCCCTACCACCCCAAGGTAGTGCGCTACCAAGCTGCGCCACAGCCCGTTTCAACCACAACTATTATTATAATAGATAACTTAAATTTTTGCAAGGGAAAAACAAAACTTTTTTTATAAATTTGTTCCTTTTCTGAACTTATACTTAGGTCATTTCAAGTTAAATTAAAGACTTATGAAAACGAGTTTATAATTGTTTTTTTAAAAAGGAGTTTTATTTGTTTTGTAGAAATTAAATATTGTATTTTTGCAAAAAAACAAGAAGTTATAATCTTTTTTGTTGGGAGGAAATACCTTTGCAAGGGTTGTCGCTTAGAAAGTCTTTGAAGGATTTCTTAAAAATCGTTTTTAAATTGGATGAATCTACTTACCCCATTTTAAAATCGATTTGGAATCTTGCATGGCCTGTCGTTTTGGAACAGACCCTTGCAATGGTTTCACAGGTTGTTGATATGGCAATGGTGGGGCGTTTGGGCGCTGCTGCAGTTACTTCTGTTGGACTTTCAATGCAGCCATTTATGCTGATTATTTCTATTATAATGGGCCTTTCGGTAGGTACCACCACCTTTTGTGCACGGGCTAAAGGAGCAAAAAATGAGGATGAAGTTGGTTTGGTATTAGTTGAATCTATTATTTTTTCATTGGCCATTGGATTGTTGTTAGTTATTTTTGGATTTATTTATGCAGATAAAATTTTGTATTTCATGAAAGCTGAAAAGGATGTAAAAAAAATTGGAGTAGTATATGTAAGGGCAATGATGCCGGGCATGTTATTTTTCTTTTTTTTCACCATTGTTACTGCGGCATTAAGAGGAGTAGGGGATACGAAAACCCCTATGGTGGTAAACCTTGAGTTAAATATTATTCATATAGTATTAAACTATGCTTTGATATTTGGGAAATTTGGTTTTCCTGCTTTAGGGGTTTTAGGAGCAGGCATTTCTACTTCAATCTCAAGGTTTTTAGGTGCATTTATAATTTTTAATAAAATTGTAAAACCCGGTGGTTCTATTTTTGTCGATTTTAAGAAAGTAATAAAAAGGTTAAATTTTAATTTGTTTAAAAGAATTATTAATATCAGCATCCCTGCAGCTATGGAAAGGATAATAAGTTCTGCCGGGCAGATGCAGTATGCAAGGCAGGTAGCTTCCTTAGGTACTGTTTTATATGCAGCTCATTCAATAAGTATAAATGTTGAATCTCTTTCATATATGCCGGGAATTGGTTTTGCAACAGCGGCCACAGCCCTGACAGGGTTAAAACTTGGAGCAAATGATTTAGAAGGGGCAAAGGTCAGTATCTCAATCTCAAATAGAATGGCAGTTTTTACAATGGGAGCAATGGGGCTGTTGTTTTTTCTTTTCCCAAAGTTATTTTTAGCAATATTTACTAATGATCGGCAAATTATAGATAATGCGGTCATACTTTTACGCATTGTAGCTTTTACCCAACTGCCCGAGGCTATAGGTTTTGTTGTTTCAGGTGCTTTAAGGGGAGCAGGAGATACCCGATTTGTGCTTTATGTAAATATAGTGGGTATGTGGATTGTAAGGTTAGGTTTTACCTTTATTTTGATGAAGTATTTTAATTTAGGGATAATAGGTGCATGGATTGCAATGTTTTTAGATTGGTTTACAAGAGCCATATTTTACATTTATAGGATAAGAAGTGGAAAATGGCAATTTGTAAAAATATAGATTCAGGGTGAGTTAAAATGGTCGCAAATAGAAAAGGTAAGATAATATTACTTACAAAAAGAAAAAAGTCAAAAAATAAATTTTTGGTAGTTTTTTTCGTATCCGTGTTGCTGTTATTTTCTCTTATTTCTGTGATATATTCCAATAGATATGTTATTGCGGGAGTAAATAAAATCAATGATTTTATTGAAACGGAAGGCATTATTGTGAGAAATGAACAGGTAATAACTTCTCCATATAGGGGTAAAACTGAATACCTTGTGAAGTCAGGCGAACGCGTAAGGGTAGGTACTCCACTTTTTAAAGTTATAACTGATTTTGAGGCAAAAAAGAAAATTGAAGAAGATATCCTTCTTTTAAAAAAACAATTGGAAGATGAAAAAAATATTTCAATTCCTGTAATTGAGGCAATAAATAAATCCATTATTGAATTAGAAAAAAATCTTTATAACAATAATGGAAAAGCAGAGAGTAAAGCAAAATTAAAGGCAAAATTAAAGGCCTTGTATGATGAAAAAGAAAAAATGTTAAAGGAAAGGCAAAAAAATATCGAAATTATAGAGGAAAAAGTTCTTGAATTAGAGAAGAAATTAAACGTTATAAATCCTATAATAACCTCGCCTGTTGCGGGTACTGTAAGTTTTTCCATCGATGGTTTGGAAGAAATATTGAGGATTGAGAATAAAAAAGCCATAGAAAATTTTGATATTTTTTCATTGAATATAAATAATAACCCAGAGCAAAAGGGATTCGTTGAAGAAAATGACAAGGTATTAAAAATAATAGATAATTTTAATATGTATATATTAGCTGATTGCAAAGGCGCAAAATTAAAAATAGGGAAGTTATATAAAATAGAACTTTCTCCGGGTAAAAATTTTGAAGCAAGATTAGAGAGCGTTTTTGATAATGGAAGGGCTATTTTTTACATAAACCAAGATTTACCGGAACTTTACGATCAAAGGAAGGAAAAAATAAAAATAATTTTAAAAGATTATGAGGGGATAACCCTGCCAAAATCTGCTATAATAAGATTAGGGGATAAAGATGGAGTATATGTTAAAGAAAAAAATAGGATTAATTTTAAGCCGGTGGATGTAATATGTGAAGAAGGCGGAAATGTTATTGTAGACGGTTTAAAACCGGGTGATATAATACTTGTTAAGAGGGGATTTTTATGGAATTTCAGGCAGCTTTTGATGAACTTGTTATGATAGAGGAAAATATAAAAAAGATCAGGTATAAAATAGAAGAGGCTGCAGTTAAATCAAACAGAAATCCTGAAGATATAATTTTGATTGCAGTGACTAAGACTGTTCCTCCAGAGAAAATAGATAAAGCTATAGAATGTGGTGTAAAGATAATTGGAGAAAACAGGGTGCAAGAAGCAAGAGAAAAAAAAGACAAAGTGAAAAATCAAGCTTTGTGGCATATGATAGGACACTTGCAAAAAAATAAGGTAAAATACGCGGTGGATTTATTTGCGATGATACAGTCTGTGGATGATTTAGAACTTGCACAGGAAATTGATAAAAGAGCAAAGGCAAAAAATAAAATAATGGATGTATTGATTCAGGTAAACATAGGGGATGAGAAAACAAAATCAGGAGTAACATACGAAAAGGCAGAGCAATTGATCGAAAACATTTCTACATTAAACAACGTTGAAGTAAAGGGATTGATGGCAATACCGCCTTTTTTTGAGAATACTGAAAAGGTAAGGCCATATTTCAAAAAAATGTACGAGCTTTTTTTAAGGTTAAAAGAAAAAAACATACCTAAGGTAGAAATGAAATATCTTTCAATGGGCATGACCCATGATTTTGATGTTGCTATTGAAGAAGGTGCAAATATGGTGAGGATAGGCACTGGAATTTTCGGGGAAAGGATGAGGTGAAAAAAATGGGGAATACAGGGTTTTTCAAAAAAATCCTCTATTTTTTGGGTTTTGATGATGAATCATCTGAAGAAAAAGTTGAAGAATTAGTTTCGCCTAACACAAGATTAGAAAAAAATAGGATAATTAATATTCATCAGATTCCCAAAAATAAAATGATGGTTTTTAAACCGTCAAGTTTTGAAGATGTGGAAGAAATTGCCGATGAACTTAAAAGCAAAAGGGCAGCAATAGTAAATTTAGAAGGCATAGATAAAGAGAATGCGAAAAGGATAATTGATTTTTTGAGCGGATGTGTGTATGCATTAGATGGTACTGTTAAAAAAGTTGGAAGTGGGACTTTTGTTTTTACCCCTAATAATATTGATATTTCTGGTATTGATATCGATAATATTGTAAAAGAAGAAGAAAAGGAATTTTTGCCTTTTAATAAGAAAAAATGATTTTAAGGAGAGCTGATTTATGAATCTTACACCTCTTGATATACAAAAAAAGGAGTTTAAGAGATCTTTTAGGGGATTTGATGAAGCGGAAGTGAAGGATTTTTTAGAAAAGGTTTCTGAGGTTTATGAAAAAATTTATAAAGAAAATCAACAATTAAAAGAAGAAATAAAGGCTTTATACGAGAAGTTAAAAGGTTATGAAGAATTGGAAGCAACTTTGAAGAAAGCTATAGTTTTAGCGGAAAAGACTGCTGAAGAAGTTAGAATGAATGCAGAAAAGGAAAGGGAATTATTAATAAAAGAAGCTAATAATAAAGCGAAGGAGATTATTGCAGAAGCAGAGCAAAAGAAAAGACATATTATAATGCAGCAGGAGGAATTGGAAAGACAGTTTATAATTTTTAAAACTCGTTTTGTAAATTTTTTGAAAGCTCAATTAGAAATGGTTGAATCTATAGAAATCCACGGAATGTTTAAAAACTCAAATGAGCCTGAGTTTATTGGGGAAAATAATCAATTAAAAGAAGCCGCTGTTTCCTTTGATGGGGAAAAGGAAAATAATGAAGAATAACTGTAATATTTTATGGTTTTGAGGTGGGTATATGGAGAGCGAAAAAAGAATATCCGTGATAGGAGTTGTAGTATTTGATAGGGAAAAAGCTGCAGAAAAAGTAAATTCTATACTTTCACAATATGCCCATCTAATAGTTGGAAGGATGGGTATCCCCTATAGGGAAAGGGGAATTTCGGTAATTGCCCTTATAGTTGATGCTACCACTGATGAATTGGGTGCTTTGACGGGAAAATTGGGTAGGATCCCAGGTGTAAAGGTAAAGTCTGCTGTTACAGTGTAGATTTAAATTTTAAAGGAAAGGATGAGGGATTATTGTTGGAATTATAGGAGCAATGGATAGAGAAATAAAGTTATTATGCAATAGAATGAGTGATGTTTCTAAAATTAGTAAGTTACATTTGGATTTTTACTTAGGGAAAATTAAAGGCAAAAGGGCGGTAGTTGTAAAAAGCGGTGTAGGCAAGGTTAATGCTGCAGTTTGCACCCAATTGTTAATAGATCACTTTTCGCCCAAATATATAATATGTACTGGTGTTGCGGGTGGACTTTTGGATTCTTTAAAAACCGGTGATGTGGTTGTATCCAAGGATTTGATACAGTATGATGTGGATGCCTCTCCTTTTGGACATGAAATAGGTGAAATCCCCAATATGGGGGTAAAAATATTTAATGCAGATGAAGAACTTGTTGAAAAAGCGTTTTATATAGGTAAAAAAATTCTAAAAGAAAATAAAATAATTAAAGGAAGGGTTTTAACGGGAGATAAATTTGTTAACAGTGAAGAAATGGTTAAATATCTAAGAAATTATTTTGAGGGCGCATGTGTAGAGATGGAAGGTGGAGCTATTGCTCATGTTTGCTTTCTAAATAAAATGCCCTTTGTGGTAATTAGGTCTATTTCTGATAAAGCGGACGGCAAAGCCTTAACTGATTATAAAAATTTTGTAGAACTTGCTTCTAAAACCTCTGCAGAGATTGTAGAAGGTATAATTAGTTGAAGTTTTGTAAATCCTAATAAGGAGAATTATCATGTCAAAGGAAAATAAAGATGATCTAATATTTGATAAAGTTTCCAAGAAAATGGAAGAATTGAGTGAGAGGATTGAAAAATTAAATTTAGCCGAGTATTTAGAGCTTTATCGAAAACCTATGAGGCTAATATACCTTAATTTTTTAGCTGGTGTGGCAAGAGGGTTTGGAATGGCAATTGGTTTTACACTTTTAGGTGCCTTTGTGATTTATATTTTACAGAAAATGGTTATATTAAAACTTCCCGTTATTGGCGACTTTATTGCAGATATTATTAGGATTGTTCAGAATGAACTATCTGCTAAATAAGGTGGTAGCATGAAAGATAAAAACTATTATAAGAAAAAGCTTTTAGATTTAAAAAAAGAATTGGAATCACAAATAGATACTTTACAAAAAAGGGGATCTAATGCTTTAAAAGAATCTATAGGTGAGCTGTCCGCTTACGACAATCATCCTTCAGATTTAGGAAATGAAACTTTTGAAAGGGAAAAGGATTTAGGGTTAAGGGATAATGCAAGGATAATGCTTATAAAAGTAGACAAGGCTTTAAAGTATTTAGAAGAAGGGAAATACGGTATATGCGAAAGATGCGGTAAAGAAATAGAGAAAGAAAGGTTGGAAGTAATCCCTTATACCAGCTTGTGTGCCGAATGCAATAAAAAGGAAGAAAAAGCTTTATCAAGAAGGTCGAGGCCAATAGAGGAAGAAGTTTTAAATTTCCCTTTTGGGAGGAGCTTTCTTGACGATTCGGAATACGCTGCCTATGATGGCGAGGATGCTTGGCAGGATGTAGCGCGATACGGGACAGCAAATACACCGCAAGATGAACCGGGAAGTAAAGATTATACTGATGTGTATATCGATGGCAATGAAAAAAGAGGCATTGTTGAATTGGCTGATGAAATATTAAAAAGTGACGATATGGATGAGGATGAAAAAAATGAGCTTGGAAGATAAAATCCCGCAATGATGCGGGATTTTTTAATACAATAGGGTATGTAAAAAAGGGTTAATTCTATAGTATAATAAAAATTAGTTCATATTTGATAAAAAAGCTGTAATTTAAAGATATTGGAGGAGTTTCGTGTGATTTTTATATTTCTTTCTTTTTTAGTAATTCTTTTGGACCAGGCGACAAAATACATTGTAAAAACCCAAATGAAACCTTACGAATCTTTTCCTGTATTAAAGCCAATACTTTATATAACCTATGTTAAAAATCGTGGAGCGGCATTCAGTATTTTTGAGGGGAAGATAATTTTTTTTACAGTAATATCCCTTATAGTTACATCAATTATTTTATTTTACCTAATAAAAGGGCCGAAGGATTTATATATAACAAAATTTTCCTTAGCTTTAATACTTGGAGGCACTGTAGGGAATTTATTAGATCGTATAAGATTAGGTTATGTAATTGATTTTATTGATTTAAGGATATGGCCTGTTTTCAATATGGCTGATACTTTTATTGTCGTGGGGGTTCTATTGCTTTCATATATTTTAATTTTTGAAAAGGAAAATGTAAAAATTTTTTGAGTCCTTTGGGAGGGTTTTTTTTGAATAAATACTATGAATTTGTTGTTGAAGAACTGGACGCAAAGAAAAGACTTGATGTATATCTAACTGAAAAACTAAAGGAAACTTCAAGGAGTTATATTCAAAAAGGCATAGAAGAGGGATGGATTAAGGTAAATGGAAAACTGTCTAAACCAAATTACAAGGTAAAGAAAGGCGATATGGTCATTGCAGAAATCCCCGAACCTAAAAAGTACAGCATTGAGCCCGAACCTATTCCCCTTGATATAATTTATGAAGATAAGGATATTATCATTATAAATAAACCCAGGGGAATGGTAGTATATCCGGCTCCGGGAAACTATTCTGGGACGCTGGTAAACGCCCTCTTATACCATACAAAAGATTTGTCCGGAATAAATGGCATTTTAAGGCCAGGAATTGTCCATAGGCTTGATAAGGATACTTCTGGGGTAATGGTTGTTGCTAAAAATGATAGGGCTCATAGGAATTTAGTTGTGCAATTTAAAGAAAAGAAAGTGAAAAAAACTTACCTTGCGTTGGTTTTTGGAGTAATCGTTGAAGAAAAGGCTACTATTGATGCGCCTATAGGGAGACACCCAATTAAGAGAACGGAAATGGCCGTTATCGAAGATGGGAAAAAAGCAGTCACTCATTTTAAAGTGCTGGAAAGATTTAAAGATTACACCTTTTTAGAACTTAATTTGGAAACGGGAAGAACCCATCAAATTAGGGTGCATATGAGCTTTATAGGTCATCCAATAGTAGGGGACCCTATATATTCTAAAAAGAAGAATCCCTTCAATATAAAAGGCCAAGCTCTCCATTCCTTTAGGCTGGGGCTTTGGCATCCATCAACAGAAAAATTTATGGTATTTGAAGCTCCACTCCCTGAGGATTTTGAACAAATTTTAGAATTTTTAAGAAAGGGGTAGTAGAATGCAGGAAAAAGCGAAGATAATGGATCAAAAATTGATGGATAGGGCGATCACCAGGATAAGCCACGAAATCTTAGAGAAAAATAAAGGGGCTGTAGACCTCGCTTTAATTGGGATAAAAAGAAGAGGAGTTCCCCTTGCAGAAAGGATTGCAAATAAAATATACCAAATCGAAGGTATAAAGGTTCCAGTAGGTGTTTTAGATATTACTCTTTACAGGGATGATCTTTCAGAACTTTCCGAAAGGCCTTTTGTTAATACTACTAATGTGCCTTTTGATGTTAAAGGGAAAATAATTATATTGGTGGATGATGTAATTTATACGGGGAGGACAGTAAGGGCAGCCCTTGATGCTGTTATAGACCTCGGCAGGCCCAAGGCAATTCAGCTTGCAGTATTAATTGATAGAGGGCACAGAGAGTTGCCCATTAGGCCTGATTATGTGGGAAAAAATGTACCTACTTCTAAAGAAGAAATAATAAAGGTAAAACTTGAAGAAATTGATGGCGAAGATTGTGTATTAATCCTTCAAAAATAATTTATTAATTTTTTCGGGGTCGGGTGTAACAAATAAGGTTTTGAAGTTGTCGTATATTACATACCCGGGTTTTGCTCCCTGAGGTTTTTTTACAAATTTTTTAAGTGTATAATCAACGGCGACCTTGCTTCCATATCTTGCTTTGCTGAAATAAGCAGCCAACATGCATGCTTCTAAAAGGGTGCTATCTTTAACATTTTTGCCTTCAGTCAAAACTACCACATGGGAACCGGGAAAATTCTTAACGTGTGCCCAAATGTCTTCAGGATTTGCTTTCTTAAAGGTTATATAATCATTTTGTCTGTTATTTTTGCCAACAAGAATGGTAAAACCTTCGGAAGATATAAACTTCATTGGTTCCGAGGGTTTTATTTTTTCTTTATTGTTTTGAGATGTTTTTATAATTCCTTCTTTTTCCAATTCGCTTTCAATTTCCAAAAGTTCCAAAAGATTTTCAGCGTTTTCAACTGAGAAAATTGTATTTTCAATGTAGTCAATTTCCTGTTTTATTTTCTCTATTTGTTCCATGAGGACTTTTTCTTTGGTAGAAAGTTTTTTATAAAGGTTAAAGTATTTTTGCGCATTTTGTGATGGGTTTAATTTTTCATCAAGAGGGATTATCATTTCGTTGCCATCATAAAAATTTAATAATTTTACTTCTCTTTCTCCCTGTTTTATTCTATAAGAATTTGCTAAAATAAGCTCTCCGTATATTTTGTATTTATCTTTGTTTTTAGTGTCGGCAAGGTTTTCTTGTTTTTGAGATAGTATTTTGCTTTGCTTTTTTAAATATTCTTGGAGCTGTTTTATTAAATTATTTTTAACTGAAGTGAATTTTTCAAAGGCTTCTTTTTCGTTATAGAAAATTTCTATCACATCATTTGCAGTCTCAACTTTTTTTTCTGAGTAATTGCTTTTAAAGCGAGAAAGGGGGAAGATCCAAAAATCTAAAGGTTTTTTACTTTGTTTTTCGTAATAAATAACAGGAGAAATATGGTGGTTGATTAAATTATTTTTTAGTTCTATAAGTGTTTGTGAAATTTCTTTACCTTCAGTTTTAGATCTGAATATTATTTCTGAAGCTGCTAACTTGCTGAAACCAGAAAAATTTTCAACTATCCATTTTTCCCAATCGAAATTAGGGTCAATTTCATTCCTTTTTAAATTCATTAGCAATGATAGGTTTTCTTCACTATCTTCAATAAAATTAACCCTTTCTGTCAATGGCGGATAAATATACTTTTCACCGGGCACGATTTCTCTTACCCTATTTACATCAGAACCGATTTTTTTTATTGAATCCAATATTGTTCCTTCTTCATCGAGAAGGATGATGTTGCTGTGTTTACCCATGAGCTCAACAATTAAATAATAATTTTTAATCTTGCCGTATTCATTCAAGTTTTCGATTTTAATCGTAACAATCCTTTCTAAACTTAATTGAGATATTTTAACTATCCTGCCCCCATTAAGCAATTTTCTGAGGAGCATACAAAAAGGTGGAGGGACAGCGGGGTTTTCTTTAACTTCCTTTTTAAGGAGGGATATTCTGAAATTAAGAGGGTGACAAGATAATAAAAGCCTGACCTCATGACGCCCTCTTCTTAAAAAAAACAATATTTCATAGAAAGTAGGTTGGTATATTTTATCTATTTTTGCTTCGATAACTTGGTTTTGCATTTCGGAAACTAAAGCGTAAAGGGTTATTCCATCAACGGGCATAATCTTTCACCTCGATAAGTTTTGATAAAAAATCTCACATAAGTGTTTATCTTTATTTATTATAATACAGTAAACCCATATTTTTTATATCCTCTTTTTTTAAATAAATGACAAATATTGTATTGAAAAAAATTAAATGATATAATAAATACTAACGATTTTCAGCGTAAAAAAGAGGGCGAGGGTGAAAAATGAAGTTTACAAAGATGCATGGTCTTGGAAATGATTTTATCGTAGTTGATGGTTTTAAAGAAGATATAACTCCTGTCGTGGAAAAAGCAAAATTGATTTGCGACCGTCATTTCGGTATAGGAGCTGATGGTATTTTACTTTTATTGCCTTCTGAATCAGCCGATGTAAAAATGCGGATAATAAACAGCGATGGCAGCGAGGCAACCATGTGCGGAAACGGCATCAGATGTTTTGCTATGTATGTTTATACAAGGAATATTGTGCAAAAAAGGAAAATGGAAATTGAAACCTTAGCGGGAATTATAAAACCGGAAATTATTGTTAAACATGATAAAATAGAAGCAGTAAAAGTTGATATGGGTTTTTACAGCCTTTTAAGGGAAGATATTCCGATGTTAGGAAACCCCAAAGAAGAGGCCTTAGATTTTGATTTAACTGTTGATGGAAAAGCTTTTAAGGCTACAGCTGTTTCTATGGGCAATCCCCACTGTGTAATTTTCACCGAAGATGTTGATAATGTAAATTTAGAAAATTTAGGACCAAAAATAGAACATCATCCTCTTTTTCCAAAAAGAACCAATGTCGAATTTGTAGAAGTGGTTTCCCAAAATCAACTGAAGATGAGAGTATGGGAAAGAGGTGCTGGAATAACAATGGCATGTGGCACTGGTGCTTGTGCCAGCGCTGTAGCAGCTTATAAGAAAGGGTTTGTAAAGGATGAAGTTACTGTAAATCTACCGGGAGGTGACTTATTTATACAGATTGAAGAAAATAAAAGGGTATATATGACTGGTCCGGCTAAAGAGGTTTTTAGTGGAGAATTAGAACTTTCGTATCTTTAATTTAAGACGCCTATAAAAGCAAATCTAATAAAATTTTTGGAGGGATGAAAATTGGAACGTGCCGAACGAATAAAGAAGATACCGCCATATCTTTTTGCACAAATTGATAAAAAAATAGCTGAACTTAAAAGCAAGGGTATAGATGTTATTAGCTTGGGTATAGGAGATCCTGATCTTCCTACGCCATCCAACATTGTAGAAGCTATGAAAAAAGCGATAGAGGTCAAGGAATATCACAGATATCCAGATTATGAAGGTTCTATGGAATTTAGAGAAGCAGTATCAAAATACTATAAAAATCGTTTTAACGTTACTTTAGATCCCAAAAATGAAGTAATGGCATTAATCGGGTCAAAAGAAGGGATTGCTCATATATTTTGGGCTTTTGTAAATCCTGGAGATTATGTATTGATACCTGATCCTGCTTACCCTGTATATAAGACTGCAGCGATTTTTGCAGGAGGCATACCTTACACAATGCCGCTTTTGGAAGAAAACGACTTTTTACCCGATTTTTCAAAAATTGATGAAGAAATATTAAGAAAAGCAAAGATTATGTTTTTGTGCTATCCTAACAATCCAACTGGGGCTGTAGCGGATGAAAAGTTTTTTGAAGAAGCTGTAGAAATTGCAAAAAAATATGATATAATTCTATGTCATGACAGCGCCTATGCAGAGATTACATATGACGGATACCAAGCACCCAGCATCCTTTCTATACCGGGTGCAAAGGATGTTGCGGTAGAATTTGGTTCTCTCTCAAAACCATACCGAATGACGGGTTGGAGAATTGGTTATGTAGTAGGCAATAGCGAAATAGTCCAGGGTTTAGGAATAATAAAAACTAATGTAGATTCGGGTCAATTTACTGCTATACAAAAAGCTGGAGTGGAAGCCTTATTAGGTCCTCAGGACAGTATCAAAGAAATGATTGACATTTTTAAGAAAAGAAGGGATTTGGTAGTAAATACATTGAGGGAAATAGGTTTAGATGTAAAACCTCCAAAAGGTACATTTTATATATGGGTTAAGGTTCCAAAAGGATACACTTCTGCCAGCTTTGCAGAAAAATTGATAGAAAAGGCTGCAGTTGTAGTAACCCCGGGCAATGCATATGGAGAGTATGGAGAAGGTTATGTAAGGATTTCTATTACTACACCCGACCATAGGTTGAATGAAGCAATGGAAAGAATTAAAAAAATAACATTTTAACACCCAAGAGGATGTGATTTAATGGCTAAAAGCATGACGGGGTATGGGAGGGGAAAATCCTCACAGGAATTTGGCTGGGAAGTTGAAATAAAAACGGTTAACCATAGATTTTTAGATATTTATATTAGGCTTCCAAAACCATGGCTTTTTTTGGAAGAGAAAATAAGAAGTTTTATAAAAGAGCGTATTTCGCGCGGGAGGGTTGATGTTTATATCAATTACTGCCCCGAAAATTTTGTTGGAGAAATTAAAACCGATGATAAGACCATTGAAGCTTTTTATTGCAAACTTTTAGAAATAAAAGAAAAAGTAGGGTTTGAGGGGCCAATAACCTTACAGCTCCTCTCCCTACTTCCTGATATTTTTAAGGTAGAAAAAAATGTAAATGACGAAGAATTATGGGTTTCCTTAAAACCTGCACTAAATGAAGCGGTAATGAATTTAGACAAAATGAGAGAGGAAGAAGGTAAAGTTTTAATAGCTGATATAGAAAAAAGGTTGGATAAAATAACGCAAAAGTTGGATGTTATAAAGTCACGGCGTGAAATAAGTTTATTAGAATATAAAAACAGGTTAGAAAAAAGGATTTCCGAATTGGTCGATAAAAATATTTTAGATAAAGAGAGGCTTGAGATGGAAGTCGCTTATTTTGCAGAAAGATCGGACATCAATGAGGAAATAGTGAGAATGGAAAGTCATATTATACAATTTAAGAGTCTTTTTGGTTTGAATGAGCCGATAGGTAAAAAAATGGATTTTATAGCTCAGGAATTGTTTAGGGAAGTAAACACCATTGCTTCCAAAAGTGCGGATTATGAAATATCAAAGCAGGTTATCGACATAAAAAGCGAGCTCGAAAAAATAAGGGAGCAGGTTCAAAATTTAGAATAATATTTCAGGAGGGAAAATTTTGTGGACATAAAGTTAGTAAATATAGGTTTTGGGAATATTGTTTCTGCCAATAGGATTATTGCAATAGTAAGCCCTGAATCAGCGCCAATAAAAAGAATTATTCAGGAAGCAAGGGACAGGGGGATGCTGATTGATGCAACTTACGGCAGGAGGACACGTGCTGTAATTATAACCGATAGCGATCATGTAATATTATCCGCCGTACAGCCAGAGACAGTTGCAAATAGATTAAGTGAAAAAGAAATTGAAGAAGATGAAATTGAAGAAGAAGATGAAGTAAAATAGGAGAGTAGAAATTATGGGCAAAAAAGGTATGCTTATTGTGTTATCAGGGCCATCGGGGGCAGGTAAAGGAACTGTCTGCAGCCGATTATTGGAAAAAAATCCCAACATTGCTCTATCTATTTCTTATACAACTCGTACACCAAGACCTGGAGAAAAAGACGGAGTTAATTATTTTTTTACCGATAAGGAAACCTTTGAAGAAATGATTAAAGAGGGATGTTTTTTAGAGTGGGCAAATGTTTATAATAATTACTATGGAACTCCAAGAAAATTTGTTGAGGAGAGAATAAACAATGGACAAGATGTTATTTTAGAAATTGATATACAGGGAGCAAAACAGATAAGGCAAACTTGGGAAGATGCGGTTTTCATATTTATACTTCCTCCTGATTTAGAGGAGCTAAAAAGAAGAATAGAAAAAAGGGGCAGTGAAACAGAGGAATCTATGAGGCTTCGATTGATGTGTGCTTTAGAAGAGTTAAAAGCCCTGTCTTCTTATGATTATGTAATTGTCAATGATGATTTAGAAAAAGCTGTAGAAAAATTACAAGCCATTATTATAGCAGAGAAATGCAGGGTTTATAGGAATCCTGATATAATTGAAAAAATGCATTAAAAAGGGGGGAGCAAATTTATGATGTATCCGTCAATTGATTCTTTAACAAGCAAGTTTGATAGTAAATATACAATAGTAGTTGCAGCTGCAAAAAGGGCAAGGCAGTTGGTTGAAGGAGCTCCCAAATTGGTTGATGTAAAAACCACAAAACCGGTTTCTATAGCGCTTTTTGAATTGGATGCAGGAAAGATTAAAATTGAGCGAATAAAAACAAAATAAAAAGGCGGGTTAGATATGCTTAAGGGTAAATTTATTGTTTTAGGAGTTACAGGTAGCATAGCGGCTTATAAAGCCTGTGAATTGACAAGACTTTTAAAAAAAAGGGGAGCTTCTGTTCAGGTCGTGATGACTGAATCGGCCTGTAAATTTGTAGCTCCCCTTACTTTTCAAATCCTTTCTGAAAATCCTGTAATAAAGGACATGTTTAAGGAACCTTTCCATTGGGAAGTAGAGCATGTATCCCTGGCAGATAAAGCAGACTTTTTTGTTATTGCTCCATGTACGGCCAATATTTTAGCTAAACTTGCCTCGGGTATTGCTGATGATATGCTAACAACTACATTTCTCGCTACAAAAGCGAAAAAAGTAATTGTTCCAGCAATGAATGTCAATATGTATGAAAACCCTGTTACTCAACGGAATATAAAGATATTGGATAACTATGGTTGTCATATTATGGAACCTGAAGAAGGATTTTTAGCCTGCGGGAAAATAGGGAAAGGGAGATTTCCTGATCCTGAAGAAATTGTAGAGTATATTGAAAAAATTGCACAAATGCAAGAGGATTTAAAAGGAACAAAAATTTTAATTACAGCGGGGCCTACGAGGGAGTACATTGATCCTGTTAGGTTTATTTCTAATCGTTCATCGGGGAAAATGGGTTACAAATTAGCTGAAGCGGCTTTGGAAAGGGGAGCAGAAGTCGCGCTTATTTCCGGTCCAGTCAGCCTTGAGCCTCCAGGGAATTTGCAAATATTTCATAGAGTGGAAACTGCCGTAGAAATGAAAGAGAAGGTTGATGAGCTTTTTCCTTGGGCAGATGTGGTTATAAAAGCTGCTGCTGTTTCTGATTATCGCCCTAAGTATAGGAGCGAGCATAAAATAAAAAAGTCAGAAGAGGAAGTTTTTATTGAACTTGTTAAAAATCCTGATATTTTAAAGGAACTCGGAGAAAAAAAGGGAGACAAAATCTTGGTGGGTTTTGCAGCAGAAACAGATATACCTGAGAGCAATGCAAGAGAAAAGCTTTTGAAAAAGAACCTTGATATGATAGTTTTAAATGATGTTACAAAACAAGGCGCTGGTTTTGAAGTTGATACAAACATAGTAAAAATATTATATAAAGATGGAAGGATAGAGGAATTTCCTCTATTGAGCAAAAAAGAAGTTGCCCATTTAATTTTAGATAGGATAAAAGCCTTATTGAAATGTTAAAAACAAGGTGTGCCTAAATACCGCCTGCTGGGAAAGGGCACACCTGAAAAAAAAAGGCGGAATATAAATAGCCCAGCCTCAAACGAGTGCTTTTTGCACTGTTTGGGATACCGGGTAAGAGCTTGGGGAAAATTGTCCAGGTAGCAGTAGATGTAAAACATCCTAAGGTAAAGGGAGAATACTCTTACCTTGTTCCAGAAGAGATTATTAATAATGTTAAGATCGGAAGTAGAGTGATTGTACCTTTTCGCAATAAAAAAAAGCAGGGTTTTGTTGTAGATTTTATAAAGGAAGAATTTTTAGATGAAAAAATAAGGGGCAAATTAAAAAGCATAATAGAAGTTGATGAAGTTGCTCTACCCGAAGAAATGGTAGAACTCTCCAAGAGTCTTTCAGAATACTATGGGGCTTTTTTAATAGATTTTTTAAAGCTGATGTTTCCTGCTAAAAGTGGAATAAGAAAAACAGTTGTATATAAAGTAAATAAGGATTTTAAAAACGACCTAAAATCGCAAAATCAAAAATTAATTTATCAGTATTTGTTACAAAAAGACCACACATCAATAGAAGAAATCTCAAAAGAAACAGGATTGGCCAAAGAAAAGGTAAGGGCAGTATTAGAGGCACTTTATAAAAAAAATGCGGTTTTTAAAGAATATGAAGCAGTAAATAAAGCCAAGATAAAATATTCTCTCGAATATAATGCCGAAAAAGATAAAATTTTTCTTTCACCAGAACAGGAGAATGCAATAAAAATTATCTTAAAAAATTTGGAGGGTGAAAAAAAACCGGTTCTTTTATTTGGGGTTACCGGAAGCGGAAAAACGGAAGTTTATTTGAGGATAATTGAAAAAGTGATTTTAAGCGGGAAGGGTGCTATTTTTTTAGTTCCCGAGATCTCTTTAACGCCTCAAATGGTAGATATTTTCCAAAATAGATTTCCGGGTAATATTGCAATTTTGCACAGTGGTTTGTCTGAAGGAGAGAAGTTTGATGAATGGTTGAGAATAGCAAAAGGCGAAGTTAATATTGTAATTGGGGCTCGATCCGCAATTTTTGCTCCTGTTAAAAATTTAGGCGTTATTGTGATAGATGAGGAACATGAAACTTCTTACAAACAATCCGAATACCCTTTTTACGATGCGAGGATTGTAGCAAGATTAAGAGCAAAAAAGGAAAATGCCTTATTAATTTTCGGAAGTGCAACCCCTTCTTTAGAAAGTATTTATGAAGCAAAAAAGGGAAATTTCTTATTGGTAAAAATGAGAAAAAGAATAAATAATAAGCCTTTGCCTGTATTCGAAATCATTGATATGAGACAAGAGCTGAAAAGCGGTAATAAAAGCATTTTCAGCCGCAGGTTGGTTGAGGAACTACAACATACCATATCAAGAAAAGAACAAGCTATACTTTTCCTAAATAGGAGGGGATATTCAACTTTTGTATTGTGCAAAGACTGCGGGTTTGTTGCTAAATGCCCCCATTGCGACATTTCATTAATTTATCACTTGGAAGATAAAACCTTGCGGTGTCATTACTGTGATTACAGGGAAGCAGCTTTAGAAATTTGCCCTAAATGCCAGGGAAGTAAGATAGGTTATTATGGAAGCGGCACTGAGAAAATTGAAGAAGAAATAAAAAAACTAATTCCCGAAATTATACCGGTAAGAATAGATGCTGATGTTTTGTCTAAAAAAGGAGTTTTATTAAAAGAAAAACTATTGGAATTCAAAACAGGCAGAGCTAATGTTTTAATAGGAACTCAAACTATAACAAAGGGCCTTGATTTTCCAAATGTTTCTTTAATAGGGATTTTATTAGCTGACGTTACTTTAAACATTCCAGATTTTAGAGCAGGTGAAAGAACCTTTCAGCTTATTACCCAAGTAGCTGGGAGGGCAGGAAGGGGCAAAACCAATGGGAAAGTAATTGTTCAAACCTTTTGCCCAGAATCTTTCGTAATAGATTCAGCTGTAAGGTATGACATAAATAATTTTATCAAACAAGAACTAAAAATCAGAAGGGAATTCAATTATCCACCTTTTTGTCATCTTCTGAATATAACCTTTTCAGGAAAGGATAAATTTTATATAGAGGAATTTTCTAAAAAAACATATTTTACACTAAAAAAATGCCTTGAGGGGGATGTGGAGTTTTTAGGTCCAATCCCTGCTTTAAGGCATAAAATAAAAGATAATTTCAGGTACAACCTTTTACTTAAGAGTAAAAAATACATGCCTTTGATTTTGGCTCAGAAAAAACTAAAAGATATTTCACTGCAGGAAGAGAAGGTTAATATTTCGTGGGATTTGGATCCTTATGATCTCCTGTAGTGAAGGTAATATTGAAGGAGGCTTACCATGGCATACAGAGAAATTCGCAAATTGGGAGATGAGGTTTTAAGGAAAAAAGCTCGGGAGGTTACTGTATTTGACGATAGGCTTAAGATGCTTATTGAGGATATGGTAGAAACTATGAAAAAGGCAAATGGCATAGGGCTTGCTGCACCGCAGGTAGGAATTCTAAAAAGGGTTGTGGTAATTGACATTGGAGAAGGGCTTTATACTTTTGTAAATCCAGAGATTATAGAAATGAGTGGAGAAATTATTGATATAGAAGGGTGTTTGAGTATACCTGGAGTTTATGGGGAGGTGGCTCGCCCAAAAAAACTGAGAGTGAAAGCACAGAATGAGAAGGGGTTAAGTTTTGAAATAGAGGCAGAGGGTTTATTTGCAAGGGCTATTTGCCATGAGGTTGACCATTTAAACGGTGTTTTATTTATTGATAAAGCAAAAAATATAATTGAGGAAAAAAAGGATGAGGCATAATTATGAAAATAGTTTTTATGGGTACTCCTTCTTTTGCTGTGCCTTCATTAAAAGTTTTAATTGAAAATAATTATGATGTGATAGCAGTAGTTACGCAAAAAGATAAGCCTAAAGGGCGTAAACAGCTAATTACACCGCCAGAAGTTAAAGTAGAGGCGTTAAAATATGGAATTCCTGTTTTTCAGCCTGAAAAGGTTAGACAAGAGGACTTTATAAGAGAATTGGAAGAATTAAGACCTGACCTTATTGTGGTAGTTGCCTTTGGGCAGATACTTCCAGTAAGGGTTTTAAAAATACCTTCTATAGGTTGTATTAATGTCCACGCGTCCCTTCTTCCCAAATACCGGGGAGCTGCACCTATACAGTGGGCGATAATTAACGGTGAAGAAGAAACTGGCGTTACTACAATGTGGATGGATGAGGGCATGGATACGGGCGATATTTTTATGCAAGAAAGGATAAAAATAAAGGAGTATTGGACCAGTGAAGACTTAGCCCTTGAGCTTTCTAAAATTGGAGCTGAACTTTTATTAAAAAGTATAAAGGAGATTGAAAAAGGAAATATTTTAAAAATTCCTCAAAACAATGCAGAGGCTACTTATGCCCCGATTCTAAAAAAGGAGCACGGATTAATATCTTGGGGTAAGAGTGCAAAAGAAATATATAATTTAATCAGAGGAACTTATCCTTGGCCTGGCGCTTATACTTACTTAAAAGGACAGGAAGTAAAGATATGGAAAGCCCGATACATGGAGGACTTAAGCGGAGGACCGGGTAAAATAATAAAAATCGTAAAAAATGAAGGAATCCTTGTCGGTACAGGTAATGGAGCTTTATTAATAACTGAGATTCAGACATCCGGTGGCAAGAGAATGAAAGCCTTTGATTATGTATTAGGGCATCCTCTTTCAGAAGGTGATGAGTTTGGAAAATGAAAAACATAAGGTAAATCCCCGCGAACTTGCCCTTCAGGTGCTTTTAAAAGTGGAAAAGGGATCCTATTCCAATTTAGAATTAAATGCTCAATTTAAAAAGGGTATAGATTCGCAGGACAAAAACCTTGCAGCAGAATTGGTATATGGAGTTATAAAAAACCGAATTCGTATAGATTATATTATCTCTAAAATTTCAAATACGTCGATAAACAAATTGGATGATTTTATTTTGAATATTTTGCGCATAGGGGTTTATCAAATAATATTTCTTGATAAAATACCTCCTTATGCTGCGGTCAGTGAATCGGTAAACCTTGCAAAAAAATATAGAAAATTTTCGGCGAGTTTTGTTAATGCTGTTTTGAGAAATATTATAAGAAAGCTTGGTGAAATTGAATACCCTGATGAAAAAAATGAGCCCGAAAGGTTTTTAAGTGTGTACTATTCCTTCCCAAGATGGATGGTGACGAGATGGGTTGAACTTTTTGGATTTGAGTTTACAAAACAACTTTTACAGGCCTTGAACGAAAAACCAAAACTTTGTGTGAGGGTAAATACTTTAAAGATTGGGATAGAGGAATTGCAGAAAATACTGATAGAAGAAGGGTATGAAGTAAGCAAAGGACTTTACCTTGAAGAAGCAATATATTTTTCAAAAGCTCAGGATTTTGCAGAGTCTGAAAATTTTAAAAAAGGTTATTTTCAGCCTCAAGATGAGGGTTCTCTTTTGGTTGTAAGGGCTTTGGGAGTTCAAAAAAATGATAAAGTTTTGGATGCTGCGGCAGCTCCGGGAGGAAAAACTACGTATATTGCACAGATAATGGAAAATAAAGGAGAGATAGTAGCTTGGGATTTACATCCGCATCGATTGGAGCTTATTAATAAACTTTGCGAAAGGTTAGGGGTTACAATTGTTAAAACAGAACAAAAAGATGCAGGAGAACTTGATGAAAAATTAGTTGGTTATTTTGACAGGGTTTTATTGGATGCTCCCTGTAGTGGATTAGGAGTCATTAGAAGAAAGCCAGATATTAAATGGTCAAAGAAGGCTGAAGATATTCTTTCTTTAAGAAGCGAACAACAAAAATTGTTAAAAACCTGTTCCAATTACGTAAAACCCGGAGGTATAATTGTTTACAGTACATGCACCATAGAACCTCTTGAAAATGAAGATGTGATTTATTCTTTTTTGTCGGAAAATAAAAATTTTCAGCTTGATGATTTGAAACCTTTTTTGCCCGAAAGGTTGCATAAATATATAAAGGATAAAGGCATGCTGCAGACTTATCCAAATATTCATGGGATAGATGGTTTTTTCATTGCGAGGATAAAAAGAATTGAATAATTGGAGGATTTATTTTATGGGTAAAAAAAATCTCAAAGCAATGGATTTAAACGAGCTGACTGATTATATCAAGAACATAGGGGAAAAGGAATTTCGGGCAAAGCAGATATTTAGGTGGATTTATAAAGGTGTTTCTAATTTTGAAATGATGAGCGACCTTCCAAAAAATCTTATTTCCAAGTTAAAAGAAGATGCATATATAGGTGAAATCAAAATCATAAAAAGGGTGGATTCAAAAAAAGATAATACTTCAAAGTTTCTTTTCCTTTTAGAGGACGGAAACATTATAGAAAGTGTAAAAATGGAATACAGCTATGGCACAAGTGTTTGTGTTTCGAGCCAAGTAGGATGCGCTATGGGATGTGCTTTTTGCGCTTCAACCATAGGAGGGCTGGTTAGAAGCTTAAAGGCTTGGGAAATGGTTGATCAGGTTCTACAGATAGAAAAACAAATAAATAAAAAGGTAGGGCATGTGGTAGTTATGGGTAGCGGGGAACCTCTATTAAATTATAGGGAATTGATTAGGTTTTTAAGGATATTAAATGATCCTCTTGCATTTAATATAAGTTATAGGAAAATTACAGTTTCTACTTGCGGCGTGGTGCCAAAGATTTATAAGCTTGCTGAAGAAAATATACCTATTACACTTTCGATTTCTCTACATGCACCTTTTGATGATTTGAGAGATGAATTGGTGCCGATTAATAAAAAATATAATATTACCCAATTGCTTGAAGCCTGCAAGTTTTATATAATGAAAACAAAAAGGCGAATAAGCTTTGAATATATTCTAATTTCAGGAGTTAATGATAGTGAAAGATGTGCTAAAAAACTTGTAAGCCTTTTAAAAGGGATGCTTTGCCATGTTAACCTAATTCCTTTGAACCCTGTTAAGGAAAAATTATACGAAAGAAGCGATTCGAGGGAAATAAAAAGATTTGAGAACATTTTAAGGGAAAACAATATTCCGGTAACTGTTAGAGCAGAAATGGGTGCTGATATAGATGCAGCATGTGGCCAGCTGAGGAGGAGTTTCTTAAAAGAGGTGGAAGGATGATTTTTTCAGGGAAAACAGATAAAGGAAGGCTAAGACCAAATAACGAAGATGCTTTTTTTATGCCAGAAAATTTAGAAGAACCCTTGATTTTTATAGTAGCTGATGGAATGGGTGGTCATAACGGTGGGGAAGTTGCAAGCCAAATAGCAGTAGAAGAAATATCCTCCTATATTTATAGAAATAAAGAAAAATTTAATGAAGAAGAGGAAATCAAAAAAATAATAAAAGAGGCTATTTGCCATGCAAATAGCAAGATACTGGAGAAAGCATCTTCGGATATAGAGTGCTCCGGTATGGGCACTACTTCTACTTTGGCGGTTGTATTTTGTAATAAACTTTATATTGGGCATATTGGAGACTGCAGGCTTTATCTAATTAGAGGTAAAAATATCACTCAAGTTACAAAAGATCACTCCTTAGTTTGGGAACTGATGGAGCAGGGCAAGATCAATTTTGAAGAGATGAAAGTACATCCTATGAAACATATAATTACAAAAGCTTTAGGTATACAAGATCGTCCTGAACCGGATATTTTAACCCTTTTTTTAGAAAAAGATGATATAATAATAATTTGCAGTGATGGATTAACCGCAATGCTCTCTGATATGGAAATAAAGGATATAGCATTAAAGTATAAAAATCCCGAAACCATATCTCAAATCCTTGTGGATTTAGCAAACGATAGAGGCGGATACGATAATGTAACTGTTGTGACTATTTTAGTCGATTAAATGGAGATGATAGGTTGATGTTAGGTAGAAAATTGGGTAATAGATATTTAATTTTAGAGGAAATCGGCGGGGGCGGCATGGCTATAGTTTATAAAGCCAAATGCACCCTGTTAAATAGATTGGTTGCGGTTAAAGTATTAAGGCCAGAGTTTTCTAATGATGATGAGTTTGTATTGAGGTTTAGGAGAGAAGCTCAAGCGGCAGCAAGTTTATCACATCCCAATATAGTGAGTATTTATGATGTAGGAAAAGAGGACGGAATACATTATATAGTCATGGAATATGTTGAGGGGAAAACATTAAAACAGATAATAAAAGAAGAAGGTTCATTACCTGCGCCTTTGGTTTTAGAAATTGCAAAGCAAATATGTGATGCAATAGAATGTGCACATAAAAATAAAATAATTCATAGAGATATAAAACCTCATAATGTAATAATTACTCCAGAAGGTAGAGTGAAGGTTACTGATTTTGGTATAGCTCGTGCTATAAATTGTTCTACAATTACCAATAGCGGAGGGATGGTAGGTTCGGTTCACTACTTTTCTCCTGAACAAGCAAAAGGGGATTTTACCGATGAACGATCTGATATATATTCCTTTGGAGTTCTTTTATATGAGGCTTTTACAGGAAAACTTCCCTTTACGGGAGAAAGTCCTGTATCTATTGCTTTAAAACATTTACAAGAAAAGCCTACTTCGATTTCAAAAATATTGCCGGGTTTTCCCTATTATATAGAGGAAATAGTAGATAAATGCTTAGAAAAACTGCCGGGGGATAGATATCAGACCATTTCTGAGTTGAAAAAGGACATAATTAAAGCTCAAAAGAAATTAGAAGAAACCGGCTATATAGTGCCCGAAGCGGAAAAAACGTTGATTTTTAAAGGTACTGAGGAAGGAGAAAAAATTAAAGAAAGTGTAAAAACCTTTAGGAAAAAAAGGAATTATTTACGCGGTATTTTGATATTTATTGGGCTAATTATTTTATTTATTGCTTTTTCCTATCTTGGTATGTATATAGCAAAGCAGTATTTTGATGTCCCTGAGGTAACTGTACCTAATGTAATAGGCTTAACAGAAGAAGAGGCGGCAAAAAAACTTGCTGAAAAGAATTTAAAGTATGAAGTAACTGAGAGGGTATTTTCTAATGCGCCAGTAGGGCAGGTTGTAGATCAGGAACCAAAAGGGGGAGAAGTTGTAAAAATTAATCATCCTCCAATAAGCCTTGTAATAAGCAAAGGGCCTCGAACTTTTCAGGTACCAGCGTTAATAGGGCTCACAGAAACCGAAGCAATAAACCTCATCACTTCTTCAAATTTTAAAGTAGGGCAGATTCAGCGTGTAAATTCGTCTGAATATCCTCAAGGAGTTGTTATTGATCAAAATCCAAGAGAGGGATTATTATTGCCTGAAAACACCGAAATAAATATTACTATAAGCTTAGGGCCTGAAGCCCAAAAGGTTATTGTGCCTTATTTAATAGGCAAGAGTTTGGATGAAGCCCAAAAAGAGATTCTTTCTGCCAATTTGACTATTGGGAAAGTTGAATATAAACAATCGGAATTTGATAAAGATATTGTAGCTGACCAGTATCCAAAACCCGGAACGGAAGTGGATAATGCTACACCTATTAACCTTACAATAAGTTCGGGTAAGGAAGAAACTAAAAAATTCAATTTATCAATACCCCTTCCGCAAAAGGAAGGAGAATTTACAGTTAAGGTAGTGGTATCTGATAAAAACGGTAAGAGGACTGTATATGAGAGTAAGCACACTTCAAAGGATAGCCCACTTCTTGTACCTATAGAAGGTACAGGAACGATTGATATAGAAGTATGGATTGAAGGTGAATTGTGGTATAAAAGCAGTTTTTAAGGCCTTAAAAAAGGAGGAATATTTTTGGCTAAGGTAGCTCCCTCAATATTATCAGCAGATTTTGCTAATTTGGAAAAAGAAGTTAAAAAAGTTGAAGCTTTCGGCGTAGATTTTATTCATATAGATGTTATGGATGGCCATTTTGTGCCTAATATTACTATAGGTCCTTGTGTAATAGAAAGTTTGAGGAAGGTCACAAGTATCCCTTTTGATGTTCACCTTATGATTGAAAAACCAGAAAAATATATTAAAGATTTTGCTAGTGTAGGGGCAGACCTTATTACAATTCACTGCGAAGCTACTTGTCATATTCAAAGGGCGTTACAAGAAGTAAAAAAATATGGGGTAAAGGTTGGCGTTGCCCTTAATCCTGCTACACCTCTTTGTTTTATTGAAAATATTCTTGAAGAAGTGGATTTAGTCCTAATAATGTCTGTGAATCCGGGTTTTGGTGGTCAAAACTTTATAAGAAGTTCATTGAAAAAGATTTCTTCTCTAAAAAAAATTATATTGGAAAATAATTACAATATAAAAATAGAAGTTGATGGAGGTATAAATGAAAATAATGCTGTAGAAATTGTCAAAGCAGGAGCTGATATCCTCGTGGCTGGTTCTGCAATTTACAAAAGTGAGAATCCTGGTGATATAATTAAAAAATTAAAAATGATAAATTAAAATAAATTTAAATATTATTTCATAAGAATGATTAAAATTTCCCCGGAAATAATTTTCCGGGGGTTTTTTGTGTCAGATAGAATAGTAGCTGAATATAATATATTGTACTGGATACATAAACTGTAGAAACCCGGGGGTGATCGGGTGATATGGAACTTTAAATTTAAATATTTCAGGTTCAAGAAGATTATAGGCTATATTACTGCGGCTTTTGGTATTTCCCTTTTTATTGTTTTTCTTCCTAACTGGATTTGGATGTTATTCTTTGGAGCAATATTAATATGGCTTGGCATTAATATCATAAATAATAATTAAATAAATGTGGGGGGTTAAAATGAGAATTTATGTCATAAAGCTTCCTAAAAGGATAGGTAGTATAGTAAAAAAAGTAATAAAGATTTTCTCAAGGGATAAATCTTAAAATTTTGAAAATGTAAAAATCAACTATAATAAAAATTAATAATAGATAATTAAAAAAATTAAAAGCGTGCTTAAATTTCAGCACGCTATTATTCTGCTCTCTTAACCTTGCCCGACCTTAAACAACGAGTGCATACATATATTCTTTTTGGAGTCCCGTCGATAATAGCATGTACCCTTTGAACATTGGGAAGCCATTTCCTTTTTGTCCTAATATGAGAGTGGCTAATTTGCATACCTGTTTGTGGAGACTTTCCGCAAATTTCGCATTTTGCCATATATATTACACCTCCTTAATTAAACTTGCGTCCAACCAATTCTGCTTAATAACAAAATTATTTTATCATAATGATTTACTGACTTCAATAACTTCAATAATAACTTTTTAAGTGTAATCTTAAAAAAAACACAAAAATATATTATAATTGAATATACATAGGTTAAAAAAGGAGGGCCAAACTTGAAAAATTTAATCAAAACTCCCCTTGGAACCATAAATATTTCTCGCGAAGTAATTGCCGTTCTTGCAGGTAATGCTGCAGTAGAATGCTATGGCCTAGTAGGTATGGTTTCTCAAAAAATGAGTGATGGTATTATTGAACTTCTTGGAAGGGAAAACTTAGGAAAAGGCGTAGAGGTACATATTGATGATAATAGTTTGACAGTAGACCTTTATATTGCCGTCCAGTATGGAATTAAGATAAGCGAAGTAGCTCATAATGTGATAGAAAAAGTGCATTATAATTTAAATAAATATTTGGGTATTGCACCAGACAAAGTAAATGTTATTGTAAAAACCGTACGCGTAAAATAAAAGGGGGTTTATGCATTGCCGCTTGAATTCATCGATGGAGATCTTTTTCGTAAGGCTTTAATTTTTGCCTCAAAAAATCTTAGTGAAAACAGGAAAATCGTAGATTCATTAAATGTATATCCTGTTCCGGACGGCGACACAGGTACAAATATGTCATTAACCGTTGAGCAGGCTGTTGAAGAAATGAAAAAAATAACGGAAAATAATATTAAAAAATTAGCTGATGCAGCAGCCTGGGGAGCTTTAATGGGGGCAAGGGGGAACTCAGGTGTAATACTATCTCAGCTTTTTAGAGGTTTTGCTTCTTCTATCAGTGTTGATAAAAAGAGATTAAAAGCTAAGGATTTTGCCTTTTCCTTTCAAAAAGGGGTAGAAGAGGCTTATAAAGCGATATTAAAGCCGGTTGAAGGGACGATACTAACCGTTGCGAGAGAAATGGCGCAGAAATTGCAAGAAGAATCATCGAAAAATAAAGATATTATAGCGATATTAGAGGCAACCATTGAACACGGCAAAAAAATACTTGAAAAAACCCCCGAAATGTTAAAAGTACTAAAAGAGGCTGGGGTAGTGGATGCAGGAGGTAAAGGTCTTATTTTTCTGGCTGAAGGATTTTTGTTAGCTTTAAAGCAGCCTAGAGAAATACCCGAAGATCTATTATCCACTGTGAAAAAAGAGGAACTTGATAAAAAGATTCAACTAAAGGAAACTGAACTTGCATTTTTATATTGTACTGAACTTATTATAGAAGGGGAAAACCAAATCCCTATAGATAGATTGAGGAGTGCTTTAATAGAATTGGGCGATTCATTAATAGTAACCGGAATGAACAATGTGGCAAAGGTTCATATACATACAAATCATCCAGGGAAAGTTTTAGAAGAAGCTTTAAAATATGGAGAATTAAAAACAGTAAAAATTGACAACATGAAATTACAGCATCAGGAGTATATTGCAGAAAGGGAACAAAATCTAATAAGCGATTTAAACAATGATATAAAAAATGATATTAAAAATGATTTCAAAGAAATTTTGATAATAGCAGTTGCTTCGGGCGATGGAATTAAAGAAATATTTAAAACCCTTGGAGCTGATATAATCATAGAAGGCGGACAAACTATGAACCCAAGCACTGAAAGCATACTTTCAATTATTGAAAATCAAAGCTCGCCTAATGTGATATTACTCCCTAATAATAAAAATATAATTTTAACTGCAGAACAGGTAAAGAAAATCAGCGAAAAAAATGTGTATGTAATACCTACAAAATCAATTCCTCAAGGAATTTCTGCACTAATGGCTTATAACCCCGATTTGGATGTCCTTTCTAATGTAGAAAATATGAATAAAGCTTATAGCAATGTAGTAACTGGAGAGATAACTTTTGCCGTAAGGGATTCTAAGTGGAATGGCCATGAGATAAAAGAAGGAAATATATTAGGCATGGTAGATGGTGAGCTTAAAGTTATTGGAAATGAATGTAGAGATGTTTTATTAAAATTAATAGAAACCATGAAGGGGAAAAAGGACGGAAACCTATTGACCATTTATTCTGGTGCAGGGATTAACGAAGAAGAGACAAAGGAAATAAAAAAATTAATAGAAAATAACTATCCTGATATGGAAGTCGAAATATATGAAGGAGGGCAAAACCTATATTATTATATACTTTCTTTAGAATAGACGCGGGGTGGTTAGTTTGGACTTAAATTCAGATGTTCGATATTTGAAGGGGGTCGGGCCGGCAAGGGCGAAACTTTTAAAAGCCCTTGAGATAAATACCGTAAAAGACCTTCTATTTTTTTTCCCAAGGGACTATATTGATCTTACTCCTGTAAAGTTGAAGGAAGCATCAGACGGGCAAAAAGCAACATTTTTTTTAACAGTCAAAGAGCAGGGCTATGATTTAAATACAAAGAGCAATATATTATTGACGAAAATTCCCGTAACTGATGGGGAATGTGATGCGAATTTAGTTTTCTTTAATCAGCCGTATATAAAACATAATTTTTATAAAAATAATAGGATATTAGTTATTGGAAAAATAAGGAAAATATTTGGACAATATGAAATTTTAAGCCCTCAGTATTATGCGGTGAACGAAGATTTTAAAAACGTTAGTAAGATTTTGCCCGTATATCCTTTGACTAAAGGTTTAACACAAAAAAATTTAAGCAAAATAATAAAAGAGGCTTTTCAAGAGTATTATAAAAAGCTGGAAGATGAAGAAATCCTTCCTCAAATAATAGTGAAAAAATATAATTTACTGCCAAAAGCAAAAGCTGTAAAAGAAATGCATTTTCCTCAAAGTTGGGATATGCTAAAAAGAGCTAAAGACAGCCTTGCCTTTGAAGAATTACTTATTTTTCAGCTGGGGATGAAGGCTACAAAAGAGTATCTTTTGGGAAAAAGAAGGAAAAATATATATAAGGATTTTAATTTGACTCCTTTTCTAAAAAATCTCCCCTTTAAACTCACTGCAGGTCAGAAAAAGGTTTTAAAAGAAATAATCCAAGATTTAAAGAGCGTAAAAGTAATGAATAGACTCTTACAAGGAGATGTGGGTTCAGGAAAGACGGTAGTGGCTGCCTGTGTTATATATCTTGCTCATAAAAATGGATATCAATGTGCGTTTATGGTTCCTACAGAGATATTAGCTCAACAACATTATGAAAATTTGAATAGATTTCTAAAACCCTTTGGCATTGTAGTGGAAATATTAAAAGGGAACATGGGAGCAAGAAGAAAGGAAATATTAAGCAAAATAAAAAATAAGGAAATTGACGTAGTGGTAGGGACTCATGCTCTTTTACAGGAAGATGTAGAATTTGCAAATTTAGGCCTTGTTGTGACAGATGAGCAGCATAGATTTGGGGTTAGACAGAGGGAGGAATTAGTAAAGAAGGGAAGCCATCCAGATGTTATAGTGATGAGCGCTACACCCATTCCGAGGACATTGGCACTAACCCTTTATGCTGATCTTGATATTTCTATTATAAATGAAATGCCTAAGGGGAGGAAAAAAGTCGCTACATATTTGGTAAGTAGTGAATTAAGGCAAAAGGTATATAAGTTTATGATTTCTGAAATTGAAAAGGGGCATCAGGTATATATTGTTTGTCCTGCTGTTGAGAAGAATGATTTTGGCCTTTTGAGTGTGGAAGAAAAATACGAAGAAATAGTTAATAAATTCCCCAAAATAAAAGTTGGTATTTTGCACGGCAAGTTAAAAAATGAAGAAAAGGATAAAATTATGGAAGATTTTATTAACAAAAAAATCGATGTACTTGTTAGCACTACAGTTGTAGAAGTCGGAGTGGATGTACCTAATGCAACCTTAATTATAATCGAAAATGCTGAAAGATTTGGCCTCGCACAGTTGCATCAATTAAGAGGTAGGGTAGGCAGGGGGAATTTAGATTCTTACTGTATTTTAATTACCGATTCACAAAATCAAGAAGCAAAAGAAAGGTTAAAAGTACTTTTAAAGACATCAAACGGTTTTGAAATTGCGCAAAAAGACTTAGAAATAAGAGGTCCAGGAGAGTTTTTAGGTGAAAGGCAGCATGGACTTCCGGAATTTAAATTTGCAGGTTATATAAACAACATTAAAATGCTTGAAGAAGCTAAAAAATTAGCTGAATATATTTACGACAGCGGTTTGTTGAAAAGCAAAGACTTTGAAAAAATACGGGAATTTATTAGTGATAAAGTAAGGCATTTATAGAAAAATTCAGAAAAAAAATTATTGATAAACTTTGGTATAATAGCCAGATAGTTCTAGTATGTAGTCCTTTTTGCGTGGAATTATAATAATAGAAAACGCAAAAAGGAGGTGAGTAAAATGGCACTTGGACAAAAAAGAAATAAACTTGTAGTTCCTGAAGCAAGAAGGGCTATGGAACAATTCAAGGCTGAAATTGCTCGCGAAGTAGGTATTACTGCTCCTCCGGATGGGTATTGGGGCAATTACTCTGCCAGGGACTGCGGTGCTGTTGGAGGACACATGGTTAAAAGAATGATTGAGGATTATGAGAGACGCTTGAGTGGTGGAACACCTACTCAGTAAATAGATAAAAAGAACAGGCTCGGCATAAGAAGAGCCTGTTCTTTTTATCTATATTATTAATAAAAAAATGCCGGCAACATTGCCGGCTTGGGAGAGGAGAAACCGGAGGAAGAGCTTATGGGGATTTTTCATTATATATGATATTCATTTTTTATAAATTTTATACCATATTTTGCATAAAATAAAGAGGTTTTTTATTTAAAAAATAGGATTGTTATGTTAGAATAATACTGAGATTTGCAGAAGGTGAAAATAAGATGAGAATAATAGGTGGTATTTTTAGGGGGAGGAAATTAAAATCTCTTAGAGGAATGAATACAAGGCCTACCTCAGATATTGTAAGAGAATCTTTATTTAATGTTTTAGGAGAAAAAGTAGTAAATTCAGTATTTGTTGATATTTTTGCAGGGACTGGAGCTGTTGGGATTGAGGCTTTAAGTAGGGGAGCAAGGAAGGTTTATTTTATCGAAAAGGATTACAAAGCTTGTAAAATAATAAAGGAAAATTTAAATAATTTAGGGGTTTTAAAAGAGGCAATCATTATAAAGGGAGAAGTTCCAGGTATTATATTTGATATGAATCCAGAGGACGATTTTGACATAATTTTCCTTGATCCTCCTTATAGAAAAGGTTTGACATTACCGAGTATACATGCTTTACAAAAAAAGGGCTTAATAAAAAATAATACCTTAGTTATTATTCAATGTCCTTTTGATGAAAAAGTAGATTTGCCTGAAGGATTTTCAGTAATTAAAGAGAAAAAATACGGTATTACGAAACTTATTTTTTTTAGGAGGAGTATGTGTGAGGATAGCGATTTATCCAGGTAGTTTCGACCCTATAACAAATGGACACATTGATGTAATTGAAAGGAGCTTAAAGCTTTTTGATCGTATAATAGTAGCTGTTTTAAAAAATCCAAACAAAAAGCCATTATTTTCTGTGGAAGAAAGGGTAGAAATGATAAAGGAGGCCACAAAACATATAAACAATGTAGAAGTGGAATCCTTCAGCGGTTTGTTAGTGGATTTTGCAAAGATAAAAAACGCAAAAATAATTATAAAAGGGTTGAGGGCTGTTTCAGATTTTGAATACGAGTTTCAGATGGCATTAATGAATAAAAAATTGGATAAGGATATTGAAACCGTTTTTATAATGACAAATACGCGGTATTCGTTTTTAAGTTCCAGTGTTGTTAAAGAAGTGGCAAGCTTTGGGGGATGTGTGAAAGATTTGGTGCCGCCTCATGTAGAAAAAAAACTAAAAGAAAAATTTTTAGAAAGTATTAAGAGGTGAGCTATTAATGGATACTTATTATTACATTGAACAAATTCAAAAAATGGTATCAGAAGCTTCTAAGCTCCCTTTTTCTAATAAGATAGTTTTGGACCAAGATAAAATTTTGCAGCTGATTGATGATTTAATTAAATCCCTGCCGGAAGAAATAAAAAAATCAAAAAAGATTTTAGAAGAAAGACAAAATATATTGCTTGAAGCACAAAGAGAGGGAGAAATGATTATAAAAGAGGCAAAGGAATATATAGAAAAAATGGTTGATCAAAATGAAATAACAAAGCTTGCAAAAGAAAAATCGGAAGAAATACTATCATTGGCAAAAAAAACAGCCCGTGAAATCAGGGTAGGTGCAAACAAATATGCCGATGAAGTTTTAGAAGAACTTGAAAACCAACTGCACAAAATCCTTCAGTCAGTTAGAAAAGGAAGGGAAGAGTTGAATAGTAAATTGTGAGTTATTTTTTAATTACTTTAAATCCAAAAACTTCAAAACCCTTCCAAAGATATATAATTGCTGAAGATATCAATAGGATAAACAAGAGCAATACAAAAACTTGACTTGATACTGAAAAAATTGACAGCCAGCTTTGGGGAGTATTTTTTGGAACAACGGCAAAAACCGGCAATGAAAAATTATTATAATCGTTTATTGGTATGGCCATTAAAGCATAAGCAGTTATTCCTGCGAACACGGCGTGTAATAATCTTGCAAAAATATAGGGCCCTATTTTTATATCTGTATCACTTACCATACTCATAACTTGAAAATGTACTGAAAGGCCACTCCAAGCTATAATGGAACTTGCAATTATTACTCTATCTAATAAAGGTGCCTGGGATTGACTTGCAAGCTGAGTACCTAAGGTAATTTCAAAGGTTCCACTTATTACAGCCTGGGATAGATTTGGATTTATTCCGATGAGGTTTAATATTTTTCCTATAAAGGGAACTAAAAGAGAAATAAAACCTGCTACTGTTAATATCCTGATTATCACAGAAAAGAGAATTATAAATCCTAAAATAAGGAGTAAAGAATTTATAGACTCTTTTATACAGTCACCAAGCATTTTACCAATTGGCCTGCCATCTTCTTTTCTTGCTTTTAAAAGTTCTCTAACGGCTTTTAGCAATATGTTTTCCTTTTTTTTGTTAAATCCGATAGATTCGGTTTTAGGCGAGTTGAATGCATAAAATTTTAATATGATACCTAAAAGTAGAGCAGAGATATAATGAGATAGAGCTATAATAGACCCTAAGCGTACATCTTTAAACATTCCTACGGCTACTGCACCTACCATAAAAAGAGGGTCTGCAGTATTTGTGAAAGACATGAGCCTTTCAGCTTCATAAGTGTTGCAAATTTTTTTCTTTACTAATTTACCAGTGAGCATTGCTCCGAGAGGATAACCGCTGGCAAGACCCATTGCCATAACGAAAGACCCGGCTCCTGGAACATTAAATAGCGGTCTCATAAAGGGTTCAAGAAGTACCCCCATAAAGTGCACTACACCAAGCCCCATTAAAAGTTGGGAACCTATAAAAAAGGGCAGAAGTGCCGGAAGAACAATGTTAAACCAAACATCTAGGCCTTCAAAAGCTGCTTGGAAGGCTTCTTCTGGGAACCGAACTATGGAAATTGTTATAATTACCGCTAAAACTGGTAAAATAAGTTGGCTAATCTTGTATAAGCGGCTTTTTTGTATTTTGAACCGCATAAATAATGCCTCCTAATTTTTTATTACCTTCATGATAACTATGTTTATATAAAATATATATTTTTCAATTTTTACTGTTATTCATTTAAAGGGGGGGAAAAATTTTGGGCAAAAAAATAGGACTTGCATTGGGTTCTGGCGCTGCAAAGGGTTATGCCCATATAGGAGTAATTAAGGTTTTAGAAAAATATGGTATTCCGATACATATTATAACAGGCTCAAGCATAGGCAGTTTAATTGGAGCGCTTTACTCTGCGGGAATAAGTTTAAAAACTATTGAAGGTTTGGCATATAATATAAAAAGGCGCCATTTTCTTGATATAACCTTACCTAAATCTGGGCTTATCGCAGGTAACAAAATTTATGAAATGTTAAAATTGCTAACTAAAAATAAAGATTTTTCAGAGCTCAACATCCCCCTCGGTGTTGCTGTAACCGAATTGAAGTCAAAAAAATTGTACATTTTAAATGAAGGGAATGTGGCTTTTGCAGTTAGAGCAAGCATATCTATTCCCGGAATTTTTAATCCTGTTTTTACTCAAGATGGGAAAATTTTTGTAGATGGTGGAGTCCTGGAAAGAGTTCCTGGTAAGGCTGCAAGGGAAATGGGTGCAGATATAGTTATCGGTGTAGAACTTGGATTCAGTGAACGTCAGCGCTTTCATACCATATACGATATTTTATTTGAAACCTTTGATGTTATGGGCCGGGAAATACAAAATTTAAAGGGGTATGATTGCGATGTTTTAATAACTCCCCATTTGGAAAGGATAAATCCTATGGCTTTTGGAGAGCCTCAGTATTGCATTGAAGAGGGCGTTAAAGCAGCGGAAAGGGCAATTCCCCATATATTATCTTTATTGGAGGAAAAATAATTATGAAAAATGTCCTTAGGAAAAATTTTAAAGTCGTAATTTTAATATTAATAATACTTTTAACTTTTAATCTTTACCTAAGTAAAAATTATTCTCTTATTGCGCCCGGGATTACTGTCGATTTAAAACAAATAGTTTATGTAGAGGGAGGAGACAAGGAGGAAAAGGGCTCCTTTTATTTAACGACAGTTTCTACCAGAGATTTAAACATTCCCCTTTTCCTATATGCATTAGTGAGCCCTGCTGTTGATATAGAAAAAAAGGAAGATATTATACCGCCGGGTTGGGACATGAAAAAATACATTGAATATATGAGACAATGGATGGAAGAAAGCCAGAAAATTGCAGAAGTTGTTGCATTAAAAAGGGCGGGGTTTGATACTCAAATCCTTGGTAATGGTGCAAAGGTAGTGGAAGTACTTGAAGAAAGTCCGGCAAAGGGTAAAATTTTTCCCGGCGATGTAGTGAAAAAGGTTGATGGCGAAAAAGTAAATATTGCTGAGGAGATGATAAGCAAGGTATCAAAAAGAAAAGTAGGCGATTTGGTAACCTTAGAAATTGATAGGCAAGGAGAGAAAAAAATTATTACAATTCCCACCATTGAAAGTAAGACAGAAAAAGGCAAGGCAATGGTAGGGCTTTTGATAACCACTATGGATTGGAAACCCGTATTGCCTAAAAAAATTATAATCAATACTGGTGAAATAAGCGGCCCATCTGCTGGGCTTATGTTTACTTTGGAAATTTTAAATCAGCTTATACCCGGTGATTTAACAAAGGGCAAAAAAATTGCAGGGACGGGCACCATCAGCCTTGACGGATCTGTTGGTGAAATAGGCGGCGTAAAACAAAAGGTTTTAGCAGCTTATAGGGATAAAGCTGAAATATTTTTCGTTCCTTTAAAAAATGCTGATGATGCTAAAAAAGCTGCTAAAAATTTAAACATAAAAATAGTGCCTGTTAGAAATTTAGATGATGTTTTAAATTACTTAAAATCCTTATAGATTTAAACAGCATTGTTCAAGAGATTATTATTTTATTGTAATAATCTAAACCAAATATTCTTTGATCCTTAGAAGGCCTTACTAATGAATATATATCTGAGGCTAAAATATCTTTTTCAACTATTTTTCTTGATTCTCCCTTTATTTTACTAAAATCCTTTGCCTTTGTTATTATCGGCAGATCGGTTTTTTTTTCAATTTCTTTTAAATAGGCAAAACCTTTTTTAGAACACCCCAGTATTCTTATGTATTGAGGTTTACGGTTATTAAGATCTTTCTTTGTTATACCTAAGAGGATTTGAATAAGTATTCTTCTAATCCTTGTTTCCGGAAATCTTTTTGTTTTAATGTTTTCAATCAATTCTTGAAGATTTTTTGATTTTTTTAAGGCTTTTACAATCCTTTTATCAAGGCCTTCTTTTACATCAAAAAATGAAGTTAGATCATCATGAGACATTTTTAAGAGTAAAGCAAAAATTATTTCTTCAAAGTCTTCAAAAAAGATTGGACCTTTTTTCATTTCTAATTCCCTTTTTATTACTTCTAAAGTAAAATAAGGCAGAGAATCTTTTAATTCTTTCCTATTTATTACATCCACCTCACTGCCATTGTCTTTTAAAAATCGTCTTACAGCTGTAGCACTTGGAAGAGGTTTTAATTCTGTTTCATGATAGTCAGAGCCTTTGCGCAAAACTGGAAGAATTTCAATGGGGTATTTATTTTTTAAAAGGGCTTTGCAGTATTCAATTCCTAAGATGAAGTTTGGTTTTTTTAATAGAATGGAAAGTTCATCTTCTGGGATGTCTTTTTTCAAAAATTCAATTAAAGCAGCCTCTCTTGCAGAGGGAAAGGATAAGCCTTTTTTTAAGTTTATTTTTAACAATTCTTTAAATCTTTCGGGTTCTTGCATCAATATTTCTGCAATTTTTTTTAATTCTTTTTCTCTTTTTTCTTCTACACCAAAACTTAAATAATTAACAATCTTAATTTCTCCCAAAAGGTTAACTGCAGCTTCGGCAAAAACTTCTGCAGTACTTGTTGCAAAAACTGTAGGTAGTTCGATTACTATATCTGCACCACCTTTTAAAGCCATTTCTGTTCTTGACCATTTATCAAATATTGCTGGTTCTCCCCGTTGGACAAAATTACCGCTCATTGTTATAATTACTGCGTCAGGTTTATATTCTTCTTTTATTTTTTTCAAATGATAGTAATGTCCATTATGAAAAGGATTGTATTCAGCTATTACTCCAATAATTTTCACAAAAATATTCCCCCCTTTAATTAAAATATTAAAGCTCCTTAGAAGGAAAATCAAATTTTTTATAGAATTTTAAACTCTGTTATTTAAAGCACTTGTAATTAGACATTAAATTGATATATTATTAATTAGTTAGATTGATAACATTGCTGAAAGGGGTTTTTACATATGGATTTAATTCAAAAGATAAGGGAAAAGGCAAAGGCCACTAATAAAACAATAGTTCTTGCAGAGGGAATAGAAGAAAGGGTTATAAATGCTGCTGTAAAAATTCGCGATGAAAAAATAGCGAAGGTAATACTTTTAGGTGAAGAGAAAAAGATTAAAGAAGTAGCAGGGGATCTTGACTTGTCTGGGATTGAAATTATTGACCCAAATCTTTCCGAAAAAACCAAGGACTATGCAGCACTTTTATATGAACTGAGAAAAGAGAAGGGCATGACAGAAGAAAAAGCAATGGAACTCGCAAAGGATCCTATTTGGTACGGCACCTTAATGGTTAAAAATGGTGATGTAGATGGAATGGTAGCAGGTGCAATAACTGCAACAGCTGATATTTTTAGACCAGCTTTTCAGGTTATAAAAACGGCTCCAGGAGTAAGTGTGGTATCCAGTGCATTTATTATGGTTGTTCCCAATTGCGAATACGGTTCAAACGGTATCATTCTTTTTGCTGACTGTGCGATTAATCCAAACCCTGATGCAAAACAGCTCGCAGAAATTGCTATTGCATCTTCAAGGACTTGGAAGGCTTTAATGGATGAGGAGCCTATAATCGCGATGCTGTCCTTCTCTACTAAAGGAAGTGGGCAGCACGAAATGGTGGACAAGGTGGTAGAAGCCACAAAAATATTAAAAGAAAAAGCCCCTGATTTGAAAGTAGACGGCGAATTACAAGCTGATGCAGCCCTTGTTCCAAAGGTTGCAAAAACAAAAGCACCAGGAAGTGAGGTGGCAGGAAGAGCCAATATACTCATATTCCCAGACTTAAATGCCGGCAATATCGGATATAAATTAGTACAGCGCCTTGCAAAAGCAGAAGCTATTGGACCAATCAGCCAGGGGCTTGCAATGCCTATAAATGATCTTTCAAGAGGCTGCAGCAGCGATGATATTGTTAATGTAGCGGCGATTACCGTTTTACAGGCTCAGAGCTTGGTAAAATAATTTTTTAAAAATCAAATTAGAATAAATTAAAAAAATATATAATAAAAAAATATATAATAAGAAAGGGTGTTAATTGGTGAAAGTACTTGTAATTAATTGCGGCAGTTCCTCATTAAAATATCAGCTCTTTAATATGGAAGACGAATCGGTAATGGCAAAGGGGCTTGTTGAGAGAATAGGTTTAGAAGGTTCGATGTTAAAGCATCAGCCTGCTGGAAAGGATAAGGTGGAAATCACTGCTGAAATTCCCAATCATAAGGTTGCAATAAAGGTTATGTTAGATGCATTATTGCATAAAGATTACGGTGTAATTGAAGATATTAGGGAGATTTCGGCGGTAGGACACAGGGTTGTTCATGGAGGAGAGAAATTTTCCGGCTCTGTTTTAATTGACGATAAAGTGATGGAAGTATTAAAAGAATGCATAAGCCTTGCACCGCTACATAATCCGCCTAATATTTATGGAATAGAAGCTGTAAAAGAACTATTGCCTGATGTGCCAATGGTAGGGGTTTTCGATACTGCTTTTCACCAAACTATGCCTGAATATGCTTATATTTACGGAATACCTTATGAACTTTACCAAAAATATGGTGTAAGAAGGTATGGATTCCACGGCACTTCTCATAGATATGTCTCACTTAGAGCAGCACAATTTTTAGGGAAACCAATAGAAAGCCTTCGCCTTGTTACTTTGCATCTTGGCAATGGTTCCAGCATTTCGGCAGTAAAATATGGAAAATCTGTAGAAAACAGCATGGGCTTTACTCCTCTTGAAGGAATACCGATGGGAACAAGATGCGGAAACTTAGATCCATATATACCAATTTTCATTATGGAGAAAGAAGGCGTAGGCCTTGATAAAATAAATGATTATTTAAACAAAAAATGCGGTGTTTTAGGCATTTCAGGAGTAAGCAGTGACTTTAGAGATATTGAACAGGCTGCAGCTGAAGGAAATAAAAGAGCAAAACTTGCTCTAGAAGTTTTTACATATCAAGCTAAAAAGTATATTGGAGCATATGCTGCTGCAATGAATGGATTGGATGCGGTTGTATTTACAGGGGGTATAGGAGAGAACTCTATTTTGGTACGCAAAATGATTTGCGATAACATGGATTTCTTTGGGATAAAAATAGATGAAAACAAGAACAATGTTCGCGGAAAAGAAATAGATATTTCAAGTGAAGATGCTAAGGTAAGGGTTTTAATTATACCGACCAATGAGGAGTTAATGATTGCAAGGGATACAGTGGCTCTTATTAAATGATTAATAATTATTGACATAAGCTTTTTATAACCTTATAATAAAGAAGATATTTTTAATGAAGGTGAATCACTTGCAAATTAATATTTCGGAAATAAAAAACAAAGTTGGGGCATCTTTGGAATTTGAATTTGAAGAGAAAATAGACAAAATTGAGTATAAAAAAGAAACTTTAAGATTTACTGAACCTATTAAAGTCATGGGAAGAGCTACAAATTTGGGCAAAAAGATATACTTGGTTGAAGGCAATATAAGGGCATCTTTAGAAGATAACTGCTACAGGTGTTTAGAAATAACCCCGGTCCTTCTTGATTTGAATTTTTCGTTCCGTTTTGGTGAAAATATTAAGTCAAGTCTTGAGGAACCTTATTTAGATGAAAATGGAAATGAAATTTTTCCAGTAATCGGTGAAAATATTGATTTGGACCTTTTGATTGAAAACGAAATTATATTAAATTATCCAACAAAGATTTTATGTAGCCCCGACTGTAAAGGTATTTGCGAAAAATGCGGGAAGAATCTAAATGAAGGGGATTGTGGCTGTAAAAGAGGCGCAATTGATCCAAGGTTAAGCGCCCTGGAAAAATTCTACAACAGGTAGGAGAATAGGAGGTGTAAATATGGCAAACCCAAAGCGAAGGTTTTCAAAAGCAAGGACCGGCAAACGCAGAGCCAATTGGAAGTTAACTTTACCCAATTTGGTAGAGTGCCCGCAGTGCCATGAAATGAAAATGCCTCACAGGGTATGTCCAAACTGCGGTTACTATAATCACCGTCAGGTCTTAAAAGTAGAAGCTGAATAATTAGAGATTTCCCGAATAAAAGGAGAGAAGCATTTGCGTTCTCTCCTTTTTATTTTCATATTGATTTTTACTAACTAATAGTATAAAATATTAGTAGTTGCTGCTAATTGTTGTTATTAATTTCAGAGGTGAGGTATTTGAGTAAAAAAAATCTATCCAAAAGGGAAAGGCAGCAGGAACTTCAAAAATTGCTTGAAAGCGACCCTTTTTTGACCGATGAAGAGTTAGCTGATATTTTTGATGTTAGTATTCAAACTATTCGACTCGACAGAATGGAGTTAAAAATCCCGGAATTAAGGGAAAGAATAAAGCAGGTGGCTCAAAAAAACTATTCAAAGGTAAGGGCATTGAGTGCAAAAGAAATAGTGGGAGAATTGGTAGATATTGAACTTGGTAAAAGAGGGATTTCCATCCTTGAAACTACCGATGAAATGACTTTTGAAAAAACAAAAATTGTAAAGGGTGAATATATTTTTGCACAAGCGAATTCCCTTGCAATAGCGGTTATTGATGCAAATGTGGCTTTAACTGGTGTAGCGAATATTAAATATAAATATCCTGTAGTTTCAGGACAAAAACTCGTGGCAAAAGCTGAGGTAACAAGGGTTAGGGGAAATAAACACTTTGTATTTGTGAAGGTCTTACATAAGGAAAAAGAGGTTTTTAGAGGGAAATTTATTTTAGTTTCATTGGATAGCGAGGTGAGCCAATGAAAATAATTGTGGATGCTATGGGAGGGGATTATGCACCCCGGGAAGTCGTAAAAGGTGCAATTAAAGCTTTAACGGAATTAAATTGTGAAATTATTTTGGTAGGCAAGGAAGAGAAAATAAAAAGAGAGTTAGCTGATTATAAAGGAAGTTTTGAAATTGTGAATGCAGAAGAGGTAATAACAAATGATGAATCTCCTGTTAAAGCTGTGCGAGCGAAGAAGGATTCTTCAATTGTCAAAGGATTAAAACTATTAAAAGAAAAAAAAGGAGATGCCTTTGTTTCTGCAGGAAATACAGGGGCTTTAATGGCTGCCGGCCTATTTAGCTTAGGGAGGATATCAGGCATTGAAAGGCCAGCAATAGCGGTACTAATCCCAACAGAAAAAAGACCAACGCTTTTATTGGATGTGGGGGCAAACAGCGATGTGAAGCCCAAAAACTTGGTCGAATTTGCAGTAATAGGCAGTGAATTTTATAAAGAAATAATGGGAGAAAAAAAACCAAGAATTGGACTTTTAAATATTGGTGTAGAAGAAGAAAAAGGGAATATGGTAGTAAAGTCTGCTTATAACCTCTTAAAAGAGCTTAAAACTGTAAATTTTAAGGGAAACGCAGAAGCAAGGGATTTTTTTAAAGGTGATTTTGATGTGGTGGTCTGTGATGGATTTACTGGAAATATTTTTTTAAAAACTGTGGAAGGGTTTGGGAAATTTCTTTTTGATAAAATGAAAGCAGAGTCGAAAGCGAATATTACATATTCTATTGGGGGACTTTTACTAAAACCCGCTTTAAAGAAAATCAAAGATTCGCTGGATTACAGCGAATACGGAGGAGCTATCTTATTGGGGCTTGACGGTGTATTGGTAAAATGCCATGGATCTTCAGACAGCAAAGCTATTTTTAACGGTATAAAAGCAGCTCTAAATTTTGCAAAAAGGGATATAATCTCCAAAATGAAAGAAGCTCTCAAGGGATTAGAGGAGGTAGAAGCTTGACGAACAAAATAGGTATTTTAGGTATAGGTTCCTATTTGCCAGAAAAAGTGTTGTCTAATATTGATTTAGAATTGATGGTAGATACATCCGATGAGTGGATTAAAGAAAGGACTGGAATTAGTTATAGAAGAATTGCTGAAAAAGATGTATCCACATCGGATTTGGCCTATGAGGCATCAAAAGAAGCCCTTAAAATGGCAAATTTAAAACCAGAAGATATTGACTTAATAATAGGAGCTACCGTAACCCCGGATATGCTTTTTCCTTCCACGGCTTGTTTGGTGCAAAAAAAGTTAAATGCTTTTAATGCGGCTTGTTTTGACCTTTCAGCGGGTTGTACTGGCTTTATATACGCGTTAATTTGTGCTCATGAGTTTGTAAAAAGCGGCATGTATAAAAATGTGCTGGTTTTTGGTGCGGAAACCCTATCCCGGATAGTAGATTGGGAAGACAGGAATACATGCGTCCTTTTTGGTGATGGGGCAGGTGCTTGTGTTGTAGGAAGGGTAAATGAAGGAGGAGTTATTTCGAAAATTTTAGGAGCAGATGGGACGAAATCTGACCTTTTGTATCTTCCCGCAGGAGGTTCACGGGAGCCTGCGAGCTTTGAAACCGTGAAGGAAAAAAAGCATTTCATTAGGATGAATGGCAGAGAGGTATTTAAATTTGCTGTATCTATAATTGAAGAAATGGTCATAAAAATGAGTAATCAGAGTGGATGCCAAATAGAAAAAATCGATTACTTTGTTCCCCATCAAGCGAATATAAGGATAATAGATTCTGCTTTTAAAAGGTTAAGGGTGCCTTTTGACAAGGTTATTGTAAATCTTGATAAATACGGGAATATGTCAGCGGCGTCAATTCCTGTTGCGTTGGATGAAGCTGTTAGAACAGGGAAAATAAAAAAAGGAGATAAAATTATGCTTCTGGGTTTCGGTGCAGGATTAACCTGGGGTGGAGTGTTGATCGAATGGGGTGTATAAAAATTAGGGAGTGATATATTATGGAAAGAATAAAGATAGTTACTGACAGCACATGCGACCTACCACCTGAAATGTTAAAGGAATACAACATAACTGTTGTTCCTCTTAAGGTTTACTTTGGAGATAAAGAGTATAAAGATGGGGTAGATATTACTGCCGAAGATTTTTATAAAATGTTAAAGACTTCACCTCATCACCCTCGCACATCCCAACCTTCACCCTATGATTTTGTAGAATGCTACAAAAGTTTAAAAAAAGATGCGGACAGGATTATTTCTATTCATATATCCAGCAAATTGAGTGGAACTTACAATTCTGCTCTAATTGCGAAAAAAATGCTCGATATACCTGTAGATGTAATTGATACCGAGGGTGCTTCGATTATGGTAGGTTTTATAGCAAGAGAAGCAGCAAGAGCTTCAGTTCAGGGAAAGTCAAGGGACGAAATAATTGACATAATAGAAAACTTGAAAAGGAAAATAAAGATTTATTTTTCAGTAGACACTTTAGAGTATTTGCAAAAGGGTGGAAGGATAGGAAGAGCAGCAGCTTTTATAGGTACTCTTTTAAATATAAAACCAATTTTAACTTTAAAAGAAGGAATTATTACACCCGTTGAAAAGATTCGGGGAAAAGAAAGGGTATATCTTAGATTAATCGAATTGATAAAACAAGAAAATATACAAGGACCTTTAACTATAGCGGTAATGAATTCAAATGCTGTGGATGAAGCAGAAAAATTTAAAGAGATGCTCTTAAAAGAATTTAATATAAAGGAATTAATAATAGCTAACTTAGGGCCTGTCATAGGAACCCATACGGGTCCCGGTGTAATTGGGGTAGTATTTTACTATTAAGTTACGGGGGGAAAGGAATGTTTCACACCGAAATATGCGAACTTTTAGGGATAGAATACCCTATAATTCAAGGGGGAATGGCTTGGGTTGCAACGGCAGAACTTGCAGCAGCTGTTTCTAATGCTGGAGGTCTTGGAATAATAGGTGCAGGGAATCTTCCACCTGAAAAATTAAGGGAAGAAATAAGGAAGGTAAAAAAATTAACGGTTAAACCTTTTGGGGTAAATGTCTACTTTATGTCGCCTTATTTGGATGAGGTAATAAAGGTAGTTATTGAGGAAAAAGTACCTGTAATTACTACAGGAGCTGGTAACCCCGGAAAATATATAGATTCTTTAAAAAAAGCTAATATAAAGGTAATTCCTGTTGTTGCATCTGTAGCTCTTGCAAAAAGGCTTGAGGGCATTGGTGTTGATGCGGTAATAGCTGAAGGTATGGAATGTGGTGGTCATATTGGGGAAATTACTACCATGGCGTTACTTCCTCAAATTGTGGATGCTGTGAATATTCCCGTAATAGCTGCTGGCGGCATTGCGGATGGGAGAGGATTTTTAGCATCTTTGATAATGGGGGCAAAGGGGGTACAGATGGGAACCCGCTTTATATGTTCCGAGGAGTGTACAGTGCATGAAAATTATAAAAAGGCTATTATTGATGCAAAAGATAGGAGCACTGTTGTTACAGGAAGGCCTACAGGACATCCTGTTAGGGTATTAAAAAATAAACTTTCACGGGAATTTGAGATTTTAGAACAAAGAGGAGCAGATATCAAAGAATTCGAGGCTTTAGGAGCAGGAAAATTAAAAGCAGCGGTCGAGGGAGATATAGAATACGGATCTTTAATGGCAGGTCAAATTGCAGGGCTTATTAAAGATATAAAGCCAGTGAAAAAAATCATAGAAGATATTATTAAAGAAGCTGAAGATATTGTATTATCAATAAGTGCAGGAAGGTTGTGGAAGTGATGGTTAAGATAGCTTTTTTGTTCCCCGGACAGGGTTCACAATATGTGGGGATGGGCAAGGATTTATACAGTAAATTCAAGATTGCGGAGGAATTATTTAAAAGAGCAGACGAGGTCTTGGGTTTTCCTATTTCCCGAATATGTTTTGAAGGTCCAGAAGAAAAATTAAGAGAGACCGAAAATACACAACCGGCAATACTGATACACAGCTTAATATGTTTTCATTTATTGAAGTCCTATGGCATTAATCCCGATATTACATGTGGACTTAGCTTAGGGGAGTATTCTTCCTTAGTTGCAGCAGAAGCTCTTTCCTTTGAGGATGCTGTAGTTCTTGTAAAAAAGCGGGGAAAATTTATGCAGGAAGCCGTTCCTATTGGTGCTGGCGGAATGGCTGCTATTATGGGACTTTCGAAGGAAAAGGTTTTAGAAGTTATAAAGTTGGCATCAAAGGAGGGAGTAGTTGAAGCGGCAAATTATAACTGCCCGGGGCAGATAGTAATTTCTGGTGAAATTAAGGCGCTGAAACTTGCCATGGATATTTCAAAGGAATACGGTGCTAAAAAGGTTATGATGTTGAATGTGAGCGCACCTTTTCATTCAAGCCTTTTAGAAAGTGCAGGTGAAAAATTAAAAAAGGAACTTGAAAATATTAAAATTTTAAAACCTAAAATACCTGTAGTTTTTAACGTAAATGCGGAAGTGGAAGAAGAACCTCAAAAAATAAAACAACTGTTGATAAAACAGGTCAGTTCACCCATTCTTTTTGAAGACAGTGTAAGAAGGATAATAAAAGAAGGAGTAAATATTTTTGTAGAAATAGGACCGGGTAAGGCCTTAAGTGGATTTGTAAAAAAGATAGATAAAAGTGTTGAGGTATTAAATGTTGAGGATGAAGAAAGCTTAGAAAAAACGATAAATTTTTTAGGGGGATTTATAAAAAATGAATCTGCAGGGTAAAGTAGCTGTGGTTACTGGCGGTTCAAGGGGTATAGGAAAAAGTATAAGCCTAAAATTAGCCGAACTGGGCAGCACTGTAGTGATAAATTATGTTAAAAATGATTCTTATGCCCTTGAGGTTGCCCAGGAGATTGAAAAAATGGGGAAAAGTGCGCTTTTGGTAAAAAAAGATGTATCAAAAATTAATGAGGCAGAGGAGTTGATAGAAGAGGTATATAGAAAATTTAATAGTATTGATATATTGGTAAATAACGCGGGAATTACGAAGGATACACTGTTTTTGCGAATGACCGAAGAGGATTTTGACAAGGTTTTGAACACGAATTTAAAAGGAACCTTTAATGTTACAAAAGCTGCGGTAAAATACATGGTCAAAAAACGCTATGGAAGAATAATAAATATATCATCTATAGTAGGTATTTATGGTAATGTTGGGCAAGCAAACTATGCTGCTGCAAAAGCAGGCATTATAGGGTTTACAAAATCTTTGGCAAAAGAATTAGGAAGCAGGGGTATTACTGTAAATGCTGTAGCTCCAGGGTTCATAAAAACCGATATGACTATACCCCTTATTGAAAAGGAAACTGAAGAGAAAATAAAAGAAAATATTCCCTTGAGGCGAATTGGTCTTCCAGAGGATGTGGCAAGTTTAGTGGCTTTTCTTGCTTCCGATGAAGCTTCTTACATTACTGGTCAAGTCATTGCTATTGACGGTGGTTTAACTTTGTAATAATCTTATTATTGAATAACAGAATAAATTTTTAGTAGTATAATATTATAACTAAGGGGAACTTTTTAATATTTGAAGGGAGGTGAAGTAATGGAGATTTTAGAAAGAGTAAAGAAAATTATTGCTGATCAGCTTGGAATGGATGAGGATGATATTACTCCCGATGCTTCTTTCATAGATGATTTGGGAGCTGATTCTCTTGATATTGTTGAACTTATAATGGCTTTTGAAGAAGAATTTGACTTAGAAATTCCCGATGAAGATGCAGAGAAGATTAAAACTGTTCAGGATGTTGTTGATTACATAAAAAATCGCATTGGATAGAAAAACCTAATTTTAGATGGGTGTGTAAAGCAAAGTCCCGTGGATATCTACGGGACTTTCTTTAGATATAAAAAAAATTATTTATGAAGAGGTCTAAAAAGATTAAAATAGTATTGGAGGAGATAGACTAATGAGAAAAAGGGTAGTAGTTACAGGACTTGGAGTAGTATCACCTGTTGGGATAGGGATTGATAAATTTTGGAATTCATTGATAAGAGGGATATCGGGAGTAAGCCTTATAGATTCAATAGATACGTCTGATCTCCCAGTTAAGATAGGTGGAGAAATAAAAGAGTTTAATGCCGAAGATTTTATAGATAAAAAAGAGGCTAAAAAGATGGATAGATTTACTCATTTTGCAGTTGCTGCTGCAAAAATGGCAATAGAAGATGCAAAATTGAAAATAGATGATACAAATAATGAAAAAATTGGTGTGGTTTTTGGATCTGGCATAGGAGGAGTTATAACTTGGGAAGAACAGCATAAAGTTTTGTTAGAAAAAGGAGCTAAAAGGGTAAGCCCATTTTTCGTACCTATGATGATAGTCAACATGGCTTCAGCTCAGATTTCAATGATGTTTAACTTAAAAGGACCAAATTTTACTACTGTAACAGCATGTGCGTCAGGTACTACAGCTATCGGAGAAGCTTTTAAAATTTTACAAGAAGGTCGTGCAGATGTTATTATTGCAGGTGGTACAGAAGCCCCAATTACACCTCTTTCTATTGCTGGCTTTTCTTCTATGAAAGCTCTGTCAACGAGAAATGATGATCCTCAGAGGGCTTCAAGGCCTTTTGACAGAGAAAGAGATGGTTTTGTAATGGGTGAAGGTGCGGGGGCACTTGTCCTTGAAACTTTGGAAAATGCCTTGAAAAGAAAGGCAAAAATTTATGCTGAGGTTTTGGGATATGGCTGTACAGCAGATGCCTATCATTTGACTCAGCCTGCTCCCGATGCCGAAGGTGCTGCAAGGGCAATGGAAATAGCAATATCTGATGCAAATATTAGACCTGAAGATATTGATTACATTAATGCTCATGGAACATCCACGCCATTAAACGACAAATTTGAAACCATCGCTATTAAAAAAGTCTTTAAAGAGCATGCGTATAAACTTTACATAAGTTCAACAAAATCTATGACAGGACATTTACTGGGAGCTGCTGGAGCAGTTGAAGGAATAGCGACTGTTTTGACAATTTATAATGATGAAATTCATCCTACCATAAATTACGAATATGAGGATCCAGAATGCGATTTGAATTATGTTCCCAATAAATCCATAAAAACAAGAGTTAATTTTGCCCTTTCAAATTCAATGGGATTTGGAGGGCATAATGCGAGTATAATATTTGGTAAATATAAAGGAGATTAATATAATTTTAGGAAGGGAGTTTATGGAGGAGCAAAGGAAAATAAAGCTTTATGAGTTCCAAAAGAAAATAGGAATAAATTTTAACAATTTAGAATTGTTAAATAAAGCTTTTATACACCCTTCTTTCTCTTATGAGAGGCATACAGGGATTGAAGAAAATAATCAGAGACTGGAATTTTTAGGAGATGCAGTATTACAACTTATTATAAGCCAGTGGATTTATGAAGAGTTTCCGGAGTGTTCAGAAGGGGAATTAACTAAAATAAGGGCTTTTTTGGTGTGTGAAGATAGCCTTTCTAAAATATCAAAAAGTTTATATTTAGGCGACTATTTAATTTTAAGCAAAGGAGAAGAACTTAGCGGGGGAAGGGAAAAAAATTCGATTCTTGCTGATACTTTTGAGGCTTTGCTCGGTGCGATATATCTTGATCAGGGACTTGAAGCTGCAAGGGAATTTACAATGGAAAGATTTAAAGACATGGTGGGAAAATTAAAGAAAGGCATTATTATTACGGATTATAAAACTACGCTACAAGAGATACTGCAGAGAAAATCTCCAGACAGAATATTTTACAATGTAATAAAAGAAGAAGGCCCAGATCACGACAAGACTTTCTATGTTGAAGTGAAATGGAAGGATGAGGTTTTAGGAAGAGGGTTAGGGAAAAGTAAAAAGGAAGCGGAACAACATGCAGCTAAAGAAGCTATAGACCGTCTTGATAAAAAGTATAAATTTTGGTAATTATTTTTTATAGAAAGAAGGAATTTTATAAGTCTCATAGAATATAAAATAATAAAAATATTTTAGAGGGGGTAATTTTGTAATGGAAGTACTAAAGGTATCAGCTCAATCAAAACCTAAAGCTGTTGCTGGTGCACTGGCAGCTGTGTTAAGGGAAAAAGGAGTTGCAGAACTCCAAGCAGTGGGTGCCGGTGCCGTAAACCAGGCTGTTAAGGCCATTGCAATTACAAGAGGTTTTGTTGCTCCGAATGGTTTAGATTTAGTAGCTATTCCTGCCTTTGCAGAAATTGAAATTGACGGAGAAGAAAGAACGGCAATAAAATTTATTGTTGAACCCCGTTAAATTGTATTGCAAGTAAAATACCTGTCTTTTAAAGGCAGGTATTTTTATTTTGAGAGATTTTATGATAAAATTTATAATATCGTATGTCTTATAGTATATCGATAGGAGGGCAAAATGTTTCTTAAAAAGCTTGAAATACAAGGATTTAAATCTTTTGCCGATAGAATACATATAGAATTTCAGCCCGGTGTAAATGCGATTGTCGGCCCAAATGGCAGCGGAAAGAGCAATATTACAGATGCAATAAGATGGGTTTTAGGAGAGCAAAGCATAAGGAGTTTACGAGGAAGCAAATTAGAGGATATTATTTTTGCAGGAAGTTTAAAAAGAAAACCCCTTGGGATGGCAGAAGTAACCGTTGTCTTGGATAATGAGGATCATTTTCTACCCCTTGATTTTACTGAGGTATCTATTACAAGAAGGGTATTTCGCTCTGGTGAGAGCGAATTTTACTTAAACAAGGTGCCCTGCAGATTAAAAGATATACAGGAACTTTTAATGGATACGGGAATAGGAAAAGATGGCTATTCGATAATAAGTCAGGGTGAAATCGATGAATTCCTATTGTCAAAGCCGGAAGAAAGACGGTTGATTTTCGAGGAAACGGCAGGGATTACAAAGCATAAGGCGCGCAAGAAGGAGTCAGAAAAAAAGCTTGAAGAGACTTCAATGAATATTTCAAGATTGGATGATTTGATAAATGAACTGGAATTTCAGTTGGAATCGCTATATGCGGAAAGGGAAAAAGCAATAGAATATAAGAGACTTTCTGAGATAGAAAAAGAGGTTGAAGTAAATATTATTTTGATGAGGTATGAAAAACTTGAAAGGGAAATAAAAAGCTGTGAAGAAACCTTGACAAAAAAAGAAGAAGAATTGGAGAATTTAAAAAATAATGTTTCTGAAGCTGAGGAGAAATTAAAAAGTAAGAATAATTTATACGAAAAAGAATTTTTAAGGTTAGAAAATTTAAAAGAAGAGGTGTTCAAAAAGACTGCAGAACTGTCAAATTTAAATAAGGATTTAGAATTTATTAAAGAAAAATTAGAAGAGTATAAGAAACAAAAAATGGAACTATTAAAAAAGATTGAAGAATTGTCAGGCAAAGAGTTAGAATACAAAAGAAATTTAAAAGAAAAAACCTTACTTTTAGAAAGGAAAATATGTGACGGAAATTCTCTTGAAAGCAAGGTATCAGCTTTAAAAAAAGAAATTGGGGACATAAAACAAAAAATATTTAATGAAGAAAAACAGATTGAGGATTTAAAATCCTTTGCAATAGAGTATTTAAACTCTATTTCTGAGAAAAAGAATATTCTTTCAAGCCTCAAGACCATGAGCGATACCCTTAAGAAAAGAAAAGAACAGATTTTGGAGGAAATAAACAGGTTAGAAAAAATAAACCATGTTACCTTTCAGGATATCGACAGCATTGAAAATAAATTAAAAAAATTAGAACACAATTCTTTAATATATAAAAACGGCGTAGATAGATTGGCAAATAACCTTTTTAAACTTGAAAGTACAAAAAGGGAATTACAAAAATTATTAACGGATAAAATATCGAAATACCACGAGCTACAATCAAGGTTAAAGGTGCTTCAGCAGCTTGACAATAATTATGAAGGATATCCTTCAGGGGTTAGGAATCTGTTATTAGACCTGAAAAATGGCAAGGTAAAAATACCCGGAATTTACGGTTCATTAGCAGAACTTATTTTTGTTGAAAAAGATTTAGAAGTAGCAATAGAAGCTGCTTTAGGGGGCTCTCTTCTTGATATAGTTTGTGAAAATGAAGAAGCTGCAAAAAAAGCGGTAGAATATTTAAAAAAGAATAATTTGGGTAGGGCTACCTTCCTCCCTCTTACTATGATGAGACCGAAAATTGTAAATAATGAAGAGCTGAACCAATTCAAAAATAATAAGGGCTTCATTGGTGCTGCAGAATCCCTTGTAAAGTATGATAATAAATTTAAAAACTGCGTCTTAAATTTACTGGGAAGGGTATTAGTTTTCGAAGATATCGATTCTGCAATATTATCTTTTAAAAAGAACCCCTATTTTAAAATAGTTACATTAGATGGAGAGATAATTAGCCCGGCAGGTTCTATAACAGGGGGAAGTTTTAGAAAATCTTCATTATTGCTAAGCCGTAAAAGGGAGATTGTTTTATTGAAAAATGATCTGGATAAAATTAATGAAGAAACAGCGGTATTAAATAACAAAATATACCAAATTGACCGTAAAATTGAAAATAAGAATTATGCGGTAAATTACTTTAAAAAAAATATTGAAACAATTAAAATAGAGATTGCTGGGTTGATCCAGGAAAAGAAAGAAAAAAAGAAAATTCAAGAGGAAAGGAAGGAAAGGATAGATATTCTCAATTTGGAACTTAATCAGATCGAAAAGGACTTGCAAGAGATTGATATTGAGATTGTTAAAACAAGGGAAGCCATTGATGAAATTAATTCCAACATAGAGACTAACCAACAAGAAATTGAAAAAATTAAAAAGAGTATAAACTATGTTCTTCTACTTAAAGAAAAAAAAGAAAAAGAATTGGAAGAAGTTGAAGAGAAACTTGCTTTATTTAAAAATGAGGAATACGGCTTAAAGTTAGAAATACAGCATACAAAAGAAAATTTAAAAGCTATGAAAAAGGAAATCTTAGATTATAGTCAAAAATTATCAAAGCTTTACGAAATAGAAGAAAAAACTGTTGATGAAAAAAATATTAAAGAAAAGACTTTTTTAGAAATTGCTGCAGAAAAAGATTTTTTAGAGAAGGAATACGAAAGGTTAAAAGTAAATTTTAGAGAAATTGAGGATGAAGCAAAAAATTTGCAGAAGGAGATAAGTTTAATTAGAAAAAAATTAGAAAAACTTGAAGCTTTGGTTAATGATTTAAAAATAAAAAAAGCATCCTTTGAGTTAGAAAAAAAATTCTTAGAAAACAACCTTTTTGAAAAGTATAAGTTGAATCTTTCGGAAGCACTAAAACTGAAAAAAGATATTGGGGATATTCAAGAAGTCCAAGAGGTTTTAAATAATGTTAAAGAAGAAATTTCTAAATTAGGAGAAGTTAATTTAGGTGTAATAGAAGAATATGAAAAAATAAAATCAAGACAGGATTTTTTAAAATCCCAAAGAGAAGATTTGATAAGTGCAAAAGAAAAATTAAATGATTTAATTTATGAGATTACAAAAACTATGGAAAAGATGTTCGTAGAAACTTTTGAAAAAATACGAGCGGAATTCCAAAAAGTTTTTGCAGAACTTTTTGGAGGAGGAAAAGCTGACATTTATTTAATAGACAAAGCCTCGCCCCTTGAAACGGGTATTGAAATTGTAGCACAGCCTCCTGGGAAAAAACTTCAAAATATAAATTTGCTTTCAGGAGGGGAAAGGTCCCTTACAGCAATTGCTTTATTATTTGCAATTTTGAATGTTAAACCTACTCCCTTTTGTATTTTGGATGAAATAGAAGCTGCTTTGGATGATGCTAATATTGAAAGATTTGCAAATTACGTAAAAAAAGTATCAAAAAATACTCAGTTTATTATTATTACACATAGGAAAGGTACTATGGAGATAGCCGATGCATTGTACGGAATCTCAATGGAAGAAACTGCGGTTTCTAAAGTAGTATCCATTAAAGTTTAAGGAGGTATGGTAATGGGGTTTTTTAATAAAATAAAAGAAAGTTTATCTAAGACAAGAAATAATTTAGTAAATAAACTGGAAGGAATATTTAAATTTTCAACAAAAGTTGATGATGAAACCTTAGAAGAGTTAGAAGAAGCATTAATAACAGCAGATATTGGTATAAAAGCTACCGAAAATTTAATTTCAAAGTTAAAGGAAAAGGTAAAATCCAACAGAATAAAGGATACTGAGGAACTAAAACTGGTTTTAAAAGAAGAAATGATAAACCTTTTCCCAAAACCAAGTTTTAATTTAAAAACACCAGTTATAATTCTAATAGTAGGAGTAAACGGTGTAGGCAAAACCACTACTATTGGAAAACTCGCAAATAAGTTAAAATCGGAAGGTAAAAAGGTTATTATTGCAGCAGCTGATACCTTTAGGGCAGCAGCGGTGGAGCAGTTGGCAATTTGGGGGCAAAGGGCGGGTGTAGAGGTTATTAGGCAGATGGAAGGGTCGGATCCAGCTTCCGTTCTTTTTGATGCAATTCAAGCAGGAAAAGCTCGCCGTGCAGATGTTATTATATGCGATACTGCGGGAAGGCTTCATACGAAGAAAAATTTAATGGAGGAGTTAAAAAAACTTTACAGGGTTGCCGACAAGGAATTCCCTGAAGCAGAAAAAATAAGTTACCTTGTTTTAGATGCTACTACAGGACAAAACGCCATTGCGCAGGCTAAAATTTTTAAAGATGCGGTTAATGTAAACGGCATTATCCTCACTAAATTAGACGGAACTGCTAAGGGAGGAGTAGCTCTGGCTATTGCTTCAGAAATGGAAATACCTGTATGTTATATTGGAACCGGTGAGGGTATTGAAGATATTGCAGAATTTAATCCGAGAGAATTTGTAGATGCAATTTTTAGTTGATAGCTTCTTTTGGTATTTCTCTTGCAACTGCTATAATTTTTGCGAAAAGAAAAATGTTTTAATACATGATTGACAGTGAGATAATTTTTGTATAAAATCTGTATGTAAAGCATTTATACTTTACAGATGAGAAGATGAGGAATATGGAAGATATTGTAAAGCTTAGTTTGTTATATGATTTTTACGGAGCGCTTCTCACAGAAAAGCAGAGGGAATATTTCGAGCTTCATTATTTTAATGACTTAAGCCTTAATGAGATTGCCCAGCATTTTAATGTGACTCGCCAAGGGGTGTTTGATATTATTCACCGTTCCTTAGAATTTTTAAAACAATGCGAGGAGAAATTAGGGCTGGTTGAAAGGTATTTAAAACAAAAAAAGGTTTTGGAAAGGATAAAATCTCAATTGGAAGAAATTCGGCCTTATATAAATAGCGAGGGTTCTGGTATTTTAGAGCGAGCAATTAGAGATTTGGAAAAGCTCGTAAAAGAAGGGTGGGAATAGATTGGCTTTTGAAGCCCTTGCTCAAAAATTAGATGCTATATTTAAAAGGTTGCGTGGTAAAGGAAAGCTTTCCGAGTCGGATGTAAAAGAAGCAATGCGGGAAATTAAGCTTGCACTATTGGAAGCAGATGTAAATTATAAAGTAGTGAAGCAATTTATTGCAAAAGTCACAGAAAGGGCTGTAGGTCACGAAGTAATGGAAAGCCTTACTCCGGGGCAACAGGTTGTAAAGATAGTTTACGATGAATTGACGGAGTTGATGGGTTCTAAGGAATCAAAACTTAACTTGAAAGGGAATCCAGCAGTTGTTATGCTGGTGGGATTACAGGGTTCTGGTAAAACAACCACTGCGGGTAAATTGGGCCTTTATCTTTCAAAGATGGGTAAACGGCCTTTGCTTGTGGCGGCTGACATTTATCGTCCGGCGGCCATAAAGCAGCTACATGTAGTAGGGGAAAAGGTGAAAGTACCAGTCTTCTCGATGGGGGAAAAGAATCCTGTAGATATTGCGAAAGCTTCGATAGAGCATGCTTTCCGACACGGAAATGATGTAGTCATAATTGATACTGCAGGAAGGCTTCACATAGATGAAGAATTAATGGAAGAACTGCAAAATATTAAGAGGGTTGTAAATCCTTGCGAAATTCTCCTTGTAGTCGACAGTATGACTGGTCAAGATGCTGTAAATGTTGCTGAAACTTTTCACAGTAAATTGGAGCTTACAGGCTTAATTCTTACAAAACTCGATGGTGACAGTAGAGGTGGAGCTGCGTTATCAATTAAGGCAGTTACAGGATGTCCTATTAAATTCATTGGAATGGGAGAAAAATTAGAGGATTTAGAACAGTTTTACCCCGACAGGATGGCTTCAAGAATCCTCGGCATGGGCGACGTTTTGAGCTTGATAGAAAAAGCTACTGCAAATATAGATATTAAAAAAGCTAAGGAATTGGAAGAAAAAATAAAAAAAGAGCAGTTTGATTTAAATGACTTCTTAGAGCAGTTGAAACAGGTCAGAAAGATGGGCTCTCTTGAACAGATTTTTTCAATGATACCAGGTTTTTCGCCCCAAAAAATGCAGGGCCTTGATTTTAATGAAAAGGAACTTGTAAAAATAGAAGCAATAATTAATTCCATGACAAAGGAAGAAAGGAGTAATCCTTCAATAATTAATGGCAGCAGAAGAAAAAGGATAGCAAGAGGTAGTGGGACTACTGTTCAGGATGTAAATAAACTTTTAAAACAATTTGAACAGACGAGAAAAATGATGAAGCAATTAGCTGAAATGGAAAAATCCCATAAAAAAGGGAGATTTAAATTACCCTTTTTCAATTTTTAAAAGGAGGTGAAAAAATGGCAGTAAGGATTAGATTGAGAAGGATGGGGGCTAAAAAAAGGCCATTTTATAGAATTATAGTGGCAGACAGCAGAAGCCCTCGGGATGGTAGGTTTATTGAAGAAATAGGGTATTATAATCCGCTTACAGACCCTGCTGAAATCAAAATTGATGAAGAAAAAGCCCTTGGATGGATCAAAAAGGGTGCACAGCCTACCGATACAGTAAAGTATCTTTTTAAAGTCACAGGTCTTTTAGAAAAAATTAAGAATAAAAATGAAGATTCCAACCAAACTCCAGAGGCAAAGGAGGAGTAACAAATGGTAGAATTGGTAGAATATATAGCAAAAGCATTAGTTGATCATCCTGAAGATGTAACGGTCAACCGTGTAGAAGGAGAACAATCGGTAATTCTTGAATTAAAAGTCCATCCTGACGATATGGGCAAAATTATCGGAAAGCAGGGAAGGATTGCAAAAGCAATTCGCACAGTAGTTAAGGCTGCTGCTGCCAAACAGGGTAAAAGAGTGGTAGTAGAAATCCTATAAAAGCGGGTTAGGATACTACCTAACCCTTTTTTAAGGAAATGGAGGTCATCGGTTTGAAACAATACATAACCGTTGGCCGAATTCTCTCTCCTTGGGGAGTAAAAGGCCAGGTTAAGGTTGAACCCCTGACCGATGATATAAAGAGGTTTAAAAATCTAAAAGAGGTTTTTTACGAAGAAGAGAACAACCTAAAAAAATTAAATATTGAAGAAGTAATTTTTATAAGAAATGCTTTTGTAATTATAAAATTTCAAGGAATAGATGATAGAAATGAGGCTGAAAAATACAGAAATGTATATATAATGGTTGACCGAAAGGACGCAGTTAAATTGCCAAAAGGACGCTATTTTATATGTGATATAATTGGTCTTAAAGTTTATACTTTAGAAAGAGAATACTTAGGAGAAATAACAAATGTAATTCAGACGGGAGCAAACGATGTATATGTTGTAAAAAGCAATGAAGATAAAGAAATATTAATTCCGGCCATAAAGGAAGTAGTAAAAAATATTGATGTAGAAAAGGGCTATATGTTTATTTACCCTATGGAGGGATTAATTTAGTGCTAAAATTTTTTGTCCTCACTATTTTCCCCGAATTTTTTGAAAGCCCCCTTCATGTAAGTATTTTAAAAAGGGCAATTGAAAAAGGGCTAATTGGCGTAGAGCTTATTAATATTAGGGATTTTGCAAGAGATAAACATAGAAAGGTTGATGACTATCCATACGGTGGCGGCGCTGGAATGGTAATGAAGCCGGAGCCGATTTTTGAGGCCGTTGATTATGTTAATTCTGTAACTAAATCATTAAAAAAAAGGATTATTTTGCTATCACCCCAGGGCAAAATATTTAATAATGAAATAGCTAAGGAACTTTCAAAAGAGGATGAATTAATAATAATATGTGGCCACTATGAAGGGGTAGATGAAAGGGTAAAAACCTTGATAACCGACGAAATTTCCTTAGGTGATTTTGTCCTTACAGGAGGAGAGATACCGGCACTTGCTATAATAGATGCAGTATCAAGGTTTATACCAGGTGTTTTAGGCAGCAATGAATCTGCCATAAACGAATCTTTTACCGATGGATTATTAGAATATCCCCAATACACGAGGCCAGAAGAATACAGGGGGCTTAGGGTTCCTGAGGTGCTCCTGTCGGGTAATCACCGCGAAATAGCCCTTTTTAGAAGAAGGGAATCTTTAAGGCTTACTTATGAAAAAAGGCCGGATTTGTTAAAAAAAGCTAAATTAACTGAAGAAGATAAAAAACTACTTAAAGAACTTAATATCAATTTAGAATGACACCTTTGTTGTAAATGAGATTTCCTTATGCTATAATAACACTTGTTGAAAGAAGGGAGGTTTGTGTGATGTCCGATATTGTCAGAGCAATTGAACAGGAACAGATGAAAACGGATATACCGGATTTTAGGCCCGGCGATACCGTAAAAGTATATACAAAGGTTATTGAAGGAAACCGCGAAAGGATTCAGGTTTTTGAAGGAGTTGTTATTGCAAGAAAAGGCGGTGGACTTAGAGAAACCTTTACTGTAAGGAAAATTTCTTATGGTGTCGGTGTCGAAAGGGTATTTCCGCTTCATTCGCCAAGGATAGAAAAAATTGAAGTTGTCCGCAAAGGTAAGGTACGCAGGGCAAAACTTTATTACTTGAGAAAGCTGAGAGGAAAAGCAGCAAAGATAAAGGAAAGGGACTGATGGCAGTCCCTTAATTTATTAAAGAGGTGATGGTATATTGGAAATTCAATGGTACCCAGGACATATGGCGAAAGCAAAGAGGCAGATAAAGGAAGTTTTAAAAGTAATTGATGCGGTATTAGAATTGGTGGATGCGCGAGCACCTGAATCCTCTCACATTCCTGATATTAAAGAAATTGTTGAGGAAAAACCAATTATAAGGGTTTTAAATAAAGAGGATTTGGCCGAAAAGAATGTTACTGAAAACTGGATTAAATACTTTAAAAACCAAGGTATAACTTCATTTTCCGTTGATTCGATCCATAAAGATGGGATTAAAAGTATTATCGATTACCTGAGAAAGATAAAAAAACAGAAAAATAGTGTGGTTCGCTGTATAGTAATGGGGGTACCAAATGTAGGAAAATCTTCTTTCATAAATCAAATGGCTGGGAGAAAAGGAGCGAAGACAGGAGACATACCCGGTATAACAAAGGGTAAAATGTGGTTAAAAGTGAACGAGGATTTGGAACTTCTTGACACACCGGGGATTTTATGGCCTAAGTTTGATGAAAAGGAAGTAGGGATTAAACTTGCAATATTGGGATGTATTAAAGAAGAAATCTATGATGCTGAGAAAATAGCTTTAATATTAATAGATTTTTTGATTTTTAAAGCAAAAGAAGAGTTGATGAAGAGGTTTAAATTGGATACCTTAGGTACACCAGAAGAAATCTTAGAAAAAATAGGCGAAAAGAGGGGATGCCTCCTGCCCGGAGGTAAAATAGACGCCTTGAAAGCCGCTAAAATTGTATTAAAAGAGTATCGCGAGGGGAGAATTGGTAGAATCTCCTTAGAAGAGCCAGAGAATAAAGGTTTCTGGGAAAAATTCAAGAATAATATTGAAGCCGAGGAAGAAGGTTATCTTTATGAAGGATATCAAGGCTGAAGAAGAGAGGTTAAAACAGCTGTTTAAATTTGAGAAAGATCTTAGAAAAAAAGGTTATAAGTTAATTGCAGGTGTAGACGAGGCAGGAAGAGGACCGCTGGCGGGACCTGTCGTTGCTGCTGCAGTGATACTGCCGGAAGACATATTTATTCCTAATTTGAAGGACTCAAAACTTTTAAGCGAGAAAAAGAGAGAAGAAGTTTATGAAGAAATAGTCAAAAATGCAATTGCTTATTCTTTTTCAGTAGTTGATGAGAGATACATCGATGAAAACAATATTTTAAAGGCAACGCTTTTTGCCATGAAAAATGCAGTGTTGGGGTTAAAAATCCCTCCCGATTATGTGATAGTAGATGCTTTAAAAATACCTGAAATTGACTTTCCGCAGGAAGGTATAAAGGGAGGAGATAGGATCTGCGGCACTATCGCAGCCGCATCAATAATTGCAAAAGTTGAAAGAGACAGAATTATGAAGCGCTACCACGATATATATCCCCAATACGATTTTTTACATAACAAAGGGTATGGAACAAAAAAACATATTGAATCCATTAAAAAATATGGATATTCGCCTATACATCGAAAAACTTTTAGCATTAAAAATATTGATAAATAAAAAATATAGTGTATCTATAGCTAAAATTTCATAATACAATTTTTGCCATTTATGACAATATTTGAAGGGAGAATATTTTATAAAAGTTAGTTTATTTAAAAAATAGGAGGGTATTAAATGGCAAAACAAAACGGAGAAATTCGTGGCCCTATTAGGACGGGAGATTATATACCATTCCATCAACTTCTTATCTTAGGTCTACAGCACACCTTTACAATGTTCGGTGCTACAGTTCTCGTTCCGCTTTTGACAGGTCTTGATGTTGGAGTTGCTTTGTTTACTGCTGGTATCGGTACATGGTGGTTTCATTTAGTAACAAAAATGAAGGTTCCAGTATTTTTAGGGTCATCCTTTGCTTTTATTGCTCCTATCGCTTTAGTTGTAAAACAGTACGGTATACCTGCGGCTCAAGGTGGAATAATAGTTGCTGGTCTTCTATACTGTGTTATGGCAGCCCTTGTATATTTCTTAGGTCCAAGCTTTATAGAAAAACTGTTACCGCCTGTGATAACTGGCCCTATTATTATGGTTATAGGTTTAACTCTTGCACCTGTTGCTATAAGTAATGCCAGCAAAAACTGGATTATAGCCTTTATAGTTTTATTAACAGCAATAATAATTAATATTTATGGCAAAGGTTTTATTAAACTTGTGCCGGTTATAATAAGCTTGATTGTAGGTTATATAATTTCAGCAGTTGCCGGGATAATAAATTACGAACCCATAATACAAGCACCATGGATAGCAATGCCCAAATTTACTTGGCCAGTATTTAATGCTGCTGCCATTGGACTTATTGCACCTGTAGCGGTGGCTACAATGGTAGAGCATGTAGGAGATGTCCTTGCAGTAAGTGCGACAGTAGAAGAAGACTTTATTAAAGATCCTGGATTACACAGGACATTAATCGGAGATGGCATTGGCACTTCCATTGCAGGGCTATTTGGGGGGCCTGCAAACACAACTTATTCGGAAAATACAGGTGTTCTTGCTCTGACAAGGGTATGGAAACCCGAAGTAATGAGAATTGCAGCTAGTATGGCAATACTCCTTTCTTTTATTCAAAAAATAAGTGCGGTTATTAGGACCATTCCCGGACCAGTAATCGGGGGAATTTCAGTTGTTTTATTCGGGATGATTGCAAGCATAGGTATAAGGACGGTTGTAGAAAATCAGGTTGACTTTAAACAGCCAAGGAATCTCATAATAGCAAGCGTAATTCTTGTCTTAGGTATTGGTGGAGCAGTTATTAACGTTGGTAGTTTCAAAATGGGTGGAATGGGTTTTGCTGCTTTGGTAGGAATTATATTAAATCAAATCCTCCCAAACCATGAGGGAACCGCCAAGGGATAACACTATCCCCTGTATTTGAATTACCCTTTTGTAAACTCGGAATAATGATTTGTAATGATTGAGATTTTCCGTAACTTGCGAGGGAATTGGTCGTGAAAGAAGTGGAAGTGATAGTAAGGTTTCTGCCTTTTTAAGAAGTTTTGAAATTTGGAAATTAACCAATTAAAAAATATACGCCGATATTTTTTTCAAATGTATCGGCGTATATTTATGTGTGCGCGGCATGCCTGCGACCTTGATGGTGAAAGTCCATTACGGGGGTTGATAGCAACAACCGTTAGCTAAAGGCAAAGGTCTCCATCGCGAGGTGGAATCTGAAGGAAACCGGAGGCAAAATCCCAGCACGACGAACAAGAACTGCATATGAGGCTTATGGTGTAAATGCAGCGGGTATATGGGAGGAAAGGGCGCGAGCTTACCTGCGGAGGTCTGATAGGAACGCTATGGAAGAGAAATCGAAACGGCAACCCATGCAGTGATGTATGGCTGAGCTATCAGAAGTCAGTAGAGGCCATAGTACATAGGCGGTCAATAACGCATATGGAAGGGCTGAACATCAAGAGTTTCCAGAAACTTAAAAGATTCGAGAGGGATGCAAAGAAAGCAGACAACCCCATGGAAATGGGGGCTGACCGCAGGAAGTAAGGGTGGAGCCTTTCTAATAAAACATGGCAAGGACATCAAGCAGTCAATACTTGAGGGGAAATACACACCCCAATCCGTGAGGAGAGTAGAAATACCCAATCCAGATGGGGGAGTTAGACTACTTGGGATACCGACGGTGCTTGACAGGATGATAAGGCAACAACTGGGTAGTGGACATAGACTTAGAAAAATTCTTTGACAGAGTAAACCATGACAAGCTGATATCATTTGATAACAGGATGGGTAAACTACTTTAAAATAGCGGATATGAAGATTACAGCAAGGGAACTTGATGGATGGATAAGAAGGAGACTAAGGATGTGCTACTGGAAGCAATGGAAGAAGAAGGCTTTTTAAGTCTAACGAAGAGACTTTCGATGGCATAGTAAATTCTGATGAACCGCCGTATACCGAACGGTAAGTACGGTAGTGAGAGAGGACGATAGGTGAAATAATAACCTACCTCCTACTCGATTAATTTTAATTAATTCAAATAAATGCAAAAGTTTATGGTTAAATAAAAAGATATTGAATAAATAAACAAAAATTTGTATAATTATAAACATAGTTACAAAAATTATAATATTAAGGAGGCAAAAAAATGTTGTCACCCCATGAAGTGATACCTACCCTTGAAAAGTATATTTTGGTGGATGGTTATCCAATAGTGGTTGATTTGGAAAAGTCCTATGGTAGTCATATTGTGGATGCAAGAGATGGCACCGACTACCTTGATTTTTACACCTTTTTTGCATCTTTACCATTGGGATTAAACCACCCCAAACTTGCCAATGAGGAATTTAAGGAAAGGGTATTTAGGGCTGCGGTTAACAAGGTAGCTAATTCTGATATGTATACTGTAGAAATGGCACGATTTGTGAAAACTTTTATGGAAGTTGCTGCACCGGAAAATTATGTGCACCTTTTCATGATAGACACAGGCACCTTAGCCGTAGAGAATGCACTAAAGGTTGCGATGGACTGGAAGGTGAGGAAAAATTTAGATAGAGGTTATACTGAGAGTGCTCAAAAGGGAACAAAGGTTATACACTTTAAGGAGGCTTTTCACGGAAGGTCAGGTTATACCCTTTCCCTTACTAATATTGCAGACCCGAGAAAAAATATGTATTTTACGAAATTCAACGATTGGCCGAGGATAACAAATCCCAAGATAAAGTGGCCATTGGAGAAGCATTTGGACGAAGTGAAAAGGGCGGAAGAAGAAGCAATAAGCCAAATTAAAAAAGCTA